>Ga0182230_1000012_pt1 | contig 22875 bp, 20 predicted proteins | sample G6R1MG_28_FD_128384 | JGI IMG/M metagenome (GOLD analysis project Ga0182230, IMG submission 128384) | Miscanthus phyllosphere microbial communities from Michigan, USA - G6R1_NF_07NOV2016_LD1 MG | ecosystem: Host-associated > Plants > Phyllosphere > Phylloplane/Leaf | place: USA: Michigan...
CCTTGTTCAGCTCGTAGGCGGCCTTGGCATCCGCATCGGTGATCGCGTCGGGCTTGGCCATCGCCTCGGGATCGACCACCAACAGGGTGGCGGCGCGGAATTCGGGCGCCCGGAAGCCCGACTTGTTGGCCTCGTACCAGGTCTTCAGCTCGTCCTCGGTCGGGGCCGGAATCTCCCCGGCCACGGAGGGCGTGAGCATCACGTAGGCGGCCGAGCGACGCTCGGTGGCGTAGCGGTGGACCGCCTCGCGCATCGCCACCGGCACGTGCAGGTCGGACGACACGGCCTCGGCGAGCTGCAGCCGGGCGATCACGGCGCGCTGCTCGCGCACGAACATGCCCTCGTTCAGGCCGGCCCGCTGAAGGGTCTGGTAGAACAGCTGCGGCTCGAACTGGCCCTGGGCGTTCTGGAAGCTCTTCTCGTCGTGGATCGCCCGGATCACCGAGGCATCCGGCACACCGAGGCCGAGATCATGCGTCTTCTGGTCGAGGGCGGCTTCGGTGATCAGCTGCGACATCACGGCCCGGTCCAGGCCGAGCATGCGGGCCTGGTCGGGGGTGAGCGCACGCTTCAGCTGCGCCTGATAGCGCTGCATCTGGTTCTGGTAGGCTTGGCGCACCTGCTCGGCGGTGATCGGCGTGCTGCCCACCGTCGCGACGTTGCTGCTGGAGCCGCCGCGGAAGAACTCCTCCACGCCGAAGATCCCCACGCCCGCGATCAGCAGCGCGAAGATGATCGTCAAGACGATCTTGCCGAACCAATGCTGGCTGGCGTTGCGGATGCCCTGAAGCATGATCTGTGATCGGATACCTTCGGCACCCGACCCGTCGCCGGGCCGATGCCATCCCTGAAAGGCGACCGCGATAGACCATTCGCGCCCGCAGGCAAAGGCTCACCCTTTCGGATGGTTTGCGCGCCCAAGCTCGCTCTGGTAGGCCCCGCCGACCCCGGAAAACCGAGGCGGCGCAGGGGTGAGGCGAGGGCTAGGGATGACGCAGACGGGGCGGAAGCCGCTGGTCGCCGGCAACTGGAAGATGAACGGGACGCGGGCATCGATCAATGTGGTCGAAGCGATCCGCGACGGTCTCACGCCGGAACTGGCCGCCCGTGTCGACGTGCTGATCTGCCCGCCCGCGACGCTGATCGGCTCCTGCGTGGCGGCGACTGCCGGGTCCCCGATCGCCATCGGCGGACAGAACCTGCATGCCCGGCCGAGCGGCGCCTTCACGGGATCCATCTCGGCCGAGATGCTGGCCGATCTCGGCGCCAAATACGTGATCGTCGGCCATTCCGAGCGTCGCGCCTACCACCACGAGACCGATGACGGCGTTCACGCCAAGGCGCTCGGCGCCCGCCGCGCCGGCCTGTGCGGGATCATCTGCGTCGGCGAGACCATCGAGGAGCGCGAGCAGGGCCGCGCCCTCGACATCGTCCGCGCCCAGCTCGCCATCGGCCTTCCGAAGGGCGCGACCGCGGCCGACACGGTGATCGCCTATGAGCCGGTCTGGGCGATCGGCTCAGGCCGCACCCCGACGCCCCGCGACATCGCCGAGGTCCACGCATCGCTGCGAGAAATGCTCGACAAGCTCGTCGGCGACGAGGCCCACCGGATCCGCATCCTTTACGGAGGCTCGGTGAAGCCCAGCAACGCCCGCGAGCTGATGGCGGTGGAGAATGTCGACGGCGCCCTGGTCGGCGGCGCCAGCCTCGTGGCCGAGGACTTTCTGGGGATCTGCGCCGCCTACGCGTGAGCCCGGAAGCATGATCCCGAACGGTGGTTTTCGGCGTCCGGAAAGGGATCATGCCAATCTGGAAAGTCAATGCATGGTCCCGGTTCCGGTACGATGCGCGCGGGCTTCTCGGATCTGTCACACGATCCTGCTTTTAAGGTCGTGACGACATCCGACCAAGAAGCCCGACATGACGATCGACCACGCCTCCGCAGACCCCGCGATGGTGGAGATGATCCGCCGCGAAATTCTCGACAGTTACGACGAGGAGATGGAGCTCGGCTTCGAGGACGACCGTCTCGAGAGCCTCGGAGGCCAGACGGAATCCGGACAGGACCGCAGGCATTACTTCCGTGAACTGCTGCGCCTCCAGCACGAGCTGGTCCGGCTGCAGGACTGGGTCCAGCACAACAAGCTGCGGGTCGTCGTCCTGTTCGAGGGGCGCGATTCGGCCGGCAAGGGTGGCGCGATCAAGCGGATCACCCAACGGCTGAACCCGCGTGTCTGCCGCGTCGCCGCCTTGCCCGCCCCGAGCGAGCGCGAGCGCACGCAATGGTACTTCCAACGCTACGTCGCTCACCTGCCCGCCGGCGGCGAGATCGTGCTGTTCGACCGCTCCTGGTACAATCGCGCTGGCGTCGAGCGCGTGATGGGCTTCTGCTCCGAGTCCGACGTGGAGGAGTTCTTCCGCTCCGTGCCGGAGTTCGAGCGCATGCTCGTCCGCTCGGGCATCGTGCTTCTGAAGTACTGGTTCTCGATCACCGATGAGGAGCAGGCCCTGCGCTTCAACATGCGCATCGCCGACCCGCTCAAGCAGTGGAAGCTCTCGCCGATGGATGTCGAGTCCCGCCGACGCTGGGAAGACTACACCCGCGCCAAGGAGGATATGCTGGCGCGCACCCACATCCCCGAGGCGCCCTGGTGGGTGGTCGAGGCGGTGGACAAGAAGCGCGCCCGCCTGAACTGCATCAGCCACCTGCTCGAACAGATCCCCTACAAAGAGGTCGAGCATCCGCATGTCCATCTGCCTGAGCGGGTTCGCCATGCGGATTATATCCGCTCGCCGACCCCGCCGGAGATGCTCGTTCCGTCGCGCTACTGACCGCGCCCCGCGCATCGTCCCGGGCATTGGATCCGGCACGATGCGCGCCTTTTTTGACGCGCATCGTCCAATCCGAAAGCCGGTGGTCACCTTTCGGGACGAAGCCCTGAAGCGCGTCAGAGCTTGAACGCCTGGCGCGCCATCAACCGCCAGCGGGCGCCGTCCCGGCGCCAGATCTGCAGCACGCCGATATGGACCGGTGCGGTCTTGCCGCCCGAGATGGTCTCGCCCGTGAAGACGTGGCGGACGATGGCGTCGTCGCCGATCACCGAGGCCGAGCGATCCGACAGGGTGATGCTTGGGAAGCGTGAACGGCCGCTGGTCAACGCCTCGATGAAGGCGGCCTTGTCCTGCACCACGCCGCTGGAATGGCCGTAGCTCAAGCCGTCGAGGGTGAGCGCGTCCAGGGCGGTGCCATCCGCGGCGAGCAGGGCCTTGGTCAGGTCGTCCACCGCCGCTTCGACGTCGGTGCCCTGGGCGGAGTCGCCCGGTTTGGCTGCGATGGCGGGACCCGCATGTATCAGGATCGGCGCGGCGGCGGCGATGGCGAACGCGGCGGCAAGCGCCGAACGGCGTGAGATGGTCATGACGGGCCTCCCGGGCGGGCGGCGTATTCGGCGAGCCACCCTTCCTGCCGACAGAGCACGACGGGCACTCGGGCGCGAGGGCTGTCGGGAACAGCCGGGGGGCGATCGTCAAGTTGGCGGCAGCCGGCGAGTGGTGTATGGCCGGCGCAGATTTGCGACCGGCGCACCAAGTCGAATGCTTGGCACCGGCCGCCCCGCGCCCGCCGCCGGACCGGCCTGTCAGGACCGACGCGCGAAGCCGAACCAGATTCCGGAACACCGATGCAGACCGTCCTGATCGTCGTCCACCTCATCATCGTCCTGGCGCTGATCGGCGTCGTGCTGCTGCAGCGCTCCGAGGGCGGGCTGGGCCTCGGCGGTGGCGGCGGTGGTGGCGTCGGCGGCTTCATGACCGGCCGCGGCCAGGCCAACGCGCTGACGCGCGCGACCGCAATCCTGGCCGCCCTGTTCTTCGCCACCAGCATGCTGCTCGCCGTGATGTCGCACCGCTCGGCGGCGCCGAAGTCGATCCTCGACACTGGCGCGTCGACGCCCGCCGGCCAGCCGGCCAAGCAGCCGACCGGGGCCGACAATCTGCTCGACACCCTGCGCCAGCAGCAGGACCGGGCGCCCGCGACCGCTCCGGCCCAGCCGGCCGTGCCCGAAGCGCCGCAGTCGCGCTGACGCACCGCGCGCGCCGTTCGGGCGCGCACGGCTGAAACGGATGCCGGGTTAATTCCCGAACGGCGGCCGCCAACGTTCGGAACAGGGCGACGCGAATTTAAGATTCGGCGCAGATGCTGCATCAGGCATCCAGGGTCTGCGCTGGACGCGCGTGACATCGGGGCCGGGGGGCAGCAAGAGGACGGGCGGCGGATGCGTGCAGGGCCGACGAGTCGGCTTGGCTCCGGTCCATCCTGGCAGGCCGTTCCCCGCGCCCGCCCCATCCCCAGACATTTCATCGCCGGCAGGCTTGCCGTTTGGCAAATGCCAACGCCTTCTTTATGGACCGAGGCCCATGACGCGGTACGTTTTCATCACCGGCGGCGTGGTTTCCTCTCTCGGTAAGGGACTCGCGTCCGCGGCGCTCGCCGCCGTGCTCCAGGCACGGGGCTATCGGGTCCGGATGCGCAAGCTCGACCCCTACCTGAACGTCGATCCGGGCACGATGAGCCCGACCCAGCACGGTGAGGTCTTCGTCACCGACGACGGGGCCGAGACCGATCTGGATCTCGGCCATTATGAGCGCTTCACCGGCGTGCCGGCGAGCCGCGCCGACAACATCACCACCGGCAGGATCTACCAGGACATCATCGCCAAGGAGCGGCGGGGCGACTATCTCGGCGCCACGATCCAGGTGATCCCGCACGTCACCAACGCAATCAAGGACTTCGTCCTCGACGGCAACGACACGTTCGACTTCGTCCTCGTGGAGATCGGCGGCACGGTCGGCGACATCGAGGGGCTGCCGTTCTTCGAGGCGATCCGCCAGCTCGGCCAGGAACTGCCCCGGGGCACCTGCGCCTACGTCCACCTGACGCTGCTGCCCTACATCCCGTCGGCGGGCGAGCTGAAGACCAAGCCGACGCAGCACTCCGTGAAGGAGCTGCGCTCGATTGGCATCCAGCCCGACATCCTGCTCTGCCGCTGCGACCGGCCGATCCCCGTCGAGGAGCGGCGCAAGCTCGCCCTGTTCTGCAACGTCCGCGAGACCGCAGTGATCGAGGCGCTCGACGTCGCCTCGATCTACGAGGTGCCGCTCTCCTACCGGAAGGCGGGACTCGATCGGGAGGTGCTCGGCCATTTCGGCCTGGAGCACGGCGAGGAGCCGGATCTCGGCCGCTGGACCACGATCTCCGACCGGGTGCGCAATCCCGAGGGCGAGGTCTCCATCGCCATCGTGGGCAAGTACACGGGACTGAAGGACGCCTACAAGTCGCTGACCGAGGCGCTGATCCACGGCGGCATCAGCCACCGGGTCAAGGTCAACCTCGAATGGATCGAGGCCGAGGTGTTCGAGCGCGAGGATCCCGCGCCGTTCCTCGAAGGTCTGAACGGCATCCTGGTGCCCGGCGGCTTCGGCCAGCGCGGCGCCGAGGGCAAGATCCGCGCCGCCCGCTATGCCCGTGAGAAGCGCATTCCTTATCTCGGCATCTGCTTCGGCATGCAGATGGCTGTGATCGAGGCCGCCCGCTCGCTGGCCGGCGTCCCGGACGCCAACTCCACCGAGTTCGGCGAGACCTCGGAGCCGGTGGTCGGCCTGCTCACCGAGTGGCTGCGCGGCAACGACTTGGAGCGGCGCGCCGCGGTCGGCGATCTCGGCGGCACGATGCGGCTCGGTGCCTACGACGCGCAGCTCGACCCCGATTCGAAGATCGCCCAGATCTACGGCTCGGACCGGATCTCCGAGCGCCATCGTCACCGCTACGAGGTCAACATGGCCTATCGCGAGCGACTGGAAGCCAAGGGCCTCCGCTTCTCCGGGCTCTCGCCGGACGGGCTCCTGCCCGAGACAGTGGAGCATGTCGGGCACCCGTGGTTCATCGGCGTGCAGTTCCACCCGGAGCTGAAGTCGCGCCCGTTCGAGCCGCATCCGCTGTTCAAGGGTTTCGTCGGCGCGGCGATCGAGCAGAGCCGGCTGGTCTAAGACAGGCGAGGCGCGGCGGCGCGCCGCTGCTCGCGTGGCGGGTCTGAACCCTATATCGGTCGGATCGTGACCGAGATCCTGTTCTAGCATATGCAGCGCCAGCCGCTGGAGAAGGTGCTGCCGAACCTGGTCGAGCGCTCGCTCGGCCGGGGCTGGCAGGCCGCGATCCAGGCGGCTACCGAGGAGCGGCTGCAGGCCCTCGACGACCACCTCTGGACCTATTCCGACGAAAGCTTCCTGCCGCACGGCACCGACCGGGATCCCGATGCGGCCGGCCAGCCGGTGGTGCTGACCCTGCGCGACGTGAACCCCAACACCGCCTCGATCCGGTTCCTAGTCGAGGGCGCAGACCTGCCGCCCGACGCAGAGAGCTACGAGCGGATCTGCATCCTGTTCGACGGGACCGACCAGGACGCCCTGCTGCGCGCCCGCGAGCAGTGGCGCCAGGCCAAGGAGGCGGGTCATGCCGTCGCCTACTGGCAGCAGGACGATTCGGGCCGCTGGAACAAGAAGGCTTGATCGTGCTCCTCAACAAGCGTCTCGCGCGCCTCGCGCTCGGCTTCACCCTGGCGACGGCGCCGTTGCCGCTCTACGCGCAGGACGCCCACCATGCGGGGCCGCAGGCTGAGGCGAAGCCGGCACCGCGGGGCCCGGAAGGCCGTCGCCTGCCGCCGGACTCCACGACCCGCCAGAGCATCAAGCTCCCCGACGGGCGCAGCCTCGACTTCACCGCCACGGCCGGCAGCTTGCCCCTCGTCGACGAGGCCGGGAAGCTCCAGGCCGAGATCGCCTATGTCGCCTACACCATGGCCCCGGAGGCCGGGCGCGCACGACCGGTCACCTTCGCGATCAACGGAGGTCCGGGCGCGGCCTCGGCCTACCTGAATATCGGCGCGATCGGCCCCTGGCGATTGCCCACCGGCGGCACCAGCATCAGTCCGTCCCAAGCGGTGGCGCTGACGCCGAACGACGGCACCTGGCTCGACTTCACCGACCTCGTCTTCATCGATCCGGTCGGCACCGGCTACAGCCGCGCCAGCGACGGCAACGGCAAGACCTACTGGAGCATCGACAGCGATGCTTCGACGCTCGCCGCCGTCATCGCCCGCTACCTGCGGGTCAACGAGCGGATGGCGAGCCCAAAATTCTACGTCGGCGAGAGCTATGGCGGCTTCCGAGGGCCGCTGATCACCGAGAAGCTGCAGGAAGAGATCGGGATCGGACTCTCTGGGATGGTGCTGCTCTCGCCCGTCCTAGATTTCGGCTGGCTCGAGACCCCGCGGGCCAATCCCTGGGGCTACGTGCTGAAGCTGCCCTCCCTGGCCGCGGGTGCGATGGAGCGGGCCGGCACCATCCCGACCCCGGCGCTGCTCAGCGAGGCTGAGGCCTACGCGGCCGGGCCGTATCTGAGTGACCTGCTCAAGGGCCCGAGCGATACGGGCGCCGTCGCCCGGATCACCGATAAGGTCGCGCCGCTCACCGGCTTCGATCCGGCTTTCGTCCGCGCCCAGGCCGGGCGCCTCTCCACCCGCAGCATCCAGCGTGAGGTCGACCGCACGGAAGGCCGCGTCACCAGCGCCTACGACACCGGCATCACGGGTTGGGACCCGAATCCGGACGCTGCGCAGGCGAGCTTTGAGGATCCGCAGCTCACGGCGCTCCAGGCTCCGCTGACCAGCGCGATGATCGACCTCTACGCGCGCACGCTGAAATGGCCTGTGCCGAACCTGCGTTACGAGTTGCTGAGCAACGCGGTGAACCGCGGCTGGAGCTGGGGCTCGGGCCGGCAGGCGCCGGAGGTGCTCTCGAACCTCAAGGGTGCTCTCGCGCTGGACGGACACCTGCGGGTGCTGGTGGCCCACGGCTTCACCGATCTCGTCACGCCGTACTACGCCTCGAAACTGCTGCTGGCGCAGGTCCCGGCCTACGGCGCCGGTCGGCTAAGCCTTGCGGTCTATCCCGGGGGGCACATGTTCTATTCCCGCGACGATTCCCGGGCCGCCTTCAAGCGCGATGTCCAGAACCTCTATCAGGACGCCCTGAAGGCGCGCGAGGCCGGCTCCGCGCCTCCGGCCGGAGCGCCGGCCGAGCGCCTCAAGGACACGCCCTGAGCGTCAGGCGTCGTCGAAGGCCAGCGCCTCGGCCGGGTAATCGATCATCATGCGGCGCTGAGCATCGGTGTTCTGCCACTCGCCGACCTTCATGTAGCGGCCCTCGATGTCCCGGACCTCCACCAGCTTGCGGATAGTCTTGATGCCCTGGAAAGCCTGCGGCCAATTGGACGCGAAGTAGAACACCTGCTCGACCGTGTCCGACAGGTGGCAGATCGCCGGGCCGAAGGTGCCCAGGCCGAAGACGAGGTAGCGCCCCCCCACCAGGGCCGCGACATCGGCCACGAGCGACTCGCTCTGTATCTCCACGGGCAGGCCGAGACCTTTCGCATAGGCCTCGACCTCGGCGATCACCGGGTTCAGCCGGTTTTCGAAGACCAGCTTCACCGACCGGATCCGGCCCTCGCTGTGCAGCCGGTCGATGACCATGCGGTAAAAGGCGAAGGGCGGCTGCGGATAGTGCGGATCGACCCAGGTGCTGAAGATGTCGCCCGATCGGATATGGATCAGGAGCTGGTCGTCGGGCTTCTTCGGGAAGGTCGCCGGCAGCCCGTTGAATAGCGGGCGGATGATCTCCTGGATGATCGCCTGCGAGTCCGGCGGCGTATGGAGTCCCACGAGCCGCTGGAACTGCGTCGGATCGAAATAAAGACCGGAGAGGAAGTAGCCGTCCGCCGGCAGGTCCGCGTCCGGCGGAATGAAGGTGATGCCGTCGCGGGTGAGCCGCTCGGTCAGGAAGATCACCTTGCTGCGGTCGACCTTCGGAACCTTGATGTATTTCAGGTTCAGTGCCTTCGCCACCGAGATCGCGATGATGTACTGGACGAGGCAATTGCCGAACGCACCGTTCTCGAACAGCGACAGGCCGACGAGGGTGCGGCTGACCCGATCGGGCCCGCTCTCGAGGCTGTAGGCGATGTAACGGTTGGCCCCCGGCTTCTCGTTGAGGAGCGTCACGTCGAGGTCGAGCGTCGCCCGCAGCGCGATCAGGTCGATCGCCGCCGCCTCGGACCAAACCTGCACCGCGACGACGGGGGCGGTCTTCGACACCGCGACGCGAACCAGCCTCGCCCAGGCGCGCTCGTCCGCCTCTATCACCGCCGTGCCGGTATTCGCCGCAACCCGCCTCGACGTGATGCCGGGCTCAGTCCAGGCGGTGCCGTCCTGTGAGAACTGGATCGCGTGGTCGGCCGCCGGCGTCCCGGCCTCGGCCAGGACCACGGTGACGGAATGGACGGGGAAACGGCCGGCGAGATCGATCTCCAGCCACGTCGTGCCGTCGATCACCACAGCCCGCGACGGGCGGCCGGCGGCGAGTTCGACGAGGGCGAGCTTCGAAGCGTCTGCCGGGGCCATCATGTCTCCGGGGCGGATCTGGGCCGGTCGCGCCGGGGACGCGGCTGAACGGTGCGCCCGGCGGTGCCCGCATCGGGACGGGCCCGTCAAGCCTGGGCGCTTCGGCCGCCGCGCGGATCAGCTCCGGAAAGGAGCCCAGACGTTTGCCGCCGATGCAAAACGGCGCCTCAATCGCCCGTCCCGATTTTCAGGAACAGGACATCGATATCGCGTTGGGGCACGTGGTCCTTCAGGATCGACTCGAAGGTTGTGGGGCCGATCTTCTTTACGTTGGGCGCGCAGAACGAGACCAAGGTCGCCGGATCGCCCTTGTCTACGATCAGCCTGAACGTCCCGATCGGCTCGGCCCCTTTGTCGCCGGCGGCGATCACGTAGGAAAGGTTCTGCTCATAGGCCTGGAACGCGCGGCTGCCGTCGGCGCTCGCCCGGCGGTACAGGGCTTGGGCCGCTTTCTCGAACGCGGGATCCGTGCAGTACCGGTTCGCGTACTGAGCCTTCCGCGGCGGATCCAGGTCCGGGGAGCCGTAGGACAGGCTGGATTGCCCACCCAGGCTTGGCACGTAGCTCTGCCGGACCGCGATCTCCCGGCCGGCCGGGAAAACCTGCCGGCGCTGGAACGTCGATGTGAGTGTCCAGAGCGGCACATCCGCGAGCGTGCCGTCCTTGTGCTCCCGCCGCACCAGGATGCCGTCCGCAATCAGGGCCAAACGCTGGGTCTCGCCGAGGCGGCGCAAGGCCTCCTCCGTCGCCTCGACGGTCGGCATCAGCGGAATGGACAGGGCTCTCAGCCGATCGGTGATGTCGATCGGCGTCTTTCCATCCCGGAGTGAGAAGGCGCGTTGCTCGACCTGCGAGGCCACAGGCTGGCCCTCGACCGCGGTGGCGAGCTTGAGGAAATTGTCATGCGCCGGATCGGGGATCGAGGCGAGCCGCGCGGGATCCCCGGTGATGTCGGGCATCGGGAATGCGATGGTCGTCTCGACATCCGTGTCGGTCAGATTGCGGAGCCGGTAGTCGATCCGCACGGCTTTCTCCGACAGGTATAGATCCTCGGAGACCAAAGCGATTTTGTCGGTCTTCACCAGAACGAGGCCGCCGGCCGCGAGCGCGACAACGCTGTCATCGGCCCGGGCAGGTAAGGACGCAGCCGCCAGGACTGCCAGGACCGGCGACAAGACCAGCGACAAGGTACGCATCGACATCACGCTCTTGTGTTCGGGTAGAATGCTGCAGCCGGGACCGTCATGATGCGGTCGCCACGGCTCGCGCCGTTGAGGGTGCGCCGGGGGGACAATCCCATCTTGGCGTCCCGCTCTCGGAAACGGCCGCCGTCCCGTCGTGGCCGCTCGACCTGCATGTCCGCGCCGTTTCCTGAAGGGTCGGAAACGATTCCGCCGCGCCTCCGTTGTGCGAGAGCTGTCATGCGTCTACAACGATGGCGTGACGGTGCCCCGGCGACGGGGTGAAAAGGGAATGCGGTGAGGAACGCAAGTTCCGAATCCGCGGCTGCCCCCGCAACTGTGAGCGGCGAGCGTCTGCCAGTGGCCACCGGAGCGATCCGGGAAGGCGGCAGGCGCGCCGAGCCGCGAGCCAGGAGACCTGCCGTCGCGATGAGATCCCGCAATGCCGCCGGTGGGGCGGCTGGAGACATGTTGATGACCACCTCGACCCTTGCCCCCGTCGCCACCGGCACCCGCGCCGCGGAGCGCCCGGTTGCCGTTGCGCTGGCGGCCTTCCTGGGCCTCGGCCTGCTGTTCATGGCGGGCTTCTCGCCGGCGATCGCGCTGCACAACGCCGCGCACGATTTCCGGCATACCCAGAACTTTCCCTGCCACTGACGCCCCTACCCCAGGGATGATCATCCGGCTTCTGTCGGCGGCTCTGGCCGCCGGCTTCCTCGCGGCCGTCGTCGTGACGGGCCTTGAGTTGACGTTGACCTCGCCGCTCATCGTGGCGGCCGAGCGTTACGAGAATCACGAGACGCATCAGGCCCAGCGCGACCTCCCGATCGTCCTGGCTCATGCCGGACACGATCACGCCGCGCCGGATACCGCACCCGACTGGCAGCCCGGCGAGGGCCTGCCCCGGATGGCGTTCACGGCGTTGGCGACCCTCGTCGGCGCGGTGGGCTATGCCCTGTTGCTCGGTGCGGCGATCCTCGCCTGCGGTCGGGAGCCGACCCGGCAGGTGGGCGTCGCCTTCGCGATCGCGGGCTTCGCCAGCGTCGCCCTCGCCCCGGGACTCGGGTTGCCGCCGGAACTGCCGGGCAGCGAGGCCGCGCCATTGGCCACCCGACAAGCGTGGTGGGTGATGACGGCGGCCGCCACCGGCATGGGCCTGTACCTGATCGCGATCCGGCGCTCGCTGATCGCCATTATGGGCGGGCTCGTGCTGATCATCGCCCCGCACGTGGTTGGCGCGCCGCAGGCACCCGAGGCCGCCTCCGAGCTTCCGGCGGCGCTGGCGGCACAGTTCGCGGCCCGGTCGCTGGCGATCAGCTTCGTCTTCTGGCTGCTGATCGGCCTCGGCTTCGGATGGGCTTGGCAGGCTTTCGCCCGGGGTCCGGCGCGCGGGACGGCCCATGCCTGAGACCGTCCTCTACGTCTGCACCACCTGCCGCCGTCCGGGCGACGACCCGGACGGCCCCCGAGCCGGCGCACGCCTGCTCGACGCCCTGCGTGCGGGCAACGCGGCGCCGGACCTGCGGATCGAGGGGGTCGAATGCCTGTCGGTGTGCAAGCGGCCGTGCTCGGTGGCGGTCGCCTCCGCGAACCGATGGACCTACGTCTACGGCGACATGGACCCGATCGAGTCCGCCGCGATTATCCTCGGCGGCCTCTCGTCCTACGCGGCCACGCAGGACGGCATCGTGCCGTGGCGGGAGCGGCCCGCTGCCTTCAAGACCGGCGTGATCGCCCGGATCCCGCCCTTTCCCGATCCCCGCCCGCTTCCGGCCGGCACCTTGGAGGCTGCGGAATGACCATCGTGACCAAGATCCCCTGCACCATCGTCACCGGCTTCCTCGGCGCCGGGAAGACGACGCTGGTCCGCCACGTGATCGAAAACGCGAAGGGCCGCCGCCTGGCGATCCTGGTCAACGAGTTCGGCGATGTCGGCTTCGACAAGTCGTTCCTGGCCGCCTGCGGTGTCGAGGGCTGCACCGAGGATGCCATCGTCGAGCTGCCGAACGGCTGCATCTGCTGCACCGTGGCAGACGATTTCGTGCCGGCGCTGGAGACGCTGCTCGGCCGCGCCGAGCCGCCGGAGCATATCCTGATCGAGACCTCCGGCCTCGCCCTCCCGAAGCCGCTGGTCCAGGCGTTCCAATGGCCTGCGATCCGCTCGCGGGTCACCGTCGATGGCGTCGTCGCCGTGGTGGACGGACCAGCCGTCGCCGCCGGCGCCTTCGCGGAGGATCCCGAGGCACTCGCCGCCCAGCGCGCCGCCGACACGGCGGTCGACCACGACAACCCGCTGGAGGAGGTGTTCGAGGACCAGCTCCTCTGCGCGGACCTCGTGGTGCTCAACAAGTCCGACCTGCTCGATGCCGAGACCCGGGCACGGGTGCGCGCCGAGGTCGAGGGGCACCTGCCCCGCGCCGTGAAGGTGGTCGAGACCGAGAACGGCGCGATCGATCCGCTGGTGCTGCTCGGGCTGGGCGCCGCCGCGGAGGACGACCTCGACGCCCGTCCCTCGCATCATGGCGACGGCGAGGATCACGACCACGACGACTTCGAGACCGTGGCCCTCCCGATCCGTCCGGCCATCACGGCCGGCGACCTGGCGGCGCGGGTCGAAAAAGCTGCGGAAGCCGCGGGCGTCCTGCGCATCAAGGGGTTTGCCGAGGTCGAGGGCAAGGCCATGCGCCTCGTGGTGCAGGGCGTCGGCCGGCGCGTCGTCCACCATTTCGACCGGCCCTGGCGGGCGGGCGAGAGCCGTGACGGGCGCCTCGTGGTGATCGGCTTGAAGGGGTTCGACCAGGGCGCCGTCGCAGCGGCGCTCGCGGGATGACGGAGTTCGCGCGCGCTCCCTCGCTGAGACGCTGCGCGCGCGCCCATTTCGGCGCGGCCTAGGAGGCGCGCCATGCATCTTGTCCGCATCGATACCGTCTCCCTCGACGAGGGCGAGGCGGCCGTGGATCTTGGGCAGGAGCCCGGGGACCTCGTCCTGCTGTCGTTCACCGACAGCGACCTTGCCGGGATCGGACTGGCCCAGTCCGCTGAGCCGGGCCTGCCGAGCCTGCGGCTCGCCAAGCTCGCCAAGCTCCGGCATCCGATGTCGGTCGATCTCTATGTCGAGCGCGTGGTGTCCCGGGCGAAGCTCGTAGTGATCCGCTGCCTCGGCGGCCTGGATTACTGGCGCTACGGGATCGAACGCTGCGCCGCCGCGGCGCGGGCGCATGGAGTCGTGCTGGCGGTGCTGCCGGGCGACGACCGGCCGGACCTGCGGCTCGCCGGCTTCTCCACCGACCCGCATTTTGCTGATGAGCTCGACGGGTATTTCCGGGCTGGCGGCCCGGAGAATCTCCGTCGGATGCTGCGGCTGCTGGCGGCTCGGATCGGCGCTGGCGGGGCGGTCGAACCACCCCAGCCGCTGCCGCGTGGCTTTCCCTGGTGCGCAGGCTGCGGCGTGCTGCCGTTGGCCACCGCGATCGATGCCGCCGAGACGGCGGTGCCGCTGACAACCCGGCAAACAGCGACAACACCTCTGGCTCTGATGCTGGTCTACCGCTCCGCGGTGCTGGGCGGCGATACGGCGCCGTTCGTCGCCCTGGCCGCGGCCCTGCGCGCCCGCGGCATCGGCGTGCTGCCGATGGCCGTCTCGAGCCTCAAGGAACCCGGGGCTGCCACGGCCGTGGCCGAGGCCGTGCGGACCCGCAAGCCGGATCTCGTCATCGCCGCCACCGCCTTCTCGGCGCGGGAGGACGGGATCGATTTCGTGCTCGACGGTGCCGATTGTCCGGTGCTTCAGGCCTTCACCGTCGGATCGCCCCGGGCGGCCTGGGAAGCTTCGGCCCGGGGCCTCGGGGCCGCGGACCTCGCCATGCAGGTCGCCCTGCCGGAATTCGACGGACGGCTCTCCGGCTTCCCGATCTCCTTCAAGGAGGAATCCCCGGAGGTCGCCGGGTTCGCCGAGCGCCGGGCCGTACCGTATCCCGCCGGCATCGACGCTCTGGCCGAGCGGGCGGCGGGCTGGCTGCGCCTCGCCGCCCTGCCCCGCGCCGAGCGGCGGGTGGCCGTGGTCCTGTCGGATTATCCCGCCCGCGGCGGCAGGGCCGGCTTCGCGGTCGGCCTCGACACGCCCGAGAGCGCCCGCGCGATTCTATTGGATCTTGCCCAAGCGGGATACGCGACCGGCGAGTTGCCCGAGTCGGGCGCGCTGATGCAGGCGCTCACCGCGGGCGAGGCGGGGTTCACGGTACCGCTCGCCGATTATGGCGCTTGGCTTGCCGGGCTGCCGGCAGACACGCGCGATGCACTGACCGAATCCTGGGGCGAGCCTACTGCCGATCCGACCTGCCGCGACGGCATGTTCCGGTTCCGAATGGTCACGGCCGAGGCCGCGCACCTTCCCCCGTCGGCCTTGGCCGAAGGGGGCCGACTCGCCCTCTTCCTCCAGCCCGACCGCGGCCGCGATGCCGACCGGAAAACCGGCTATCACGATCTGGAACGGATCCCGACCCACGCCTACCTCGCGTTCCACCTCGGGCTTCGCCGCGAGTTCGATGCGCTCGTGCAGCTCGGGACCCACGGCACCACCGAATGGCTGCCCGGCAAAGCGGTGGCTCTGTCACCGGACTGCTTTCCGGCGCTCTGCGTCGGCGGGCTGCCGGTGATCTACCCATTCATTGTCGACGATCCGGGCGAAGCCGCCCCGCTCAAGCGTCGCCTGGGGGGGATCGCCCTCGGCCACCTCACGCCCGACACGGAGGTGCATGCCCTGTCGCCCGAGGCTGCGCGTCTGCGCGAGCTGGTGGAGGAGTACTCCGCCGCCAGCGTGCTCGATCCGCGCCGGGCCGGCCTGATCGCCGGCGCGATCCTGGAAGATGCGGACGCCGCCGGGCTGCTCGACGGCGCCGGCATCGGCCCCGACACACCGATGGAGGAGGCGTTGACCCGCCTCGACGCCCATCTCTGCGACCTCGGCGAGACCACGTTCCGCGACGGCCTGCACGTGTTCGGACGGGCCCCCGACGCTGCGCTCGAACCGGTCACGACAAGCGCTGCCGGCGAGCGGGCGGGACTCCTGGCTGCTCTGGACGGCCGCTTCGTGCCGCCGGGCCCCGCGGGCTCGCCGTCGCGTGGCCGGGCCGACGTGCTGCCCACCGGGCGCAATCTCGCGACCCTCGATCCCCGCGCGATCCCGAGCCGCGCCGCCGCGCTCCTGGGCGAACGCGCCGCCGCCTCGGTGGTGACCCGCTACCTCCAGGACGAGGGCGAGTACCCGGCCCGGATCGTCATGGATCTCTGGGCGTCGCCAACCCTACGCACCGGTGGCGAGGATGTCGCCCACGCCCTGGCACTGATGGGCGTGCGGCCGGTCTGGGACCATGCCAGCACCCGGGTCACAGGCTTCGAGGTGCTGCCCCTTGCCATGCTCGATCGCCCCCGGATCGACGTGACCATGCGCGTCTCGGGTGCGTTCCGCGACACCTTCCCGGACACGCTGGCGCTCCTCGACCGCGCCGCCCGGGCGGTGGCCGAACGGGACGAGGAGGATCTCGAAAACCCCCTGGCTGCGGCTCGACGCCGCGGCGAGGCGATTGCCCGGGTCTACGGTGCGGCTCCCGGCCGATACGGGGCCGGCACCGCCGCGACCGCCCTCGACGGCGCCTGGGACAACCGGTCCGATCTCGGTCGTGCCTATCTTGCGGCGAGCAGCCATGCCTATGGCGACCGTGAGGGACCGGATGCGACCTTCGGCGCCCGGGTCGCAGCGGCGGATGCCTACCTGCACGCCTTCGACGTGGCCGAGCGCGACCTGTTGGACGGCGATGCCGCGGTGGATGCCATGGGCGGTTTCGCGGCCGCCGCCACGCTTCAAGGCGCCAGCCCCATTCTCTACAGCCTCGATGTATCGGTTCCCGAGCGGCCCAAGACCCGCACCGCCCGGGAGGATGCCGCCCGGTTGATCCGTGGACGCTTGGCCGATCCGCGCTGGATCGCGGCGCAGCTGCGCCACGGCTACCGGGGCGCGCAGGAGCTGGCCCAGGGGCTCGACGCAGTGTTTGTGCTCGCCGCCGCCAGCGACGTTGTGACCGATGCCGGGTTCGACCGCCTCTACGCCGCCTGGATCGCCGACCCTGAGGTGTTCGACCGACTGCGGACAGCCAACCCGGACGCGACCCGGGCCATCCTGGAGCGGTTCGACGAGGCGCGCGACCGCGGCCTGTGGCACAGCCGGCGCAACGCGCTGCCAGCCGACGCGCTGATGCCGGAGGCCGCCGAATGAGCGTCTCCGCGCATCGCCGCGTTCTTCCGCAGGCGCCTGCACGCCGGGGCTGGTGTCCCGGGCTCAGCCGGCCGATGCCCACCGGGGATGGCCTGCTGGCCCGCGTGCATCCGCCCCTCGGAATCCTGACCGTGCCGCAGGCGCGCGCGGTGGCCGAGGGCGCGCGCCGCTTCGGCAACGGCCATCTCGACCTCACCGCCCGCGCCAACCTTCAGATCCGCGGCGTCTCGGAGACGACCCGCGCAACGCTCGCCCGCATGCTGGAAGCTGCCGGTCTCGGCGACACGCGGGCCGATGGCGGCCCGCAGCGCCTGACGCTGACCAGCCCCCTGGCCGGCCACGATCCGGCCGAGACGCTCGACGTCCCGACCCTCGCCCGCGCCATCGAGGCAGCGGGGCTCGCAGTTCAGGGACTACCGGCCAAGACGCTCGTGGTGGTCGAAGGCCGCCCCGAGGCAGAGAGGCCGGACGGCGATGCCTACGTGTCGCCGCGTGCCTCCGGCGGCATCGCGATCGCGATTGCCGCGGAGCAGGGTTTTCACGATGTCGCCACCTGTACCGAGGGGGAGACGCCGGCCGTCGTCGTGGCGCTGCTGGAGGCCTTCGTCCGGACCGGACGGCGACGGATGCGCGATCTCCCGCCGGATGCGTTCGGCGCAGTGGCGGATGCCGTGCGGCTTGCGATGCAGACGCGGGTTCCCTCTCCCGGGCGGGAGGGGATGTCCGACGCTGTCTCTCCACGCGCAGTGCCCTTCTCACCGCCAGCCGGCACCCGATGGCTGGCGCCCGGCATGGCCGTTCTCACCGCGGATGCGCCGTTCGGACGCTGCACGGCCAATGCCCTCGATGACCTCGCCGATCTCGCCTCCCGCCTCGGCACGGACGAGATCCGCTTGTCACCGGCCCGCGGCTTCGTGCTGCTGCTCAAAAATCCGTCTGCCGCCGATCTGACAACACTGGCGGAAAACTTCATCGTCGCACGCGAAGACCCCCGTCGCAGCGTCGCCGCCTGCACGGGCGCGCCGGCCTGTGCGTCCGGGTCGACATCGACGCTCGCGGATGCCGCGCTTCTCGCGCAGGCTTTCGGGTCGCTGGCCGCGGAGGGGCGCTCGGCCCATGTCTCAGGCTGCGCGAAGGGCTGCGCCAAGCCGGGCCCCGCAGATCTGACGCTGATCGGCCGGGCGGGACTGTACGGTACCGTCATCGGCGGCGCGCCGGGCGATGAGCCGGCCATGCACCTCCCTATCGATGCGGTACTGGAGCGGTTAGGAAGGGCCAAGACAATCGGGCTCGCCGCCGCATTCGCGCCGGATCGCGCCATGACCGATATTGGGAGGAACGGGAGTCCGGCATGAGCGCGAGCCAGAATGCCCTGCGCCAGGCAGGTTCGGAGCCGGAGGCCACCTCTCGCTACGAATATATCCGTGACGGCGCCGCGATCTACGCGCGCTCCTTCGCGATGATCCGGGCCGAGGCCGACCTCGTGCGCTGGTCTGGGGCGGCCGAGCGCGTGGTCGTGCGCATGATCCACGCCTGTGGCATGACCGACCTCCCCGCCGACGTGGAAATGTCGGACGGCTTCGCCGAGGCCGGTGTGGCGGCGCTCCAGGCCGGGGCCCCGATCCTGTGCGATGTCCGGATGGTTGCCGACGGCGTCACCCGGACGCGGCTGCCGGCCAACAATCCCGTCGTCTGCACCCTCGGCGACCCGCGCGTGCCGGATCTCGCCAAAAGCCTCGGCACCACGCGCTCGGCCGCCGCCATGGAGCTGTGGCGCGAACACCTGCCGGGCAGCATCGTGGCGGTGGGCAACGCCCCGACAGCCCTGTTTCGCCTGCTCGAATTGCTTGATGCCGGCGTGAAGCCGCCGGCCGCGGTGATCGGCATCCCGGTCGGCTTCGTCGGCGCCGCCGAGTCCAAGGACGCGCTGGCCCGGGACGGCCGGGTCCCGTTCGTCGTCGTTCACGGCCGCCGCGGCGGCAGCGCCATGACCGCTGCGGCCGTCAACGCGCTGGCCTGCGAGGTCGAGTGATGGACGGGTTCGAACGCGTCGAAGCCCCCGTCGAGGAGATGCCCGCTGCCGCCGTCACCGGTACCCTCTACGGGGTCGGCATGGGTCCGGGTGACCCGGAACTGCTCACCGTCAAGGCGCAGCGCATCCTGATGCGCGCGCCGGTGCTGGTGCATTTCTGCAAGCGCGGCCGGCGCGGCAATGCCCGCACCATCGCGGACGCAATCCTGCACGACCCGGCCCGGGAAATGCCGCTGGCGTATCCCTACACCACAGAGATTCATCCGGAGCACCCGGATTACGTGGCAGCGCTCGCAGCCTTCTACGACGACGCGGCCGGACAGCTCGCCGACCATCTCGGCGCAGGGCGCGACGTCGCGATCCTGTCGGAGGGCGACCCGTTCTTCTACGGCTCGTTCATGCATTTATGGCGGCGCCTCAAGGACCGTTTTCCCGTGGAGGTGGTGCCGGGCGTCACCGGCATGTCCGGCTGCTGGACCCGGGCCGGCACGCCGATCACCTGGGGCGACGACATCCTGACGGTCCTGCCGGCGACGTTGCCGCTCGACGCGCTCACCGAGCGCCTGCGCGGCACCGACGCCGCCGTGCTGATGAAGCTCGGTCGACACCTGCCGAAGGTCCGCGCTGCGCTGACCGCCGCCGGGCTCATCGATCGCGCGATCTATGTCGAGCGCGGCACGATGGCGGGCGAGCGCGTCGTGATGCTCGCCGACAAGGCGGATGACGACGCCCCCTACTTCTCCATGGTCCTCCTGCCCGGCGAGGGGCGGCGCCCGTGAGCGGCAGCCTTACGGTGGTCGGCCTCGGCCCCGGGGATGCGGGGCTGCTGACGGAGTCCGCCCGCCGGGCTCTCGACGCTGCTGAGGATCTGGTCGGGTATTTTCCCTACGTGGCGCGCGTGCCCGAGCGTCCGGGCTTGATCCGGCATGCCAGCGACAACCGCGTCGAGGTCGACCGCGCCCGCCACGCCCTGCAGCTTGCCGCCACCGGCCGCCGGGTCGCGGTGGTGTCGGGCGGCGATCCCGGCGTGTTCGCCATGGCCTCGGCGGTGTTCGAGGCGGTGGAACACGGCGAGCCTGGATGGCGCGACCTCTCCATCACGGTCGAGCCTGGGATCACGGCGATGCTGGCCGCCGCGGCCCGGCTCGGGGCGCCGCTGGGCGGCGACTTCTGCGCCCTGTCCCTGTCGGACAATCTGAAACCCTGGCCGGTGGTCATCGCCCGGCTCGACGCCGTGCTGCGCGCCGATTTCGTGATCGCGCTCTACAACCCGATCTCCACCGCGCGGCCCTGGCAGCTCGGGGCAGCGCTCGAACACGCGGCCACCATCCGGGCGCCGGAGACGCCGGTGATGTTCGCCCGCGCGATCAGCCGGCCGGACGAGGCGATCCGGGTGTCGACCCTCGCCGAGGCACGGGACGTGCCGGCCGACATGGCCACGATGGTGATCCTCGGCGCCTCGACCACGCGGCTGATTCCGCGAACCGACGGACTGCCCTTCGTCTACACGTCGCGCAAAGTCGCGGGACCGGCATGATCGCCGGTATCGAGCCAGCGCAGTGCGCCCACGGCGTTGGGGACGCTCGCAACCTCGGGCTTCTCCGGCCGGCACACCATGATCACGGGAATCGCGAGGCTGCGCGCCGCCGCGATCTTGCCGTAGGTCGCCGCGCCGCCGGAATTCTTGCTGACCAGGATCTCGGTGCGGGTGGTGCGCATCAGATCCGCCTCGGCCGCCGCATCGAACGGCCCGCGTGCCTCGATGGCGGTGAGGTGCGGTACCGGCAGCGCACCGTCCAGCGGCTCGACTGTGCGCGCGAGGTAGGCATGGTGCGGGGCCGCTGCGAAGGCGCCGGCTTCCTGCCGGCCAATGGTCAGGAACACGCGCCGGGGTTCACGCCCGAGCGCGGCGACCGCCTCCTCCATGCTGTGTACCTCGGTCCAGAGATCGCCGGGCTCGCGACGCCAGGCCGGCCGGCGGATCGCCAGCAGCTTCACGCCCGCCGCCACCGCTGCGGCGGCAGCGTTGCCCGAGATGGTCGCCGCGAAGGGATGCGTCGCGTCGATCAGACGGTCGATGTGCTCGCGGCGCAGAAACGCAGCGAGGCCCTCGGCGCCACCGAATCCGCCGATCCGGGTCGGTACAGGCTCGATCTTCGGCGCGGTGGTCCGACCGGCGAGGGACAGAGTCACGGCACAATCCGCCCGACCTGCCAAAGCCCGTGCCAGGGCGCTCGCCTCGCCGGTGCCGCCGAGGATCAGGATTCGCATCGCGCCACCGATCATGGAGGCCTTGTCCATGAGCGCTGAGCCCCTGTCGAGCCCGTCTTCGGCCGGGCGGTGGCTGTCGATCGTCGGCATCGGCGAGGACGGGCGGGCCGGGCTCGCGCCGGCAGCCGCCGCCGCGCTCGACGCCGCGCGGGTGGTCTATGGCGGTCGCCGCCACCTGGATCTGGCTGCACCCCTCGACGCCGAAGCCCGGCCCTGGCCGAGCCCGATCCACGAGGCCTATCCGGAAATCCTGGCCCGACGGGGGAATCCGACCTGCATTCTCGCCACAGGCGATCCGTTCCACTACGGCATCGGCGCTGAGATCGCCCGGCTGGTGCCGCCCGCCGAGATCCGGGCCTTCCCTCAACCTTCGGCCTTCAGCCTCGCCTGCGCGCGGCTCGGCTGGCCATTGGCCGAATGTGGCCTCGTCACCCTGCATGGCCGGGCGCTGGCCCGGATCATCCCGCATATCCAGCCGGGCGCGCGCCTCCTCGTGCTGTCCTGGGACGGCACGACGCCGGCAGCACTGGCCGCAATGCTGACCGAGCGCGGCTTCGGCACCTCGACCCTCACCGTCCTGGAGGCGATGGGCGGCCCGCGCGAGCGGATCCGTGCGGCAAAGGCCGAGGCCTTCGACCTCCCGGCAATCGACCCGCTCAACACCGTGTCGATCACCATCGACGGTGCAGGACGCGCGCTGCCGCTGGCGCCCGGCCTCGACGACGGCCTCTTCGAGAATGACGGGCAACTCACCAAGGCCGAGATCCGGGCGCTGACGCTCGCGGCCCTGCAGCCGCATCCGGGTCTGCATCTCTGGGATGTTGGGGCCGGTGCGGGCTCGATCGCGATCGAGTGGATGCTGCGCCACCCGAGCCTGCGGGCCACCGCCATCGAGGCGCGCCCCGACCGGGCCGAGCGGATCCTTCGGAACGCTCAGGCTATGGGCGTGCCGGACCTGACAGTGGTCACCGGCGCGGCCCCGGCTTCGCTCGCCGGCCTGACCAACCCCGACGCAATTTTCATCGGCGGCGGCGTCTCGGCGCCCGGTATCCTGACGACGGCCATCGCCGCGTTGCGGCCGGGCGGGCGCTGCGTCGCCAACGCCGTGACGCTGGAGGGCGAGGCCGCCCTGCTCGCGGCCTTCGCGAACCATGGCGGCAGTCTGCGGCGGTTCTCGGTCGACCGCGCGAGTCCGGTGGGCGGCCTGCACGGCTGGCGGCCCGCGATGCCGGTGACCCAATGGGCCTGGACCAAGCCATGAGCGACCGGATCGTCGCCGGGGTCGGGTTCCGTCGCGGCACGGGCGCCGACGAGATCGCCGCGCTGATCAGCCGTGCGCTCGGCACGATCGGCGCCGCGCGCACCGACCTCGCAGCGATCGCGACAGCAGCCGACCGGGCTGCAGAACCGTCCATCCGCCAGGCGGCCTCGGAATTCGGCCTCTCGCCCCGCCCGGTCGAACCGAGAGCCCTTGAAGCCTGCGACCCGAACATCGTCACGCGCTCTGCCCGGATCGAACGCCTGCGTGGAGTCGGCTCGCTCGCCGAGGCGGCGGCCCTGGCGGCGGCGGGACCGGGCAGCCACCTCGCCCTTCCCCGTATCGCCAGC
>Ga0182230_1000013_pt1 | contig 21843 bp, 19 predicted proteins | sample G6R1MG_28_FD_128384 | JGI IMG/M metagenome (GOLD analysis project Ga0182230, IMG submission 128384) | Miscanthus phyllosphere microbial communities from Michigan, USA - G6R1_NF_07NOV2016_LD1 MG | ecosystem: Host-associated > Plants > Phyllosphere > Phylloplane/Leaf | place: USA: Michigan...
GGGCGAAGAAGAATTGCGGCGCCGAGAGCGACATCGGCTTGCCCGTTCGCACCAGCTTGGCCTTCATCCCGCGCCGGAGCTGGCCCGAACAGACCCGCATGAAGGCGATGCGGTCGCGGTGGTTCGGATCCATGTTCGCCTGGATCTTGAACACGAAGCCGGTCATCTTCGGCTCGGACGGCTGCACCGCGCGCTTGTCCGCCTCCTGGCCGCGCGGGGGCGGCGCGAAGCGGGCGAGCCCGTCGATGAGGTCGCGCACACCGAAATTGCGCAAGGCCGAGCCGAAGAAGACCGGGGTCAGGTGCCCCTCGCGAAAAGCTTCCAGATCGAAGGTCTTGAGGCCGCCCTCGGCGAGCTCCACCTCCTCGCGCCACGCATCGGCCGCGCCATTCTCCGTCAGCAGCGTGTCGAAGAGCGGGTCGCCGAAGCCCGTGACGGGGATCGTGCCGGCATCGTCCGCCGCGTCGAGCCGGCGCACGCGGTTGCCGCCGAGTTCGTAGGTGCCGGCGAAGTTGCGCCCGAGCCCGATCGGCCAGGTCACGGGCGCCACGTCGAGGGCCAGCGTCTTCTCGATCTCGTCGAGCGTCTCGAACGGGTCGCGCGCCTCGCGGTCGAGCTTGTTCACGAAGGTGACGATCGGGATGTCGCGCAGCCGGCACACCTCGAACAGCTTTCGCGTTCTGGCCTCGATGCCCTTGGCGGCGTCGATCACCATCACGGCGGAATCGACCGCCGTCAGGGTGCGGTAGGTGTCTTCCGAGAAGTCCTCGTGGCCCGGCGTGTCGAGCAGGTTGAAGACGCAATCGCCGTACTCGAAGGTCATCACGGAGGTGACGACCGAGATGCCGCGCTCCTTCTCGATGCCCATCCAGTCGGACCGGGTCGAGACCCTGTTGCGCTTGGCCTTGACCTCGCCGGCGAGTTGAATCGCGCCGCCGAACAGCAGCAGCTTCTCGGTCAGCGTGGTCTTGCCCGCATCCGGGTGCGAGATGATCGCGAAGGTGCGCCGCCGCGCAACCGGATCGGCCGGCTTCGCTTCGGTCTTGGTCTGCATCAGCATGGAGCGAACGCTCTGGGTCGGCCAAACGTGAGGGGCGTCGCCCGGCGCACGGTCTCGGGTGACGGTCTTGGGATCGTGTAGCGGCACGGCCCGGTATTGGCAAAGAACCCGCCGAGCCGGCTGATCCAAGTCCCGGTTTCAAAAGGTCCTTCGACCGTGTGCGGGTGAAGGGCGGAGCCCTTCGTCTTCATCAGGGCTCGACCCTGATAACCCGCCAAAGGGCAGAGCCCATTGTAAACCCGATCTTATGCCGCCTCGGCCGCCAGCGCCCGCAGATCGGCGATCAGGGCGTCCACGCGCGCCGTCGCGGCGTCCCAGGCGAACATGAATCGCGCCCCGCCACCGATGAAGGTGTAGAAGCGCCAGCCCCGGGCCCGCAGCCGCTCCATGGTCGCGGCCGGCATCGCCAGGAAAACCGCGTTGGCCTCCACGGGGAACAGCGCGCGGATCCCCGGCAGGTGCGCAACGGATTCGGCGAAGCGGCGGGCACAGGCATTGCCATGGGCGCCGTTGCGCAGCCAGGCGCCGCTCTCCAGCATGCCGACCCAGGGGGCGGCGAGGAAGCGCATCTTCGAGGCAAGCTGGCCGGCCTGCTTGCAGCGAAAGCCGAAATCCTCGGCGAGCTTCGGATCGAAGAACACAACCGCCTCGCCGGCATGCATGCCGTTCTTGGTGCCGCCGAAACACAGCACGTCCACTCCGGCCCGCCAGGTCATGTCGGCCGGGCTGCACCCGAGGCTGGCGCAGGCATTGGCGAAGCGCGAGCCGTCCATGTGCAGCGCGAGGCCGAGCTCGCGGCAGGTCGCAGACAGCGCCCGCAGCTCGGCCAGCGTGTAGACCTGCCCGGTCTCGGTCGGCTGCGTGATCGTCACCACCCGCGGCCGCGGGAAATGGATGTCGTTGCGGTTGGTGGCGAGCCCGCGGATCGCCTCCGGAGTGAGCTTGCCGCCCTCGGTGCGGACCGTGAGCAGCTTGGAGCCGTTGGAGAAGAATTCCGGCGCGCCGCACTCGTCGGTCTCGACATGGGCCGAATCGGCGCAGATCACGCTGTGATAGGATTGGCACAGCGAGGCCAGAGCAAGGGCATTCGCGGCGGTGCCGTTGAAGGCGAAGAACACCTCACACTCGGTCTCGAACAGATCGCGGAACGCGTCGGCGGCTCGTTTCGTCCAGGCATCCTCGCCGTAGGCCGGTGCGTGGCCGCGATTGGCCGCCTCCATGGCGGACCACGCCTCCGGGCAGATGCCGGAGTAATTGTCGCTGGCGAATTGCTGCGAGTCGTCGTGTTGCATGCGCACAGCGTAGATCCGCGCCCGATCGCGTTGCAATCGGGATCCACCCCAAATCGAAGCCCGGCAGGGCTGCTACGCGTCGAACCGGTATCCGGCCCGCCGCCGCGGCTTTCGATACGGCCACTGCGAAGATCGCTGCCGCGAAGATGTTGGAACTGGTTCGCGCTTGGTGTAGAAGGCGCGCCAAGGCGTGGGCTCCACGCCGATTCGGAAACCGACGTTCCCGTCCCTCCCGGGTTCTCCCGGGCGAGGGACGTTGCCGGTTTCCAGATCGGCGGCGGGCTGCGCGAGCCCCAAATCCAGGTCCAGAGGATCAAGTCCGTTGCAGGTACTCGTTCGCGATAACAACGTTGATCAGGCGCTCCGCGTCCTCAAGAAGAAGATGCAGCGTGAAGGCATCTTCCGTGAGATGAAGCAGCGCAAGGCGTATGAGAAGCCGTCCGTGCGCAAGGCGCGCGAGAAGGCGGAAGCCGTCCGTCGGGCTCGCAAGCAGGCGCGCAAGACCGCGATCCGCGAGGGCCTGATCGCCGCTCCGAAGCCGAAGCCCCGTTTCCCGGCCGGCAGCCGCCGCCCCGGCTTCCCGTCGCCGACCGCCGCTGGCCCGCAGGGCGGCAACGCCGCCGGCCAGGTTCCGGTGAACCCGACGCCCGTCGCCTAAGACGTTCTTTCCAGAACGGCAGAAGCCCGGACCGCGCAAGCGGCCGGGCTTCTTGCGTTTGATCATCGCTTGGAACGGGACGGTTATGGGCGCGGCCGCAGCTGCGGTCACCCATTAGCCTCCCGTTCGCTGCCAAGCCCCGTCATTGCGAGCGCAGCGAAGCAACCCAGGGCTGCGCGCGCTTCCCGAACGTGGCGTTTCCCTGGGTTGCTTCGCTGCGCTCGCAATGACGGCAGAAGAGGCTGCAACCCACTGCCGGCAACCATCTCGTGCGGCTGAGCAGGATCGCAGCTCGCGCATCTGCGCCCGGACAGAGCCTCCGCGGAGCCCGGATACGCGGCCCCCTCCCCTCACCGGGAGGAGGCGCGCCGCGCCCCGGTTTCAGGCCGCCTTGGCCGCCATCGTGGCATGCTCGGCCTGGACCAGCACGTCGAGCGCCCGCCAGGGCTTCTGCATGTAGACCGTCTGGTCGGGCAGGCGTGCATCGCGGCTCGCACCGGAGGTGACGACCACCCGCACGTCCGGCCAGCGCCGCTCGACCGCCTGGGCGAGCGACACACCGTCCATGGCGCCCGGCAGACGGATGTCCGCGAAGAGAAGGGCGACGGTAACGTCGGACCGTTCCAGCACAGAGAGCGCAGCCTCGGCGCTCTCGCAGGCAATCACGCCGAGATCGCTCTCCTCGAGGACCGCAGTCGCGAGGTGACGCACCGCCGCGTCGTCCTCCACGACAAGGGCCACGGGGGCGGAACACTCGGGCTGGGCGCGATCCATGAAAATCTCCTGCTCTCGGTTGCGTGAAGCCCCTCTCCGGGTCGCGGCCTCATTCATGGACCGCTGATTCCCCGATTCGGCCATGCTGGCCTGCCAAGAGCCGGCTCACAAGTGACCTGTTGGTTGAGTGGCGCCTGCCTGCTCTGCAATCAGGCGGCGCCAATTTTGTCCGGAACGCCCGAAAATGGCGCAGCCGGGTTTCGGTTAAGAACCTGTTCACCCGTGTGGACCGACTGTTAATCTCATTCGCCGCCGCCCGTTCCGTTCCGACATGACCTCAAGCGGGTCGCGCGAGAACCAAAGAAGGATCGTCGTCCGATATGTGCCGTTTCCTCGCCTATAGCGGTGAGCCGGTCTTTCTCTCGGACCTGGTCTGCGCGCCGACGCATTCGCTGGTGCATCAATCCCTGCACGCCGACGAAGGGAAGACCGAGACCAACGGCGACGGCTTCGGCATCGGCTGGTACGGCGAGCGCCCGGAACCCGGTGTCTATCGCGACATCTCCCCGGCCTGGTCGGACGAGAATCTCGTCAACCTCTGCGGCCAGGTCCGCGCCCGGACCTTCTTCGCCCATGTGCGCGCGTCCACCGGCACTGCCACGGCGCGGGCGAATTGCCACCCGTTCGTCTACGGGCGGCACCTGTTCATGCATAACGGCCAGATCGGCGGCTATCACCGCATCAAGCGGCGGCTCGAGGCCCTGATCCCGGACACGTTCTACGATAACCGGCGCGGGAGCACCGATTCCGAGGCACTCTTCCTGCTGGCGCTGGCCAACGGGCTGGAGCAGGATCCGATCGGTGCCATGGCCCGGACCCTGGAAACGGTCCGCGGCCTGATGAAAGAAGCGGGCGTCAGCGAGCCGCTGCGCTTCACCGCGCTGCTGACCGACGGCGAGACACTCACCGCCTATCGCTGGGCCTGCGACGGCCGGCCCCCAAGCTTGTACTTCCGCGATGGTCCGGGCGGGATCGTCGTCGTGTCCGAGCCGATCGACGGCTGCCGCGAGGGCTGGCAGGTCGTCCCAAAGGGCGGCACCCTTCGCGCCCGGCACGGCAGCGCCACCGTGGTCACCCCCCCTGACACCATCCGCTCCCGCGCCGCCTGAGCGGATCCGGCCTCAGCCATGCCCGGAGCGGGATTGCCGATCCGCGCCACGTTGCCACATGTCGGCGACGGCCGACGATGCGGCCGGGCGGGAATTGACCGATGTATCCGGATACCGAGCTTCACATTGCCGGACGCTGGCGCGCGGGCGCCGACCGGGAGACCCTGGGCGTTCTGAATCCGGCCACGGGCGAGACGATCGGCCAGTGCGCCGTCGCCACCACGGCGGACCTCGACGAGGCCCTGGACGCGGCCGCCCGCGCCTTCCCGATCTGGCGCAAGGTGTCGCCGTTCGAGCGCGGCAAGCTGATGCGCAAAGCCGCCGACCTTCTGCGCAGCCGCGTCGACGAGATCGCCCGCATCATGACCCAGGAGCAGGGCAAGCCGCTGGCCGAGTCGCGCGTCGAGACCCTGGCCGCCGCCGACATCATCGACTGGTTCGCCGAGGAGGGTAAGCGCGCCTACGGCCGCGTCATCCCGGCCCGCGCCGACGGCGTGCTGCAAGCGGTCTTGCGCGAGCCGGTCGGACCCGTGGCCTGCTTCACGCCCTGGAACTTCCCGATCAACCAGGCGGTCCGCAAGATCTCGGCGGCGCTCTGCACCGGCTGTACGGTGATCCTGAAGGGCCCCGAGGATACGCCGGCGAGCTGCGCCGCGCTGGTCCGCGCCTTCCTCGATGCCGGCATTCCGGGGGACGCCCTGTCGCTGGTCTACGGCGACCCGGCGACGATCTCGGCCTACCTGATCCCGCACCCGGTGATCCGCAAGATCTCGTTCACCGGCTCGACGGTGGTCGGCAAGAAGCTCGCGGCACTGGCCGGGGAGCACATGAAGCGTGCCACCATGGAACTCGGCGGCCATGCCCCTGTGATCGTGTTCGGCGATGCCGATGTGGAGAAGGCCGTTTCGGTCCTCGCCCCGTCGAAGTTCCGCAATGCCGGCCAGGTCTGCGTGTCGCCGACCCGGTTCCTGGTGCATGATTCGGTGTTCGACCGGTTCGTCGAGGGCTTCACCAGCTACGCCAAGAGCGCCAAGGTGGGCGACGGCCTCGATCCCGATACCAAGATGGGCCCGCTGATCCACGGGCGCCGCCTGGAAGCCATCGAGGCGCTCACTGCCGACGCCGAATCGGCCGGAGCCTCGCTGCGCGCCGGCGGCAAGCGTATCGGCAATCGCGGTAACTTCTTCGAGCCGACCGTCTTCACCGAGGTGCCGCTGACCGCGCGGATGATGAACGAGGAGCCGTTCGGCCCGGTGGCGATGATCAACCGCTTCTCGGAGGACGAGGAGGCGCTCACCGAGGCGAACCGCCTGCCCTACGGGCTTGCCGCCTATGCCTATACGCGCTCGGCCGAGCGGGCCGCGCGGGTGTCGAACACGGTGGAGAGCGGGATGATCTCAATCAACCACCACGGCCTTGCAGTGCCGGAGACGCCCTTCGGCGGCCTTAAGGAATCCGGCTACGGCAGCGAGGGCGGCTCGGAAGCGCTCGACGCCTACCTCGTGACCAAGTTCGTCACCCAGGCCAACTTCTGACATCGACCCGGCGCGTCGCAGGGGGCGGCGCGCCGGGGCCCATCAGTAATGCGGCGGCGGCGGTTCGGGCCCGCGCGGCGCGGACCGCGCCGCCGCCTCCTCCACCTGATCGCGCAGAGCATCGACCTGGCGGACCAGCCGGTCGATCACCCGCCACTGCTCCGTCACGGTGCGGTTCAGGTCCTCGATCGTCGAATCCTGCTCGGTGAGGCGCATCTCCAGGCGATCGATGCGGGTGGGCTCGTCCATGGCCGGTCTCCAGTCCGGCCCGCGATAGCGCATCCGCAGCGGATCTCCGACAGCGATCCGCTAGGCGGCGTGTTCGAGATCCGCCACCGCGACCCGGTCGCGGCCTCCATGCTTGGCAACGTAGAGCGCGGCGTCGGCCCGCCGCATCAGCATTTCGAAATCGGACCCGTTCCGAGCCAGCGCGATCCCGATGCTGACGCTGACCCGCAGGCTCGGCAATTCCGGCACCGCCAATCCGGCGAAGGTCCGCCGCAGCTCTTCGGCCCGCGCCAGAGCCTCGGCGGGAGAAGCGTCGGGCAGCAGGCAGGCGAATTCCTCGCCGCCGAGCCGGCCGAGCATGGCCTCCCGGGGGAGCAACGATGCGACCATGGCACAGAAGCCCATCAGCACCGCGTCACCGACGGCATGGCCGTGGATGTCGTTGACCGCCTTGAACCGGTCGAGGTCGAACAGCAGCAGGGCTGCGTGCCGGTGGCTGGCAAGGGCAGCCTGCGCGGCGCTCGCGAAGGCCCGCCGGTTGGCGACGCCAGTCAGCGGGTCCGTCGAGGCGGCGATGCGCTGCTCGCGCTCGGCCCGCTCTTTAACGAGGGCCATGCAGGTGAAGGCCAACGCGATCGAGAACAGCAGCGTGACGAAGCACAGGATCGCCACCCAGGGGGAGGTCAGCGGGTTCAGCCTCGGCGGCGGCGGCGCCAGCAGGGTCGAGGGGATCCGCAGGAGGTAGAAGGCGGCGTGCAACCCGAGCGTGGTCACGGCTACCACGCGCGAGGCCAGACGCTCCCGGCGCCCGCGCCAGAACTCCACGGCCGCATCGCCGGAATAGACGGCCGCCACCGCGGACGCATAGATGATCCGGGCTTCGATTGATCCGTAGAAGTTCGGCTCCAGGCAAAGCACGCACCAGATCGCCGCTCCCGCGAGGGCCAGGTCGATCCGGATCGGTCGCCCCTCGAACGAGCGGACGCCGCTCCAGATCAGCCCATAGGCCGCCAGAACGACGGCGTTGGACACCGCGATGGACACGAGGTTGGGGATCTGGCCGCGCAAGGCGAGGCCGCCGGAGCCGATGGCGCCGAGAATGTGCGCCACGCCCCAGAGCGCCAGGGCGCGGGAAGATGGCGCCTGCCGCCACGACAGCATGAACAGCGTGCCGACCAGCAAGGTCATCACGGAACTAACGATCAGCAGGGTGGCTGGATCGAGATGCACGGCTTTCTATCAGTCTCCACCTGAGACGATAGCATGGGTGATCCGGTATTCTCCACTGCACGAGGCATGTCAGCGCGGTTTTAGCAGCAGAGCGACGAAAATGGCGCGTTCACGCTTGTAACGTCGGTTCGTTACGGTCGCGGGTGCGGCCGCAAACCCCGTTCATGCGGCCGCTGCTGCTTTGGCGGCGTGGATCACCGGTACGGCCGGCGCGCCTTCCCATTCCGTGTTGGCGGGGATCGACTCGCCCTTCATCACGATGGTGAGCGGGCGCAGCCGGGCGTAATCGCCGACCTTGGTGTCGTACAGGACCGTCGCGAACGACCCGACCGACACACCGCGGCCGACCACGACGCGGCCGATCTTCATGATCCGGTCCTCGTACAGGTGGGTCTGCAGCGCCGAGACGCGGTTGATCGTGGCGTAGTCGCCGATCGACACGCAGTCGAACTCGGTGATGTCGGTGGTGAGCATGCACACGCCCTGGCCGACCTTCACGCCGAACAGGCGCAGCGCCCAGGGCAGGAACGGCGTGCCCTGGAGGTGCTCCAGAAGCACCTTGCCGGCCAGGCCCCAATAGGCCACCGCGATCGCCTCGGTGCGCATCGCCCACCACGACCACATCGGCTGCATGCCGGGCTTGTAGACGCCCATCAGCAGCCACTTCATCGCGATGACGGCACTGGACTGGATCAGCGCGATGCAGACGCTGGCGGTGACGAAGCTGACGGCCAGCCCCGTCCAGTCCTTCTCCAGGATCGCCGGATAGAAGTACCAGTCGATCGCCGTGATCGCGAGGGTGATGTAGAGCATCGGCGAGAACGAGGTCGCGAAGGCCTCGAACACGCCGCGCCGGACCTTGGGCCACATCCCGGGCTCGTAGGTCTGCGCGTTGGAGCCGAGATCGACCTTCTGGCGGGCGGGCAGCCGGATCGGCGGCGAGCCGAACCAGGTCTCGCCGGGGCTCATGGCGTCGTTGGCCGGCGGCTTCGACTTGATGCCGATCAGCACGTCGTCCGGGATGTCGGCCCCCGGCGGAACGACCGCATCGTTGCCGACGAAGACCCGCGCACCGGTCCGCGCCACTTCGAGATGCATCCAGCCACGCCGGATCTCCTCCTCGCCGAAGACGACCTCGTCGGCGACGAAGTTCTTGGCACCGACTTCAGCCAGGTCGTAGCGGCTGCCGAGATTGGTCGAGATTTCGGCACCGTGGCCCATATGGGCGCCCATGAGCCGGTACCAGGCCCGCATGTAGACGGTGGCAAACAGCGACGAGAGCGTCTCCAGCGTCACCTCGACAGCGAGGGCCAGAGACCACTTGCGCAGGTAGAACAGCGAGTGGACCGAGTGGGTGCCCGAGCGGGCGCGGGGCAGCACGATCCAGCGGATGCCGGCGATCAGCAGCACCGTGCCGGCGGTCATCAGCATGGCGGTCGGCCAGGTGAGGATCGGCAGGTACCAGTGGTAGTCGATGTCGGTGATGTCGGAGAGCGAATCCGAGATCTGGTCGAAGATGAAGAAGGCCGGGAAGATCGGCAGCAGCCCGACCGCCGGGATCGCCCCGAGCAGCACGGTATAGACCACCCCGAAGGCGGCGCGGCGGGACCACGAGGCCTCGGCGGGCGCCGGCAGCTCCGACGGATCGGCCATGCCGACCTTTCGGCCGGGCGAGCCGTCCCAGATCTCGGCCGGCCCGACCCGGGTGCCGGTCGGGATCGTGGTCAGGTCGGCGATCTCGGCCTGGGCGCCGATCACCGTGTCGTGGCTGATGACGCAGGAGGTGCCGATGGCCGCATCCGCCCCGATCTCGACCGCGCCGATCACCAGCTCGTTGCCGACGATCTCGGCATTGGCGATGACCAGGCGGCCGCCGAGCGACGCGCCGTCGCCGATGGTGAGCAGGTCGGGGGCGCCGATCTCGATATCGGAGATCAGCGCGTCGGTCCCGACCTTGGCGCCCATCAGGCGCAGGTAGACCGAGATCGCCGGCGAGCCCTGGAGCCACTTCACGTGGACCAGGGGCGCCAGGCGCTGCGCCAGCCACCAGCGGTAGTAGTAGACCCCCCAGAGCGGGTAGCGGCCCGGTTTGGTCCTGCCCAGGATCAGCCACTTGCCCGCGACCGCGATCACTGCAGTGACGCCGTTGATCGCAATGTAGACGAGCAGCAGCACGCCCAGCTCGGCGAAGAAGCTGAGGCCGCCGCCGGTGAGCAGCAGGTAGGTGACGAAGATCCCGAGCCATTGGGCGGTGGAGAGGGTGATGACGATCGGCAGCGCGACGGCCTGAGCCAAGCCGCACAGGGCGCGGCGCAGCAACGGCGGCGGCTCGAAGCTCAGGTCGCGCACGGAGGCCGCCGCGCCCATGCCGCCGGTGCGGGCGATCAACGCGTCGGCCATCGCCCGCATGGTGCGCAGGGCGTAGACGTCCGGCAGGGTGATGCCGGCGAGCGCGGGCGCCTCGCGCACCGCCGAGACGAAGCGGGCGGCCAGCAGCGAATGGCCGCCGAGATCGGCGAAGAAATCGCCCTCCAGCGGGATCGGCTGGTTGCCGAAGACCTGCTTGGCCGCGGCGACCAGAGCCGCCTCGGTCTCGTTGGCGGGGGGCTCCTGCTCGCCGTCGGCGGAGACGACCGTGAGCGGGGCGATCTTGAGGGCCTTGCGGTCGACCTTGCCGGAGGTCAGCCGCGGCAGGGTCTCGGCCAGCTCGAAATGGCCGGGCACCATGTAGGGCGGCATCTGGCCGGCGAGCGTCCGGCGTAAGGTAGCGGTGTCGACGGACCGGCCGCGATCGGGGATCAGGAAGGCCACCAGCCGGTCGACGCCGTCATCCTGGCGCAGCACCACCGCCGCCTGGTTGATGTCCGGCACGCTGCGGATCCGCGCCTCGATCTCGCCGAGTTCGACCCGGAAGCCGCGGATCTTCACCTGGTCGTCGATGCGGCCGTGGAACACGATCCGGCCGGCGGCATCCAGTGAGACCGCGTCGCCCGAGCGGTAGAGGATCGGGTCGGTCCCGTCCGAGGCGAACGGGTTGGCGATGAACTTTTCCGCGGTCAGCTCGGGCCGCGCCAGGTAGCCCCGGGCGACGCCGGGACCACCGATCAGCAGCTCACCCTGCTGGTCGCGGCCGAGCAGGCTCAGATCCTCGCCGGCGACGTAGACCGAATAGTTCGGGATCGGGCCGCCGATGGTGACGGGCTCGCCGGGCCGCATCTCGGCCGCGGTGGCGACCACGGTCGCCTCGGTGGGCCCATAGGTGTTGAACAGCTGGCGGGTGCCGCTGGCCCAGCGGACGACCAGCGGCTCGGGCAGGGCCTCGCCGCCGAGCAGGACCAGGCGCACGGTCGGCAGGTCGCCGGAGATCATTGCCAGCAGGGTCGGCACGGTGTCGAGGACCGTGATCCGCTCGGCCTCCAGGATACCCGGCAGGGATTCGACGTCACCCATCATGGCCGGGCTCGCCACGAACAAGGTCGCGCCGACGAGATATGGGACCCAGATCTCCTCCATCGACAGGTCGAAGGCGACCGACGCGCCCTGGAACACGATGTCGTCGGCACGCATGCCGTAGAGCGCGTTCCCCGAACGGAGGAAGTGGCAGATGTTGGCGTGGCTGATGACGATGCCCTTGGGCACGCCCGTCGAGCCGGAGGTGTAGATCAGATAGGCGGGATGCTCCGGCGTCAGGCCGGCGGCCCGGGGATCCGGCACCGGCGCATCCGCAGGTGTCGCCGCGTCGAGATCGGCCGGGGTCAGGGCGGGCGCCGCATCGGGCGCGGCGGCGGCCAGCGCCGGCGAGACCAGCAGCGCCTTGGCGGCGGAATCGGTCAGGCAGACCCCGACCCGGTCGGCCGGCGCCTCGGCGTCGAAGGGCAGCCACGCGGCACCCGACAGGGTGATGCCGATCTGGGCGACCAGCAGGTCCGGGCCACGGGCCATCCACAGGCCGACCACGTCCCCGGGGCCGATGCCACGATGGGCGAGCCCGGCTGCAATCCGCCCGGCACGGGCGGCGACCTCGGCATAGGTCAGGCTCGGGTGGACACCCCCGGCAACCACGCGGGCGCCATCGACGAGGCAGGGATGCTCAGGCCGGGCGTGCGCCGAGGCCAGAAAGATGTCGGCCAGCATCTCGTCGCGGATCAGGTCGGGGCGGTGCGCGCCACGCAGCACGGCCGCCCCATCCGCCGGACGCTCACGCGCCTCGGCGGCCGGTCCGGACCGGGTCTTCTCGGCGACGTCGCTCATCCGCTGCTCCGCTAACCGACCGAACAGGGCGGCGCATACCGTGGCGGCCGCCCTATAGCCAGCCGATCATGCCGTTATCGAGGCGGCTTTGAACCGTGGGTGACGGGCGGCGCAGCGTGTCTATCAAAACGCACGGCGACCGGGATGTCTCCTGCCGCACGCGAAGGTGCGGCGCGGCTCCTGCAAGGGGCGCTCAAGCCCAGCGCCAGCCGGTCGGCTCCAGGACCAGCACCTCGCCCTGGCGGATGCCGAGGCGGGGCGCGGCGTAGACGTCGAGGAGGCCCAGGGCGACCAGGGCCGCGCGTGCCACACCACCATGGGCGACCACCACGGCGTCCCCCTGCAGATCGGCCAGGACCGGGCCGACCCGCTCGACCAAGGTGGCGTAGCTCTCCCCGCCGAGTCCGGGCGGACGGTGGTTCCAGCGTTCGCGGTCGCGCGCCGAGGCGCGCCCGGGATCGCGGCGCCGGATCTCGGCCCAGGTCGAGCCCTCCCAGGTTCCGAAACCGATCTCCCGCAGCCGCGGATCTGTGCGGTATTCCCCCGGCGGCAGCCCCAAGCTGGTCCGCAGGATCTCCATGGTCCGCCGCGTACGCTTCAGCGGGCTCGCGAGGAACTCCGCCTGCGCCAGGCGCGGACCCGCCACGGCGGCCAGGCGCTCGGCCACAGCGACGGCCTGCGCCTCCCCCTGCGGGTTGAGGTCGATGTCGCGACTGCCCTGCAGGCGGCCCTCGGCATTCCAGGCGGTCTGGCCGTGGCGGATGAAATAGATCGTGGCCAACCGTGTCAAAGTCCTGTCGCTGCGCAGGTGCCCGGAACGGCCGGGCTCGCCAACCGTTCTGGGCGTTCGTCGGCAATGCCCCGGAACAGGTCCTGCCCATGTCCAAGAAGCACGGCAAGCATCTTCCCGGCCAGTCGAACGAGGACGCCGTGACAGACGGCCCCGATCGGCACCAATCTGCCCGGGCTCGAGCACCCTCCACCGCCCTCTGGGCCGGAGCGGCCGATGCGATCGCCGGGACGGTCCCGGCGGCTCTGGGGGGCTATAGCGGGGTGAAGATCTTGGCAGCCCCGGGCATCGTGACCGTCGAGCCCGGCACGCGCGTCGATCTCGCAGCGATCGATGCCGACGCCGATGGCGGCCTCGATAAGGCCTGGGCGAAGGAGGCTCTTGCCGGGGAACGCGACCGGATCAGCGCGTTGCAGGAGCGGCTCTATGCCGAGCGCGCGCGCAGCCTGCTGCTGGTTTTCCAGGCGATCGATACCGGCGGCAAGGACGGGACGATTCGTGCGGTGCTCAAGGGGGTGAACCCGCAGGGCTGCACGGTGACCTCGTTCAAGGTGCCGTCGAGCGACGAGCTCGATCACGACTTCCTGTGGCGCTACCACGCCAAGACGCCGGGGCGCGGCATGATCGGGGTGTTCAACCGCAGCCATTACGAAGACGTCCTCGTGGTGCGGGTGAAGAATCTCGTGCCGGACGCCGTCTGGCAGGGCCGCTACCGGCTCATCAACGATTTCGAACGGTTGCTCGCCGAATCCGGCACGGTGGTGATCAAGTTCTTCCTGCACATTTCCAAGGGCGAGCAGAAGAAGCGGCTTGAGGCCCGGATCGCCGACCCGGAGAAGCACTGGAAGTTCGACCCGGCCGACCTCGTCGAGCGGAAATCCTGGGATGCCTATCAGCAGGCCTTCGCGGACGCGCTCTCGCGATGCGCGACGCCGCACGCCCCGTGGCTGGTGGTGCCGGCCAACCACAAGTGGTTCCGCAACTACGTGATTGCCCGCACGATCGCCGATACGCTGGAGGCGATGGACCCGCGATTCCCCCGAGCGAAGACGGGCATCGCCGACCTGAAGGTCCCGGATTGATCCAAGGGGTGCCAAATGCTGGCGGTTCGGGAAATCGCGGTCTCGGGTTACCGGTCGCTGCGTCGGATCGGTTTCCCGGTGGACGACCTGTCGGTGTTCGTGGGCGGCAACGGCACCGGCAAGACCAACCTCTATCGCGGCCTCGAATTGCTGCAGGCCGCCGCCCGTGGGACGCTCACCCGGGACCTGGCCGCGGAGGGCGGCATGGACTCGGCGCTCTGGGCCGGACGTCGGCGGCACGGTGAGGCGGCCCGGATCCGTCTGTCCGCCACCCTGCACGATGACGTAACCGGGCAGGGCTTCATCTACGCGGTCGAGATCGGGCTGGTGCCGCAGGTTGCCGGTGTTCCCATCGACGCAGCCTTCGCCCAGGAGCCGCAGGTGAAGGCCGAGCGCCTATCGGTGCGCGCCGGCCCCCGAAAGGCGGTGATCCTCGACCGCGACGGCCGGACCGGCTTCGTTCGCGACGAGGAGGGGCGCAAGCGCTCGCTCGGCATCGATCTGCTGCCCACCGAGACGGCGCTCGGCACCTTCCTGGACGCCACGCTTCACCCGGAGATCGCCCTGGTGCGCCTCGCCATGATGGCATGGCGCTTCCATCACGCCTTCCGCACGGACGCCGACGCGCCCCTGCGCCGTCCTTGCCTCGCCGTAACCACGCCGACGCTCGCATCCGACGGGTCGGACCTTGCCGCCGTGTTCGCCACCCTGGCGCATATCCGGCAGGACACGGCCGACCTCGACGAAGCCCTGGACGAGGCGTTTCCGGGCGCCCGGCTGGTGATGCCGGTGCCCGGACGCGAGGCAAGCTTCGGGATGACGATGCCGGACTTTCCGAACCGGGTCTTCGGCCCGGCGGAGCTGTCGGACGGGACGCTGCGCTACCTCGCCCTCATGGGCGCCCTGCTGGGCTACCGCTTGCCGCCGTTCATCGCGCTGAACGAGCCGGAGACCAGCCTCCATCCCGACCTGATGGAGCCGCTGGCCCGGCTGATCGCCCGGGCGGCCCAGCGCACCCAGGTCTGGCTGGTCACGCATTCCGAGCGACTGGCGGACGGGATCGCCACCCATGGCGGCGCCCGGCCGCGGGTCGTGGTCAAGCGCGAGGGCGAGACCTGGATCGAGGGGCTGAAGCTCTCCGGTGAGTTCGCCGAAGCGGACCGCGACGACGAAGATTAATCCTTGTCAAGGGTCAGGTCCGGCGCCTCGGGGTTCTTCATGCCGACGACGTGGTAGCCCGCATCGACGTGCAGGATCTCGCCGGTCATGCCGGCCGACATGTCGGAGATCAGATAGGCGGCGGTCTCGCCGACCTCACCGATGGTCACGGTCCGGCGCAGGGGCGCGTTGTACTCGTTCCACTTCAGGATGTAGCGGAAATCGCCGATGCCCGAGGCCGCCAGGGTCTTGATCGGACCGGCCGAGATCGCGTTGACGCGAATGTTCTTCGGTCCGAGATCGGCCGCGAGATAGCGCACCGAGGCTTCGAGAGCGGCCTTGGCCACGCCCATGACGTTGTAATGCGGCATCCACTTCTCGGCGCCGTAATAGGTCAGCGTCAGCAGGGAGCCCCCTGGGCGCATGATCTTCTCGGCGCGCTGGGCCACGGCCGTGAACGAGTAGCACGAGACCAGGAGCGACTTGGTGAAGTTCTCCTCGGACGTCTCCAAATAGCGGCCGGTCAGCTCGTCCTTGTCCGAGAAGGCGATGCAGTGGACGACGAAGTCGATGCCCTCGGGGAAGACGCGCGCGGCCTCCTCGAACACGGCGTCGATCGTGGCTGCATCGGTCACGTCGCAATGGCCGATGACGTGGGCGTCGAGTTCCTTCGCCAGGGGCTCGACCCGCTTGCGCAGGGCGTCGCCCTGATAGGTGAAGGCGAGTTCGGCCCCGTGCGCACGGGCGCTGCGGGCGATGCCCCAGGCGATCGAGCGGTTGTTGGCGACGCCGAGCACGAGGCCCCGCTTGCCCGCCAGAATGCCCTGCCCGTGTTCCGCCATGATCGATCCTGGAAACCTCTCGGCCCCTTGCGGCACCGGGGGTCTCCTTAACGGAGCCGGCCCGGTGACGGAAGTCCGCACCCGACCGCAAGACGGTCGGGTGGGTCGCGTGTGTCAGGCGGCTTTGGCGCGCCGGCCCCGGGCGAAGTCGGTCAGGATCGGATCCTCGCTCTCCGGCAGGGTGATCGCCGTGGTGGCGAACAGGTCGCCGCGCGTGCCGTCCTTCTTGGGCAGGCCCTTACCGCGCAGCCGGAACGTGCGGCCGGAACTGGTCATCGGCGGCATCTTCATCTCGACGGCGCCGGTCAGCGTCGGCACCCGGATCATGCCGCCGAGCACGGCGTCCTCCAGCGGCACCTCGACGTGGGTGCGCAGGTCGGCGCCGTCGACGGTGAAGCGGGGATGCGGGCGGATGCGGATGGTCAGCAGCGCGTCGCCGGGCTCGCCACGGGGGCCGGCACTCTGGCCGAGGCCGCGGAGCCGGATGGTCTGGCCGTCCTCGACGCCCCGGGGGATCACGACGTCGACCTCCCGGCCGGTGGGCAGCGCCAGCCGCAGCTTCTCCTCGCTGGCGACCTGCTCCAGGCTCACGGACAGCTCGGCGGCGACGTCCTCGCCCTTGGCCGCCTGGCGCTGACCGCCGGGCCCGGCGCCGCCCGCGCGGAACGCCTCGCCGAAGATGTGGGAGAAGATATCCTCGCCCATCCCGCCGCCGCCGCCCATGCCGCCCTGCCGGCTGCGCGCCATGTTCTCGAAATCGAACCCGCTCGACCGGCCGCCGCCGAAGCCGCCCGAGAATCCCTCGAAGCCGGAGGCGCGCGGCCGTCCGTCGGCGTCGATCTCGCCGCGGTCGAACTGCTTGCGCTTCTCGGAGTCGCCCAGGATCTCGTAGGCCGAGTTCGCCTCGGCGAAGCGGTCCTTGGCCTTCACGTCGTCTTTGTTGCGGTCGGGGTGGAAGTCCTTGGCGAGCTTGCGGTAAGCCTTTTTGATATCGGCTTCGCTCGCTCCCTTGGGGACGCCCAGCACGTCGTAGGGATTGCGCATCGGTCTCTTGGGCTATGCGGTGTGGAATTTCCACCCGGATGTGGGAAGGATGTTGCATCCCTGCAACGATCGCGGCGGCGAAAGTCTGCGGGTTCGCGCCCTGCGTCAAGCGGCGGATCTCGCCCTGGAGCGCGCGACCACATAACCTTTACGCAAGACGCCAGCGCCGGCCTGCGGGAGACAGACACGCGATGCAATACGCCTGCGATCACGTTCACCTGCGCAGCCGCGACGCCGTGAAGGCCGCCGCCTTCTACGTCGAGACCTTCGGAGCCAGGGAGGTGAAGCGCGTCGGCGCCGATCCGGTGCAGCGCATGGTGCTCGATCTCGGCGGTCTCACCGTCTTCATTGAGCAGGCCCCGGCCGAGACCACGCCCGCCACGCGGACGCCCTGCCTCGGCATCGAGCATATCGGCCTGCGCGTCGCCAATATCGACGCCGCCATGGCCGAACTCGCGGCCCGCGGCGTCACCGTGCGGACCGGTATCACCGAGCGCGGCCCCGGCCTGCGGATCGCCTTCGTGGAGGGTCCCGACGGCGCGCTGATCGAGATCCTGGAGCGCCGGTCCGAAGACTGACGCCGGACCACGCCCCACCTCACCCGTGGCGGCCGCCACTCAGGGCCAGGGAGGGCTCCGCGTCTCCATCCACGGGCGCCGGCGGCTCGATCCGGTCGAAGCCGTCCGCGGTGTAGACCGCGCCGAGCACGGTCTTGAAATGCCGCTGCACCCGGTCGTGGCACTCGCAGGCGGCCCTCGACATCGCCCGGCGGTCGAGCACCGTGATGCGCCCGCGACCGACCCGGATCAGGCCCTGGTCCTGAAGCGTCCGCAGGATGCGCGTCAGGTAGGTGCGCTGGACGCCGAGCATCGAGGCCAGCAATTCGTGGGTGATCGGCAGCGTGTCGCCGCCGATCCGGTCCTGCAGGGTCAGGAGCCAGCGCAGGCAGCGCTGCTCGATCGGGTGCAGGGCGTTGCAGGCCGCGGCCTGGAGCACCTGGGCTAGGAGGCAGTCGGAATAGCGCGCGAACAGGTTGCGGATTTCGGTGGACCGGCGCTTGGCATCCTGGAGACGCTCCGCGTCGAGGCGCAGCATCGGGCCGCCGATCTGCACGATAGCCTCGGTGGAGGCCGGCACACGGCCCGCGCTGACGATGCCGCCGACCGCGCCTTCACGCCCGATCGTGGCGGTCTCGGCGCAGCGCCCGTCCCGGGTGGCGATGATGAGAGCCACGACGGTCTCGTCGCACGGGAAGGTGATGTGCGTCACGTCCGAGCCCGCCTGGAACACGCTCGCCCCCTTGTCGAAGGAGACCGGTTCGAGATGGGGCGCGATCAACGCGCGGTCGGGCTCCCGAAGCGCATCAAGGAGCAGGTTGCCCGTGAGGGCGGCGGCGCGGTCAGCGGGCATTGCAGGCAGGGGATCATGGGAGAAGAGGCTCCCGGAAGGATCCTCGTCGAGCGGCCCGCCGGCGTGCGGGAGAACCCGACACGCATATATCCTAGCCTGTGTTGGTGAACCAACTTAAGTCTATCAACCCCGAACAATTATTTGTCGGTACATAGCCCCTGTTCCGAGAGCCGCCGATGCTCGCGGGGATCGCAATCGGTCGACAGGAACGAAGCCCAGTCGGACGGTGTGCCGTAGAAGGCGTTGCGGTCGACGTCGCCCTGCACGCCGGGGACGCGCCCGGTGGAGGTGAACTGCCACAGCATCCACTTCCGGTTGACGAAGCGCTGCTCGGGCTCGGCCGCGGTGGAGCGCAGCCAGTGCGGATAGTCGGGCAGTTCGCCTTCCAGGACGTCTTTGTGGAAGGTGATGTCGGTGTAGATGATCGGGCGCTTGCCGGTGTAACGCTCCATCTCCTCGAGCATCTCGGTGACCATCGCCAGGGCCTGCGCCTTCGGCAGCTTCTTCGGGCAGGTCTGCGAGTGGCCGTTCCACTCCACGTCGAGCACCGGCGGCAGCGCCGTCGGGTCGTTCGGGACGTTGCGCTTGAACCACTCCATCTGGTCCCGGGCCGAGCGGCACCAGAACACGAAGTGATAGGCGCCCCGCGGCACGCCGGCCCGGGCCGCGTTGTCCCAGTTGGTCCGGAAGCGCTCGTCGACGTGGTCGCCGCCCTCGGTCGCCTTGATGAAGGCGAACTGGGTGCCGGCGGCCCGGACCGAGGCCCAGTCGACGTTGCCCTGCCACTTCGAGATGTCGATGCCCTGGATCGGGTGCTGCTTGGCCTTGGCCACGCCCGGATGGGGCTTGGCATCGCCCTTGGTCGGGTAGAAGTCGGGGTTGGACGCGCAGGCGGCCAGGCCGGCCATCACGGCGACGGCCAGCACCCGGGTGGCGAGTTGGCGAACGCGCCTCAACCGGCCGGATCCCCGGCTCGATTCGGCGAACGACACCTGCGAAAGCTTGTAATCCCGCACCATCAGTGTTCAGCCCGCCACCGAAGAAGCGCCAAAGTCAGGCGTAAGCGATGACCCGAGCGCAGTTAACGGAGCTTTGCGATCTTTGCGGCGGAATTCCGGGAGTCGTTGCGCTACCGCGACATACCGCATCAATCCCCGGTTGGTTCACAGGCTCCGATCCGGCTAAGTGCCGGTCCCGCAACGCGAGTCCCGTCACGGTCCCGTGAGCAAGCAACTCTTTACCATAGGCTACGAAGGCCTCGACCCGGAGCGGCTCACCGATGCGCTGCGCTCGGCGGGCGTCGCCGTCCTGGCCGACGTGCGGGCGGTGGCCAACTCGCGCAAGCGCGGCTTCTCGAAGGGCGCGCTGGGAACCGGGCTCGTGGAGGCGGGGCTCGGCTACGCGCATCTGCGCAGCCTCGGCACGCCGAAATCCGGCCGCGAGGCTGCCCGCGCCGACGATGCGGCGCTGATGCGCAAGATCTACTGCGAGGAGGTGCTCGACACGGCCGCCGGCGGCGTCGCCCTGGACGAGCTCGCCGCCATGGCGGAGGCCGCACCGACCTGCCTGCTGTGCTTCGAGCGGGACCCGGCCCGCTGCCACCGCCGCGTGCTGGCCGAGCGGCTGGCGGACCGGGGATTCGTGACGACCGACCTGTTCGGTTGACTCTCCACTGGCGTTGGCCGTCGCGCAGGAATGAAACACGCGTCCCTTTCCCGGACGCCTGAAACGTCAGTGGAAGGTGATCCGGGATCCAGCGGAGACAGCGCCGCGCAGCGGCACGATTTTGAAGCGACGGTCGCAATCAGGTGCTTCGCGTCATCCTGTGCTGGATCCCGAGTCGCATTCCGCTCTCGCTCCACGCGCTCGGGAAAAGGGACAGCGCGAAAGCGGCAACGCTCGGCTCGGTCAATTCGTATTCAGGTCAGCGCGTCGCCCGCGCGGCGGCGAAGCGCCGGATCGGCGCCATGGCGGCGCTCAGCAGCATCCGGGAGGTGCGCACGGCGCCGAATTCCCGCGGGATCGGCCGGCGGCGATTCGGGTCGTTGACCGGCTCGACCGGCAGGTACAGGGCTTCGAGGAACGACATCTCCAGGAGCGTCGTGCCGGCCTCGTCGGCGATGACCAGGGCGGCGTCGAGCAGTCGCGGGTCGCCGCCATGCTGGCGCATCAGGCCCCGGACGATGGTTCGCGCCGCCGTCCGGGCGGCGTCCATGTCGGCGATGTCCTGGGCCGTCGGCGCGGGCAGATAGGCACCGTCGAGGCGGATGTAGAAATAGGCGCGGATCATGGGAGCGGTCCTCAGGATCGTGCGGCGAGGGTCAAGCGGCCTGGGCGCCGTCCTGGGGATCGGCCTTCTCGGCGGCCGATTTCGGATCGAAGGCGTCCGCCAGCAGGCTGAGGCGCCGGGCCATGTCCCGCACCTCGTTCAGCGCGATCGACTTCTGGCCTTCCTTGACCGCACGGGTGATGTCGCTGACCTGCGTGGTGGCGACCCGCCTCAGTTCGTCGGCGAGCTGGTGGCTGGTCATCATCGCATCCGGTCCCGAATTGGTTCGTCTGTGCCGGGACCGTGGTGGGACGCCGCTTACCAACCGGTTTCGCAGTGCCGCGATGCCTGTGGACAAGCCCGGCAGGCCTTCAATCCTGCAGGTGGCGGGCCGCGATGATCGAGGCGGCGGTGCGGTTCTCGACGCCGAGCTTGGCGTAGATACCCTCGAGGTGCTTGGTCACGGTGCGGTGGCTGAGCCCGAGGATCTCGCCGATATCGCGGCTCGACTTTCCCCGGGACAGCCAGAGCAGCACCTCGGCCTCGCGCCCGGTGACCGGCAGCCGCGCCCGCAGCCGCTCGATGCCGCCGGAGGCTTCCTCGCGCGACAGGCGCAGCAGGATCTCGTCCGGGGTGCGGCCGATGAAGCTCAGCGCGTGAGGCGTGCCGTCGCGGCCGGTGAGCGTCAGGGCGTTGGCCGAGGCGCCGGTGAGGCAGCCGCGCAGCCAGTCCCGGGCCCGCGGGGGGAGTTCGAGGGCGACCGCCGGATCGTGACCGAGCCCTGCCAGCAGCCGTCCGGCCTGCGGGGTCGCCCACAGCACGGCCCCGGCCTCGGAGACTGCGAACAGGGTGCGCCCGGCGGTATCGAGGGCGGCGCGGGCGCTCTGCGCGGCCCGGGCGCTGGCGAGGTGCACGCGGATCCGGGCCAGGATTTCGTCGGGGGCGATCGGCTTGGTGACGTAGTCGATCCCACCGGCGCTCAGGCCCTTCACGATGTGCTCAGTCTCGCTCAAGCCGGTCATGAAGATCACCGGCACCCCGGCGATCTGCGGCTTGGCCTTGAGACGCCGGCAGGTCTCGAACCCGTCCATACCCGGCATCATCGCGTCGA
>Ga0182230_1000014_pt1 | contig 20992 bp, 21 predicted proteins | sample G6R1MG_28_FD_128384 | JGI IMG/M metagenome (GOLD analysis project Ga0182230, IMG submission 128384) | Miscanthus phyllosphere microbial communities from Michigan, USA - G6R1_NF_07NOV2016_LD1 MG | ecosystem: Host-associated > Plants > Phyllosphere > Phylloplane/Leaf | place: USA: Michigan...
GGTGCGGCGGCTGCGGCGGGCGAAGCAAATGGTGCTCGGCCGGCGCATGCCCCTGCTCGTGCGCCGTTGCCTCTACCTCGCCGGCACCCTGCGGCGGAGCCGGCCGTGAGACCCGGCACCAAGCGGATCTATCTCGACCAGACCCATCTGCGCGCCCACGTCACCGGGATCGAGCGGATCACCCTCGATCTGTTCGCCCCCGACCGATTGGCGCCCCACGAGGTTCGCCCCGTCACCAGCGGCTCGCTGCCGGGGATGATCGGCCAGCAGCAATTCGGTCTGCCGCTTCGGGCCCTGGCCGATCGGGAGGCGCTGTTCCTGTTCCCCGGCTTCCCGCCGGGGCCGCTCTGCGCGGTCGCGGCCGAGCGCTGCCTGCTCTACGTCCACGACACGTTCCTGCTCGACCGGCCGGAGGATCTGAGCCTCAAGAGCCGGCTCTACATGAGTCCGAGCTTCGCGCGGGCGCTCCGCTGGTGTCCGAACCTGTTCGTGAACAGCCGCACCACCGGTCAGGCCGTGCGGGCCGTCTGCGCGCCCAGGGCCCGGGTCGCCCTGCTGCGCCCGTCCGTGCGCGATGCCTTCGGCCTCGGCGACCTGCCGGGGCCGGCTCCCTTCGCCCCGGGTGCGCCGTTGCGGCTGCTGGCGATCGGCACGATCGAGCCGCGCAAGGATTACCCGGCCGCCCTCGCGCTGACGGCCGCCCTCAACCGCGCCGGGGTGCCTGCGGAGCTTCACCTGGTCGGGCGGGTCGGATGGGGGCGCCACGCCTTCCTGGACGACCCGCCGCCCTTCCTGCACCGCTACGGCTACCTGTCCGACGCAGAGCTGCGGGCTCTCGCCGGTTCCTGCCACCTCCTCCTTTCGACCTCGAAAGCCGAGGGGCTCGGCCTGCCGCTGCTGGAGGTCCAGCATGGCGGCCTGCCGGTGGTGGCTCCGGACGCCCCCGTGTTCCGCGAAGTGCTGGGCGAGTCCGCCCTTCTGATCAGCCCCGGAGCGCCCGAGTCCGCCGCATCCGCGCTCGTGTCCTGGATCGCACAGGCCGGTCTGACCCGGGCGGCTGCGGCCAGCCGCCGGAACGTCGCGGACTGGAACGCCGCAGCGTCCGGGGATAGCGAACGCTTCCAGCGCTTCCTGGCGGGGGATGCGGACGCCTACGCGGCACCGGGCGCGACCGTCCGCGCATGAATCCGTTTACGTAGTCCCCAACAAGTTCAGGCCTGTTAGCGCCACAAAAACGTGACAGAGCGTTCTAGTTCTGTATGCGATATCTACAGGGATCCTGCTGCAGGGTCCGGTTCAAGGCGAGAGTACTGGTTCGGTATGTCGATTGCTGCCGTATCGAGGACAACGCCGCCTCCGGCGAGGTCCTGTTCCGGAACGGCACGCAAGTGATCGGAACGGGGACGGGCGCGGGAGGGCGGTGGAGGGCGGCACCGGCCGCTCTCCGACAGGTCAGGGAACGAGGCGCATGTTCGACTTCTCGACACGCATGAGCGGTGAGCAGCCCGTCCGCATGGTGCTGCCGCAGGTCGAGCCCCATCCGGAGCCCCGGACCGAGGCGCGCGTGATCCTGCGGCGCCTGTGGCGGGGCAGCGGCTTCATCGTGCTGGGTGCCCTGTTCATGGTCGCGGCTGCGGTCGCGCTGCTCGGCCTGATTCCGCCGCGCTACACCTCGTCCATCCAAATCCTGGTCGATCCGAGCGACCTGCGGGTTGTCGAGAACGAAGTGAACGCCCGCCAGCCCCAGGCCGACAGCGGCGTCTCCATCGCCGAGAGCCAGGTGCGGGTGATCCAGTCGGACAACGTCCTGCGCCGGGTCATCGCCAAGCTCCATCTCGACCAGGACGACGAGTTCGTGCTGCCGGACGGCAACAATCCCACGATCGCCTGGATCAAGGGGGCACTCGGCATGGTGCCGCCGGCGGCCAGCCGCGACCCGGTCAACATCGCCCTCGACACGCTGCAGACCAAGCTCAGCGTCCGCCGGGCCGAGCGGACCTTCGTGATCGACGTGTCGGTGCAGTCGCGCGATCCCGAGAAGGCCGCCAGGATCGCCAACGCGATCGGCGACGCCTATTTCGCCGAGGAGGCCGCGGCCCGCACCGACACGGCGCGGCGCGCCTACGACGCGCTGACCGGCCGGCTCGGCAGCCTGAAGCGCGATGTCGAGCAGGCCGAGGGCGAGGTGGTCCGCTACCGCGAGGCCCACAAGCTCGTGGCCTCGAGCGGCCGGCTGCTCACCGACCAGCAGCTCGGCGACCTGAACCAGCAGCTCGTCACCGCCTCGATCAAGACCGCGGAGGCGAAGTCGCGCCTGGACCAGGCCCGCAAGATGCGCTCGTCCGACCCGAGCACGGCCCTGCCGGAGATGCTGCAATCCCTGGAGATGCAGGCGCTGCGGCAGCAATACGCCACGCTCTCGCGCAACACTGCCGAGCTCGCCACCCGCCTCGGCGAGCGCCACCCGGCCATGGCCGAGCAATACGCCCAGCAGCGCGACCTCCAGCGCCTGATCCAGCGCGAGAAGGAGCGGATCATCGACACGACCCAGAAGGATTACGACCGGGCGGCGGCCAGCGAGGCGGCGATCCGGACCAATCTCGACCGGGTGAAGACCGAGACCGTCAGCAGCGACCGCGCCTATGTCGGCCTCCGCGAACTGGAGCGGACGCTGGAGGCCCGCCGGGGCGTCTACGAGGCCTATCTGAAGCGCGCCCGCGAGGCGAGCGAGCAGGAGCGGCTCAACACCACCAACGTTCGGATCATCTCGGTGGCGACGCCGGCCCGCCAGCGCACCTTCCCACCCTCGCCGAAGATCGTGCTGCCGGTCGCCCTGGTGCTCGGCATGCTGCTCGGCGGCGCCATCGCACTGGTGCTCGGTGCCGACAGCGACCGCCGCCGGTTCCGGCGCGCTTCCGTCCGCCCCGGGACCAGCTTCCGGGCCGCCGATGCGTGATGTCGAGGCCCCGGGCCCGGCAGATCCAGAGGCGGCATGGCAAGACCGGGCCGTGGGGGAACAGTCGGCTGCGCCCGCTTGCGCGGTGTCGGACCCAGCCACGACCGTACGGCTGTTCGGCTACAGCTTCCACACCGGCACGGCGGCGGCGATCGTCGCCTCGGTGGCGGCGCGGGACGCGGACGGTCCGCGCACGATCGTCACCGCCAATGTCGACCACATCGTCCAGCTCGCCGAGGATGCGGATTTCCGGGGAGCCTATGGGCGCGCCGCGGCCCGGACCCTCGACGGCATGCCCCTGGTCTGGCTCGCCCGGGCAGCGAGCGGCCGGCCGGCCGAACGGATCACCGGCCACGACCTCTTGGCCTGCATCCTGGCCGACCCGCCGCCCTTCGCCCGCCGGGTGTTCTTCGTCGCCGCCCGCCAGGACGCCGCCGACACGTTGACGACGCGCCTCCAGGCGGCCGGCCTCCCGGACGGTGCGGTGGCAAGCGCGGTGCCGCCCTTCGGCTTCGAGGATGACGAAACCTACGGCCGCGCCCTGGCCGACCGGATCAGCGCCCACGGCACCTCCCTGCTGGTGATGGGCGTCGGCGCGCCGAAATCCGAAATCTGGGTCGATCGCCAGGGCCGGGCACTCGGCAGCCCGGTGGTGTTCTGCGTCGGCGATGCCCTGTCGGTGGCGGCGGGCTACGTGCCCAGGGCCCCGTGGCTGATGCAGCGGCTGGGCCTCGAATGGGTCTTCCGGTTCCTCTGCGCCCCGCGGCGGCTGTTTCGCCGCTATTTCATCGAGTCCTGGCGCTTCATCGGCATCGCCGTGCGGGACCGGGTTTCGGGCTGGCGGGATTGAGGAGACTGGTGCCGCACCCAAACCACAGGTGGGGTCCCATCCACGCCCTGCTTTTGAAGTGTGCGCGAAGCGAGCTTCGATAGAATTCTCGCGTTGGCCCCTCGATTCCTGAAGCTCTCTGTGAGGCACACTGCGCTTAGGTTTCAGGATGTGAGGTGGTGGTTGAAAGACCGCTCATTCCGTTTCCGATGACTTCGGCAGTTCCGAGAGCGATCGCTCATCGGATCACGGCGCGACCGACCAGAACCGCTGGCGATTGAACAGCATGTCGCGACTGCCGACGGTGGGAGCTTCGGGCGGCTTGACGCAATCGGGCTCGCGCGGCCTGGTCACGGCCGCCAGCGCTGCCACCACGGGCGCCGGCCTCAGCCCCAGCCGCGCCTGGATCTCCGGTTGCCGGGCCGCCGCGATGGTCAGCACGGCCGCGATCAGCGCGCCTGCCACAGTTCCGAGGAAGAAATTCAACATCTCTGGCGCGATCCGGGGGTCGGCTTTCCGCGACCACTGTCCCTGGTCTCTGTCCAACCCGGCGGGATCATGGCGGACCGGATGCTCACGCGGCCTTAACACTTGATCTGCGACAGCTACACGCAAGCCTGCCTGTCCGGCAGGTCCGATGACAGGGCTGGACTGCCTATGAACTACGCCGCCAACGCCTATGCCCGGACATCCCGGTCCGCACTGACGCCGCGCGAAGCCGAATCGGCGGTCCTCATCAAGGCGGCCCAGCAGCTGATCGGCGCCAGCCACGCGCTCGCCAGCGGCGACACCAAGCGGCTCAACGAGGCCCTGTCCTTCAACCAGCGCGTCTGGACCATCCTGGCCACCGAGGCGACTGCCGACGAGAACCCGCTGCCGGCCGATATCAAGCAGGGCATCGGCAACCTGGGCGTGTTCGTGCTGCGCAACTGCGTCGATACGATGATCGAACCGACCCCGGAGAAGATCGCCAACCTCGTGGCGATCAACAACGAGATCGCGGCCGGCCTTCAGGGCAATCCGGGCTGAGGCCGGCGCTGCGGCGCGCTCAGGCGGCCGCGCCGGACTCCGCGGGCTTGGCCGCCTGGGCCAAAGCCGCGCTCTCCCACTCGACCAGCTTCCGGCCGAGCTTGATCGCCGGGTAGAAGGTCCCGGCCTCGACGGCCTCGGCGATGGCGGCGACCTGCGGCGCCGCCGCCGGTACCAAGCGAATCAGTTCTGCGGCCTGCTGGAAGAACAGGTCGATGCCCGACGCCGGATCGTCGGCGAGGTAGATCACCGTCAGGGTCAGGTGGATCTGCTTGCAGGCCGTGTCAGCTTCCGTCTCCGTGATGATCTCGCTCTCGCGCAGAAACTTGGACTGCGTCTCGATCAGGAAGGTCGAGCGCCGGTCGCCGTTGCGAATCAGGGCGCCGTTGATGATCAGCCGTTCGTACGGCTTGAGTTCGAGGCGAAGCGGCATCGCGTGTTCCTTTCTAGAAGACGCGCCGATGTGATTCCGAAGGCGTTAACGTTTCGCCAATGGTTGCCGGCCGCCGGCCTCAAGTCCATCGATCAGGACGGGATCGTCACGATGCGCTAAACGTCGACTCTTCGAAGATCCTTCGCAGCGTTCGCGAATCCGCGGCGCCTCAGCCTTCGGAGAATTGCCGATGTCCGCCTCTGCCACCTCCGCCATCTACCCGTCTCTTCGCGACAAACGCATCCTGGTGACGGGCGGCGCCTCCGGAATCGGCGCAGGATTGGTCGAAGCCTTCGTCGCCCAGGGCGCCCGCGTCGCGTTCTGCGACATTGCCGATGAGCCTGCGCAATCGCTGGTCGCGCGGCTCTCCCCCGGCGCGGCGCACAAGCCGCTCTACCGGCGCTGCGATCTCACCGATGTCGAGGCGGTCCGCGCCCTGGTGGCGGAGGCGGAAACGGCGCTCGGCGGCCTCGACGTGCTGGTCAACAACGCCGGCAACGATGACCGCCACAAGCTCGATGAGGTTACGCCCGCCTACTGGGACGACCGGATGGCGGTGAATCTGCGTCACCTGTTCTTCGCAGCTCAGGCCGCGGTGCCGGCGATGCGCCGGGCCGGCGGCGGCGTGATCCTGAACTTCGGCTCGATCAGCTGGCATCTCGGGCTGAAGGACATGCCGCTCTACCAGACCGCCAAGGCGGCGATCGAGGGCATGACCCGGGCGCTCGCCCGCGACCTCGGCCGCGACGGCATCCGGGTCTCCGCCATCGTGCCCGGCAACGTCCAGACGCCCCGCCAGGAGCGCTGGTACACCCCGGAGGGCGAGGCCGAGATCGTCGCCTCTCAGAGCCTGGACGGCCGGATCCAGCCCTCCGACGTCGCCGCGCTGGTGCTCTTCCTCGCCTCCGACGATGCCCGGATGTGCACCGGGCACAATTACTTTATCGATGCCGGCTGGCGCTGACACGTGAATTGGGTTCAGCCGGCTCCTGCGTGGCCCGCGAGATGCGGCGCAGGAGCCGGCCGTCGATCGCCGCCAGGCCGCCGCCGATCAGGGCCATTCCGAGATAGTGCCGCGGCTCGAGACGCTCGCCCAGCACCAGCGCCCCGAGCAGGATCGCCGAGACCGGGATCAGGAAGGTGACGAGCGAGAGGTTGGTCGCCCCCGCCCGCACCAGGATCCGGAAGTACAGCACGTAGGCCAGCGCCGTGGACAGCGACGCGATGCCGAAGACCGCTCCCCAGACGGGCGCGCTCGGCATCGGCAGGGTCCAGGGCCGGTCGACCGCCAGCGCCACAGGCAGTAACACCAGCGTAGACATCGTGACCTGTCCGGCGGCCAATGCGAGCGGCGGGACGCCCAGATCCAGGGAGCGCCGCCCGAACACACTCGCGAACGCGTAGGACAGGGCAGCACCGAGCACTGCGAGCTGCGCCATGAAGCTGGCGCTGGATCCAGCCGACGCCGTGGGCCCAACCATCACGGCGACGCCGCCCAAGCCCACGAGCACCCCCGCGAGCCGGTTGCCGGTCATCCGCTCGTCAATGGTGAGCAGGTGGGCGACGACCACGGTGAAGAGCGGCGTCGTGGCGTTGAGGATGGCGGCGAGGCCGGACGCGATATGGGTTTGCCCCCAGACGATGAGGCAGAAGGGCAGGACATTGTTCAGCAAGCTCATGCCGAGGCAGGCCGTCCAGATCCTGAGTCCGCGGGGCAGGCGTAGCCCGTTCAACGGCAGGACGAGGTTCAGGATCAGCGCGGCGAGCCCGACCCGCAGGACGACCAGGGTGAGGGGTGGCAGCCCGGAGAGCGCGATGCCGGTGAAGAAGAACGAGCCGCCCCACAGGACGGACAGGATGAGCAGCATCGCCCATTCGGGCGCAGACATGGACCGGTTCCCGGCGGGCGACATAGCGGATCTCCAACAGGTTGATCCAAGCCTAGTGTTCCGCTTCTGGGGCGGGCAACCCGTTTCGTGCTGTTGAATTTATCCTTCTCAAGATACCAATTAATCGATTTTTGATCGGATAAGATCGCTCCTCACTTAGAGGCACAATCATAGATGCGATATTTTGTTATAACGACTAAAACGAAGATCCTTTGACTTAGAACGCATCATGAAAGACTTGGGCGCAACGAAGGCTTCGGAGAAGCCCGCCGGCCGGCGATGCGTTCTCTGGACTCCACCGCCAAGGGGTGCGCGCGCCTTGGATCGCGAGGGGGGCTCGTCAGCCGGCAGATCACAACGCGCCGATCACGCGGTTTCCAGGCCCACCAGCCGAAAGCAATGCGCCACGATCTGGCGCTGGATCGCGTCTGCCCGCCCTGTCCTGGCGGCGTCGAGGATGACGCCATGAAGGGCGTTGAACAGGAAGACGGCGGTGAAGCGCACATCGTCGATCGCCCAGGCTTTCGCGGCTCCGCCATCGGCGAGCAGCTGCGCCAGGTTGTCGATCAGGACGTTATCGGCCAAACCGTCCTGGGTAGGGGGCGGCACGTCGGTGAAGACGATGTCGTGCAGGCGTACGGATTTGGCGTACCCGCTGCCGCAAGTCGTCGCCCAGGCCGCGAGCTTCCCGCTCCAGTCCTCATCCGGCTGTTCTTCGACCGCGGCCTCGATCGCGTCCAGCAATCGCCCGACGAAGCGCCGGCGCAGACCTTCGACCACATCCTCTTTCGAGTCGAAGTGCAGGTAGAAGCTGCCCTTCGCCACGCCCGCCCCGGTCGTGATCTGTTCGATCGTGGTTGAGGCCACGCCCTGATCGAGGAACATGCGCTCCGCCGCGTTCATCAGATCCTCGCGCCGTTCCTCGGGAGGCTTGGTCCTGGACGTGGTCCTGGGCTTGGGCTTGGTTGGCACGCAGCGATCTCATGACGGGCGGGCGTTCGCCCCCTGCCTGACCCGATATCGCCGGGATTGAAAGGGGCTGAGTGTGGTCTGGTAGCGGCAAGGATAACGCCAAGCGGAAGCTGACAAATCGAAATTGACTGACCGCCAGTCATTTTGTTAGGTCCCGTTGCCCCGGCTGCCGCTGCTTTGCACGCGGCCAGTAAACCGCATCCTGGAACACGCCATGGACCGTACAGTTAAGCGCTGCCGCGAAGTCCGGCTCCACGCCTATCCCGATGGGATGATCCAGCCGCGCAATCTCAGTATCGTGGAGACTGCCCTACCCGAAGCCGGCCCGAACGATCTGGTCGTCCGCAATCGCTGGTTCCGCATCTCCATCTCGACTCGGCTGATGGCGAACCAAGATGCGCAGGCCGTCGAGGGCATTCCCTTCCCTGCGCTCAAGCCTGGGGATGCGCTGGCAGACGGCGCCATCGGTGAGGTCGTGGCCTGCCCAACCGGGAGCGGCTTCGAGATCGGCGCGCTCGTTTCGCATCCCCTCGGCTGGCGGGATTATGCCGTCGTCGATGCAGGACGCTGCATGGCGTTGGACCGGGGGCCGATCGAACCGGCGGCCTATCTCGGCCATGGTTGGACCGCCTACGCTGCTCTAACGCGCGGCATCCGGGTTCGGACGGGCGACACGGTCTTCGTGTCGAGCGGCGCTGGAGCGATCGGATCGATGGCCGGACAGATCGCCCGCAGGCTCGGTGCTTCGCGGGTGATCGGCAGCACAAGCAGTCAGGCGAAGGCCGACTGGATGACGGGCGATCTCGGCTACGACGCCGTGATCCTGCGGGACCGCGGCCTGATCGCAGATCAGCTGAGAGCGGCCGCGCCGGAAGGCGTCGATGTGTTCGTCGACATGGTCGGCGGCGAGCAGCTCGCTGCCGCGGCAGAAGCTGCGAGCGAGGGGGCGCGGTTCGTTCTGCTCGGCGCGCTTACCGCCGAATTGAATGTCGCAGGCGCCAGCATCGTCGCCCCGGTGCAACTCGACTCGTTCCAGCTGATCCTGAAGGATGTCACGCTACGCGGATACAGCGCCGACCGGGACCACGCCGAGGCGTTCCCGGACTGGATCGCCTGGCAGCGAAAGGCGGGGCTCCATTTCGCCTGTTCGAAGGTCGCAGGGCTGGAGAATGCGCCCCGCGCCTTGCGCGACGCCTGTGAAGGCCGCCTTAAGGGCCTCGTCATGGTAGAGCTATGACGGGCGATCCGTCCGCTCGGTGCCCGTGGCAAAGCCTCGTAGATCAGGCCTTGCTGGCCTCGTAGCGCGCCTTGTTCTCGGCGTTCGGCGGGTAGAGGCCCGGAAGCGCCGCGCCCTTACCGACCTCCTCCATGATCCAGCCCTCGAAGCGCTCCTGCTCGGGAGCAAGCTCCACCACGGTGTCGATCAGGGCCGCCGGGATCAGTACGGCGCCGTCCTCGTCCACCACGATCACATCGTCGGGGAACACCGCGACACCGCCGCAGGCGATCGGCTGCTGCCAAGCGACGAAGGTCAGACCGGCCACGGAGGGCGGGGCCGCCGCGCCCTGGCACCAGACCGGCAAGCCGGTGCCCAGGACGCCCGCGACATCCCGGACGACGCCATCCGTAACCAAGGCGGCGACGCCCTTTTTCGCTATGCGGGCACAGAGGATATCGCCGAAAATGCCGGCATCGGTGACGCCCATCGCATCCACGACCGCGATGCAGCCGGACGGCATCGCCTCGATCGCGGCCCGGGTGGAGGTCGGGGACGACCACGATTCCGGGGTGGCAAGATCCTCGCGGGCCGGGACGAAGCGCAACGTGAAGGCACGGCCGACGATCCGGGGCTGACCAGGCCTCAGAGGCCGCGTTCCGCGCAGCCAGACATTGCGCAGCCCCTTCTTCAGCAAGATCGTTGTGATCGTGGCGGTGGTGACCTTCGAGAGGGTCTCGACGATCTGGGCGTCGCTCGACATCCGCGTATCCTTCCCGGCTGGGGCGGACGGCGTCGCCCGCTACCGAGCGCTGTACTCGATCGCAATCCGATCGAGTACAGTCCCAAGTTACTGTTCCGCTGCGTTCTTTCCGCAGGGCCGGCTTTGCTGGTTAGACGACGCTCTTCAGCCGGCGATCACCGGGAAACGAAGCCCATTCAGTCGCAGCTCTCCTTCTTCACGGTCTTGGAATCCCCCATATCGTTTTCCTTGCGCACCGTCTTGGTAACGCAGCCGTCGCCGTGATCGTGAACGGTGACGGACTTCGACTCGGAGGCCGGACGGTCGACCACGACGGCGGGCCGGTCGCGTTCGATCACGGTGGTCTGGGCTTGGGCGGCCGCGCCGAGGCTGAGTAGGGCAGCGGCTGTGAGGAGGGCGGTGCGCATAGGGGAACTCCGGTTCCGATTTCGGTCCCGAGTAACGGCGGCCCCAGCTTGAGCGTTCCGCAATTTCTGGTGGTTGAAACACCGACCTGAGCGGTGAATTCCAGCTCGGCGGACGATGTGCCGGAAAGCGGGCCGAACCCGTAAGCGAACGCGGCTCGGCCCACGCGCCGTTCGGCTTGGAACGCAGCCGGAGCGACGTTGCCAAAAAGCTCGGGATCGCCCCGGTTTCAAGACCGGCGGACTACGTGCCGAGCTTTCCGAACTCTCAACCGCCGGTCATCGGTGGGAAAAACGCAATTTCGCGGGCGCCTGCAATCGTCGCGTCCGGCTTCGCATGCGCCCGGTCGATTGCGGCGCGGACCACGCCCGGATCCTCGAACGCGTAGGCATATTCCTCGCCGCGCCCGCGCAGCCAGGTAACCAGATCGGTGACGGTGGCGACCTCCGGCGGCGGGGCCAGCTCCTCCTCGGCGCGGCCGATCCGCTCGCGGACCCAGGCGAAATAGACGAGCTTCATCGTGTCCCCGTGCCAGAAGGGGATCGTCGATCGCGTCCATAGAGCATCGTCATGGTCCGAATGCCGGAAGCCGGCGCTCGGGATGATGCTCTAACGCGGGTCGTCGATCACGTGCTTGATCCCGGCTCTCATGTAGTCCCAGCCGGTCCAAATCGTGAGGGCGGCGGCAAGCCACAGTAGAGCAAGGCCGATCGGCTCGGTGCCGGGCAGAACTCGCTCGCCCGCCGGACCGGCCACCAGGAAGCCGATGGCAACGAGCTGCACCGTCGTCTTCCACTTGGCGATTTTGCTGACCGGCACGCCGACCTTCAGCTCGGCAAGGTATTCGCGCAGGCCGGACACCAGCACCTCCCGGCACAGGATCACGATCGCCGCCCAGATCGACGAGCCTACGATGGTATGATCGGCCGTCAGCATCAGCAGGCAGGCCGAGACCAGCAACTTGTCCGCGATCGGGTCAAGCATCCGGCCGAGGGCAGAACTCTGATGGTAAGTCCGCGCGACATACCCGTCGAGGTAATCGGTGATCGCGGCCACGACGAAGACACCCAGGGCTGTCCAACGCGCGGTGTGCGAGTCGGGCCAGAACAGCAACGCGACCATCACCGGCACCGCGACGAGGCGCCCGTAGGTCAGGCAATTCGCGAGCGTCCAGGCCGGCGACCGGCGTCGAGGAAGGACGGCGTTCATGGCCGGGGTGAAATCAGAGCTTGGCCCGTGCGTCAACGTCTCGACCGCGGGCACGGCCGTGACGGCGTGATCCTCAGGCGCCGGCATGGAAGAAATCGTAGACCGCGCGGGCGGTCGCGGCATTCACCCCGGGAGTCTTGGCCAAGTCCTCGAAGGCGGCACGCTCGATCGCCTTCACGGTTCCGAAATGGTGGAGTAGCGCGCGCTTTCGGCTGGGCCCGATGCCGGCGATCTCGTCCAAGGGATTCTTGATCATCTCACGCTTGCGCTTGGCCCTGTGGCTGCCGATGGCGAAGCGGTGGGCTTCGTCGCGCAGCCGCTGCACGAAGTAGAGGGTCGGGTCGCGCGGTGGAAGCTTGAACGGCGGCCGGCCCGGCACGAAAAACGTCTCACGACCGGCATCGCGGTCGCGGCCCTTCGCGATGCCGATCAACGAAACCCCCGACACGCCGATCTCGTCCAGCGCCGTGCGGGCAGCGTCGAGCTGACCCTTGCCGCCGTCGATGAGCACCAGATCCGGCCAAGCGGGAAACGCCTCACCCTCCTCGGCCGGGGCGGGAATCGGCTCCTGCGCGTCGCCCTCTGCGCTTGCCGCGGCAGCCTCGCGCTCCGTGCGCGGCGCTTCCTTGACGAGGCGCTTGAAGCGCCGCTGAAGGACCTCACGCATCATGCCGTAATCGTCCCCCGGGGTGAGTTCCTCCGACTTGATGTTGAACGTGCGGTAATGCGTCTTCATGAACCCCGTCGGGCCAGCGACGATCATACCCCCCACCGCGTTCGTGCCCATGATGTGCGAATTGTCGTAAACCTCAATGCGTCGCGGGGTCCGGTCCATGCCGAAAGCCTGGCCCAGGGCCGTCAGCAGCTTGCCCTGCGACGCCGTGTCGGCCAGCCGCCGGGCCAGCGCCTCCTTGGCATTGCGTTGGGCGTATTCGACGAGATTCTTGCGCTCGCTGCGGCTCGGTTTGTGGATCTCGACCCGGTAGTCGACGCGGCTCGACAGGGCGGCGGCGACCAGCTCGGCGTCCTCGATCGGGTGGCTGGTCAGGACCGTGCGGGGCGCGGGCTTGTCGTCGTAGAACTGGCTGATGAACGAGCCGAGCACCTCCTCCGGGGTCATCGACCGATCGGCCTTCGGGAAGTAGGCGCAGTTGCCCCAGTTCTGGAAATTTCGGAAGAAGAACACCTCGATGCAGAACTGCCCGGCCTGCTCGTCGAGGGCGAACACGTCGGCCTCTTCCACGCCCTGGGTGTTGACGCCCTGCACCCCCTGGATCGCCGACAGCGCCGCAATCCGGTCGCGATACCGGGCGGCGCGCTCGAACTCCATCGCTTCGGACGCTTCCTGCATCTCGGTGCGCATCCGGTCTTTGACGGCGTTGGATTTGCCCGCCAGGAACGCCCGCGCGGCATCCGCCATCGCGGCGTAATCGTCGGTCCCGATCTCGCCCGTGCAGGGGCCGGAGCAGCGCTTGATCTGGAACAGCAGGCACGGCCGGCTGCGGTTCTCGTAATAGCTGTCGGTGCAGGTGCGCAGCAGGAAGGCCCGTTGCAGGGCGTTGACCGTGCGGTTGACCGCCCAGACGCTGGCGAAGGGACCGTAATAATTGCCCTTCCGACGCCGTGCACCCCGGTGCTTCACGATCTGCGGCGCCGGGCCGTCGGCGGTGACCAGGATGTAGGGAAAGGACTTGTCGTCCCGCATCAGCACGTTGAAACGGGGCTTGAGCTGCTTGATCAGGTTGGCTTCGAGGAGCAGCGCCTCGGTCTCGGTGGCGGTGGTGACGAACTCCATCGCCGCCGTCTGGGAGATCATCCGGGCGATGCGGTTCGAATGCGCCTGGCCCCGTGCGTAGGAGCCGACGCGCGCCTTCAGGTTCTTAGCCTTGCCGACATAGAGGACGTCGCCGCGATGATCGAACATCCGGTAGACGCCGGGCGAGTTCGGCAGCGTCGACCAAAAGCGACGGATCACTTCGGTGCCGGCTTGAACCGCCCCCGGATCGAAATCGAAATCGATCTCCGGCGAATCCTCGGCGGGCAGCGCAGCCTCGACCTCGCCGGCGTTCTCGTCACGCTCGGCGTCGCGGCCGTCGTCGAACGTGTCGGGGGGCAGGTCTGAGAGGGCTCTGCGGTTCATACCGCAGATCTAAGCGTTCCTGGCCCCGAGCGGCACCGGGTCGTCCGACAAAATTGCCGCGCCGAACCCGCCTGGCCGAATCAGTCGAACAGCGAATCGATGTCGTTCTGGTCGACGTGTCCCGGATCGTCGTCGAGCTTCGGCCCGTTGAGCAGGCTGCTCTCGTCGTCCAGCGCGGTCGGGACCGGCATGACGGTGATGAGATCGCGGAAGCTGTCCAGCTGCGTCCAGGCCGTGATCAGCCGATCGAGGTGCTCCTCGATGAACTTCATCACGCCGACGATCTTGTTGATCCGCTGGCCGGTCAGATCCTGGAAGTTGCAGGCCTCGTAGGCCGAGATCACCCGCTCCTGGATGATATCGACGTGCTGCTTCATGCCCGGCGGCAGATTCGCCGTGTACAGCATGCCGGCATTCGTCTCGATCTCCTCGACCGCGTTGAGCAACTGCGTCGTGGCGCGTTCGGTCGATTCGACCACGGCGTCGAGCTCGTCCGCTGCCCGGCGCATGCCCTTGCCGCTATTCTCCGAGCGATGGAGCGTCGCCAGCTCGGACTTGGTCCGGGTGATCGCCTCCTTCATCAAATCGAGTTCGGAGCGCATCGCCAGGGCGTCGTGCAACTCGCGCCGGCACGTCTCGATCGTCTCATCCGCGCTCATCTGGGTGATGCGACGCAGGTCAAGGATCGCGTTTAGGATCTGGTCCAGCCGCTCATTCGAAACGTCCGGACCCGGTGCCGCGGGCAAAACCCCGGGAAGCCCGAGGCTGTCTTCAATGCGATAGCGCTTCTGGGTCATCGTCGGGGCGTGAGCCTTAAGGATCGTTGGTGGCGACTCTCTATCACAATCGGTTAGCGGACTGTGACTGCCAAGCTCGTCTGTCGCGAAATCGTATGCACCGGGGGCATTTGACCTATCAGAGGTTGCGGAGCCCCCGGCTTTACTAACGATTCACGCTAACCCAGCGACGTCGGCACATGTGATCGGCATCGGACGTGATTCACCACGTTGATTCACGGGAATGGCCGGTTGTCGGTGGATCTTACGCGAATCGGGGTCTGAATCCTCAAGGGAGCGTTCGACGATGCGTGGTCCGGTCCGTCTCAGTCTCTGTACGGCTCTCGTGGCGGGTCTGCTCTGTGGCCCCGCCGCGGCACAACAGGCACGCTACGCCGAAGACGGTGGCTATGGCGGCGGCCTGATCGAATATCTCGTGACCGGCCAAGCCAGGGGAGGGGGCCGCGGCTGGCCGCAGCGCGCAACAGCTCCGCAGCGGGTAGCCGCATATTCCGGTGACCTGCTGCCGGTCGAGCCGGAGCCGATCCAGGCCGTCCCGCTGCAACAGGTCTATGGACCGGGGCAGGCGGATCCAACCCGCATCGCCCAGGAGGTCGGTCCGGAATACCGTCGCCAAGAGGTCGCGTTTGCCGGGCCGCAACGGCCCGGAACCATTGTGATCGATACCTCCGCCAAGCACCTCTATCTCGTGCAGCCCGGTCAGCGGGCGCTACGCTACGGGATCGGCGTTGGCCGTCCGGGTTTTGCCTGGAGCGGCCTCAAGACAGTCAGCCGCAAAGCCGAGTGGCCTGATTGGACGCCGCCGGCGGAAATGCTCGCCCGCCGCCCTGACTTGCCACGGCATATGGCCGGCGGCCCGGCCAATCCGCTGGGCGCGCGCGCACACTATCTCGGCTCCTCGCTCTACCGCATCCATGGGACCAACGAGCCGGGGACGATCGGCCAATCGGTATCCTCGGGGTGCATCCGGATGATGAACGAGGATGTGGTGGACCTCTACGACCGCGTACCGGTCGGAACCCGCGTCGAGGTCCTTTGAAAACGGGTTCGACGGGCCTGTTTCACCCTCAATCTCGTCGCGGATGGACTTGAACGGCGTGAACCGTGGCGGCGTTTTTTTGACGCCACCAATCATCGCCGCCATGGTCCGCGGGCCACGGACCGATTTCCGCCCTCCGGTATTCCTTCGCAGCCGAGCCGCTCAAGGTACTCCAATACACAGCCGTCTTTGCACGAGATGACCGGTAATGGAGAGCCTGTTTCTGGAGGCCGGTTGCTATGGATTTGCCGGTGTCCTGCGCCTTGATCGATGGCCTGCATGAGGTCTAAAATTGATAGGCTGAAGTATAATATTGAATTATTTTGATTATAAACTGGAACGACTGGAGCGCCTTGGAACCCGAGCGGCACCGTGTAACGGGTCGGTGTCCCGCGCCGCCACGGGGCAGACGATGCTGCAGGCGCTGAGCCGGTCAGCTGTCGGCTATATCGGCGTGCATGTCGCCACATCCCTATCCGGCATGCGGCCGCTGGCGCCGTTTTTCTGCCTGTACATGACCTTTGGCGCGACGCTGGGCTTCCTGTCTGGGGGAGCACCGCTGATCCTACGGGTCCGGGGTCTGGAACTGGCCGAGATGGGCCTGCTGCAGCTCATCAACCTGCCGGTGGGGCTGACCTTCCTCTGGGCCGCGGCCCTCGACCGGATCCGCCTGCCGTACCTCGATCACCGGATCGGCTGGATCGTCGCGGCGCAGGGCATGACGGTGCTGCTGCTCGGGATCCTGAGTTTCGGCGAGCAATGGCCTTTAGCGGCGCTGCTCCTGTTGGCGGTCGCGGCTTGTGCCTGCGTCGCCACAATGGACATCGCGCTGGAAGCTCTGGTCGTGGAGACCGTGCCAGCGGAGCGGCGCGCCTTCGTTGCATCGGCTAAGCTCTGCGGCGCGTCCCTGGGCGGCATCCTGGGCGTCGGGGTTCTGGTCGGATCCTACGATTGGCTGGGATGGCGCGTGGCGGTCCTCGCCTGTGCGGCCCTCGACGCGCTGTGCCTTCTCCCGATCCTCGCTTACCCGGAGGCGCGACTGCGCGGGGTCGGTGCGGCACCGGAGAGGTGGTCGGGGTCGTTCGCGCGCTTGCGAGCCCTCGCAACCCGCATTCTGGTGCTCGGTGCCTATTTCGCGGCCGCCTATCTTCTGTCGGGACCGAACACCTTGGCCCTGCTCGACCTCGGCGTTTCGCTCGCGCAGGTCGGCTTCCTGACCGGAACCGTCCTGCCGGCGGTCAATTTGGTCATGGCGCTGGTCGCGGGCGGCCTCGCTGCGCGCTTCGGCACGGTGCGGCTGATTGCCAGCGGGGCATTCGGCGTCCTCGTTTCCGGCGGCCTGATGGCGGCAGCCTGCGCTGCCGGCGCGGTCGAGCTCGCGGTCGCCGCAACCATCCTCAACTTCGTCTGCGGCGGGATCCTGGGCGTGCCCGTGTTCAACATGATCTACCGTTGGGCGCAGGGGCCGAGGCCGGCCACGGACTACGCGCTGCTGTTCGGTGCAGCCTTCTTCGCAGCGATGCCTCTGCGGGTCGCTGCCCCGGCGCTGGCCGGATGGGTTGGCTGGCCGAGCTATTTCGGGGCGACGCTACCGCTCTACGCGGCGGCGATAGCGTGGCTGGTGATCGCGGTGGATCGGACCCTGCGTGCCGATGAAGGGCGTCCGCGATGATCGCTGAGGTCGCCGCGCGCGTTCCCGATTCGCTGGCGGCCTACCGGGGCGGCGTCGCCGTCGGTCCAGGAGATGCCTCGGCATTGCCCGTAGCGAGACTGCGCGATCCGTCGGTGTTCGATGCGACGCTGTCGGCCTTCGGGGCCGGGTACGGGCCGGTCGACCGCCGCGTCCTCGTCTCCTACTGGAGCCAGTTCTATCTGGCTGCGCTCGCCACGCCGGCTTTGACCGCCCTGGTGTTCCTCGGGCGCCCCCTGCCGCTCGCCTTCGATACGACACGTCTCGAACTCGACGCCGCCGGACGCCCCGTCCGTCTGCTGGTGCCGGCGGATATGCCGGACTGCCGGTCCGGGTGCGCGTTCGGACTCGCTGGGCTGGTCGAGGATCATCTGCGCCCCTTCGTTGAGATGTGTCACGCCCGGTGCGGGATCGCCCCCCGGGTCCTCTGGGGCAACGCCGCGGTGATTCTCGACTACGTCGCCGGGGAATTGGGTTGCGGGGACGAGAGGGCCTGCGCGGCCGGTGCCATGCGGCTCGGATGGCGCGGCGCGCTCGCCTGCGGTAGGAACCCTCTCGCCCAGGCTCTGTGTGCGGACGCATCGGGCTGCCGGCGGCGGCGGGCTTGCTGCCTGCGTCATCGCCTTCCGGGCGTTCCATCGTGCGGGGCGCTCTGCCCCATCGAATGCGCCAAGGATCGCTGATCCGCTCCCATGCTGAAGGCTTTTCTCGCCTATTACCGGCCGCATCGGGCTCTATTCCTGATGGATTTCGGCTGCGCCGTGCTCTCCGGCCTGCTGGAACTGGGCTTTCCCATCGCGGTGAAAACCTTCGTCGACCGGCTCCTGCCGCAGCAGGATTGGGGCCTGATCGTGCTGGCGGCCTGTGGCCTCGCCCTGGTCTACGTGGCCAATGCCGGCTTGATGGTGGTGGTGACCTATTGGGGCCATGTGCTCGGCATCAACATCGAGACCACGATGCGGGCTCGCGCGTTCGACCACCTGCAGAAGCTGTCGTTTCGGTTCTACGACGGCCAGAAGACCGGCCACCTCGTCGCCCGGGTGACCAAGGATCTCGAGGAGATCGGCGAGGTCGCCCACCATGGGCCCGAGGATCTGTTCATCGCCGTGATGACGCTCATCGGCGCCTTCGCGCTGATGGTTTGCGTCCATCCGACGCTTGCGCTGATCACCGGCGCGATCCTGCCAGTGATCGCCTTCGTGAGCCTGCGCTACGGCGGGCGTCTGACCCGCAACTGGCAGACTCAGTACGGCCGGGTCGGCGCGTTCAACGCCCGCATCGAGGAGAATGTCGGCGGGATGCGGGTCGTCCAAGCCTTCGCCAACGAGCAGCACGAGCGCACCCTGTTCGCTCGCGACAATGCCCGCTATCGCGACACCAAGCTCGAAGCCTATCGGCTCATGGCGGCCAGCCTGTCGATCAACTACCTCGGCCTACGTCTGGTCCAGATCGCGGTATTGCTCGGCGGCGCAGCTTTCGTGGTCCGGGGCGACCTCACGGCCGGCGGCTTCGTCGGCTTCCTCCTGCTGGTTGGCGTGTTCTACCGCCCGCTTGAGAAGATCAGCGCGGTGATCGAGACCTACCCCAAGGGGGTCGCAGGCTTTCGCCGCTACCAGGACTTGCTCGCCACCGCGCCCGACATCGTTGACCGTCCGGATGCGATCGAGACGCGAACCCTACGCGGCGACATTCGCTTCGAGGGGGTGAGGTTCGGCTATGATCGCGGCCGGCCGATCCTCGCCGGCCTCGACTTGGCGATCGCGGCCGGGGAAACGGTCGCGTTCGTCGGTCCGTCGGGCGTCGGTAAGACGACGCTCTGCGCATTGCTGCCCCGCTTCTATGAAGTCGAAGCAGGCCGGGTGACGATCGACGGCATCGACGTGCGTGCCCTCAGCCTCTCGGCTCTGCGGCGGCAGATCGGCATCGTTCAACAGGACGTGTTCCTGTTCGCTGGCACGATCCGCGAGAATATCGCCTATGGCCGTCTCGATGCGACCGAGGCCGAGATCGATCAGGCTGCCCGGCGTGCCCGGCTCGGGGAGCTGATCGACAGCTTGCCTGAGGGGCTCGATACGGTGGTGGGCGAGCGCGGCGTGCGTCTGTCCGGTGGTCAGAAGCAGCGCATCGCCATCGCACGCGTGTTCCTGAAGAACCCGCCGATCCTGATCCTCGACGAGGCCACTTCCGCCCTCGACACGCAGACCGAACGGGAGATCCAACAGGCGCTCACCGACCTCGCCCGGGGGCGCACCACCCTAATCATCGCCCATAGGCTCGCGACCATCCGCGACGCCGACCGCATCGTCGTCCTGGGCGAGGACGGTATCGTGGAGCAGGGGCGACACGCGGCGCTGCTCGATGCCGACGGTGTCTACCGCCGCCTACACGCCGCACAATTCGGTCCGACCGGTCAGGATGAGGTTTCCGCGACCGCGGCAGAGTGAGGCGCAGCCCAAACGTCCTTCTCCGGCATTGTCCCGCTACGCTCGTAAGGACGATGCCGGAGAATGGCCGCGAACGCGTTCAACCGGATGCCGCATCGGGCCACCGCTACATCAGCACTTCGGCGAGGATGAACGGTATCTCGCCAGGGATTTCGCGAGCCAGGAAGCCGATGCCCCCGTAGCGGCGTGCGAGCCGTCGGCCGGCTTCGCCGTGGGCGTAGACGCTCCACAGGGCGGCCGCTTCCGGCTCGGCGCCGCGGGCCAGAAGGCCGACGACGAGACCTGCGAGTGTGTCGCCGGAGCCCGAAGTCGCCAATCCGACGTGACCCGCTTCATAGCACCAAGCGCGGCCGTCCGGGACGACGACATGCGTGGAACCACCCTTCATGACCGTGACGGTGCCGAAATGCTCGCTCGCCCGGCGCGCCGCTGCGAGCGGATCCGCCTCGATCGCTTCGCGTTCCTCGCTCAAGAGCTGCGCCATCTCGCCGGCATGCGGGGTGATGATCGCCGGCTTGGGTAGGCGGCGCGTCAGGTCCGGCTCGGCGCGCAGCGCGGCGAGGGCGCCCGCGTCCAGCACCAGCCCGGCCTTGCCAGCGCCGCGGATAAGCGCGCTTGTCACGCCTGCGCCATCGGCATCCTCGGACATGCCGGGGCCGACCAGAACCGCATCGACGCGCTCAGCCCGTTGCGCGAGATCGTCGGCGCAGGCTCGGTCGATACCGCCATCTGCGGTCTGCGACAGGCCGACGACCAGGGCCTCGGGCACGGCAATCCCGATCGGGATCGCCAGATCCCGGCAGACCGCGAGCTGCAGCTTGCCGGCGCCGACCCGAAGCGCTGCATGGGCGGCCAGCAGGACGGCTCCCGGCAAGCTCGTACACCCCGCTACGATGAGGACGCGGCCGCGGCCATCCTTGCTATCGCCGCCTGGCTCGGGCGGAGCCATGCTCCGCAGCACGTGCTCGGTAATCGGCGTGACGGTGCTCATGGATTCCCCACTCGCCCAACGCCCCATGCGCACCGGATTATGTCGCGGCCGCGTCGGCGTCAGGCTCGGAGGTAACGGGTGTGCCCCCCGCCTCAAGGGGTGCGACGAAGTTGTAGCGGACCAGCGTGAAGCCGCCGCCGGGGGCGGCCGAGGCCGAAGAGGCATATTCCGTCACGCCGCAATTCAGCAC
>Ga0182230_1000015_pt1 | contig 20939 bp, 18 predicted proteins | sample G6R1MG_28_FD_128384 | JGI IMG/M metagenome (GOLD analysis project Ga0182230, IMG submission 128384) | Miscanthus phyllosphere microbial communities from Michigan, USA - G6R1_NF_07NOV2016_LD1 MG | ecosystem: Host-associated > Plants > Phyllosphere > Phylloplane/Leaf | place: USA: Michigan...
GACCCTGGCCCGCGGCGGCGCGACTCTGGTCACCGGCCCCTCGGGCTCCGGCAAGTCGACGCTGTTCCGGGCGATCGCCGGGATCTGGCCGTTCGGCAAGGGCCGGGTCGACGTGCCGGCCGGGCAATCGACGCTGCTCCTGCCGCAGCGGCCCTACATTCCGCAGGGGACCCTGCGGGGCGCCGTGGTCTACCCGAACACCACCGACCAGTTCTCGGATGCCGCGATCCGCGATGCGTTGACGGCGGCGCAGCTCCCGCACCTCATCGACCGCTTGGACGAGACCGACACCTGGGAGCGGCGCCTCTCGGGGGGCGAGCAGCAGCGCCTCGCCATCGCCCGGGCGATCCTGGCCAAGCCCGCCTGGCTGTTCCTCGACGAATCCACCGCCTCCCTGGACGAGCCCTCCGAGGCGAAAATCTACGCGATGCTGCGCGAGCGGCTGCCCGACACCACCATCGTCTCCATCGGCCACCGCTCGACGCTGGACGCGTTCCACGACCGGCGGATCGTCCTTGAGCCCCAGGGCAGCGTCTTCACCCCGCGGGAACGCCGCGCGCCGCAACCGGCGGAATAAGTGGACTTCGTCACGACGGCCCGGGGAAAATGCCCCGCAGAAGTTGCGAGTTGGAAATATTAAGGAACCTGAGACTGCGGGGTCCGTTTGTCATGCGCTGAATAAATCGGAGGAACGCATGACCAAGATCAAGACCCTTGCGGGCGCCGGCGCTCTCATCCTGATGTCGACCGCCGCCTTCGCGGCGCCGTGCGCGACCGGGACGACCGTGACGCGCGACAAGGAAGCCAGCAAGGCCTCGACCGTCGATCCGAGCGTGAAGACCCCGACCACCCCGGGCGCCAAGGCCGAATCCCCCGGGACCGTCGGTGCCATGACCAATGCCGGCACCGCGACGTCGCCGTCGGACGTGCAGGCCCAGTCGCAGGGCAAGCCGACCGCCGCGCAGGCTGGCAAGGGCGGCGACGACTGCTGATCGTCACCACGCAAGTTTTTGGATGATGGAACGCCCGCCCGGCTCAGCCGCGGCGGGCGTTCTTGTTGGGCGCCGTGTTCAGGCGGCCTTGCGCAGGTTGGCGGCATTCCGGGCCGCGCGCTTGATGGCGTCCCGGTCGAGCGGGCCGGGCTTCACCACCCAGCTGCCGCCGACGCAGAGCACCGACGGGATGGCGAGCCAATCCGGAGCGGTCGCCTCGGTGATCCCACCTGTCGGGCAGAACCTCACCTGGCCGAACACCGCGGTCATCGCCTTCAGGGCCTTGATCCCGCCCGCGGCCTCGGCCGGGAAGAACTTGAACCGGTCGAGCCCGTAATCGAGACCGCGCATGATGTCGGCCGCCGTGGCGACGCCCGGCAGGTAGGGGACGCCGTTGGCCTTGGCGGCGTCGGTCAGCGGCTCCGTGAGCCCCGGCGAGACGATGAACTCGGCGCCCGCCGCCAGGGCGTTCTCGAGATCGACGGGGTTCAGGACCGTGCCGGCCCCGACCACCGCACCCTCGACCTGGGTCATCTCGCGGATCACATCCAGCGCTGCCGGGGTGCGCAGGGTGACCTCCAGGGCGGTGAGCCCGCCCGCCACGAGAGCCTCGGCGACCGGCCGAGCCTGGGCGACATCCTCGATCACCAAGACCGGGATGACGGGCACGGAGCGCATCAGCGCGTCGATGCTGGTCAGATCGTTCATGATCGGCTTCTCCCGTTCGACGTTCACAGGCCGGCCGCGGCGAGCATGGCTGAGGCGCCCCGCTCCGCGGTGTCGGCCCCTTGGCGCATGAGAGCGAACAGCTCACGCCCGGTTCCCGTTTCCGGAACCGGCTGGACCGCTGCTTCGCGGGCGTCCAGTTCGGCGGCGTCGACGAGGACTTCCAGCAACCCCTCGGCGGCGCTGAGGCGGACGATGTCACCGTCGCGGATCCGCCCGATGGCACCACCGCCGAGCGCTTCCGGGCTCAGGTGGATGGCGGCCGGCACCTTGCCGGAGGCGCCGGACATGCGCCCATCCGTGACCAGAGCGACCTTGTGGCCGCGGTCCTGCAGCACCCCGAGCGGGGGCGTCAGCTTGTGCAGTTCCGGCATGCCGTTGGCCCGCGGCCCCTGGAACCGCACCACCACGACCACGTCGCGCTCCAGCTCGCCGGCCTTGAAGGCCTTGAGCACGTCGTCCTGGTCCGAGAACACCCGGGCCGGGGCCTCGATGGTCCGGCGGCTCTCCTCCACGGCGCTGGTCTTGAACGTCGCCCGGCCGAGATTGCCCGACACCAGCCGCATGCCGCCATCGGGCTGGAACGGGTTGTCGGGCCGGCGGATCATGGTGTCGTCCAGGCTCTCCGGCACCGCATCCGCGAAGGCGAGCGTGTCGCCGTCGAGCTTCGGGTCGCGCGCGTGATCGCGCAGCGACTGGCCGGCCACCGTGAGGATGTCGTCGTGGAGCAGCCCGGCATCGAGCAGCGCCGCCATGACGAAGCTCATCCCGCCGGCGGCGTGGAAGTGGTTCACGTCGCCGGCGCCGTTCGGGTAGACCCGGGCGATCAGCGGCACGGTGTTGGACAGCCGGTCGATATCCTCCCAGTCGATCACGATGCCGGCGGCGCGGGCGATGGCCGGCAGGTGGATCGCGTGGTTGGTCGAGCCACCGGTGGCCAGCAGCCCGACCGCCGCGTTCACGATCGCCTTCTCGTCGACGCACAGGCCGAGCGGCCTGTAATCGTTGCCGGCGGCGCCGATCTCGGTGAGCCGGTGGATCGCCGCCCGGGTCACGGCCTGGCGCAGCTTGGTGCCGGGGTTGATGAACGAGGCGCCCGGCATGTGCAGGCCCATCATGTCCATCATCATCTGGTTCGAGTTGGCGGTGCCGTAGAACGTGCAGGTGCCGGCCCCGTGATAGGAGGCGGACTCCGATTCCAGCAGTTCCGCGCGGCCGACCTTGCCCTCGGCGTAGAGCTGGCGGATCCGCTGCTTCTCCTTGTTGGCGAGCCCCGAGGGCATCGGCCCGGCCGGGATCAGGATCGTCGGCAGGTGGCCGAAGCGCAGCGCCCCGATCAGCAGGCCCGGCACGATCTTGTCGCAGATGCCGAGTAGCGCGGCGCCGTCGAACATGCCGTGGCTCAGGCCGACCGCGGTGGAGAGCGCGATCGTATCGCGCGAGAACAGCGACAGCTCCATGCCGCGCTGCCCTTGCGTGACCCCGTCGCACATCGCCGGGGTGCCGCCTGCCACCTGGGCGGTGGCGCCGCGCTCCCGGGCGAAGACCTTGATCTGGTCGGGATAGCGCCCGTACGGCTGATGGGCCGACAGCATGTCGTTGTAGGCGGTGACGATGCCGATGTTCATCACCGTCCGGCCGTCGCGCAAAGCCGGCTTGTCCTCGCCGGAGGCGGCGAAGCCGTGGGCGAGGTTGCCGCAGGCGAGCGTCGGCCGGTGCACGCCCGAATCGCGCTCCCGGGCGATCAGGTCGAGATAGGTCCGCCGGGACTCGCGGGAGCGCGCGACCACGCGCTCGGTGACCGCCGCGACCTCGGGATGAAGCTCGGTCATGCACGTACCTCCGTCCAGGATGGCGACGGATCGCCGGGCCGGTACCGATCCCGGCCGCGACCGCGTCGCACCGGGCTATCTAGGCGGTGGCCGAGATGTTGTAACCCGGCCCCCGCGCAGGGCGGCCGAGCGCGGCCGCCGACGTGGGATGGGCGCGACGGCGTATGACCGTCGCGATCGTTGGAGGGCCGAAGCTTCCGCTCCAGAAGGGCGGGTTTTTCGATCCCGACCCGGATCGCCCGCTGTCGGATGAAACGCCACGAGAATGGACACGCGCCCTTCCTCCCCCCCTTTGCAGGCTCGCGGATTCGTACATCGGGTCGGCAGAATACACGGAAAGCACCGCGGCTTTCCCTCCCCCGCAGAGGGGGGAGGGGGAGGTGCCCATCTCAGGCCTCATGCATCTTCAAAGAGGTTGGGTGAGAGTGATCCTAATAGAAGAGCCGCTCAATACTCCCAGAAGATGCGCTGCAGCTCCTTGGTGTCCTGGGTCTTGGTCAGCGCCACGGCGGCCAGGATCTTGGCCTTGGCCGGATTGAGGTCGTGGGCGACGACCCAGTCGTATTTGTCGTCGGGCTGCTCGGCGTTGCGCAGGACCAGGCCGTCCGGAACCCGCGAGGAGCGGATCACGATCGTGCCCTTGGAGCGGATGTCCTTGAGCTTGTCCACGAGGTAACCGGCCACCGAGCCGTTGCCCGTGCCGGCATTGACGATCGCCTTGGCGCCGGCCTGGACCTCGGCGTCGTAGACCCCGGGGATCATGTTGCCCGAGCCGTAGACGATGCCGACCAGCGGCAGGCTGTCGATCGTATCGATATCGAACTCGGAACTGCTGTTGTGGCGCTTCGCCAGGGAGCGGACGAAGTAGGTCTTGCCCTCGATCACCATGCCGAGCGGCCCCCACTGGCTGTAGAAGGCGCTGGGCACCACGTTGGTCCGCTTGTTCACATCGCGGCCCGACTGGATCGTGTCGTTCATCGTCACGGTGACGCCCTTGCCGATCGCCTCCTTGCTCGCCGCCACCGTCACGGCGTCGAGCAGGTTGAGGGCGCCGTCGGCGGAGATCGCCGTGCCCGGCCGCATCGAGCCCACGACAACGATCGGCTTGTCGCTCTTCACCACGAGGTCGAGGAAGAACGACGTTTCTTCGAGGGTATCGGTGCCGTGGGTGATGACCACGCCGTCGACGTCGTCCTGCTTCAAGAGGGCGGAGACCCGCTTGCCGAGCTGGACCAGCTGCGCGTCGGTGAAGCTCTCCGAGGCAATCTGGAAGACTTGCTCGCCGCGCACGTTGGCGATGGTGCTGACCTGCGGGACGGCTGCGATCAGCTTGTCCACCGGCACCTTGGCGGCCGTGTAGGTGGCGCTATTGGCCGCGTCGGCGCCCGCCCCCGCGATCGTGCCGCCGGTGGCCAGGATCACGACGTTCGGCTTCTTCACGGCCGCCGCATTGCTGGCATCCGTCATCTCGCGGGCGCGGAGCGGGGGCGCCCCGAGCGCGCCGGCGAGCGCCAGCGCCAGGGTCGCTCCGCGCAGGGCATGGGCCGCGCCGCTTCGGCAGGAGATCATCGGGGATCCTTCGGTTTGAAAGGCGATCGCGAGTCGGGCTCGCCGGCCGGGATCGTAGACCCCGCCCGGTGCGAGGCAAGTTTCGTGCAGGCGATCCGCTGGCGAAGGGATCCTTTTCGTAAGCTTGGGCGTTTCTGCATGTCGTCGTTCGTTCGGAGGTAGACCCCCATGCTGCATCTCGCCGGACTGCTCGACGAGCTTGAGCGGAGCGAGCCCGCACGGGCCGCCATGGCCATCCTCGAATCGGCGCTCGCTCGCCGGTCGGTGGAAGAACAGACCGCGTTCTGGCGCGCGGTCGATCTGTACTACGTCTCCCGCAAGGCTCCGCCGGAGCCCACGCCTGCCATGCTCGCCGCCGCCGTGCCGCAGATGGCGGCAGCTGTCTGAGCGGGTCGGTCGGAGAGAGAGCACGCGCCCTTTACGGTTCCGGGCCTGCGTGGGCGGCCCGCTCAGCGCCCGTCATTCCGGGCCCGCCGTCGGCACCGCGTCCCGGCGCGACGGGTTTGTCGGCCGCGCGACTGTCCATCCATCAGGATCCGTCGTCGGTTCTCATGAGGTCGCATAGGACTTCACCGCCTCGCCGCCCTGGCCCGCCGCGCGGTCGAACAGGCGGTTGAGGTAGCCGCGCATCGGTCGCTCGATCAGGAACAGGCTGGCGATGCCCATGGCGATGGCCGGCACGACGAGAGCCTTGCTGATCCGTCCGCCCATCCTCTCGTGCAGCACATAAAAGGGCTGTTGCCAGAGATAGATCGAGTAGGACCAAGCTCCGAACAGCAGGAGCGGCGTCGCGGCCAGGTTCTCCCGCACGGCGGCCGGCGCCCGCGGGATCGCCGCGACCGCCACAGCGAGCAGCGCGGTGCCGAGGCTGTACTTGATCGGGTCCGGGACGGCCTCGACGTTCAGCATCAGGCCGAGGAGCAACAGGAGGACGGGCCTCCAGGAGGTCCTCTCATCCGTCGGGTCGTCGCGGCCGAACTTCAGATAGGCGGCGGCCCCGAGCAGGATCGACGCGCCCCGGACATCGCTGCGCCAGTACACTTCCGTGTAGGTGCCGCCGATCAGCGTCGAGACCAGCCCGTTCACGCAGGCCAGGGCCGCCAGCGCCGCGAGGACCGGGAGCAGCGGGAACCCGAATCTGTGCCAGAGGAGCGCGATGACGCCGAGCAGGATGTAGCTGTGCTCCTCGACGCAGAGCGACCAGATATGGTCGACATTGGGGACTTCACCGAACCACAGGTGATAGTAGTTGTAGGTCAGGGTCACGGCCGCGAGGCAGCCGTAGAGCTGCTGATGATGGCCGGTGGCGAGGACGAGAAGGCTCATCGCCAGCACGAAACAGATCAGCGCCGGATAGATCCGGGACGCCCGACGGACGAAAAACCGCGTCAGCGGCGTGGCGCGCACGAACAGGATCTCGGCCATCAGCCGGCCGCTGAGCACGAAGAACAGCTCCACCCCGAAACGGCCGAGATTGATCCCGCGGCTCGTCGCGAAATGGCCGACGAGCACCAGCAGGATCGCGCAGCCGCGCCAGCCGTCGAGCACGGGAAGGTGACGCGGCGGCATGGGGGGCCTGTCGGGCTGATCTTTAGCAAGGTTCTAAAGAGGTCGGCTTCCGAGGCGGCGCCCAGATGGTCTTAAGCGGTAGACGGTGTTCACGGGGCAAGCCGGCGCGCCGAAAGACGTATCGGGTCCCGCAAACCCCCGGCGCCGGCATCGTCAGAGGGCGACGATGCCGGCGCGGTCTTGCGGTCGGTCAGAACACCGAGATCAGCACGATACCGGCCGCCATCAGCACGCCGCCGATCAGGCGGCCGATCCCGGCGCGGACGCGCTTCATCCCGAGCCAGCCGAAATGGTCGATGGCGATGGAGGTGAACAGGTTCGCGGTGATCAGGAGCCCGTTGAAGGCACCGGCGCCGACCTTGTCGACGAACAGCAGGCCGGCGAACACCGCGACCGCCCCGGCGATGCCGCCCAGCGCGCCCCACCACGGCACCCGGGCCACGTCCGCCCGGGTCGGCAGCGGCGTCGGGCGGAGCAGAAACACGAACAGGAAGACGAGCGCCACCGGGATGAACGACACGGTGGCGGCGAGCCAGGGGTTCACAAGGGCGCCGCGCAACTGCGCGTTGAGCACCACGCCGACCGCCTGAAGCGAGCCCGCGACCAGGATGAACGGGTAGAGCAGCCGGGCCATCAGGCCGCCTTCGCTGCCTTCAGCCTTCTCGTCCTCCGATTTCGGGCCGGTGGCGCGAGCGATGAACACGATCCCGACCACCATCAGCAGGCCGCCGAGCCAGGGCATCGCCTTGAAGCCCCCGGCCTTGAGGCCGAACAGCCCGAGGCTGTCCAGTGCCAGCGACGTGAGGATGTTGGCCGTGATGGTCAGGCCGTTGAACGGGCCGGCCCCGACCTTGTCGACGAAGGCGAGGCCGCCGAACACCGCCACCGCCCCGGCGACGCCGCCGAGCGGCGCGTACCAAGGCATCGCGCCCAGGGTCTGCAGCGTCGGCAGCGGCGTCGGCATGGTGAAGAACAGGATCGTGAACACGATCACGATCGGCATGAACGAGTAGGTCGCGGCCAGCCACGGATTGACCAGCGCGTCGCGCAGGCGCGCGTTCATGGAGTTGCCGAGCGCTTGAAGCGCACCCGCGACCAGGATGAAGGGATAGAGCAGGGCGGCGTTCAACGGCATGGTCTCCGGTCGAGGAAGGGCGAGGCGGTTTGCAAAGGCGTCGTCCTGGGAACCGGAGACCGGGCTCTCAGACGAGCAGCAGGGCGCCCAGGGCGAGCACGAGGGCCGGCGGCATCACCAGCAGGCCGAGCTTGAGGAACTGCCAGGCCGACACGTCCTCGCCCTCGCGGCGGATCGCGGTCAGCCACAGGATCGTGGCCAACGAGCCGGTCACCGAAAGGTTCGGCCCGAGATCGACGCCGATCAGGATCGCCCCCGCGACCTTGTGCGAGACGTCCGCGGCCTGAACCGCGGCGCCGGCCAGCAGGCCCGCGGGCAGATTGTTCACGAAATTGGTGCCGAACGCGACCAGAGCGCCGCCGGCCCAGGCGGTGGCGGTGGGATCCCCCTGTGCGTAACCTTTCAGGGTATCGGCCAGCAGGGTGAGGATTCCGGTCTTCTCCAGCGCCTCGACCAGCACGAACAGCCCGGCCACCAGCGGAAGCACCGCCCAGGATACGTCCTTGACCACCTCCACCAGGCCGCCGCGGTTCAACGCCACCACCAGCAGGGTCGTGGCGAGGCCGGCCACGAAGGTCGGCAGGCCGAGCTCGATGCCGGCGGCCGAGGCCCCGATCAGCGCGCCCGCGGTGGCGATGATGCCGAGCCCGGCCACCTTGCCGCCGAGGCCGAGGCTCATGGTCTCGACGTCGGTCTTGATCGTCTGGCCCTTCAGCCGGGCGTTCTGGGTGATCCGCAGCACCGCGTAGGTGGCGACGATCGCCAGGACCGACGGCAGCGCGAAGGTGGCGAGCCACTGGCCGAGGGGCGGCATGTCGGTGGCGAACACGACCAGGTTGGCGGGGTTCGAGATCGGCAGCACGAAGCTCGCCGCGTTGGCGATGAAGGCGCAGATGAACAGGTAGGGCAGGGGCTCGGCGTCTGCCGCCTTGGCGGCGGCGTAGACTGCGGGCGTCAGCACGACCGCGCAGGCGTCGTTGGAGAGGAACACCGTGACCACGGTGCCGACGATGTAGATCAGCAGGAACAGCCGGGTCGGCGAGCCCTTGGCGGCACGCACCGCCAGGCCGGCGAGCCAGTCGAACAGCCCTTCCTTGCGAGCGATCTCTGCGAGCAGCATCATGCCGACGAGGAACAGATAGACGTCGGTACCCTTCGCGACGCCGTCGAGGGCGACCTGCCAGGGCAGCAGGCCGAGCACGACCAGAAGGGCCGCGCCGAGCACCGCCCAGATCGCCTCCGGCCACGAGAACGGGCGCACGATGACGCCCAGGGTGGCGAGCGCAGCGATGCCCCAGGTCGCCAAATTCGGTGTGAGGGTCAGTCCAGCGATCACGTCTTACAATCTCCCCCCGGAGTCGTGGTGAGGATCACCACTTGCGGCCGTAGCGGTTGGGCCCGAGCTGGTCGCCGCGCACGCCCTTGCCGACCCAGGACGGGATCCGGCCCGCGTCGCTACCCGGTTTCTGCGGCATTGGCGGTGGCGCCGCGCTGTCCGAGGCGGCCATCACAGGCTCGATCACGTCGGTATCGACGTAATCCGGACCGTGGCCGGGCCAGCGCCCGTCCACCGCCTCGACCTGGATGCTGCGCCCGCTGCCGTCCCAGGCCAGGGCCGCCTCGTAGCAGCGCGAATCCGGGCGCCGCTCCATCCGCAGCCAGGGTCCGGTATCGACCCGGCAATGAACGTAGTCCGGCGGCGCGTCGGACAGGACGACGGCCCGGACGCTGATCCGCCCCTCTGCGTCGAGTTCCATGCCGCTGCTGGCGGGCGTGATCGGCCGCGTCGCGACGCGCCGGTCCGCCGGGCTGGTGATCAGCACGAAGGGCGTGGTCCGGTCGAGGGCTCGGAAGCGCCAGCTTGTCACCGGGCCATCGATCGCCGCGACCGCGTAGCCGACCGAGCCGTCCTCGTTCTGCCCGACCGAGCGCGCAGCGGCGTAGAGGGTCCGGCCGTCCGGGGCGAGCTCGTTGTAATGGGTGTGGCCCATCTCAACGAGGCGGACCCGGGTCCCCCAGAACAGGCCGCCGATATCGAGGCGCTCGTCCGGCTCGCGCAGGTCGTCCGGATAGGCGTGCATGAACACGGCGCAGGGGATTTTCCGCGCGCCGGCGTCGGTGATCTGCGCGCTCAGCCACTGTGTCTGCGGGCGCCCCAGCCGGAAATCGAGCCCGATCGCCTTCCGGCCGAAGCCGGGACTGATCATGTCGACGAACAGGCAGCGCACGCCCTGGATATCGGCGCTGGCGCAGTAATGCGGGATCGGCAGGATCGGCCAAGTCTCCGGGCAGCCGGAGGGCGGCTGCTCCAAGTCCCAGACCATCGGCGCCGACAGCCGGGCGCCCAGGCTCGCCGCGAAGGCATGGAAATCATCCATCCGGCCGTGCTGGCGGTCGTGATCGCCGGGGATCAATCGCACCGGCAGGTCCGGGTGACGGTCCAGCGCGGCCTTCAGGATCTGGTATTCGGCGGCGTAGCCGTTCTCGGCGAGATCGCCGGGCAGGTACACAAAGTCGAAGAGGCCGTGCGGGGCCAGGGTGGCGATCTGGTCGAGGATCGCATTCAGGTCGCGGGCATTCTGAGCCTCGGCATCCTGCAGGTGCAGATCACCGACATGCAGAAAGACGAGCGGGTCGCGCCGGTGGGCGGCGGTGTCGGACATTGGGCGCTCCCCTCCGCCTCTCAGGCGCTGGCCGGTACGGCCGGGGGCAGGCTGCTGCCGCTACCGGGGGTGCCGGTCGCAGTTTCCCCGCCCCGGGTCTCGGGCATCAGCGTCAGGTAGAGGATGAAGCCGAGCCCGGCGATCGCCGCCAGCGCCAGGAACGCCGTCGAATACCCGGCCGACACGATGATCAGGCCGGCCAAGGTGGCGCTGACCGAGGCGCCGACCCCCTGGGCCGTGGCGACGGCCCCCTGGGCGACGTTGAAGCGGCCGCCGCCCCGGGTCAGGTCGGCCACGACGATCGGGAACAGGGCGCCGTAGATGCCGGCTCCCACCCCGTCGAGGAGCTGGACGCCCACCAGCCAGAACGGGTTGTCCGATAGGGTATAGAGCACGCCGCGCAGGGCCAGCACGGCGAAGGCCGCCAGGAAAATCGGCTTGCGCCCGATGATGTCGGCCCGGGCGCCGACGAAGACCGCCACCGGCACCATCACGCATTGCGCCGCGACGATGCACAGGGCGATCAGCGAGGTCGCGTGGTCCTTGCCGGAGAGATGGGTGAGGAGCTGCCCGACCGAGGTCAGCATCGCGGCGTTGGACAGGTGGAAGATCGCGCAGAGCACGGCGAACAGCATCAACGGCTTGTTCTGCAGCAACGTCGCGAGGCCCGAGGGCTTCTCGTCCGCCTTGGCCTCCGCCTCGGTCATGCCCCGGGCGAGGTCGTCGTCGATGGCATCCGCCGGGACCAGCAGCATGGCGCCGATCGAGAGCGCGGCCAGCACGCCCATCAGCCAGAAGACCACGATCGGCCCGAAGAAATAGGCCAAGCCGCCGGCGATGGCCGCGGACACCGCGTTGCCGGCGTGGTTGAAGCCCTCGTTGCGACCGATCCGCTTGGCAAACAGTTTCGGGCCGACCACGCCGAGGGTGATCGCGGCCAGCGCCGGCGGGAAGATCGTCCCGGCCACGCCCGCGATCGATTGCGTCGCGGTGACGAGATAGAAGTTCGCGATGAACGGCAGGATCAGGCAGCTCGCCGTCACCGCGATGGCGCCGCCGATCACCACGGCGCGCTTGTGGTTGGTGGCGTCGATCAACGCGCCGGCGGGCGTCTGCGCCACGAGGCCGAGGATGCCCGCGATGGTCATGACCAGGCCGGTGGTGGCCTCGTTCCAGCCCTGGTCCGGGCCCCGGACGGCGATCAGGTAGATCGCCAGATAGGGCCCGAGCCCGTCGCGCACGTCGGCGAGGAAGAAGTTGAGGGCGTCGAGGCCGCGCAGGGCTTTGGTGGAGGGAGTCCGAACGGTCGCGCCGCGCGCCGCCGCTCCGGTATCGGTCCTGTCCATCCCGCCCTTGCCTCCACGCGACTGCCGTCGCAGCCGAACCCGATCCGGGCCGGCACGTGACGAGCTTGACGCCCGCTTAATCCATCGGTTCCCTGGAATTGTTCGAGGAGACCCGTCCCGGCACGATTATCAAGGGTGTGAGTGGTTTAACCCACGTCCGATTCGTCCGATGCGTCGGGATTTGCGACATCCACCGTCGGTTCTGCGGACAGGTCCGTGCCAGACGCTCCGAGGCCGTAGCGCTCGATCTTGGCGTAGAGAAGTTGCCGCTGGATGCCGAGGCGGCGGGCCGCCCGGGCACGGTTGCCGTCCGCCTCCCGCAGGGCGACGGCGATCATGGTCCGCTCCAGGCGGGCGACGGCGCCGGGCAGGTCGCCGGCTAGCCAGTCCGCCGGCAAGCCGGCCTCCTCGGACCGCGAGGCCGGCCGGCCGGTGGGCAGGTCAACGGCATCGGCCGTGATCACCGCACAACGCACCAGCACGGCGGCGCGCTCGACGGTGTTGCGCAATTCGCGGACATTGCCCGGCCAGCCATAGGCCAACAGGCGGGAGGCGGCGCCCGCGCTCAACCGCTTGCCCGAGGGCCCGAGGAAATGCTCGGCCAGGGGCACGATGTCGGCCAGGCGCTCGCGCAGGGGCGGCAGCAGGATCGGCACGACGTTGAGGCGGTAATACAGATCGGCGCGGAACCGGCCCTGGTCCACCAGCACCGGCAGATCGCGGTGGGTGGCGGCGATGAGACGGACATCGACCCGGGCCGAGCGGCCGCCGAGCGGCGTGACCATCCGGTCCTGGATCACCCGCAGGATCTTGGCCTGCATGGGCGGCGGCATGTCGCCGATCTCGTCGAGGAACAGCGTGCCGCCTTCGGCCTGGTGGAACGCGCCGGCCCGGTCCCCGACGGCCCCCGTGAAGGCGCCGCGGACATGGCCGAACAGCTCGCTCTCCAAGAGGTCGGGCGGGATCGCCGCGCAGTTGACCGGCACGAACGGCCGGCCCCGGCGGGCGGAATAGGCGTGCAGCGCGCGGGCGACCTCTTCCTTGCCGGTGCCGGTCTCGCCCTGGATCAGCACGGTGGAGTCCGTGTCGGCCACGAGTCCGATGGTCTTCTGGACCCGACGCATGCCGGCGCTCGACCCGATCAGCCCGCCCTCAGGGACCGTATCCCCCGGGTCCGACCGCGCGCTCGCGAGCATCGCGTCGAGGACCGCGGCGAGGTCGGAGCGGCCGACCGGCTTGGTCAGGTGGTCATGCGCCCCCAGGCGCATCGCCTCGATGGTGTTGGCCGGGCTCGCGAAGGCGGTGAGCACCGTGACGGGGGGGCGATCCGGCAGGGCGCAGATCCGCGCCAGCGTCGCCATGCCGTCGAGGTCGCCGGGCATCCGCAGGTCGAGGAATATCGCGGCCACCGGACCCTCGCGCAGGCGCGCCAGGGCCTCGACGCCGGAGGCGGCCGGCAGGGGCGTGTGGCCGAGATCGGCCACGGTCTCGGCCAGCCCCTCCCGCAGGGCGGAATCGTCGTCGACGATCAGGATGGTCGCCATGGCAGGTCCAGCACGAAGGTGGTCTCAGGCACGTCGTCGATGAGCCCGACCGTACCGCGATGCGCCAGCGCGATCTCGCGCACAATCGCGAGACCGAGCCCGGTCCCATCCGGCCGGCCGGTCACGAACGGCTCGAACAGCCCGGCGCGGATCGCGGGATCGATCCCTGGGCCGGAATCCGTGACCCGCAGGTGCAGGCGCACCATTCCGTCGACCGTCACCCGCTCGGCGCCGAGACGGACCGTCCCGCCCGGGGGCGTGTGCTGAAGGGCGTTGAGCAGCAGGTTGTCCAACGCGCGGGCGACCTGGACGCCGTCGATCTGCGGACGCTCCGCCCCGGGCAATCCGTTCGCCTCGATCGCGACCCGAACGGCGCGGGCCTTGGCCAGATCCTCGTGCAGATGCGCGCAGTCGGCGAGCAGCGCGGCGATGTCGGTGGGGGTACGCGCGAGCGTGCGGGCCTGGGTGAGGTTCAGGAGGTCACGCAGCAGGTGATCGACCCGGGCGATCTGGCCGAGGACGCTCTCCAGCGCCACGGTGGCGCGGGCCGGATCGCCGCTGACCAGGGCATTCTCCGCCTTGAGCCGCATCGCCGCGATCGGGTTGCGAATCTCGTGGGCGATGCTGGCTGCGAGCCGGCCGACCGCGGCCAGGCGCTCCGCGGCGACCACCCGGGCGCGGGCCTCCCGCAGGCGTCCGCCCGCGGCGTTGAGGGCGTCGACCAGACGGTCGAGTTCGCGCTCTCCGGTCGGGGCGAGGCGGGGCAGGTCTTCGCCGTCCGGCCGCGGCGCCGCCAGGGCGGCCTCGACCCGGGCGATCCGGCGCGAGAATCCGTATAGGAACCACCCGAGGAAGGCCGCCGAGCCCAGCACGGTCACGGCCAGGAATCCGAGGCCGGCCAGGAAGCGGGTATAGGCCGGGCCGTCGTTGACGTGGGCGCGGCCCATGGTCCAGGCGGTCAGCCCGGCTTCGGGACCGTGCAGGGGGCAGCCCTGGACCAGCAGCACCTGCGTCCGGCTCGGTCGGCGGATCGCCACGGCGTGGTCGACCCGCAGGGCCTGGGCGTTCACCGCGGCGATGCTGTCGCGCTCCGCCTCGGGGAGGTCGGTCTTCGGCCCGGTGCCCTCGTAGGTGGGATACGCGTAGGCGAGCGACCCGTCCGTGGCGCTCCAGACACCGCCCTCGATGCCGGGATAGGCGTCGAGCGCCGCCGCGACGGTGGGACCGAGGTCGGCGCGCGCGATGCCACCCACGCTGCGGCGGCCCAGGGCGGCATAGCGGTCGATGATCTCCCGGCAGGCGCGCCCGACCGCGACCTCGGCCTGGGCGACCTGGACCGCGGTGGACTGGCTGTAGAAGCCGAACATCAGGTAGGCGGTGGCCGCCGCCGAGGCCAGCAGCAGGACCCACAGGGCGAGCAGTCGGGCGCGCAGGCTGTAGGCCGTCACGGTGCAGGTTCCTCCGAGGGCTGAGCGCAGCGCGGCCCCGGCTCAGCGGATATCCGGGTGGGCACCCTGTGGAAACGGTGGCAGAGTCCATCGGGATCGGAAACGTCGGCTGGACCGCGCGGCGATTGCGCGCTTCTGTCGAAGCGTTCTGCGTATCCGCTGCCGGAGACGGATGGTGTCACAGTCTCTCGTCGATCGGGCGACGCTCGACGAACTCCAAGGTGTCATCGGCACCGACAAGCTCACGCGCTTGGTCGATCGCTTCACGGCGAGCCTCGCCACGGCCTTCGACGGCGCGGACCGGGCCGAGGCCGATTACGCCCGCGAGGCCCATACCCTGGTGTCGATGTCCGGCATGCTGGGCTGCGCAGATCTGTCCCAGGCCTGTCGGGACTTCGAACAGGCGGTAAAGGGCGGCGGCACCGACCTCGCGGCTCGGCTCGCGGCGCTTCGAAGCCTGCGTGACGCCACCGTCGCGGCCCTGCGGGATCTTCGCGAGGACACGCCGGCCGTCCGATAGGGCTCACCCGGCGATGACGGCTGCCAGCGGGGCTTCGAAGGTCAGCACGGCGCCCGTGGTCGGATAGCTCAGCTGCGCCGTTCCGCCGAAGCTGTGGGCGAGGCTGCGGGCGATCAGGCGCGTCCCGAACCCGGTGCGGGTGGGCGGGCTGACCGGCGGGCCGCCGACCTCCTCCCAGCGGAACCGCAGGGTGGCGCCGTCATCCGTCTCAGCCACGGTCCAGGTGATCATCACCTGCCCGTCGGGCACCGAGAGCGCGCCGTATTTCGCGGCGTTGGTGCCGAGCTCGTGCAGCATCAGCGCCAGGACCATGCCGTGGCGCGGGCCCAGCGTCACATCGGCGCCCTCGACCCGGAACCGGCCCGAGACGCCATCGCCGTGGAGCGACACCGCCCCCTCGACCAGCCCGACCAGGGAGGCCGCCGCGAAGGAGCCCTGAAGCAGCACGTCGTGGGCCTGGGCCAAAGCCAGCAGCCGGGCGGCGAGGGCCTCGCCGGCGGCCTCCAGGGAGCCGGCGTTGCGCAGGGTCTGCGCCGCCACCGCCTGAACCATGGCCAGGGTGTTCTTCATCCGGTGGGACAGCTCCTGCATCAGCAGGGTCTGGCGCGCCTCGGTGAGCTTGAGTTCGGTGATATCCCGGGATGCCGCCAGGACACGCTCCGGGTGGCCGTGCTGCCCGCCGACCGGCGTCACCGCGATGTCCCACCAGGTCGCCGACCGACCGGTCTCGAGCTTCGCCTGGAAGCGGCTCGCCCCACCGAGCCGCGCCTTGGCGAGCGCAGCGGCGACCGCGTCGCGATCCTCGTCGCGGCTCCAGATCTCGATCCAGGGGAGGCCGATCGTGCCGGCAGGATGACGGCCGCAGAGGCCCGCCGGGCCGTTCTCGCCCGCGGTGATGAGGATTCCGTCGCGATCCAGAACCTCCAGGACGTCGGCGGCCACCTGCAGCATCCCGGGGGCGATCAGCTCGCCGGCCCAGGACGGCGCGGACCAGGTCTCGACGCGGCCGGATTCCGGATGGTGGAGCGCGTGCGATGCGTGTGCCAGCGGGGGCTCGCGCCCGAGGCGGCCGGCTTCCACGCGGCTCGCGGCCTCGATGATGCGGCCGAGCCGCCGGCTGCGCTGCCGTTCCGTATCCGCCTGCCCGGTCGCCTGCATCAGCAGGGCCCGCAGGCGCATATTCTCGGCTTCGAGCGCGGCGAGGCGTCGGTCCGTCCCGTCCGCACGCGGCACCACGAGGCCCGCATCCATCCCCAGCCCCCTTCCCAGCAATCCTCCTCCGTGGCGCCCGCGCGCGACGAAAGACCCACCGAAGACGAGGTGCGGCGACGCGCTGTCGAGGCTCGGAGGCGCCGGCGGATCGAACCGCTTCTGGTGGCGCACTCCGCTCGCAACCTCGCGAATCGAAGGGTGTCCGAGGCTAGCACGATATCTGCGGTAATCAAATGAACTGTGTATTCGTCATCGCCCGGCAACTAGAACGGCTGATCCAGGCGAATACGAAATACGTCACTTGTTTCGCATCAGCAGCACGAGCCAGCCGATGCCGAGGATGAAGATCACCAGCCCGATCGAGATGAAGACCGGCGTGCCCATGTCGATCAGCCGCGGCGCCAGCTGGGTGGCAAAGGCCGCCACCACCAGGGCGACCGCGACCCGGGCGGCGGCGCGCTCGATGCCGCGGGTCACCTTGTCGAGGCCCTTGATCTCGATCTCGACGGTGACGCGGCCCTGCTTGAGGCGCACCAGCATCAGGTGGATCAGGGTCGGCAATTCGGAGGCCGCGCCGTAGAGGCCGACGCCGAGCGCTTCGGCCTTCTGCTTGAGGGCGCCCAGCGAGAACTGCGTCTGCATGCTCGCCTTGACGGTCGGACCGGCCGCCGCGAACAGATCGAAATCTGGATCGAGGTGGCGCATCACGCCGTCGGCGGTCACGAGGCCCTTGAACAGGATCGCGAGATCGGTCGGCATGGCGAGATCGTTCTCGCGGGCCATGTTCATGAAGTCGGTGAGCACCAGTCCGAGATTCAGCGGAATCGAGGAATGACTCTCCACGAAGGACGTGGCCGAGACCTGAAGCTTGGTCAGGTCCGGGTTGCTGGTGCCGGTCCAGTCGAGCAGCACGGCCATCAGGCCATCCGCATCCTGCTTGAGCATGGCGCCGATCAGCACCAGCAGCTGCGAGCGCCGCCGCTGCGACAGCCGGCCGATGATGCCGAAATCGATGAAGCCGATCTTGTTGCCCGGCAGGGCCAGCATGTTGCCCGGGTGCGGATCGGCGTGGAACACGCCCTCGATCAGCGCCATCTGCAGGAAGGCGTCGGTGCCCTTCTGGGCGAGCAGCTTCTTGTCGAGCCCGGCCGCGCGGAGCGCCGCATCGTCGTTGGGCGGAATGCCGTGGATGAAGTCCTGCACCAGCACCCGCTCGGAGCAATATTCCCAGTGGATCTTCGGGAAGACGATGTCGTCACGGTCCTCAAAGATCTGCGCCAGGAGCTCGCAATTGCGCGCCTCGTTCAGCAGGTCGAGCTCGCCGTTGAGGCCGTCGGCGAGGTGGCGCATCTGCTCGCGCGGCTGGTAGCGGGCCATGTCCGGCCACTCGTTCTCGACGATCCGGGCGCCATGGGCCATCAGGCGCAGATCCGCCTCGATGATCTTGCGCAGGTTCGGCCGCAGGACCTTGACGATCACGTCCTCGCCCGAGTGCAGGCGGGCCCGGTAGACCTGGGCGATCGACGCGGAGGCGATCGGGTTGGTGTCGAACTCGGCGAACACCTCGTTGGGCGGGGCGCCGATATCCTGCTCGAGCTGCGGGCCGATCTGCTCCCACGACACCGGTACGACCTGGCTGTGGAGCTTCTGCAGCTCCTCGGTCCAGGCCGGGGACAGCAGGTCCGGCCGGCTCGCCAGGACCTGACCGAACTTGATGAAGGTCGGGCCCAGGGCCTCGATCGCCCGGCGCAGGCGCTCGGGCTCGGACAGGCGGGTGACGTCGACCCGGGGCCGCCGCCGCGGCAGCAGGGGCAGGTAGCGCAGCCCGAGGCGGTCCACGACGCGGGTGACGCCGAAGCCGATCAGGATCGACGCGATCTCCGACAGCCTCTGACGGTCGCGGGCGGCAACGAAGGCTGTCTTCAGCATGAAGGGGACGATCCGTTCGGACACAATTGGGCGTCCGGACAGCACGAGCATAAGGACTTTTTTGCGGTCGCGAAGCGCGGGACACCCCCGACGGCGACAATAGACCCCGCGCTGAGGAAGGCCCATCGCCATTCGGCCGGAGCACGTCGCGCCGCAGCTTACAGGCATCAGGTTCGCTGCGACGGCCGCCGAACCGCTTCTAGGACAGGGCGCGCTCCCAATCCTGCCGGCCATGCAAGACGCGAACGATCAGGATAGCCGCTCCGTCCTCGATGTAGACGATCATATGCGCCTGATAGGGATGAAGCCGCACGGGCGGCTCGAATTCGGGCCGCTCGCGCGCCATACGAGGATTCGCAGCAAGCGTCCGGAATGTGTCGAACAGACCGTTCTGATAGCGTTCGGCTTGAGGCACGCCAAAGTGCAGCGCGCCCGTTGCGTAGGCTTCGGCAATGTCCTCGTCGGCTTGCGGCGATGTCCGGAAGATCATCTCGCCTGCATGGCCGCCAATCTCTCTCGCCCAAGCTGGCGGATCTCTTCCTCCGAACGACCGCTGACGCCGCTAGCCAGGCCCTCATCGATCCGCCGTTGCAAGTCTCCGAGCTTGGCAAGCCGGTCCTGGTCCCGTCGGATCAGGTCGCGGACATAATCACTGGCATTGGCGTAGCGGCCCGTTTCGGCTTGGGCCTCGACCCACGCTTTCATGGGATCGGGGAGGGACACATTCATGGTGGCCATACCGGCACCTCCTCGGATCACGGTGCCGGACAATGACAAAGATTGTCAATTCTGTGCTTGGTGATGGGCCGGCGCCTTCGCCCGAGTCGGTCTGCGCGCGAGGTCCCGCTCTCCCCCGGTACGATAGGAGAGCCGCTGCCGCAGACCTGACGCTGGAGCGTCAGATGCGCGGAGCCGCCGGCAGGGTCGCGACGACCGCCGGCCGCCGCGCATCGCCGAAGCGGGCATTGACCACCAGCAGCGTCACGACCACGGCCGAGAGGGCGAGCGCGGCCAGGAAGTACAGGCCGGCCTCGAAGCTGCCGGTGGTCTCGCGGATCCATCCGACCATCGAGGGGGCGACGAAGCCGCCGAGATTGCCGATGCAGTTGATCAGCGCGATCCCGCCCGCCGCCGCGCTGCCGCTCAGGAACACGGAGGGGAGCGCCCAGAACGGCGCCTTGGCCCCGTAGAGCCCGGCGGCGGCAAGCGCCATGAACGCCACGGCCCAGAGCGAGCCGGTGGCGAAGCCGGCGAGCGCCAGCCCGGTCGCCGTGAGGCCAAGCGCCGTCGCCAGGGTGATCCGGCGGTCGTCGTAGCGATCGGAGATCCAGCCGACGGTGAGGCCGCCGACCACGCCGAACACGTAGGGGACAGCCGTCATCAGGCCGGTCTGCATGTCGGACAGGCCGGTGCTCTTCAGGATCTGCGGCAGGAAGAACGCCAGGCCGAGATTGGCGCCGGTATTGGCGAAGTAGATGAAGGACAGCGCGATCAGCCGCGGGTCCAAGAGGGCCGCCCGCAGGCTGGTCCCGTGGGCGCCGGCGACGCTGCTCTGCTCGGAATCGATCAGGGTCTGCAGGGCGGTGCGGTCGGCGGGGGCGAGCCAGAGCGCATCCTTGGGCCGGTCCGGGATCAGCGCCAGGAACACGAAGCCGAACAGGGTGGTCGGGATGCCCTCCAGCAGGAACAGCCACTGCCAGCCCTTGAGGCCCAGGGTGCCGTCGAGCTGCATGATCGTGGTCGAGAGCGGGGCGCCGATCGCGAGCGAGACGGGGATGCCGACCGCGAAGGCGCCGAAGATCCGGGCGCGATACGCCTTCGGGAACCAGTAGGTCAGATAGAGGATCACGCCCGGGTAGAACCCGGCCTCGGCGGCGCCGAGCAGGAAGCGCAGGATCAGGAAGCTGGTCGCGCCCTGCACGAACATCATGGCGGCCGAGAGCAGGCCCCAGGTGATCATGATCCGGGCGATCCAGCGCCTTGCGCCGACCTTCTCCAGGATCAGGTTGCTCGGCACCTCGAAGATGAAATAGCCGATGAAGAAGATCCCGGCGCCGAGCCCGAACACCGCCGGCCCGATACCGAGATCGGCGTTCATCCGCAGGGCGGCGAAGCCGACGTTGATCCGGTCGATATAGGCCATGACGTAGCCGACGAAGAGCAGCGGCATCAGCCTGAAGAACACCTGCCGGACGATCCGGTCCTGTTCGCTGGCGATCATGGTGTCCTCGCTGTTTTCTGGGTTCTTTTGTCTTTGCGCCGTCATCGGGAGCGTAGCGGAGCGATCCAGTGCAGCGCGCGATCTTCGAAGGATGCGTGTCCCTGGTTTGCGTCGCTGCCCTCGCAATGACGGTGGAGGCGTCTCGAATTGTCTCAGAAAGCCGGCTCGAGGCCGCTGGCGCGGTAGGCGTCCGCCGCCTCCGGCGTGGTCAGCCCGGCGAGGAAGCGCAGGGC
>Ga0182230_1000016_pt1 | contig 20509 bp, 21 predicted proteins | sample G6R1MG_28_FD_128384 | JGI IMG/M metagenome (GOLD analysis project Ga0182230, IMG submission 128384) | Miscanthus phyllosphere microbial communities from Michigan, USA - G6R1_NF_07NOV2016_LD1 MG | ecosystem: Host-associated > Plants > Phyllosphere > Phylloplane/Leaf | place: USA: Michigan...
CCATGACCGGGGCGCCCTCGGCCGACATCATCTACCTGCCGCGCTGGCGCCCGAGGGGGCGTCGGTTCGGGGCGCATCGCGGCCAGGAGGCCGGTGGGCTGGGCACGTTCCGGGACCAGGTCCAGTTCCTAACCCTGCCGGATGCCCGCCGGATCGACCTGCGCGCCAGCCTGCGCGACCCGTTCGAGGGCGTGCATGTCCGCCGCTTCGAGATGCGCAACGCCGTCGAGGTCTGGGTGCTGGTCGATCTCTCGGCCTCGATGCGCTTCCGGGGCGCCGGCGACCGTCTGCGTCTCGCGGCCGACCTCTGCGCCGGGCTCGCCGCCTCGGCGACCCGGATCGGCGACGGGTTGGGGGTGATCGGCTGCGACCGCGCCGTCCGGGCGGATCTCTACCTGCCGGCCACCCGCCGACGCGGGCCGGCCCTCGCCATGGCCGAGCGGATCGCGGCGGCGCGCTGCGAGGCCACCGGCGCCGAGGGGCTGCTGGAGGCCGCGCGCCTGCTGTTCGGCCGACCGCGGCTGGTCTTCCTGGTCTCCGATTTCCGCTGGCCGCAGGCGCTGATCGCGCAGGTCTTCGCGGCGCTGGCGCTCCACGACACGGTCCCGGTGCTGCTCGCCGACAGCGCCGAGGATGCCGGCCTGCCGGATTGGGGCCTGGTCGAGCTCGACGATCTCGAAGGCGCGGGCCGCCGCCTCGTCTTCCTGCGCCCGGCCCTGAAACGACGCTGGATCGCCCGCGAGCAGGCCCGCCGCGACGCCCTGCGCAGCCTCGCCGCCGCGTCCTCGGCCCGGGCCCCGTTCCACCTGGTCGACCGCTTCGACGCCCAGGCGCTCACCCGCCACCTGCTGGCGACCTGAGATGACGGGGGCGCTCATAAACAGTCCTGGTTTCAAAAGGTCCGAGACCTTTTGCGGGTGCAGGGCGGAGCCCTGCGATCGGGCACAGCCCCAGGCATCAGGGCTCCGCCCCGATACCCCGCCGAAGGGCTTCGCTCTTCGGAATCTCATGATCTTGGCCTGCTGCGCGCTCCTTTTTCAGGCCGGCGCCGCTCTGGCGCAGGTGCGCTCCGTCGAGGTGCGGGTGCCCCGCGCCTTCGGGTATTTTCTGGGCGACCTGGTGCGGGCCCAGGCCGACATCGCGGTCGATCCCGGTTTCAGCCTGCAGCGCGCCTCCCTGCCGGCGCCGGGGCCGCTGACCTACTGGCTCGACCTCCGCGACATCACCGTCGAGGAGAGACCCGGCCGGATCCGGCTGCACCTTACCTACCAGAGCTTCTACGCGGCGCTCGATGCCCGCCAGGTCGCGATCCCGGGCTTTTCCGTGTCGCTGGAGAGCGCGGCCGCCGGCGGCACGACCTCGGCCAGGGCCGAGATTCCCGGCTGGTCGCTCGGCGTCTCGCCCCTGCGGGAGGTCCAGCCGGAGAAGCACGACGATCCGGCCGAGTATCTGCGGCCGGACGGACGCGTCCCCCGGCTCGACCCGGTGCCGGACCTGCGGGCCGCCCTCGTCGCCCTCGGGGCCGCCGTGCTGGCACTCGCCGCCCTCGGCTATGATCGCGGCTGGTTCGCGAGGCCCGGGCGCCCCTTCGCCAGGGCCGCCCGCGCGGTGCGCCGGTTGGGCCGCGGGGGCGAGGGCGGCTACCGCGAGGCCCTGCGCCTGATCCATCGCGGCCTCGACGAGACCGACGGCCGCCGGGTGCTGGCCGACGACCTCCCGGCCTTCCTCGACCGGCATCCGGCCTTCCGCCGGGAGGGCCCGGCCCTGGCCCGGTTCTTCGACGCCTCGCGCCGGGCCTTCTTCGGCCGCGAGATCGAGGCGGCCCGGGCGAACCTGCCCTGGCCCGAGGTCGAGTCCGGCCTGCGTCGGCTCGCCGCCGCCGAGCGGGAGGCCTGAGCGATGACGGTCGGATCGCTCGGGGTCGCATCGCCCGCCTGGCTGTGGCTGTTGCCGCTGGCGCTGCTGCCCCTGTTCGCCTCCGGGCGCCGGCGGGCCGCGGTCTCGGCCGTCGCCGCGGCCCCGGCCGATCCGGCCTCACGCTGGATCGCTTGGCTGCTGCGGGGCGCGGGCGTGCTCGCGGTCAGTGGCCTGGTGGTGGCGCTGGCCGGGCCCTACGGCGCTGGCGCGCCGGTGACCCGCATCGGCATCGGCGCCCAGATCTCGATGCTGATCGACCGGTCCGGCAGCATGAACGAGACCTTCGCGGGGCGGCAGCCCTCGGGCGCGGAGGAATCGAAGGCCGCCGCCTCCCGGCGCCTGCTGGCCGATTTCGTCGGCGCCCGGGCGCACGACCTGTTCGCGGTCACGGCCTTCTCCACTGCGCCGATGCTGGTCATGCCGATGACCGACCGGCATGCGGCCGTGCGCGCCGCCATCGCGGCGATCGACCGGCCCGGCCTCGACTACACCAACGTCGCCCGCGGCCTCGCGATGGCGCTGTCGCAATTCGCCCCGGAGAGCAGCGGCTCCCGCGTCCTGCTGTTCATCTCGGACGGGGCCGCGGTGATCGACCCGCGGGTGCAGGATGCCCTGCGCGCCGCTTTCACCAAGCTGCACCCGACCCTGTACTGGCTGTTCCTGCGCACCAAGGGCTCGCCCTCGATCCACGACCGGCCGGCCGGGGAGGACACCCCCCAGGCCGCCCCAGAGCGCCATCTCGACCTGTTCTTCAAGAGCCTCGGCGTGCCCTACCGGGCCTTCGAGGCCGAAGGGGCCCCCGCGGTCGCCGACGCCATCGCACAGATCGCCGCCCTGGAGCGCAACCCGATCCCCTACACCGAGCCGCGCCCGCGCCGGGACCTGACCGGGTTCGCCTACGCGCTGGCCGGCCTCGGGCTTTTCTTGCTCGTCCTGGCGGCCCTCGCCGAGGCAGATTTTTTGGCGGCTCGGGTCGCGGGTGCCGCCGTGCCGGAGCGTGCGCCCGCGCCGGATATCCGGAGGGCGGCATGATGATGCGGTCCGGTATCCTCCTGGGCCTGCGGCGCGTGCCACGGCGCTCGGTTCCATGCGGAACGCGGCGTGCGCTCCTCTCCTGCCGATCCCGTGCCGACTGGGGATCGATCATGCGTGTGGACTGCGGGGTGCCCACATCTTTGACGGAAGAGGGCAACGATCAAGGACACGCGCCTCTCCCTCCCCCCTCTGCGGGGGAGGGTGGCCTCTGCGTCAGCAGGGGTCGGGAGAGGGGAGCGACGGTGCCGGAGAGGTCGCGACGCCTGATCCATCCTGCATCGTCGCGCTACCCCTCTCCCGACCCCCTTCGGGGGCCACCCTCCCCCGCAGAGGGGGGAGGGAGGGCGCCCGCCCTCTCCGGAGCTCGTCACCTTTTCAGCCGGGGAGGATCCGAAGCCCGATCCCTGAGTCAGGTTGCCCGCACGCGAGAGGGCATCCGTGCCGCGTCCAGCCATGCGTGAGTCCGGTCGCCGCCTCTGGGGCCGGCTTCGGCCGCGGCTCCTCCTCGCCCTGCCGGTGCTGCTCGGCCTCGCGGCCTTGGGCTTCGGCGTGTCCGCCTGGCGGGCGGATTCGGCCAACCGGAGCATCGCGGCGCTCGAAGCTGGCACGGATCTCGACGTCGGGACTGGGGCGCCGGCGCCTGTCCTGGTGGCGCGGATCGGCTACCTCGCCGGGCACGGGCAGCTGGAGGAGACCGAGCCCCTGGTCGCCGCCCTGGACCGGTCGGGCGCATCCGACGCCGCGTCCCGTGCGCGCTACCGCGTCGCCAACGCAAGGATGCGCGAGGCCTTCACGCTTCTGACCCGCGGCGCCCTCGATAAGGCCGGCCCCCAGGTGACCCTGGCCCGCCAGGATTACCGCCGGGCGCTGCGCGACCGGCCGGATTTCTGGGACGCGAAGTTCAATCTCGACGTCGCCTCGCGGCTGATCCGCGACTTCCCGGAATTCGATCGCGCCAGCGGCGACGAGATGCGCGCCGAGCCGAAGCAGATCTGGACCGACATCCCCGGACAACCGAGGGGCGGACCATGAGCCGGCAAACGATTTTGGAAGGCCTGCCGCTCGCGCGCAACCTGCGCGGGCGGCGCTTCCAGGCCTTGGCCCTCGCCCTGGCCCTGGTGATCGCCGCCCTGGTGGTGCCGGCCCTGAAGGTGACCCGCGCGGGCGTCGCGGTGCTGGCGGTGGTGGACATCACCGGCTCGATGAACGTGCGCGACTACGCCGTCGACGGCCGTCCGGCGAGCCGACTGGAGATCGCCAAGGCGGCCCTGCGCCGGCTGGTGGCGGACCTGCCCTGCGGGTCGCGGGTCGCGCTGGCGCTGTTCACCGAACGGAAGCCGTTCCTGCTGTTCGAGCCCGTGGAGGTCTGCGCCGAGTTCGCGCCCCTCGACGGCGCCCTGGCGGCGCTCGACTGGCGGATGGCCTGGGAGGGCGACAGCCGGATCAGCGCCGGCCTCTACCGGGCGATCGAGATGGCGGCGGGGCTCGGGACGGACCTGCTGTTCGTCACCGATGGCCAGGAAACGCCGCCGCTCCCCGCCGGGCAGGTCCCGCCCTTCGAGGGCAGGCCGGGGGCGGTCCGGGGCCTGATCGTCGGCGCCGGCGCCTACGGCCTGTCGCCGATCCCGAAATTCGACGATCGCGGCCGCGAGAGCGGTTTTTTCGCCGAGACGGACGTGCAGCAGGAGAACCGGTTCGGGCCGCCACCGGCCGACGCCGAATCCCGCGCCGGCTACAATCCCCGCAACGCCCCGTTCGGCGCCGCCGCCGCGCAGGGCAGCGAGCACCTCTCGTCGGTGCGCGAGGGGCACCTGAAGCAGCTCGCCGCCGTCACGGGCCTTGCCTACGCGCATCTCGACGTGCCGGGCGGGCTCGACCGGCCCCTGATCGAGGCCGGGACGCCGCGTCCGCTGCCGGGCCGGATCGACCCGCGCCCCGCGCTCGGCGCCCTGGCGCTCGCCCTCGTGCTCGGCGTCCTGCTGGGGGCGCCCCTGCGCGGGCTGGGCCGCCGCATCACCCCGTTCACCACCACCCACCGTTTGCGTTTCCGGAAAGCCTGATCATGCGTCGCGTCCTCACCAGCCTCGCCATCCTGTTCGCCGCCGGCACGGCCTTGGCTCACGGGCCAACCCCCCAAAAAATCGATCAGACCATCACCATCCGGGCGACCCCGGACGCGGTCTGGAAGGTGGTCGGGCCGTTCGGCGGCATCGGCGCCTGGCATCCGGACGTGGCCAAGGTCGAGGCCACAGGGGGCGACGGCGCGGGCGCCGTCCGCAAGGTCACGCTGAAGCGCGGCGGCACCCTGGTCGAGGGGCTCGACGAGTGGAAGGGGGCGGAGCGGACCTACTCGTACCGCATGTCCGACCCCGATCTCGACGCCTTGCCGGTCTCGTCCTACTCCGCGACCCTCACGGTGACGCCGGACGGCGAGGGGGCGAAGGTCGAGTGGATGGGCCGCTTCTACCGGGGCGATACCGGCAACGAGCCGCCCGAGAATCTGAGCGACGCCGCCGGCAAGGAGGCGATGAACCGCTACTTCTCCGAGGGCCTCAAGGGCTTGAAGGCGAAGCTGGAGAGCGGGCCGCAGCGATGAGGCGCGCGCGGCGCCTTTTCGGGCTCGCCGGTCTCGCGCTTGCCGTCGGGCCGGCGGATGCGGGTTCCGTCTGGGTCGCGAGCCAGCAGGGCGCCCGCGCCGCCCGGATCGAGCGGCCGGACGGCGCACCCGCCGCCGAGGTCGCTGTGGCGCCGTCCCCGGCCGTGGTCGCCGCCGGTCCCGGAGGGCGGCTCTATCTCAGTCATCCCGATGGCCGCGCGATCACGGTGATCGCCGCCGACGGAGCGACACGGCAATGGCCTGTCCCCGGCCAGCCCTTCGGGCTCGCGGCGGACCCGGATGGGCGCTTTCTCTATGTCGGTGACTGGTCCGGCAACCGGGTGCTGCGCCTCTCGGCGGCGACCGGCGCGGTCGAGGCCGAGGTCGCGGTCGGGCCCGACCCGGCCGGGCTCACCCTCGGCGCCAACGGCCGGCTCTACGTGGCCGAGCGCGAGGGCCGCAGCGTCGGCGTGGTCGACACCGCCCGGATGGTGCGGATCGCCGGCATCCCGGTCGGCGACGGACCCTTCGCCCTGGCCCACGATCCGGTCCGCGGCCGAGTCTACGTCGCCAACGTGCGCAGCAACGACCTCGCCGTCATCGACGCGGGTGCGCTCAAGCCCGTCGCGACGCTGCCGGTCGGGGCGAGCCCCTACGGCGTCGCCGTCAGCCCGGACGGGCGGCGCGTGGTCGTCACCAACCAGCATGCCGGCACCGTCTCGATCGTCGATGCCGACACCCTCACGGTCGCCGCCACGGTGCCGGTCGGCCGGTATCCCGAGGGCGTGGCGATCCTCGAAGGCCTCGCCTACGTGGCAAACTGGTTCTCCGACGACGTCTCCGTGGTCGACCTCGCGGCCCGGACGGAGACGGGCCGGATCCCGGTGCCCGAGGGGCCGCGCACCCTCGTGGCGGCCCAGACGGCGCCGGTTTCGGCGCAGGCCGGCCGATGACGCGGCGGCTCGCCAGCCTGATCCTCGCCGGCCAGATGCTCGGCAGCCTGTTGCTCGCCGCCTGCGACCGGCCCCAGGAACCGGGCTCCGAGGAGGGCCAGGCCGTCGTGGCGCGGACCTCGGAGAGCGAGCTTCCGGCCTGGCTGTCGCCCACCGACGGGACCGACCCGGGCCGGTGGCTCGCCGGTCGGGAGGTCGGCCACCCGCTGCCGGCCGGGTCCGAACCCGTCCGGACGATGCAGGACGCCCTGGCGGAGGCCAAGGGCGGCTTCATCGAGGATCCGCGCATGATCGCCAACCGCACGGCCCAGCTCGGGCTGATGCTGGCCGAGATCGGCAAGACGGAGCGATACGCGCTGCTGCTGACCGGGTTCAGCACCGTCGCGGCCCGACGCGGCCGCCACAAGAGCCTCTATGGGGAGATGTGCCAGCATTACTTCAACACCCGCGCCCGCGGTATCGACCATGCCGCCGCCCTGGCACTGCTCGCCGACCGGTTCGCGCCGCTCGCCGGCGATGGGGAAACCCCATGAGGGCCTCCCGATGAGCGCCGCACTGCGTCGGGCCGAGCCCATGTCCCGGCGGTCCGCCCGGCCGCGCGACCTCCTGATCGTCGACGACCATCCGATTGTCCTCCAGGGCTTCCGGCTCCTGGCCGAGGAAGCCGGGATCGCGCGCGTCCACGAGGCGCGCGACATCGTCGGCGCCTATCGCACGTTCCACCGCCACCGGCCGTCCGTGGTGGTGACCGACCTGAGCTTCCGGGACGACGGCCTGTCCGGCCTGTCGCTGATCCGCCGGATCCGCGCGCTGGAGCCCGGGGCGCGGATCCTCGCGCTGAGCATGCATCGCGACCCGGTCATCGTCGCCCGCGTCCTGGAATGCGGGGCCCTGGGCTTCGTGCTCAAGGATACGCCCGCCGCGTCCTTCCTGGACGCGCTGGAGGCGGTCACCAATGGCCGCTCCTACCTGCCCCACGATATCGCCATCGAGATCGCGATGCTGAATGCCGGCGCGCGCGACCTGCCGCTGGCGAATCTGAGCAGTCGCGAGATGCAGATCCTGGTGCTGATCGGGAAGGGCAAATCCTACGACGAGATCGCCGAGATCCTGACGCTCAACTACCGCAGCGTCGTGAACGCCACCGCCGCGCTGCGGTGCAAGCTCGGCGTCGGCAGCACGGCCGAGCTGATGCAGATCGCTGCGGCCCAGGCCCGGACGCTGCCCTGAGGGGCACGGCCGGGCCGGCCGCTATCCGAGACATCGCGACGTGTGATCCGAGGCGCTGCGCGCTCTACCGGGGCAGGGTTTCCGCCAAGGCCCGCACATGGGCGACGAAGCGCCCACGCGTCTCCGGGCTGACGCGCAGCAGGTAGGAGCGCACGAGATCGAGGAGGACGGCAGCGTCGGGGTCGGTGCCCGCCATCGGTCCCGCGGCGCCCGTGCCCGATGCGAAGAAGCTGGAGACCGGCACACCCAGCGCGCGTGCGATCTCACCTAGAGGGCTGCCGAAGGCGGCGGCCCGGTTCTCCGGGCGCGACGGTTTGGAATCGTCACCCATGATCGGTTCTGCGCGGCTCGGGTTCGGTTGTGCGGGCGAAGCAGCGACGGCCTGTCGTTCCAACCGTCCTGCGACGCGAAGGCCCCCCGATCCGATCATGAAATTTCCGACAGGTTCCCGGATGAAATGGTACGCTCGCGCACCAAATCGCCCTGACGCGACCAAGCGGGATGGCTACGATGGGACAGCGCTCGAAGACGCCGGTCAACGCGACCGGCGGCTTCCGTGAACCGCACGACCAGCTCCGTGCTGCACTGGAAGACTCGTGCGTGGTCGGCGTCTGGGACTGGGACATCGTCCGCCACGTGGTCGTGTACGATGCCTGCGCGGCGCGCTTGCTCGCCGGCGATCCCGATCTGGCCGAGACCGAGTTGAGCGGCAACGCCGCCATGTCCACGGTGCATCCGGCCGACCATGCGTGGCTGATCGAGCAGATCCAACAGGCATCGCGGACCAGCGGCCTGGTGATCGCCGAGTACCGGGTCATCGCCCCGGACGGCACGGTGCGGTGGCTGCTCAGCCGCGGACGCACGTTCGAGGATCCGAATGGGCGTCCGGTCCGCTGCCGCGGCGTCATCATCGACATCACCGAGCTTCAGCATCCGGGCGGCGAGCGCTACGTGTTCAGCAACCTGATGGCGCCGGTCGATCCCCTGGAACGGGCCGCCGATCTGGCCATCGCGCTGAAGCGGACCCTCGACGCCGACACGCCGGCCGAGGTTCGCGCCGCCGCGGATGTGCTGCTGATGAGCCTCGGTCGCGCGATCGCCCGGACCGGCCGCGTGCGCTGAACCGCCCCGATCCCGGACGATCACGACGGCGCCTGCGCCCGAGATCCGGGAACATGCCGCGGCCCTATCGTCTTGGCCCTCCACGGACCACCCGGGAGGATCAGATGGGACAGGATGTCGACGCGGCACGCGAAGCCCTTGGAACGGTGCCGCCGGGGCGGCCGGCGGGCGCGGTGAAGACGCCTGACCCGACTGCCGGCGGCAGCGGCCCGCATGCCCCGGGCAACCCCGAGGCGCCGGACGAGACGGCGCCGGAGAGCGGCGGCTACGATACGCGCCCACCCGTGCCCCGGCCGGACAACCGCAAGGGCGGCTACGGCGCCGGCTGACCGATCCCATCCGGCTGCCGACCTTCGCGGGAACCGACCGGAAGGCGGCGTCGGGATGCGCTCCGGGGGGACGCCCCCGGCTATCTCCGGAGTACGGCGGTCGAACGAACGATGTTTTTTAAGAGCCGCTTTTATTCGGCGGATGTTCAGGAATGAATTTTCCGGGACTAAATATAATCCAGGCCAGAAAACGTAAGGCTTGGTCTGTAAATACCAATTGAATGGAACGTATCATGGATCGGGGGGATTGATGGGGTCCGGAATGATCGACGGAGCCCATCATGCGTACCACCATCGCCGCCCTTCTTGTCGCCACGCTGTCTGGATCGAGCGCCTTCGCGCAGACCACCGTGACGGGCACGCCGGCGGCCCCCGACGCGAAGACGAGCCAGCAATCCGGTGGGCAGGAGAGCGTCACCCGGCCGAACACCGACAAGATGACGCCCAACGGCACCGGCGCCGCTGCCCATACCAACGTCCAGCTCGAGAAGGGCGCCAACAGCTTCACCGAGGGTGAGGCGCGCGCGCGGCTCGAGAAGTCCGGCTACGCGGACGCCAAGAATCTCATGAAGGACGGTGACGGCATCTGGCGCGGCACCGCCATGCATGGCGGCAAGCAGGTCAACGTCGGCCTCGATTTCAAGGGCAACGTGTCGGCCCAGTGATCCCCTGACCTTCACCAAGGAGATTTTTCATGGCTCAGCAAACCATTACGGCCCTCTACGATCGGTACGAGGATGCCAGCACGGCTGTCGGCAAGCTCGAGGCCGGCGGCATTCCGCACGGTGACATCAGCATCGTCAGCAACAACGAGGGCGATCGCCATGCCGGTCGCACCGGTACGGACGGGACCCACGTCAGCGAGGACACCAAGGAGAAGGCCAAGGACGGGACCGGCACCGGAGCCACGCTCGGCACCGTGGTCGGCGGCGCCGCCGGCCTTCTGGCGGGTCTCGGCCTGATCGCGATCCCGGGCGTCGGCCCGGTCGTGGCGGCTGGCTGGCTCGTCGCCACCCTGACCGGCGCCGGCATCGGTGCCGCCGCGGGCGGCCTGGGCGGGGCCCTCACCGGCGCTGGCGTCAGCGAGACCGACGCCCATGCCTACGGCGAGGGCGTGCGCCGCGGCGGGACGCTCGTCACCGTTCGCGTCGACGAAGCGCGCACCACGATGGTGCCGATGGTGATGGACGTTCTGGAGCAGCACGGCTCGGTCGATCTCGATCAGAAGACCAGCGCGTGGCGTGCCGATGGCTGGGAGGCGCCGGCCCCCGCCGCCGGAACCGTCGCCGCCGGTCCGACGGACGGCCGGAACCGCGTGCGGTCCTACCCGCGCACCACGAGCCTCTGATCGATCAAGGGGCGGGACCGAGCGCATAGGCGGGTTTGCGCTGGATCGGCCAGCGGCAGCCCTCAAAATCGACAAACGCGCCTTCAGCGGCCGGGACATGCGTCCCGGCCGCTTTCCGTTCGATGTGTCCGAATGTTGCGATGCTGGCGGCGGAGCCGCTGGTGCGAGCAGAATAACGTTGAAAGCCGAATTTAACGTGTTGAATCGCAAGTCGGCCCGAAACAACAAGGAGCAGTCACATGATGAGAGGGGCTGAATATGAACGACACATCCTATGGAAAATCGTCCAACTTCACCGAGTTGACGGTTGATCTTGTCGCTGCCTACGTCGCCAAAAATCCTGTTCCGGCTACAGAGTTGCCGGCGCTGATCGCCCGGATATACGGCGCGATCGCCGGCTTGGCCTCCGGCACGGCTTCGGTCGAGACCGGCGCGACTGCACCGGCTGCCGTCGACAAGCCGAGCGCCGCCCAGATCCGCAAATCGGTCCAGCCGGACGGGATCGTGAGCTTCCTCGACGGCAAGACCTACAAGACCCTCAAGCGGCACCTGGCCGCCAACGGCCTGAGCCCACAGAGCTACCGGGAGCGCTACGGTCTGCCGACCGATTATCCCATGGTCGCTCCGAGCTACGCCGAGCAGCGCTCCGCCCTCGCCAAGGCGATCGGCCTGGGCCAGCCCGGGTCCATGGCCAAGCGCAAGGGCCAAGCCGCCTGAGCGCTCATCCCCGGTGGGGCCGGCGGTGTAGACCGCCGTCAGCGTGCCCGTTGGGCAGATTGATCGACCTGGAACCTGCCCGTTTCGACGGTCAGGGCGATGGTTCTCCGGGAGAGCCGGAGCTTCAGACATTCCGACCCAGGCGCGGCTCGGCACATCCGTGAGCCGTACTTCAGGAACGGCCGTCCCGATCGTGCGGATGGGGATGCCACCCCGACCGATCCGGAGCGTCTTAGCTACCCACGACAGCAGGGCACGCCTGCCCGCGCAGGAACTGCAACGGCTGGATGAGACGAATCTCCACAGATGGTTCGTATGGTTGCAGGTGCATCGCGTTCCCACTTCACATAGAACATATCGTGAACATGGCGTCCGGTCAGGCCGGTCGTCTGTCCCGGTGCCGCGGCGTCGAACCGGAGTGGAGGGCTGTCGATTGATCGAGGAACGGCCGATGCCGACGAAGCTCTATCGCTTCCACTGCACGGACGGGCATGAGCTGGTGATCGACCTGAAGGGCCGACGCCTGCCGACCTTGGCGCAGATGCGCGTCCATGCCGAGCGGGTCGCCCTCGGGTTGATGGAGCGGGTCGAGCGGTTCGACTGGTCGGGTTGGCAGGTCGAGGCCTACGATGCCAAGGGGCGGCGCGTCTGGATCCGGGCGTTCGTCGACGTGAACGTGGATGTGCAGGCCGCCTGAGACGCAGCGGCAAGCGCAGCATGCCGGATATCGGAACCGGCGCGATGCGCTGGCTTTTGAGGCGCATCGTCGTTTCCGAAAGCCGGCGGCGATCTGTCGGGACGAGGCTCTAGGAATTCAGGGAGACAGACAGATGGCGTTCAAGCCGAAATCGGCCGCGGAGACCAAGGCGAAGGATCTGGGCCTCGCGCTCGCCCGGATTGCCGAGAGTGACGGCACGCCGACGAGCATCGGCGTCGACCAGCTGCGCCGGGTGAGCCCGCGCCTCACGCCCCTGGCAATCGGCCAGATGGTGCGCAAGGAGCGCGCAATCGTCGAGGAGACGCTGGCCGAGCGTGGTCTGGCGCTGATCGACTATGCCGATCAGGGGCCGGGCCGCGGCATGGAATTCGCCATCGACGCGGCGGGATGATCCGGGTGGGCCGATCAGGCGACCGCCGGACGGCTCCGCAGCAGACGACCGGCTAGGCGGAACGGCAGCAGCGGCAGCTTGAACAGGGCCGTGAGGGCCAGGACCGCGATGACGGTGAGGATCGCCAGAAAAGAATTGAGCAAGCGGTGCGCGCTCCCATGAAGGGCTGCCCTCGCGGGCTGGTGACGACAGGTGGCGCCCGGAACGCGGCGAGACTATGGACGCTTCGGCGCGCGACTGAATTCGTGCGGCTCCATCCAATCGTCGCGCGCAACGCGGAAACGGAAGGCCCGACAAGGGGTTTTGCTGTTGTGCGCGGCTCGCCCACTCCGGTCCTGGCGATCCGTAGGCCGCCGCGGTGACACACGGCCGCAACCGCGGATCACGACAGCCGAGGCAGTGGGTTCGACATGCGCAAACACGGTGCAGGCTGGGCCGGCCTCGTCTTGGTTGGGATACTGATGGCGGCCGGACCAGCCGCCGCGGAGGTGCAGGTCCGCTACGCGGCGCCGGAGCGCTTCACCGACGCGGAGAACCGCTTCGCCTCGGGGCAGCCGCTCCGGGTGACGCTGGCCGAGCTGACGCGAATCCTGGTCGATCTGGGCAAGACCCGGCTTCGCCCGGACGAGCGCCTCGACATCACCGTGCTCGACATCGATCTCGCCGGGTTCGACCGGTCGGGCTTCGCCTCGCCGACCGGCGTCCGCATCGTGACCGACGCCACGCCGCCGCGCATCCGCCTCGCCTACGTGCTGCGCCGGGGCGGCCGCATCGTCGCGCAGGGGGAGGACACGGTCACGGACATCAACTTCCTGCTGACGTCCAACCCGCGCTTCTCCACCGGCGGCCTGTACTATGAGCGCCAGCTTCTGCGGGACTGGTTCGCGCGCCGCTTTCCCACAGGGGCCGAGCGCGGTTGAAGGGAAAGCCCAGGCGATCGCCCGGCAATCCCGAAACCCGTCCCACCGGTCACTCGGCGGCGGCACCGCTCAAGGCCTGCCGGGATGCGCTGCGCGGGCGCGAAGGCCGGGTGCCGTCGTAGTGGGCGGCCTTGCCGGCGGCGAAGAGCAGGAGGGCCGCGAGACTCAGCAGGACGAGGTCGACCCCGACGAACAGCGGTTCGACCGGGTCGCCCGCGCCGAAGGCCCGCTGCATCCGCCAGGCATCGGCGACAGCCGCCGCCGCATAGAGGGCGGCGGCCGCACTCAGCACTTCGGGCCAGGCGCGGCGCTGCGGACGCAGCAAGCCGACCCCCGCGATCAGCACCCAGACGGCGAAGAAGCCGCGAATCTCCCAGAGCGCCCGGTCGGGCATCCCCGCCGGCAAGATCCGATTGGCCAGGAAATAGGCCGCGATGGCCGCCGGCAGCCCGGCGATCGTCGCGATGTTGAGGCCCTGGACCAGGCGCAAACCCAGATGCGGCACGGTCCCGGCCTCGGTCCCGGCCTTCTTGGGCAGGCGGGCCACCGACCACAGGAGCAGGCCCGTGGCCACCATGGCGCTGCCGGCAAGCCCGCACAGGAAGAACAGGATTCGCAGGGCCGGCCCGGCGAAATGCGCCTCGTGCAGGCCGACCATCGTGGTGAAGGTCCTGGCCGCTGGCTTCAACCCGCCCGCCCGGACCTCCACGACGGCCCCGGTGGTGCCGTCGAAGGCGACCTGCGGGTGCTCGTGCGAGAGCCCGCGGGGCTCCTCGAACACCACCACCACGGTGGCGTTCGCATCCTTGGGGTTGCCGATCGAGATCCGCTCCAGGGGCTCGTGGACCGTCTCCAGGGCGCGCAGCACCATCGGGCCGACGGGGGCCAGCGTGCCGGGCCGGCCTGCCGGCGGGCGCGGCGCGGTGATCTGGCCGGCCTCGGCGAAGAAACGCTGCGTGTCGCCCCGGTAGGCCGTGTTCATGCCCCACGGCATGTACAGGAACGACAGGGTGACCAGCCCCGTATAGGTGATCATCAGGTGGAACGGCAGGGCGAGCACGCCCGTGACGTTGTGGGCGTCGAGCCAGCCGCGCTGGGCGGACTTGTCCCGCCGGAAGGTGAAGAAGTCGGCAAAAATCCGCCGATGGGTGATGATCCCCGAGATCAGCGCCACCAGCATGATCATCGCGCAGATGCCGACGATCCAGCGGCCCCACAGGGGCGCCATGTTCAGCTCGAAATGGAAGCGGTAGAGGAAGTCGCCGCCGCGGGTGTCCCGCAGGACGGCCGGCACCCCGGTCGCCGGGTCGAGGAACACCCGGTTCGGCGGCTGGCCCGGGCCGGTCCGCCAGAACAGCTCGAGGAGGGGCACGTCCGGCCGTGGTGGCGTGATGAACCACGACCGCGCCCCACCTGCCTGCGCCTGCAGGTAGGCGACGCCGCGCTCCACCGAGGCCGCCAGCGCGTCGGGGCCGAGCGCGGGACCGGCGTGGAGCTCCGGCCGCATCCAGCGCGAGATCTCGGGCCGGTAATAGCTCGCGGTCCCGGTGACGAAGACCGAAAACAGCACCCAGCCGACGATCAGGCCGGACCAGGCGTGCAGCCACGCCATCGACTGCCGGAAGCTGTTGCGCATCAGGCCGGCCTCACCAGCGGTAGCGCAGGGTGGCGTAGACCGTGCGCGGCAGGCCGTAGAAGCAGCTCGAATAGCTGAAGCAGCCGGTGACGTAGCGCTCGTCGAGCAGGTTCTGGACGTTGATCTGCGCGCTGAGACCGGCGAGGCGCGGGTCGAGATGCTTCATGTCGTACGAGGCCACGGCGTCGACGAGCAGGCTCGACGGCACCTCGAAGGTGTTGGCCGGGTCACCCCAGGACGAACCGAGATAGCGCACGCCGCCGCCGAGCCCGAGGCCCAGGAGCGGGCCGCCGGTGAAGCGGTAATCGACGAACAGCGAGGCTGTCGTGTCGGGGATCTGGACCGGGCGGCGGCCCAGGAGCGGGACCTGCCGCCGGGTCAGGTCGTTCTGCGTCGTGCTCGTGTCCCGGGTGTTGCGCGCGTCCAGCAGAGAGAATCCGCCGATCAGGCTGAGCCCTTCGGTCACGCTCGCCCGGGCCTCGAACTCGACGCCCTGGACCCCGACCTCGCCGGTCTGCAGGCTGAAGCCATTGTTGGCCGGGTCGGGCGTCAGGGAGTTCGACCGGCGGATGTCGAAGGCCGCGGCGGTGAGCAGGATGTCCGTGCCCGGCGGCTGGTACTTGATCCCGGCCTCGTACTGATCGCTGGAGATCGGATCCGGGATACGCCCGGCCGACCCGAGGGCGGTGTCGAAGATGCGCCCGTTGGTGATCGGCTCGAATGCCTGGCTGTAGGAGACGTACGGGGCCACGCCGTTCTCGAACAGGTAGAGCAGGCTCGCCCGGCCCGTGAAGGCATCGGAGGGCACGTCCTGGTACGCGACCGCGCCGGTGGCCAGCGTCCGGGTCGGCCCGGATTGGCGCGCCACGTCGTAGCGGCCGCCCAGGGTGAGGACGAGGCCGCCGAGCTTCATCTGATCCTGGAAGTACACGCCGGTCTGAGCCGCCGTGATCTTGGCCGCCGACGTGAAGGCCGGGGTCGGGATGTTCATGGCGTAGTTCGGCGCCAGCACGTTGAGGTCGGGCGCGCTCGGGAACGGCGTGGTGAGGCTCCAGGTCCGGAAGGTCCGGTGATCGACCCCGAGCAGGGCGGTGTGCGCCACCGGGCCGGTGTCGAAATTGGCCACCGCGTTGTTGTCGAGGGTGTAGGCGTCGATATCGACCCGGGTGCCGATGCGGGCGCGGCCGAGCAGCGGCCCGCTGGCGAAGGGGCCGTTGGCATCCGCGAAAGCGCTGTAGACGCTGCGGTAATCCCCTTCCGTGCGCAGGTAGCGGCCGGCCGAGTGGAACCGCAGCCAGTCGGTGACGCGATGGTCGAACAGGTATTCGATCGAGCCCTGCGTCCGGTCCGAGCGCTCGAAGTTGCGGTCGCCGTCGTAGAAATCCACCGGCAGGCGGCCGATCCGCCCACTGCCGAAATTCCGGGCGAAGACGGTGCCGACTGCCGGGAAGCCGCCGTAGAAGCCCGAGAACGGGTCGCGCTGGTAGTTGCCGATGATCGTCAGCGACGTGTCGGTGGAGGGCCGCCAGGTGAGGCTCGGGTTGATGAAGGCCCGCTCCACCCGGGTGGTCACCGCCTGGGCGTCGCCGTTCCAGCCCAACCCCACCAGGCGGTAGGCGAACTGGTCGGCCAGGCCCGGGATGTCGGAGGCGATGGGGCCGCCGACGTCGAAGCCGCTGCGCACCTCGTTGAAGCCGCCGCCCTGGATGAAGACCTCGCCGTGGCGGACGAATTGCGGGACCTTCGAGACCAGGTTGACGATGCCGCCCGGACCGGACTGCCCGTACAGGACCGAGGCCGGTCCCTTGATGATGTCGATCCGCTCCAGCCGATAGGCATCGACCGACGGAAACGCGTCGCGGTTGGTGGGCAGGGCGAGCCCGTCGAGGAACAGCGGCGCGACGAAGCCACGGATGTAGAATTGCTCCAGCCGCGTCGCCCCGGCGCCGCCGCGCTGCTCGGTGGTGACGCTCGGCGTGTAGCGCAGCGCTTGCGTGACCGTCAGCGCGTTCTGGTCCTCGATCTGCTGGCGCCCGATGACCGAGATCGATTGCGCCGTCTCCAGGATCGGCGTGTCGGTCTTCGTGCCGACCGTGCTGCGGCTGGCGACATAGCCCGGAACCGGGCCGACCGCCCCACGGGCGCCGTACAGGTCGCCGTTGAGGGTCCGGCCGCCGCCCTCGCCCATGACGCTCAGCTCGGACAACTCGATATCGGTCGTCGGCGCGCTCTGGGCTCGGGCGGCGCCGGGCACGACCAGGGCGCAAGTCGTCGAGAGCAACGCGAGAGACAGGGATCCGGCCAGCGACCGTTCGATTGCGCTCCAGGTCGTTTCTGCCCGGGACCGGTTCATTGTAATGCCTCTAATAAGAGCGCGAAAACGCCCGCGCTCTTCACGAAAACATCGGCCTCACGCCGTCGTGATCGTGTTGGCATCAGAATATTAATCGAGGCAACCGCTATGTTGTGGAGCCGTTCTAATATAACTTGGATCTATTCCAGGTTGCGTCGGGCTTACAACGATGATCCCGAGGGTTAGGAGCGCCGCCGCCGCTGGAGCCGTGCACGCGACGCTGTGGGTATCCGGGCCGCGCTCGGTATGGACGCGACGGAATCCGCCATCGCGGTGCCTTCGCCGCGACGCGACGACGCGACGACGTGATGACGCGGCGGCAGCGGCTCGCGGATACGGCCAAGATATGCAACCTACACAAGCGAGGGTTGCATGGTGGCGCGAAACTCAATCGTGCGCGATACAGTTAGGCAGCTTCAAGAGCGGGGCCACTTTCGGCCGCGCAGCGTGAAAGACCGTTTCGACATGATGACCGTGACCAAGCCGAAGCTCGCGACCGCAGCCGATCGCGCGATCGGAAGCCGGATCGCCGCGCTCCGGGCCGCGCAGGGGCTGAGCCAGACGACGCTCGGCCATGCGATCGGCGTCAGCTTCCAGCAGGTGCAGAAATACGAGAAGGGCCGCAACCGGGTCGGCGCCAGCCGCCTGCAGATGATTGCCGATCTGCTCAAGGTTCCGGTCGAGACGTTTTTCACCGATAAGCTGCCGGCAGAGGCCGGCGCCGAGCCAGTCCAGGCGCTGTTCGACGATCCCGAGATCATGGACCTCGTAACGGCGTTCCGGTCCATCCCGGACCAGACCACCCGCAGCGGCGTCCTGTCGATCGTGAAGGCCGCCGCCGCGCTTCGGCAGGCCCACGCCGAAGCGTGACCAAATCCCGGACGCCGGCCCTTAAGCCTGGCCGGCGAGCAGCCCGCCGACAGCGTTCACGATATGCTGGGCGATGTCGGGGGCGCCGGTCATCTCGCCGAAGCTGCCCCGGGTCATCGGCCCGAAGGCGTAGAGGCCGGCCTGGGCCTTTCCCGAAGGATCGAGGACGCGGCTGCGGCGATCGACGGCGAGGCCGAGACCCACGGCGTCGAGGCTGGCTGTTCCGTCGGCCAGCAGGGCAGCGACCAGCGGGTTGCGCGCAACCTCTCGCTCCGGCCCCGTACACAGAACCACCGCGTCGAACCGACGACGCTCGGTCTCGCTGCGGTTGCGTCCCAGTTCCGCTTCCAAGCGCCCGTCCGGGCCGAGCGCCAGGCCGGTGATGGCCGCCCGTTCCACCGTGAGGCGTCCCTCGGTCCGGGCCCGGGTGAGGGCCGCTTCGATCTGCGGCGCGATGCGGAAGCGGTGCACCTCCCAGAACGGCAGAAGGCGGCGGACGACCCGCCGCTTCTCGTGGGGTGGCAGGCTGCCCCAGAGATCCGGCAGGGCCGGGCGCAGGGAATCGACCACCGCATGCCAGCCCAGGGCCGGGTCGACCGCGGCGATCCGCTTCCGGACCAGCCGGAGCAGGTCCAGCGCGGTCGCGGGCCGCTGCCCGCCGACTACGTCGAGATCCATCTTGAAGACCCCGTGTGTCTTCGGCAGGAGACCGCGCCGGGATACGGCCGTGATCGGACCGCGATGCCCGCCGGCGCCAAGGCTCGTCACGACATCGGCCATGGTCAACCCGGTGCCGACCACCAAGACGGAGGCGTCCGGGTCGATTTCCGCCAGCGCGTCGGTCGCCCAGGGATCGGCGACCAAGCGGCCGGATTGCGCGACGCCCGCCCCGATCGGACAGGGGAGGGCGGGCACGGCGTGGCCGAAGCACAGTGCAACCCGGTCGGCCGCGATCCGCTCGCCGGATCCTGTGACGATCACCCACGCCCCGCCCGCCATCCGCACCTCCGTGGCGGTGGTGCGCAGATGGCGCAGGCGCACCCGATCCGCCGCTGCCGCGAGGGTCTGAGCCAGGGTGTCGCCGATATAAGCGCCGTAATCGGCCCGGGGGACGTAGGCGCCGGTGGCATCCTCGCTCGCCGCGTCGGGCAGGATGCCCTGCGCATGCAGCCACGCGGTCACGGCCCCCGGTTCGCCGGCGCCGATATCCAGACGGTCGCTCGGCACATTGATGCGATGGCTGCGATCTTGGGTGCTGTAAGCTACCCCGCGCCCGAGTTCAGCCCGGGGCTCCAGCACGACGATATCGAGCGGCCCTCCCGATGCCCGGATGGCGTGGATGGCCAGAACCGCGCCAGTGAAGCCGCCGCCGACGATCGCGAGGCGCAGGAATGGGTCGGTGCGTGGTGTGATCACGGAGCAGTCCCGAAGATTTCCGGAGATCTTCGATCAGGCCCGCGATGCGCGCGCAACCCCGAGAAGGGGCATCGGCCCGCGATGCGCGCAGGGGCCGGCCATTCCAGGCTGCGCTGAAACGGCACAACGCGATGTTTCCCGTGAAACATCGTCCGTTAACGCTGACCCGCTACCGCAGGCGCCTCCGCTCCATCGGCAGCCGTTCTCCGCAGCGGGATCTTAAACCGTCCCGGGCGCGAACTGAACGAAGGCGCCCGCAAAAGCCGCACCGCTGGCGAGCGCTCCCGCTGCCCGATAGGTCCCCGCCGTCAGCCGGCGTCCGGGGAGGGCCCAGCTCAGTGCGGGCAGGGCGATCAGGTTCAGCACGATGCCCGCCAGCACCGCCGCCGCGATGGCTCCGAGCCACAGGGACAGTGCGCCGGTGAGGATGTGTTGCACATCTCCGAGCTCGTTGATCAGGCGGACGCCGCCGCCGGCCAGAAACCCGATGGCCGCCGCGCCGGTGATCGTTTCCCGGCGCAGGGCGATGCCGGGATGCAACGGCTGCGTGTTTTCGATCCCGCGCATGGGGGAGCTCCAACCCCGATATTCCTGCAGGGTCCCCCATTGCGATAGCAAATGCAATCAAAAGTTGTATTTATCGAGCCTTGCAAGAGAGCCTTCGGGCTTCATCGTTAAAGGCGCGCATCGGAGGGACTGCGCCCCGGTGCGGCTGCTCGCGGACATCGACGCCGCGCCGACGCTCACACCCATCAGCGCCGCCTTCGATCGGCCCGGTGGTGTCGCGCCATCCCAAAGGTCGCCCGTGACACGCCGCCGGATCGGTCCGCCGCGATCACCAGGCCGCCTGTAACCCTGCGGAGAAGACCTGGGCGGTCGCGCCGGGACGGACCTCGCCGGTGTAGCTAGCCGACAGCAAGACGCCGGGCGCCACCGCGCCGGACAGGCTCACGCCCAG
>Ga0182230_1000018_pt1 | contig 19330 bp, 21 predicted proteins | sample G6R1MG_28_FD_128384 | JGI IMG/M metagenome (GOLD analysis project Ga0182230, IMG submission 128384) | Miscanthus phyllosphere microbial communities from Michigan, USA - G6R1_NF_07NOV2016_LD1 MG | ecosystem: Host-associated > Plants > Phyllosphere > Phylloplane/Leaf | place: USA: Michigan...
CGGTCGTGCGAGCCATGGATCAGGAAGCGACCGGCCCGGACCGGCTTCAGCCCCTCCAGGGACGTGCGGACCCAGTCCTGCTGCTCAATGGTGCGGAATTCGGCCACGTCGGCCTCGTCCCCGATCACCGGGCGGATGAGGTCACGGACGTAATCCTCGTCCGGCGCGTCGGCGAAATAGGCTTCGAGTCGCCAGGTGCGGCCATCTGCATCCTCGAACGCAGCGACGGCGGTCTCGGTGGGATCGAACATCTCGCCCAATAGATCCGTCATCGCCCGGGCCGACCGTTCGTCGGTCGTGAGGCGCAGGATGTGAGTCGGGCGGTGGGGCGGCAGACCTTCCAGCATGATGCCCGGCTGTAGCGCCCGGGCGCGCCGCATCACAGGGGCCAGACGAAAAAATCGCATCCGGCCCGGCGGATTCGATCCGGTGCGGCGCATCCGTGGCAATGCCGGGCATCAGCAGGATCGCGATGGCTGGCTTGTTGCCGCTCAGTCACATTCAACAATTCGAATGTTCAAAACCACGTAAATCAGTTTCCGCATCTGAGATCTCTGATTACAACAGTCTCGGCTTCCCCAAGGCCAGACCCTCAACTCAGGCGCGCCGCTCTTCGTGATCCGGCGCGCCCGTTTTGATTGATGACAACGCAGCCATGAACGCGCCTCTTATCGTCAGCGCCGCCGTCACGCTCACGACGGCCCTCCTCGTCGCCTTATGGGCCAGTCTGGTCGCGACCGGCATGGCGCCGGTCCCGGAAACGGAGCCGCAGGACCGGCGTGACATTCGGACCTGGTAAGGTCGCAGCCGCCTCTCGGATTCGCAGCGGAAGCCGCCCAGGAATGCGGCAGAGTGTCTGTGCGTTAATCACAGGATCCACCGAATGCCTGCGGAACCGGCGCCGCCAGCCGGCGTTTTTGCCGGCTTTCGCGAGAGCCGTCATTGAGCAGGGTGCGTACAGCGTGACCAAGTCCAGGCGTTCAGGACCGCGCGGCCCCGTCGTCGTCAACGACGGCAGCGCCCGTCCGACACCGCGCGAGCGGCTCTTCGGTGGCCCGGCGCCGGATGGCCCGCTACCTGGCCATCTCCTGGTCCTGCTGAGCCAGCTGCATCGGGCGGAAACTGCTCCGCGCGAGCGCCGGGAGACGCCGCTCAGCTGAGCATGGTGGATACCTCGCAAGACCCTGGGCCGCGCTTGGCCCACAGGGTAATCGGTCCTATGGTTCTCGCTGCACCCAACCCGCCGGCGGGTCGCGACAGGGAAGGCCCGAACCGATGCGAGTCTTCCGACGGATCTGGACCCTGCTCGCGGTGCTGGCCCTTGTCCCAGCGGCGAGCCCGTGCCGAGCGGCCGATCCGGTGGTCGTCTTCGCCGCGGCGAGCCTGAAGAATGCGCTCGACGATGCGACGGCTGGCTGGGCCAAGGACACCGGCAAAACCACCCGGATCTCTTATGCGGGATCGAATGCGCTCGCCAAGCAGATCGAGGCCGGGGCACCGGCCGACCTGTTCGTTTCGGCCGACCAGGCCTGGATGGACTATGCCGAGAAGTCCGGCAGCCTGAAGCCGGGCTCGCGCGTGGACCTCCTGCGCAACGCGCTCGTGCTGATCGCTTCCGGCCCGAAGACACCCGGTTCGGATCCGCAGATCGCCCTGGCGCCGGATCTCGGCACGACGCTCAGCCGGATCCTCGGCGGCGGCAAGCTCGCCATGGCCACGATCGATGCCGTCCCGGCCGGGAAATACGGCAAGGCTGCCCTCGAGAAGCTCGGCGCCTGGGATTCCGTGAAGGGGCAGGTCGCCCAGGCCGAGAACGTGCGTGCCGCCCTGTTGCTGGTCGCCCGGGGCGAGGCGCCACTGGGCATCGTCTACGCCACCGATGCGGCCGCCGATCCGAGCGTGCACGTCATCGCGACCTTCCCATCCGACAGCCATCCGCCGATCGTGTATCCGGCGGCCCTCCTCAAGGATTCGGCCAACCCGGATGCCGCGGCCCTGTTGACCTACCTGCGCGGCCCGGCAGCCAGGGGCTACTTCGAGCACCAGGGCTTCACGGTGGTCGAGAAGCCCGGCGTCAGCCAGTAGACCTGCGCACCGACCTTGTTCGGCCTGCCCCCAGACGCCTGGACCGCCGTCGCCCTAAGTCTCCGGGTGGCGAGCGTCGCGACGCTCGCGAGCTTGCTGCCCGGGCTCGCGGTGGCGTGGCTTCTGGCGCGGCGCCGGTTCCCCGGTCGCGCGCTCCTCGACGGGCTGGTCCACCTCCCGTTGATCCTGCCCCCGGTGGTGACCGGCTACTTGCTGCTGCTGGCGCTCGGCCGGCGCGGCTTCCTCGGCGGCGCGCTCGCGGAGATCGGCATCGTCTTCTCCTTCCGCTGGACCGGCGCAGCCCTGGCCTGCGCGGTGATGGGCTTTCCGCTGATGGTGCGGGCGATGCGACTGTCGATCGAGGCGGTCGATCCCAAGCTCGAACAGGCCGCTGGGACCCTCGGGGCCAGCCCGCTCGCGGTCTTCCTCACCGTCACGCTGCCGCTCAGCCTGCCGGGCTGCATCGCCGGCGCCGTGCTCGCCTTCGCCAAGGCGATGGGTGAGTTCGGGGCGACGATCACTTTCGTGTCGAACATTCCCGGGGAAACCCAGACCCTTCCCTCGGCGATCTACACGCTGACGCAGGTCCCGGGCGGGGAGGGGCCGGCCTTGCGCCTGACCCTGATCTCGGTCGCCCTGTCGGTGGCGGCGCTGCTGATCTCAGAGTTCCTGGCATCCCGCGCCGGGCGACGGCTTCGGACGGGCTGAATGGCGGAGCCCGGGAACACGCGCGCGCGCCCCTCAAGCATAGGCGTAGGGTCCGCCCCGCTCCAATGCCGTCCGGTAGGCCGGGCGGGCATGGATTCGTGCGAGCCAGGCAGTCACCCGCGGCCCGGCGCCGGTCCCGCGGGCCGCGAAGGCTTCGAGGGGAAAGCTCATCATGATGTCGGCGGCGGTGAAATCCGTCCCGCAGAAATACGGCCGGTCGGCGAGTTCCTGCTCCCAGAACGCCGCGTGGCGGCGCAGGTCCGGATCGACGAAGTTGTGCAGTACGGTCTCGGCGATCCGGCGAACCAGAGGTCTCAGGGCCCAGGGGCTACCCGGTGCAAGACGCGAAAAGACCAGCTTCAGCAGCAGCGGCGGCATCGCCGAGCCTTCGGCATAGTGCAGCCAATAGGTGTAGCGTGCGCGCTCGGGCGTCCCGAGGGCTGGCACCAGGGCTCCCCCGGCCCGGTCGGTGAGGTAGGTGACGATGGCGCCGGTCTCGGCCACCACGATCCCGTCCTCGGTGATGATTGGAGACTTGCCCAACGGGTGAACGGTGACGAGTTCGGGCGGCGCCCGCATGGTCTGCGGATCCCGGGCGTAGCGCTTCACCGTGTAGGGCAGGCTGAGTTCTTCGAGGAGCCAGAGCACCCGCTGCGAGCGGCTGTTCTCGAGATGGTGGACGGTGATCATCGTATGCGCTCCGTGGCGGGTGCCAACGCGCATCGCCGCCGCCCGTTACGATATTTAGACATCAAGCCTTGCAGGCCGCGACAAGCGCTCCTCCTCCTTGCAGGGAGAAGTTGGCGGTGGGGGTGGCTCAGAAGGCACCGCCGCGCCTCGTCCTGCACCACCCCCAAACCTGGCCCCTCCCCGCAAGGGGGAGGGAAAAACGCGTTGCGCCGCGCGCGCCTGCTCCAGGACCTCTGGGGCGGATCCACGAGCCCACGCCGCCGGGGGCGAATCGCGTGAGCATCGCCATCGACCTAATCCTCCGGCGCGGTGCCTTCACCCTCGAGGCGGCCTTCGAGGCCGGGCCGGGCCTCACCGCCCTGTTCGGCCGCTCGGGGTCCGGCAAGACGACGCTGATCGACCTGATCGCAGGGCTGGCTCGACCGGATCGCGGCCGGATCATCGCCGAAGGCACCACGCTGGTGGACAGCGCCGCGAGGATCTTCCTGCCGCCGCATCGCCGCCGGGTCGGGGTGGTGTTTCAGGATGCGCGGCTATTTCCGCATCTCAGCGTGCGAACCAATCTGGGCTACGGCCGCGTCTTCGGGGGCCGGGCCGCCGACCCGGCCGGATTCGCCGTGGTGACCGAAATGCTGGGGATCGGCCACCTGCTCGACCGGAGGCCGGCGGGCCTCTCGGGCGGCGAGCGCCAGCGGGTGGCGATCGGACGGGCGCTGCTCGCCAAGCCGCGCCTGCTGCTTATGGACGAGCCGCTGGCGGCCCTGGACGAGGCCCGCAAGGCCGAGATCCTCCCTTATATCGAACGCCTGCGCGACGAAGCCGGCGTGCCCATCGTCTATGTCAGCCACGCTGTCGCCGAGGTGGCGCGGCTCGCAACCACGGTGATCGTGCTGGAAGCAGGGCGCGTGGCCGCGTCGGGTCCCGCCGAGGCGATCCTGCGGCGGGCCGACCTCGTTCCGGTCCACGCGGCCGAGGCCGGAGCGCTCCTCGACATGGTGGTTGCGGGAACCGATCCGGAGACCGGGCTGACGCGGCTGACGGGCCGAGCGGGTCAACTGCTCGTTCCGGGTCTGCCAGCGCACCCACCCGGAACGCGGCTGCGCGTGCGGATCCCCGCCCGCGACGTGCTGGTGGCGACCGAGCCCCCCCGGGGCTTGAGCGCGCGCAATATCCTGCCCGGCCACGTCTTCGCGCTGACCCCGAGCGGCGCCGAGGTGTCGGTGGACATCGATTGCAATGGTGCGTTGATCGCCGCACGCGTCACGGCGGCCGCAAGTCTCGAGCTGGGCCTGGCGCCGGGTCGCTCTGTCCATGCCGTGATCAAGAGCGCTGCCTTCGATCCGTCGGGGATCGGGACCTCGCGACCGGTGGTGGATATCTAAATTTTCCGTATCCGGCCCAAAACACTGGAATTCAGGTGATGAATACAACCTTTGATTAGAGGATCGATGCGACCATGGGTTGTGCCGCTGCAGCAGCAGCGTGCCCCCGGAGGGCGTTTCGATGGGCTGGCTCCAAAGAATTTGGCGAAGCGGTCGCCCCGGCTTGGCTTGCCGAAGCGGCAGCTCGGCGGTCGAATTCGCCCTCGTCGCCCCGGTGGTACTGATGCTGTTTGCCGGCATCACGGTCTTCGGCATCTGCCTGGGCGCCGCCCACAACCTTCGCCAGATCGCCGCCGAGGCGGCCCGGGCCTCCATCGCCGGCGTCACCGATACCGAGCGCGCGACCCTCGCGCAGACCATGGTGACCCGCAGCCTGAGCAGCGGCGCGATGTTCCGTCCCGACAGCATCAAGGTCTCGGTCGGCCCCGATCCGAACGATGCCACGCTCTACACGGTCACCGTGACCCTGGATGCCAACACGCTGGGGATCAACGTTTTCGCGAAGCTGATCCCGATGCTGCCCACCATCCTGCGCAGCAGCATCAGCGTCCGGAAGGGCGGTCTGTGACCGGATGGCGGGCCGCTCTCCGCGCACGGCGCTTCGGCCAAGCCCGGGGCGGCAATGTCGTGATCCTGGTGGCGCTCGGCAGTTCCTTGCTGATGGGCGCCGGCGCCGTCGGGATCGACCTCGGGCAGGTGTTTCAGGCTCGGCGCAAGGCGCAGGGCGCGGCCGATATCGCCGCCATGCTGGCGGCCGTCGACCCGACCAAGGCGGACACGGTCGCCCGCCGGTCGCTCGTCGATAACGGCTACGATCCGGCGCGGGCCACGGTGGCGACCGGCGGCTACGATGCCAGCGCGCCCAACGTCGTCCCCGGCAGCCGCTTCAACTCTGGCGCGAATCCCGCCAACGCCGTCCGGGTCGGCCTGTCGACCATTGTGCCGGTCACCTTCGGCCGGGCGATCGGATTGCCGGCCACCGTGCCGATCCGGGTTACCGGCACGGCAGCCAGCGCGCAGTTCGCAGCCTTCACCATCGGCTCGGGCACCGCGGCGTTGAGTGGCGGCATCGCCAACGCCGTCCTCGGCGCATTGCTCGGAGCGAAGCTGTCGCTGGGCGTCAGCGATTATAACGCATTGGCCAGCGCCAAGGTCGATGGCCTGCGCGTCCTCGATGCGCTGGCAGCAAGCCTCAACCTGCAGGCGGCCAACTACACTGACATCGTCCAGGCGAATGCGAGCGTCGGTCAGTTGCTGATGGCGATGCGGGTCGCCGCACAGGGGAATTCCGCTGCGGTCTCGGCCCTCTCGAGCATCCTCAACGCGCTGCCGAATGCCGGCAACCTCGTTCCTGTCGGCCAGGTCGATGCCCTGGGCGATGTGGCGGCTCTGGCCCCCGGACGCGGCCTGGCCGGCCCGTCGCTGGACGTGATGGACCTCTTGGCCGCCACCGCGTCGCTCGCCAACGGACAGAACCAGGTTGCGATCGATCTCGGGGGCACCGTCCCGGGGCTGCTCTCCACGCGCTTGACGTTGGCGATCGGCGAGCGCCGCCGCAGTTCCGGATGGGTCCGACCCGGCAGCCCGAACGCCACGGTCAAAACCGCCCAGACCCGGCTGCTGATCGAGGCCACGATCTCGGCCCCACTTGGGCTCGGCACCGTCTACGTGCCGATCTACGCCGAGGTCGCCTCCGCCCAGGCGACGCTCCGAACGCTCACGTGCTCGGGGCCCAGCGGCGGTCGCCAGGCCACCATCGAGGCGCAGACCGGGCTCGCGACACTGGCCATCGCCGCGGTGAACCGCGCCTCGATCAACGGCGGTACGACCAGCCCAGACCTATCGCAGCCGGCCGTGCTGATCGCGCTGCCGCTGGCGAATATCGGCGGCCGGACGGTAACGAACATCGGCTCCAACACGCAGACACTCACCTTCACGGATGCCGATATCGCCAACCATACCGTGCGCACGGTGTCGTCGACGAACGTCGCGCAGTCGCTGACCGGCAGCCTGCTGGGCAATCTCAGCTTCAACTTGAACGGCTTCGGCCTGACCCCGCTGATCCAGACCTCTCTCGCGACGACGCTCGGCCTGGCCGCCGCGCCCCTCGATCTGGTGCTCAACGCCGTCCTGCAGAGCCTCGGCCTGCGGATCGGCTACGCGGATGTCGAGATGGACGGAACCCTCTGCAGCCAGGCTGTGCTGGTGCAGTGAGTCGGCGGCCCGCCTACGGGTCGGACCGATCGACGTCGCGAGGCACCGGCCTCCGGCCGCTTAGTGCGCGCGCCGAGCTCCGGTGCCGGTAGCCCCCTTGGCGATGCTCTGCCCAAGGCGCAGCAGCAGCATGTCGATGAGGAGTTGCAGCTCCGAATCCGCAACTCCTCCGAGCGCATCGCGGCACTCGATCGCCCGGTCGATCGCCACAGAGAGCGCATCCAGCGGCTCGACCTGTGCAGGGATTTCGGGCTCGTCGTTGCGCCGGTTGTCGGTCACGTCGAGGATGAGGCCGTGTCCGGTCCGGCGGCTCGACCCGGCGGCGGGCACGCGGCCGCGATCGAGGATCCAGCGGACCTGCCCGGCCGGCGACAGCGTGCGGTATTCGGCTACGAACAGGCCCCCGCGCTCACAGACCGCCTGGAAGTGGCGCACCACGGCGGGCCGATCCTCGGGATGAATGCAGGATCTGGCGATTTCCAGCGGAAGCGGACGGCCGACGAGCCCGGGATCACCTGCCAGCAATTCGGCGGCGCCGGCATCCAGGATGCAGCGATCAGAGCGGGGCGACCACGACCAGGCACCGATGACGCCGGACGCGTCGAGGGCTGCCGACAGATCCACCGGCAGGCCGCGCGTGCGCTTGATCGCATCGACAACCATGGGCGATCTCCGACACCGGCGTGCCCCTCGCACGCTTCCTTCACGGCCATACAACCCATGATGGAATTAAGAGGTGGTTAACTCAACCGCGCAACCTGGCGTCCAGGCAGGTCAGTCTACTGACGAACCGGTGCAAAGCCGATCGCTGACGCGGTGCATCGCGACTTTTTACCTGATCGGATCTCCCGCATTGGTTGTACTTTAGGGTAAGCTCGTCAGCCGATCTGCGTGATCAGTGTGAACGCGCCGAACAGCAGCACGGCCCCGACGACCGCCGCGAGCAGAATGAGCGCGGCCCGCGATTCCCGAATGTCCGGCGCCATAAGCCTCCCCAATCGCTCTGCCCGCTCGGGCGTGTCGCGTTCCACGTTGCTTTGGACTCAAGATTTACACCGATCGCCTTGGCTGTCGACGCCAGGAAGAACGATCATGCGACAGGATGCTTTGGCCGATACGCGGCGTTCTTTGACCGGTTCTCCGGCGCCGATCTATGGAGTGTTCGGCACGATGCCCCGGTGTTTCAGGGAGCGGCCGATGCGAAGGGATGTCGAGTTCTGTTCCGAGGGGCGGAAGTTGCGTGGCTGGCTCTACCGGCCGAGCGCGCAGGAGAACGTGTCGGGCGCCGTGGTGATGGCCCACGGCTTTTCGGCGGTCAAAGAGCAGTATCTCGACCGTTACGCGGAGGTCTTCCAGGCGGCGGGCCTCGGCATCCTTGTCTACGACCATACCAATTTCGGCGCCAGCGAAGGCCTGCCCCGGCAAGAGGTCGATCCGGTGCTGCAGAAGCGCGGATACCGTGACGCGATCAGCTTCGCGCAGACGATCCCCTGGATCGATCCTGCACGGATCGGGATCTGGGGTACGAGCTACAGCGGCGGGCACGTGATCGAGGTGGCGGCGATCGACCGCCGGGTCCGCTGCGTGGTCGCGCAGGTGCCGCAGATCAGCGGCGCGCTCTCGGCGCAGCGCCGGACCCGGGCCGATCTCGTCCCGGCGCAGCTCCGCCGCTTCGAGGCCGACCGCGCCGCCCGCTTCCGCGACGAGGCCCCGGCCATGCTGCCGGCCGTGTCGGCCGATCCGCTTCAGCCTTGCGCGATGCCGGGACCGGACAGTCACGCCTTCTTCACCGGCACGCGCGCCTTCGCGCCGAACTGGCAGAACGCGGTGACGCTGCGCAGCGCCGAACTCTCCCGCGAGAACGAGCCGGGGGTACATATCGCCCGGATCAGCCCGACGCCGCTGCTGATGATCGTGGCCGAGGACGACGTCCTGACCGCCACCGACCTGTGCCTGGAGGCCTATCAGCGCGCTCTGCCGCCCAAGACCCTCGTGATGGTCCCGGGCGGCCATTTCGATCCGTATCTCCGGCACTTCGACCGCACCGGCACGGCCGCGTGCGACTTTCTCGTGACCCATCTCGGTGCGCCGGCGGCCTGACGATCCATCCGTGTTCGGTCCTCCCTCCTGCGGCAGCCCGAAGGTGATCTGCGTCGCCGGCGACTACCCCGATGGCGGGACCGTCGGCCCACATTGTCACGCCCGTGCGCAGCTGATCTTCGCCACAGCCGGCGTGATGGAGATCCGCGCAGCCGGCAGCCTCTGGCTCGTACCGCCGCAGCGGGCGCTCTGGGTGGGCGCCGGGATCGATCACGCGCTGCGCGCCCGCGGCGCAGTCTCGCTCCGGACCCTCTACATCGCCGATCGTGCCGTCCCGGCAACTCTGCCGGCCGTACCGACCAGCCTCGCGGTGACGCCGCTCCTGCGCGCGTTGATCCTGCGGGCGATCCAAGGCGGCGGAGACGCCGACCCGGACGGGCGACACAATCGCTTGCTCGATGTCCTGCTCGACGAGGTGGCTGCACTGCCCTCTTGCCCGTTGCGCCTCGCCATGCCGACCGATCCGCGGCTTCGGCGCGCCTGCGAGGCCGTCCTGGCAGATCCCAGCGCGCGGCAGGATATGGCGGTGCTGGCCCAGGTCGCGGGGGTCTCGCCGCGGACGTTGGCGCGGCTGGCGGAGCGGGATCTCGGCGTGCCGTTTTCGGTCTGGCGACAGCAGGCCCGCGTCCTGGCCGCGCTCCCCATCCTGGTCGGCGGCAGCTCGGTGACCGAGGCAGCGCTCACCTTGGGCTACGACAGCCCGAGCGCCTTCGCGTCCATGTTCCGTCGGGTGATCGGTGCCGCGCCCGCCGCCTACCGGGCCCAGAACGCCGATCCAGCACTGCGCTGATCGTGGATGGCGTGAGGCATCCACCGCAAGCGCCATTCCGGCTCAAGCACCCTTCCCGTTGACTTGGCAAAGCCACGCGTCCATCCCTGTACCGATCGGTACAAACTCGCGAGGACATGCCCATGTCGGAACGCCCGCCCCTCCCGCCCTTCAGCGAGGAGACCGCCGCCCAGAAGGCCCGGATGGCCGAGGATGCCTGGAATGGGCGCGATCCCGAGCGGGTCTCGCTCGCCTACACGCCGGACAGTGTCTGGCGGAACCGCAGCGAGTTCCTGACCGGGCGCGAGGCCATCGTGGGCTTCCTCCAGCGCAAATGGGCGCACGAATGCGAGTACCGGTTGATCAAGGAACTGTGGACCTTCAGCGGCAATCGGATCGCCGTGCGCTTCGCCTACGAGTGGCACGATGCGACGGGGCAGTGGTTCCGTTCCTACGGCAACGAGAACTGGGAATTCGACGCGCACGGTCTGATGCAGCGACGGATCGCCAGCATCAACGATCTACCGATCGCGGCGGCCGACCGGAAATTTCATTGGCCGCTCGGCCGGCGCCCCGACGATCATCCGGGCCTGAGCGATCTCGGCCTTTAGGCGCAGTGACGACGCGGAGCGACATGGTGCCGGCGCTCGCGGAAGTGTTTCGCGAGCACGGCTATGCGGGCACCAGCCTGGCGCTGATCAGCGCGGCGACGGGCCTCGGCAAGGGCAGCCTGTATCACCTGTTCCCGGGCGGCAAGGCCGAGATGGCGGCCTGCGTGATCGCGGAGATCGACGCCTGGTTCGAGTCACACCTGTATCGGCCGCTGCGCGAACAGGATCCGCCAGAGACGGCAATCTCGGACATGTTCGAGTCCGTCGATCACTACTTCCGGTCCGGGCGGCGGGTCTGCCTGGTCGGTGTTTTAGCTCTGGGTACGAGCCGCGACCTGTTCGCCGAGGCGGTGCGCGGCTACTTCGCCCGCTGGGTCGACGCCCTGGCCGGTGCCCTGCGGCGGGCGGGCCATAGCGACTCGGCGAGCGTGGCGCTGGCGGAGGACATCGTCGCGCAGATCCAGGGTGCGATCGTGCTCGCACGGGCACTCGACGAGCCCGCGCTCTTCACCCGCGCCCTGGCGACGCTGCGGTCACGCGTGGCGACCGCAGCGGAGTGAGGCGCCGGATCAGGCGGCCGTGCGGCTCTCGACCATTCGGGCCAGGAAGGCGCTGCCGATCGGGATGATTGAATCATCGAAGTTGTAGCTGGCGTTGTGCAGGCCCGGACCGGGGTTCGAGCCGAGCCAGACATAGGCGGCTGGGACCGCCTGGGCCATGTCGGCGAAATCCTCGCTGCCCATCCTCGGCACGGCGTTCGGTTCGACATTCTCGGGCCCGAGCAGCTCGGTCGCCACCGCAGTCGCGGCCGCCGCCTGCTCGGGAGCGTTCTCCAGCACCGAGAACATGTCTTGGATATCGACCTTGATCTCGGCTCCGTAGGCAGCCGCGAAGCCAGCGGCAATCTCGTGCATGCGGGTGCCGGCCAGCGCCCGGATCTCCTTGTCGAAGGTACGGATCGTGCCGGCCAGATGCGCCGTTTCCGGGATGACGTTGTAGGCGGTGCCCGCCTCGATCCGGGTGATCGACAGCACGATCGACTTCAGCGGGTCGGCGTTGCGCGACACGATCGACTGCAGCGCCTGGGCGAGGCCGGTGGCGATGATGATCGGGTCGTTGCCGCCATGGGGCTGGGCCGCGTGGGCGCCCGTGCCGCGGATGTGGATGTCGAAGAAGTCGGCCGCCGCCATGACCGGGCCGGGGCGCAGCTTGATCCGCCCGTGGCCGCCCGGCTGGTTGTGCAGGCCGTAGATCTCGTCGCAGGGGAATTTCTCGAACAGCCCGTCCTTGAGCATCGCCCGGGCGCCGCCGCGGCCCTCCTCGGCCGGCTGGAACACGAAGACCGCGGTGCCGTCGAAGTTGCGGGTCTCGGCGAGGTAACGGGCGGCGCCGACCAGCATGGTCGTGTGCCCGTCATGGCCGCAGGCGTGCATCTTGCCGGGATAGGTCGAGCGATAGGGGAGGTTGGTCTCCTCATCCATCGGCAGGGCATCCATGTCGGCGCGCAGGCCGATCCGCCGTCCGTTGTCGGTGCGGCCCTTGAGCAGCCCGACCACCCCGGTGCCGCCGACGCCGCGATGCACCTCGCAACCGAACTTCTCCAGAAGCTCGGCGACGATGCCGGAGGTGCGTACTTCCTCGAAGCCCAGCTCGGGGTGGGCGTGCAAGTCGCGGCGCAGGGCCGTCAGCTCGTCGGCATAGGTCTTGATGTGGTCGATCGGGCTCATGTGTTCGGGCTCTCGGGGGCGGGTCGTGCGGGTTCTGCCGCATCGTCGCAGGCTCCGGGCGCGCGGACCTCGTCCGTCCGCCGGAACGGCGTGAGCGTGTCGAGGACGTCCACCGCCTCGGCGACGTGGGCGCGCTCCCGCTGCAAGTAATCGGCCACCGCCCGACGGAAGGCCGGGTCGGCGATGTCGTGGGCGGAGTGCATCAGCACCGGCTTGTAGCCGCGGGCGAGCTTGTGCTCCCCCTGCGCCCCGGCCTCGACCCGCTTGAGGCCGCGCGCGATCGCGAAATCGATCGCCTGATAGTAGCAGATCTCGAAATGCAGGAAGGGGTGATCCTCGGTGCAACCCCAGTTGCGCCCGTAGAGCGCCGTGTCGCCGATCAGGTTGATCGCCCCGGCGATATAGGCGCCGTCCCGGCGGGCCATGATCAGCAGCACCCGGTCGGCCATGCGCTCGGACAGGAGCGAGAAGAACCGGCGATTGAGGTAGGGGCGCCCCCATTTGCGCGCGCCCGTGTCCATGTAGAAGGCGTAGAACGCGTCCCAATGGGCCTCGGTGATGTCGGCGCCGGTGAGGTGCTCGACGCTGATCCCCGGCGCCAGCGCATCGCGCCGCTCCTTGCGGATGTTCTTTCTTTTCCGGGACGCGAGCGCTTCGAGAAAGTTCTCGAAGCTCGCGTAGCCCGCATTCTCCCAGTGGAACTGTTGGTCGGTGCGCTGCAGGAAGCCCGCAGCCCCGGCCCGGTCCCATTCGGCCTCGCGCATGAATGTGACGTGGATCGAGGAAGCCTTGGTCTCGCCCCGCAGCGCCCGCAGCCCCGCGACGAGGCCGGCGGTGGCCTCGTCCGGATCGGCACCCGGGGCGATCAGGAAGCGGGGGCCGGTCACAGGTGTGAACGGCACGCTGACCTGGAGCTTCGGATAATAGGCGCCCCCGACTCGCTCGTAGGCGTCGGCCCAGCCGTGATCGAACACGTACTCGCCCTGGCTGTGCGACTTCAGATAGCAGGGCGCCACGCCGAGCAGCGTGCCGTCGCGCTCGACCATGACGTGGAGCGGCAGCCAGCCGGTCTTGCGCGAGACGCAGCCGGACTCTTCGAGCGCCGACAGGAAGGCGTGCGAGACGAACGGATTGTGGGTCTCGTCGCCCGCCGCGAGGGTCTCGGGGGAGAACGCGCAGGCATCCCAGGCCGCCGCGCCGATCTCCTTCAAGCCGGTGATCGCCCGCACGGTAAGCGTGGGGGTCTCCGGCGCCGGCCCGGGTTCTTGCTTCATGGGCTCAATCTAGCCGGGGCAGGCAGAGGGGCAAGCGGGCGGATGCGCGCGGCTGGCCAGCGGCCTTGTCAGATGGGTGACAGATGAAACTCAAGCTGCTTCTTTCTTATGCCCCAGAGCCCGCCGGGATGCCTCGGGTTCCCGATCCAAAATGTCGAACAGGGCCCGGATCCCGCTGGGCAGCGATGTCCGGCCCTGCTCCCAGTTCCGATAGGTCGCCAGCGGCACGCCAATGAACGCAGCGAAGCGCTCCTGCGTCAGCCCGAAGCGCTGCCGGATCTCGGCCGGCGGGCGCTCGACGCGCCAAGCCGCATCCGGGATTTGCTCATCCGGGTCGAAGCCATCCTCGATCATGTGAGCCCGGATCTCGCCCTCCGCGGTGGCGTCGAGCTTCGCGCGATCGATGGTCGAGGGCCGGTTCAGGGCGTCGGCGAGACTGATCTTTGCCATGCCGCTCTCTCCTTGCGGTTGGATCTCCAGGCCGTGATGATCCACCGCACCGCACCGCGGTCGGTGTAGACGACCGTGATGAAATCGGCGCCGACGCAGCCAACGGCGATGTGCCGATCGTCTCCATAATCCAGCCGGTCGTCCCGCCGGACCAGGACCGGACCGCCGAAGATCGCAACGGCGTCGGCGAAGCTGAAGCCGCGCTTAGACAACACCGTCGCGTGCTTTGCCGGATCCCAGTCGAAGTCCATGGGCTGTCTACGCTGTCAGCGTATTTCGCTCAAGACTGCGCGGCGTGCCGTTTCGCTGGGCGAAAGCTGAGTCATGTCGAAAGCCACCCTAGATCGAGGCGGATGCGCCACTGGAACCGTCGCATCGCGCGCGGACAAGCCCAGCCCAAGGCGGCGCCCGGCGATCCGACGGCGCTCCCCGGCCGCACCGGTCACGGCACGAACCCCTCGAACACCATCTGGTCCGCATGCGTGCCAGCGCGGGCACGCTGTTCCTCGGTCCGCACCGTCCAGGCCATCACCGGGATGCGGCTGAGGAGCCGGCACAGGTAGGTCGGCGCGCAGGGCAGGTCATCGACCCGCCAGGACAGGAAGTCCGGCCGCGACTCCGAGAAATGCAGCAGATTGGACAGAGCCCGACGCGTCGCCCAGGGCATGGCAGCATAGGCCGGATCATCCTGCGTGGTCTCGGCGACGATCCCGCGGGGAATTGCCGGCGGGCACAGGTCGCGGAGTGCTGCGACCACCTGCGGATCGAAGGATTTCACCGCCACCGGACCAGCATAGGTGACGGCGATCTCGGCGGCGCGGATCGCCAGCCGCGGATCGCCGTCGTACCGCGATTTGACCTCAACCACGACAGGCACCGCCCCGGCCACCGCCGCCAGGAATTCTTTGAGCGTCGGGATCCTCTCCGACGTCCCGGCCACGGACAGGCTCCCAAGCTCGGCGGCGGACTTGGTCCCGATCGCCTCGCTCGCCTCAGTCAGCCGGCCGAGGGCGGCGTCGTGGAACACCATCGCCTCGCCGTCGGAACTCAGCTGCACGTCGCACTCGATGGCGAAGCCGCCCGCGATGGCGGCGCGGGCGGCGGCCAGGGTGTTCTCCGGCCGGCCCGCCGCCCGGTCGTGCAGCCCGCGATGGGCGATCGGCCGCGCGGTAAGCCAGTCGGGAGCAGCCACGCCTAACGGACCTCGAACATCGCCTCGACCTCGACCGCGGCGTCGAGGGGCAGTTCCGCAACACCCACCGTCGAGCGGGCATGGCGGCCGCTATCGCCCAGAAGCTCGACCATCAGGTCGGAGGCGCCGTTCATGACCCCGGCCACAGCGGAGAAACCCGGCGCGGCGTTGATGAAGCCGCCCAGCCGCACGCATTGCTCCAACGCGCGATCGAGATCGCCCACTGCGGCTTCGAGCTGGGCCAGGACGTTGAGGGCGCAGAGCCGGGCGGCCGCTTTGCCGGCTTCGGGCGAGACGCTGCCGCCGACCTTGCCCTTATGCTCGGGGGCGATGGTCCCGTCCGCACCGAAGCAGACCTGGCCGGAGATGACCACGAGGTTTCCGGTGCGAACGAACGGCACGTAGTTCGCGACCGGTGCCGCCGCCTTCGGCAGGGTGAGGCCAAGCTTCTCGAGACGGTCCTTGATCGTGCTCATGCGATTCTCCCGCGCTGACTCGAATCTGCGCGAGCTGGAGCATGACCGCCCCCCGCCGCGCAAGAGGATGGGCCAGGGGGACGAGCCCATTCAGGCACCGCGAAATTCGGTTCGCGCAAGCATCGCGCGGAGCGGCCGTGCGCGCGGCATGGTCCGTGCAACGTTGACAGGAGGCGGTCGATTCATAGTAATCGCGCGCGTGCCGCCCATGACGAGGCGGCACTTTCATTTGGAGCCGGCTATGGCTTGCTCCGGGCCTTTCTAAGATACGGAGACGGGATCCGTGACGTCAGCCCTTCTGCCGACCTACGTCCGCGCGCCGCTCGCCTTCGAGCGCGGCGAGGGCGCCTGGCTCGTGACGGAAGCCGGGGAGCGATACCTCGATTTCGGCGCCGGCATCGCGGTCAACGGCCTCGGTCACGCCCATCCGCATCTCGTCGGCGCGCTCACGGAGCAGGCGAACCGGATCTGGCACACGTCGAACCTGTTCGAGATCCCCGGCGGCGAGCGCTTCGGCCGGCGCCTCGTGGACGCGACCTTCGCGGACGTGGTCTTCTTCTGCAACTCGGGGGCCGAGGCCAACGAGGCGGCGATCAAGATCGCCCGGAAGTACCACGCGGCCGGCGGCAACCCGGAGCGCTACCGGATCGTCACCTTCGCGGGCGCCTTCCACGGGCGGACCCTGGCGACGCTGGCGGCCGGCGGCCAGCAGAAATACATCGAGGGCTTCGGCCCCAAGGTCGACGGCTTCGATCAGGTCCCGGCCGGCGATTACGACGCGCTGGAGGCAGCGATCGGCCCGGAGACCGCCGCCCTGATGATCGAGCCGATCCAGGGCGAGGGGGGCGTACGGGTTATCCCGCATGCGGACCTGCGCCGCCTGCGCGAGATCTGCGACGCGAATGGCCTGCTGCTGATCATGGACGAGGTCCAGACCGGCGTCGGGCGAACCGGCAAGCTGTTCGCCCATGAATGGTCCGGCATCACCCCCGACATCATGAGCGTCGCCAAGGGCATTGGCGGCGGCTTCCCGATGGGCGCGTGCCTCGCCACCCGCGAGGCGGCCCGCGGCATGACCGCCGGCAGCCACGGCACCACCTTCGGCGGCAACCCGCTCGCCATGGCGGTCGGCAATGCCGTGCTGGACGTGGTGCTGGAGGACGGCTTCCTCGACCGCGTCGCCCATGCCGGGCTCCTGCTCAAGCAGAAGCTCGCTGCCTTGCGCGACCGCCATCCGCACGTGATCCAGGAGATCCGCGGTGAGGGGCTGATGCTCGGCCTCAAGCTCGGCGTCCCGAACACCGATTTCGCCGCCGCCGCCCGGGCCGCCCACCTGTTGGTGATCCCGGCCGGCGACAACATCGTCCGCCTGCTGCCGCCACTGATCGTCGGCGACAGCGAGATCGACGAGGCGGTGCGGCGGCTCGATCAGGCCGCTTCCTCCTTCGAGGCCCTGCGCGGAGCGGCCGAATAGCAGCTGGATCCCGCTGTACAAGAATCACCGCCCTGCGCCGCGTTCCGGTGCGGGGCGGTGCGAAGCATTTTCGGGTGCGGTCGATCCCCGCCGTGCGTGACGAGAATGCCCCCACCAGGAGATAGAGTGTCGTTCATGATCAGGTGATCGTGGAGCAGGCTCTAGCGAACGTGACGCGATGAAAGCCCAGATTGACGGCCGGGCGCGTGCCCCAGCCCCGCACCTGAAGGGTGCCGGCCCCCGCCACTTCCTCGACCTCAAGGACTTCTCCGGGGCGGACCTGCGCGGGGTGCTCGACGCAAGCGCCGCCATGAAGGCGCGCCGCCGCAAGGGCGAGCGCGCCGCCGAGCGCCCGCTGGTGGGCAAGACCCTGGCAATGGTGTTCGACCGGCCCTCGACCCGCACCCGCGTTTCGTTCGACGTGGCGATGCGCGAACTCGGCGGCGAGACCCTGATGCTCACCGGCTCCGAGATGCAGCTCGGCCGCGGCGAGACCATCGGCGATACCGCTCAGGTGCTGTCGCGCTTCGTCGACGCGATCATGATCCGCATCCTCGATCACGGTCAGATGCTGGAACTGGCCGAGCACGCCACCGTGCCGGTGATCAATGCCCTGACCAAGGTCTCGCATCCCTGCCAGATCATGGCCGACGTGATGACCTTCGAGGAGCATCGCGGGCCGATCAAGGGCCGCACCGTGGCTTGGTCGGGTGATTCCAACAACGTCCTGGCGAGCTGGGTCCACGCCGCCGCACGGCTCGATTTCAGCCTGAACATCGCCAGCCCACCCGAGCTCGCGCCGCCGCCTGGCCTGATCGCCTGGGCGAAGGGCGAGGGCGCGAACATCACCGTCACCACCGACGCCTTCGCGGCCGTTCAGGGCGCCGACGCCGTGGTGACGGATTGCTGGGTCTCGATGGGCGACGACGACGAAGGTCACCGCCACAACCTGCTGAACCCCTACCAGGTAAACGCCAAGTTGATGGCGGCCGCCAACCCGGACGCGATCTTCATGCACTGCCTGCCCGCCCATCGCGGCGAGGAGGTCACCGCCGAGATCATGGATGGGCCGCGCTCCGTGGTGTTCGACGAAGCCGAGAACCGCCTGCATGCGCAGAAAGGGATCTTGGCTTGGTGCCTCGGCACGGGGGCGCCCTGATCCCGGGCTCGCGCTTTCCGGCATCGCGCCCCATATGCGTCTAAGCGGGTGGCGTTTGCGGCCCGTATCCCCATCACGGCTGCCGGATGGCAGCATCCCGGCGACGGATGTGGCGCGATGCGCCCCCTCTCCCGTGCGGGCGCGGGCGGGGTGAGGGATCAGATCGTTCCGGACGGGCCCTGTTCCTCACGCCATCCCGCTCCTCGCCGGAGCGGGATCTGTGCCCCGGCACGTCGGAGCGGCCGCCGCAGGAGCCGGACGTATCGATCGGAGCGGGCATGACCTCAGGACCAGAGTCGCAATCCCAGACGCAAGCCGGGCAACCTGTCGGCAACGGCCACGACGGCGCGGACGATGCCGTCCTGCCCTTCGCGGTCGAGGCCCTCGACGTGCGCGGGCGCCTGGTCCGGCTCGGTCCCGCGGTGGACACGATCCTGCGCCGCCATGGCTACCCCGATTCGGTCGCCCGGCTCCTGGGTGAGGCCGCCGCGCTGACGGTGCTGCTCGGCTCGTCGCTCAAGTTCGAAGGCCGGTTCCAGCTCCAGACCAAGACCGACGGCCCGGTGGCGATGATCGTGGTCGATTTCGAGGCGCCCGACCGCCTGCGCGCCACCGCGCGGTTCGACGCGGAACGGGTCGCCGCCCTGGGTGAGCGCCCTCTGAAGGATGCCGACCTGATCGGTGCCGGCCATCTGGCCATGACCATCGACCAGGGCTCTGCGGCCAGCCGCTACCAGGGTGTCGTCGCGCTGGAAGGTCAGAGCCTGGAGGAAGCCGCGCACCAGTATTTTCGCCAGTCCGAGCAGATCCCGACGCAGGTGCGCCTCGCGGTGGCCGAAGCGGTGGAAGAGGGCACGGGCCGTTGGCGCGCGGGTGGCCTGCTCGTGCAGTTCCTGCCCCAGTCGATCGACCGCGCCCGCCTGGCAGACCTTCCGCCGGGCGACATCCCGGAGGGCCACACGCACCTGTCCGGGCAGGCCGTCGAGGACGATGCCTGGGTCGAGGCGCGCTCCCTCGTC
>Ga0182230_1000019_pt1 | contig 18513 bp, 22 predicted proteins | sample G6R1MG_28_FD_128384 | JGI IMG/M metagenome (GOLD analysis project Ga0182230, IMG submission 128384) | Miscanthus phyllosphere microbial communities from Michigan, USA - G6R1_NF_07NOV2016_LD1 MG | ecosystem: Host-associated > Plants > Phyllosphere > Phylloplane/Leaf | place: USA: Michigan...
CGGCGGGTGATGGCTGGTCCGACCGGGCTGTGCGGCCCGATCAGGTTCGATCCATGATCTCCTCGCGTGCCAAGCATCGGGTGTTCGCGTCCGGCTTCCGCGCGATCCAGGCGCTCGGCGCCGATCGCTGGCTGGCGCCCGCCGCCCGCGGCCTCGGGGTGATCCTGACCTTCCACCATGTCAGCCCGGATCCCGTGCCGGACTTCGCGCCGAACCGCCTGCTCAGCATCACGCCGGACTTCCTCAATCAGACCCTGCGCGAGCTGGACGCGCGCGGCTTCGACATTATCGGGCTCGACGCCGTGCCGGAGCGGCTTGCCGCGCCGGATTATGGGCCGCCCTTCGCGGTCCTGACCTTCGATGACGGCTATCGCGACAATGTCGCGCATGCCCGCCCGGTGCTGCAGCGCCACGGCGTCCCCTGGACGCTGTTCGTCACGAGCGGGTTTGCCGATCAGGGCGGCCGCCTGTGGTGGATCGAGCTGGAACGGGCGATCGCGCGGCTCGACCGGGTTCGGATTTCCATCGGCACCGGCAGCCTCGACCTGCCGACCCGCAGCCCGCAGGAGAAGGCCTTGGCCTTCGAGGCCATCTATCGCGACCTGCGCCGCGGCACCGAGGCCGATCTGCTGGACCGGATCGCCGCTCTGTGCCGGCAGGCCGGCTTCGCGCCGGGTTCCGTCGCGTCCGAGCTGTGCCTGTCCTGGACCGAGCTGCGCGATCTGGCCCGGGATCCGGCGGTGACCATCGGCGCCCACACGGTCAGCCACCCGATGCTCGCCAAGCACGACGCGGCGATTGCCGTGCGCGAGATCGCCGAGGGCCGCGCCCGCATCGAGGCCGAGCTCGGCGGGGCCGTGCGCCATCTCTCCTATCCGGTCGGCGACCCGACCTCGGCCGGCCCCCGGGAATTCACGCTGGCGCAGGAGCACGGATTCGCCACGGCCGTCACGACCCGGCCCGGGCATCTGTTCGCCGAGCATGCCGGCCATCTGCACGCCCTGCCGCGCGTCTCGATCAACGGCTGCCATCAATCGCGGGCGGCGCTGGCGGGGCTACTCTCCGGAGTGCCGTTCCTGGCCTGGAACCGCGGCCGGCGGCTCAACGTCGCCTGACAATTCATGGCGCGCGCCGGGCCGGACGACCGTCAAGCGAGCGCCCGGCGCAGGTCCACCGCGAAGCTGGGCCGGCCGTGATGGGCCCAGGCAGACCCGGTCATTTGAACTTGCACGTGGTCTCCGGCAGATCGACGCCCAGCGTATCGAGGGGCGTGCGCTGGTGCAGGAAGCCCTGCTCGGGGGCCACCGAGACCAGAGCCTTGGGCTGCACCACGATCACCGGCTGGCGCAGCTGGTGATCCCAGGGGCGGAAGCTCAGGGACACGCCCTTGTAGGCCGGCAGGCTGAAGGCCGGATCGACCAGGTACGGGGCGAGCACGGCGGGATCGGACGTCTTCTTGGCGGTGACGGCCTCGCCCACCGTCCGGACCGCCGCCCAGGCCTGGTAGTCGAGCGGGCGCATCAACCGGGAAGCGAGGCGCCGGAAGCGGTTCTGCGCCTGCGCGGCGCCCCAGGTCTCCAGCACCGGCGACCACGTGGTCGAGGTCAGCGCCTGGGTGCCGCCCACGGGCCGCGGATCGACGGTGCGGTAGGAGACGTAATCGCCCCAGTCGCCCTCCTCGTCGGCCACGATCGCCATGTCGTAGTCGAGGCCCCGGGTGAAGACCATCGCCTCGGCCCGGGTCGGGGTATCGCCCCGCGCCTTGGCCAGAGGGCCGAAGGTCCAGGGCTTTTCCGCGGTGATCTTCAGGGCGAACTTGCGGGCCGAGTTGCGCAACGCCTCGGCATAGGCCTTGTCGGCCTCGGTCGGGCCCGTGATCAGAAAGATCTTTCGCCAGCGCATCACCGTCAGATACTGCGCGATGGCGTCGGTGAGCATCGCCCGGGACGGCAGGATGTGGAACACGTTGGTCCGGCAATCGGCGCCGCGCAGGCGGTCGTCCGGGGCGCCGGCGTTGAGCACCACCGCGCCGCTGTCCTTCACGGCATCGGCCACCGCCAGCACCGCGTCGGCCGGCAGGGCGAGCACCAGGTAGTTCACGCCCTTGGCCACCAGCTCCTTGGCGGCCGCCACGGCGTCGGGCTTCTCGTCGCTGAGGGCGACCGCGTCCAGGGCGAAGGTCTGCTTGGTGAAGCGGCCGGTGGTGTTGTTGTCGGCGATGGCCATCTTGGCGCCGGCCAGACCCTCGTCCTCCGGGGCAGCCTCGGCATCGTAGGAGGATGGCGCCGGCTGGGGGCGGTAGATCAGCCCGATATGGGTGTCGATCGGCTGCGGCGCAGGTTGCTGCGCGGATGCGGCGATGGGCGCGAGCAGCGCGCCGGCCGCAAGGGCCGCACGAAGTCCGGTCCGATATCGCGCAGGCTTGGGGGGGCGCTGGGCCGGGGCATGTGCAGGATCGTGCATAGGCGCGGCCTCTAGCAGCTTCCGATCCGGCCGCTCAACCGCGGCTTCTCCGTCGGGCGTTCACGTTCGCGTCGTGAGCCAACGGCGCGGCGATGTACATTGCCAATTTGTCCCCTCGCCCGAGCTATAGAGGATCGAATGTGCCGGTCGAGACGGCATCAACCATCGTGAGGGAGCCCCGAGGATGCGCCACCTGTTCACCTGCGCGGTGACCGCCTGTCTCCTCGCCGGCCCGGCCATGGCTGCCGAGAAGGCGGCTGTCTTCCCCGTCGAGCTGTTCGACCCCGGCGCCACCTATGGCACGCGGGTCCGGCCGGTGGACACGAAGAAGCTCGCGCTGGTGACCGACGAATTGCGCAACGCCCTGCACAATCAGGCCGGGCTGGAGATCGTCGACACCGCCCCGAAAGCCGACGTGGTCGCCAAGGAAGGGCCGCTGTACAAGTGCAATGGCTGCGCGGCCGACATCGGCAAGAGCCTGGGTGCGGATCTCGTCGTGACCGGCTATGTGGAGAAGGGATCCGGCCAGATCTTCAACCTGAACGTCACCATCGCCGAGGCCGAGACCGGCAAGATGGTGCGCGGCGGCCAGGTGACGATCCGGGCCGATACCGACGACACCTGGGCGCATGCCATGCGCTGGGTCGTGAAGAACCGCCTGCTCGCCGAGCCGCTGCCCGGCAAGTCGTGATTGCGTGCCGCACATCTTCGAGAGATCCGTGTCCGCGTTCCCTGTTCCGCCCGGCCCCCTGCCCCGCCTCCTCGTCAGCGTCCGCGATCCGGCCGAGGCCGAGGCCGCCCAGCTCGCCGGGGCCGACCTGATCGACGCCAAGGATCCGGAGCGCGGCGCGCTCGGTGCCCTCGAAGCCCAGCTGGTGGCGGCGATCGTCGCCCGGGTCGCGGGCGCCGCGGTGACGAGCGCAGTGGCCGATCCGACGCCCGAATCCGTCACCGCGATGGTGGCGACCGGGATCGACTGGGTGAAGACCGGTCTCGATCTCCGCCAACGGCGCGATCCGGCCGCGCTCGCCTCCCTGGTTGCGGCCGCGCCCGGCCGCCTGATCGCCGTCCTGTTCGCCGAGGACGGACCGGCGGCCGATCTGGTCCCGGCATTGGCGCGGGCGGGTTTCGCGGGGGTGATGATCGATACCGCCGGCAAGACCGGCGCCCGGCTGACCGATCTCGCCGAGCCGGATACGCTGGCTGCCTTCACGGCCGCGTGCCGGACCCACGGGCTCATGTGCGGGCTCGCCGGCTCGCTCCGGATCACCGATATCCCGGTGTTGAGCCCCCATCGCCCGGACTATTTCGGCTTCCGCGGCGGCCTGTGCCGCGATTTCGACCGGCGCAACGGCATCGATCCCCTGCGGGTCGCCGAAGCCGTGCGCGCCTTGCGGCCTCACCATCGGGATGCCGCGTGACGACGATCCTCAAGATCGGTGGCAGCCTGGAATCCGACCGGGCACGGCTGCGCGCCCTGCTCGCCGAGGTGGCGCAGGGTGTCCACGGGCGCTGCATCGTCGTGCCGGGCGGCGGCGCCTTCGCGGAAGCCGTGCGTGCCGCCCAGATCCGCGACGGCTTCGACGATGCGGAGGCCCACCGCCGCGCCCTCGACGCCATGGGCCGCATGGCCGCATTTTTTTGCGACTTGGAGCCACGGCTCGTCCGCAGCGTCGAGCCTTGGGCCGATACGGCCACGGCCAGCGTCTGGGACCCGGCGAGTCTTCGCGCCGGCCAGCCCGAGATTCCCGAAAGCTGGGACGTCACCTCCGACAGCCTGGCGCTCTGGCTCGCCGCGCGCCTGCGCGCCCGCCGCTGCGTGCTGGTGAAGTCCGCCGACGCTGCGCCGGATGAAACGCCCGACATCCTGGCCCGGCGCGGGCTGGTGGATGCCGCCTTCCCGGCCTTCGCGATGCGCTATGGCGGCCCGATCGCGATCTGGGGGCCGGCCCGCCAAGTGATGCTGCCGCAGCGGGTGGCGGCGTGAGTGCCCCCGAGCACATCGTCTTCGTCACCGGCCGCCTCGCCCGGGCGCGGCTCGAAAAGGTCGCGGCCGGCCTGCCGGCGACGATCCATTGGAGCATCGCGGATGCCGGCGTGAAGGTCGCCGCGCTGATGACCGAGGAGATCATCCGCCGTCGGGTCGAGATACCCGCGGGCGCGACCCGGATCGTCCTGCCCGGCCGCTGCCGGGCCGATACCGGCCGCCTGGCCGAGCATTTCCACCTGCCGGTGGAGCGTGGGCCCGACGAGGTGGTCGACCTGCCGGCCTGGCTGGGGCTTGCCGGCCGCAAGGTCGATCTGTCGAAGCACGACCTGCGGATCTTCTCCGAGATCGTCGACGCCTCGAAGATGACCCCCGACGAGATCCTGGCCAAGGGCCTCGACCTCGCCCGCCGCGGCGCCGACGTGATCGATCTCGGCGGCCTGCCGGACACGACCTTCCCGCACCTGGAAGAGTCGGTGGTGGCCCTGAAGGGCGCCGGCCTGAAGGTCAGCGTCGATTCCTTCTCCCAGGACGAGCTGGCCCGGGGCGCCCGCGCCGGGGCCGACTACCTGCTCAGCCTGAACGTCGACACGCTGGATCTGGCCTTCGAGACCGATGCCGTACCGATCCTGGTGCCCCTGCGCCCGGACGACCTGCCCTCCCTCGACCGGGCGATCGAGCGGATGCTGAAGGCCGGGAAACCGTTCCTGGCGGATCCGATCCTGGAGCCGATCCACCACGGCTTCGTCGATTCGATCAGCCGCTACCGCGACACCCGCGCCCGCTGGCCCGACATCCAGATGATGATGGGCACCGGCAACCTGACGGAGCTGACCGAGGCGGATTCGCTGGGCGTCACCGCCCTTCTGGTCGGTATGTGCTCGGAATTGTCGATCGGCAACGTGCTGATCGTCCAGGTGTCCAACCACACGCGCCGCACCGTCGAGGAGCACGACGCCGCCCGGCGCGTGATGTACGCGGCGAAAGCCGATTCCGCCCTGCCCAAGGGATACGGCCGGGCGCTGCTCGCCCTTCACGACAAGCGCCCGTTCGTGCAGACCGCCGCGGAAGTCGCCCAGGCGGCCGCCGAGGTCCGCGACCCGAATTATCGGATCGCCGTCGCCGAGGACGGGATCCACGTCTACAACCGCGACGTCCACAGGGTCGGCACCGACGCGATGGCCTTCTTCCCCGATCTCGACGTGGCGAGCGACGGCGCCCATAGCTTCTATCTCGGGGCCGAGCTCGCCAAGGCCGAGACCGCCTGGCGGCTCGGCAAGCGCTACGTCCAGGACGAGCCCCTCGACTGGGGCTGCGCGGCCGATGCCGAGGTCGAGGATTCGACCGCCTTCAAGAAGGCCGGCCACACCCGCCATTCCGGCCCCGATGCGCCGCCGCCCGGCACCCGCGACGCCCGGCTGGTGAAGCCCGAGGCGGATGCCGCCGCGCCCGAGACGATCTCGGATTCCGAGGCGCGGGTCGACGTTATGCCCGAGCCCGCTCAGCCAGCGACCAAGCTGGTCTGCGGCCGGCTCGTTCCGGTGGACAGGGCCTGAGCCATGCCGCTGATCCTTGAGACGATCGTCACCACCCTCGCGCCGTCCGGCGAGCTGCACCTCGTCCCCTTCGGGCTGATCGGCGAGGCGGACGGCTACGTGCTGGCGCCGTTCCGGCCCTCGCCGACCATCGCCAATCTCGAGGCCAACCCGTGCTTCGCGGCGTCGAGCCCGCGGGACATCCGGGTGATCGCCGGCGCAGTGACGGGGCGGCGCGAATGGCCGACCGTGGCGTGCGCGGCCATTGCCGGCCGGCGGCTCGCCGACAGTTTCGGCCACGCGGAGTTCGAGGTCGCGTCCGTGGACGATCACGAGACGAGGCCGCGCTTCCGCGGCCGCATGGTCCATTCCGCCGCCCACGCGCCGTTCATCGGCTACAATCGCGCCCAGGCCGCAGTGCTGGAGGCGGCGATCCTTTCGACCCGGCTCCACATGCTTGAGCCGGACAAGGTGTTGACGGAGATGGCCTACCTCGCCATCGCCATCGCCAAGACCGCGGGCCCGCGCGAGCGCGAGGCCTGGGGCTGGATCGAGGACAAGGTCGCGGCGGCCCTCGGCCCCGAGGCGCGCATCCTCGATCGGGACGACCGCTAGATCCGTATCCGTTCCATCGGATGCGGATCTGACACTTACTTGTGACACGCTCTGCGGCGCGGAACCGGTATCCCCATCACCGGAATGCGCCCTGGAGGCGGGAGGAGCAGGACACGATGAAGAAAATAACCCTGGCCCTGGCGGCTACGGCTGCCCTGGTGGCGGCGACCGCGCAGGCCCACGGCCCGACCCGGCGCAAGATTTCCGAGTCGATCGAGATCAACGCGCCGGCCGATAAGGTCTGGGCCGTCATCGGCGATGTGAAGAATGCCGATTGGATCCAGAACGTCACCAAGACCGAGGTGACCGGCGACGTGCCGAACAAGTTCAAGCGGACCCTGACGCTCAAGAACGGCGATCAGATCCAGGAGACCAGCAACAAATTCAAGCCGGACGAGAAGCTGTTCTCGTACTATATCGACAAGGTCGACGTGAAGGACCTGCCGGCCAACGACTATTCCGCTTCGATCACGGTCGAGCCGGCGGGCGATGCCAAGTCCAAGGTCGAATGGAAGGCGGCGTTCTACCGCGGCTACATGAACAACGATCCGCCGCCCGAGCTGAACGACGAAGCCTCCGAGAAGGGCGTCGGCGACTGGATCAAGGCGAGCCTTGCCAACCTGAAGACCAAGGTCGAGAAGGGCTCGTGAGCCCGCGCAGGTTGCGCCGCATGGCCCCGCGGTTCTGCGGCACAAACCTGCGTCCTCACGTGGGCAGAGGCCGGGCGGCACTGGCCGCCGGCCTCGTCCTCGCCGCCACGCTCGCCCGCGCCGAACCGGCGCGGGAAGCGATCGTGACGGCCCAGCTCGGCGGCGTGGTCGAGGTGGTCGATCTCGCCGCCGGCAAGGTTCTGCGCAGCATCCCGGTGGACGGCGCGCCGGCCGGCATCGCCCTGTCGCCGGACCGCAAACGGGCCTACGTCACGCGGCCCGAGGGGCACGGCCTGGCCGTACTCGACCTCGATGCCGGGCGTGTCGTGGCGGAGGTACCACTGCCGGGCGGACCGCTCGGCGTCGCTGCCGATCCCAAGGGTGGCACGGTCTACGTGGCGGATTGGTACGGCCACCGGCTGTTCGTGCTGACCGAGCGCGATGGCACGCTGGTTTCCGACGGCGAGATCGCAGTCGGCGCCTCGCCCTCCGGCATCGCCGTCTCCCCCGACGGGGCGACCCTCTACGTCGCGAACCGGGAGGCCGACACGGTCTCGGTGGTCGATGCCAAGGCCCGCGCGGAAACGAAGACAATCCCAGTCGGTCAGCACCCGTTCGGCATCACCCTCGATGCCGCCGCCGGGCGCGCCTACACGGCAAACGTCACGAGCGACGATGTCTCTGTGATCGACCTCGCGGCAGGCCGCGAGATCAGCCGGATCCCCACCGGACGGCGGCCCTACGTGATCGCTCTGTCCGCGGGACGCGGCTTCGTCACCGACCAATATGCCGGGAGCGTCACGGCCTTCGACCTCGCGACCCTCAAGCCGATCGCCGATATCGACGTCGGCGACCATCCGGAGGGGATCGCGGCCGATGCGGACGGCCAGCTCTACGTCGCCAACTGGGGCGACAACACGCTCAGCGTCCTCGACGCACGCTCGCTCAAGGTGCTGAAGACCATCCCCACCGGCAACGGCCCGCGGGCCTTTGGGGATTTTCTGCGCTGAAGCTCAGTCCATCTGCCGATGCGGCGCCCGGCGGTAGGCCACCCGGGCGGCCACCATGGCGCCGCCGATCTGCAGGAAGCCGGATTCACCCAGATCCGGCGGCGCCCCATGCGCCTGGATCAGCAGGCGCGTCAGCGCATTCAGCGCGAGCAGGGTCAGGCAGAAGGCCGCTGCGGCGAGCAGGCTGGCGACGAACTCGGGCATGGCATCATCCCCCGTGTCGAACACAGGGAGACTAGCAAGCGCTGCGCCAAGGGAAAGCCCGGCGGCGCGATCAGCGCTTGCGGGCGGCCACAGCGGGCTGGGCGGCCTGGACGGGCGGCGCCAGGCGCGGTGTCTCGACAGCGAGCCGCTTGACCGGCCAGCCGTCGCTCCAGCGCTCCATGTCGGCGAGCCGGGGGTTGCCCTTCATGGCGTTCGCGTCCGAGCCGGCGAAGGCTGCCGCGGCGGCGATGTCGAACGTCTTCCAGAAGCCGAGGTAATCCAGTGCATCGATCCGGGCGATATTGATCTGGGACACCAGCGTCTGCTGCTCGCCGGTAAGCGCCATGTCGGCGGACCAGCGGAACGGCGGCGGCTTCGGAGCGTCCTTGGCCGCGTCCTTCGGCTCCGGTCCCGGCTTGATCGCCCCGCCATCATAGGCGCTGTCGAGGCCGGCCGGTGCCGCGAGCGTCGCGGTCAGGGCCGGGAAACCGTGATCGTCCGAGAGGGCGCGCACGAACAGCTTGCGCTCGATCGGCACGGCGCTGGCCTCGCGCAGCAGGCGCTTGGCCGCGAGGTCGGCCGCGCGCGTGTCCTTGTCCCCGACCATGGCGATCAGCAGCGTCGACGGGTCGATCCCGGACAGCTCGGTGAGCGCGATGCCGCGGGATTTCGGCCCGCTGGCAATGCCGCCCGGCGCCGCGGCGAAGATCAGCTTCGGCACCGGCAGGCCCTGCTGCTTGGCGTCGGCGGCCATGTCGAAGGCGATGGGCGCGCCCGCCAGATGCCCGATCAGCGCCACACGGCCGAGATCGGGCTTGGCGTCGGCATCGGAGGCGAGGTCGGCGAGCGCGGCCTTGACCAGAGTCTCGGCGATGCCGGGGGCGTCGGCCGGACGCGTCCGGTTCACGTCCTGGAAGCGGGGGTAGAGCACGAGCCAGCCCTGGCGGGTCAGGTGGTCGATCCAGCCGCCGTAGCTCTGCGGATTGACCACGCCCCACCCGTGCAGGAACACGGCCACGGGCCGGCCGGCTTCCGGCGCCGCGCCGGCCGCATGGAATGCGAACAGGCTGCCGGTCCCGCGGCCGACCAGGCGCTTCACGATCGTGGCCTTGCGGTCACCGACGCCGCCGGGGCCATCCGCGGGCTGCGGCGGGGGCGCGGCGGCCTGCGCGGTCTGGAATCCGGCAAGCGCCAGGATCAGGCCAACGGCGAGCGATCCGCGAAGAACGGTGAGACGCATGAGGGGCTCGACTGAGAGACGCGATGCGCCGGCAGGTCAGAGCCCGCTGAATAGCAGATTCCCCCGCCTTGGCGACTCAGGGCCGGCGTCAGGCGGCGAAGACCCGTTCGGAATCCATCCCGTCGAGGCGCAGGGCCAGCGCCAGGATCTCGGCCGGGACCTCGTCGGCCGCCGGGCCGTAATGGGCCCGCAGCTCGTCGCTCAGCGTATCGACGACCTGCGTGTCGGGCGTGTCGTCCCAGGGACGGCGCCAGAGCGACTCGGCATGGTTGATGGCGACGATGCGCATGATGTTGTCGGGGCCGACGGCGTGACACGGGACGGGGCGCGGCGCGCTCCGAGAGTGGCGTACAACCCGGAGTTGGCCTCAGGTTTCCACGCCCGGTGTAATTAATTGACCACCCGGACCGATCACCGCAGGCCCGGTCGCGCCCGATGGCCGCCCGGCGGCCTGCTCCACCCAGGCCAGGATATCCTCGGCCCGCCAGGGCTTCGGAATGAACGTCGCCGACATGCGCAGATCGCTCGGCTGGTCGCCGGCATCGCCGGAAGTGAGCAGCACCCGCACCCGCGGCCAGGTCACGCCGATGATCCGGGCCAGCTCGAAGCCGCCGATCGGCCCGGGCGTGCGCACATCGGAGAAGACGACGCTGACCTCGTCGGCCCGGTCGTTGAGGATCGCCAGCGCCCGGTCGGCGGTCTCGGCCTCGATCACGGTGAAGCCGGTATCCTCCAGCAGCGTGGCCGCGAGGAAGCGCTCGTCGGGTTGGTCCTCCACGACGAGGATGACGGGCTTCTGTCCGGGCTGTACCGAGTCGCTCATGGGCCGGGACACTCTACAGGGGCTGAACGGCGGTCGCGACGATCGGTTCAACGGCCCGATCGCCGCGGTCGGCCGGACCCGCGCAGGCACAGATCCTCCCGCGACCCTGGCATATTCAGCAAGTTGTGGCCGTGTCCCGGGAAGCACAGCGACCGAGGAACATCCGACCAAGACCCGGGAAACCCCTCGGTTCAGCCGACGCCGTGGGCTTTCAGGAAGGCAAGTGCCCGGTTCCAGCCGTCCTCGGCCGCGTCCTTGCGATAGCTCGGCCGGTAATCCGCGTGGAAACCATGCGGCGCCTCGGGGTAGATCACCAGTTCGACGCTCTTGCCGGCTTCCTTCGCCTTGTCCCGGGCCTCTTCGACGGTCGCTGGCGGGATGCCGGCATCGGCGCCCCCATAGAGGGCGAGCAGGGGCGCGTGGATCTCACCCGCCACATCCCCGGCGGTGCGGGGCTGGATGTCGGTCCGCTCGCCGCCGAGCGGCCCGTACCAGGCCACGGCCGCCTTCAGGTCGCGACGATGCGCCGCGTAGAGCCACGCGTCCCGCCCGCCCCGGCACCAGCCCATCACGCCGAGCCGGCCGGGATCGCCCTTCGCGGCCGAGGCCGCCCAGGCGGCGGTGGCGTCGAGGTCGCCGATCCACTGGGCGTCGGGTGTCTTGGAGATGACGTCCCGGATGATGACCTTGGGATCGGTCATGGTCGAGAGATCGCCCTGCCGCGCGTAGAGCTCGGGCGCGACCGCGCAGTAGCCGGCCTTGGCGAGCCGCCGGCAGATGTCCTTGATGTACTCGTGGACCCCGAAGATCTCCTCGATCACCAGCACGATCGGGAACGGACCTGCGCCTTCCGGCACCGCCCGGTAGGCCGGCATCGGGCCGTCGGCGGCGGGGATCTTGACCTCCCCGGCCTCGATCCCGGACGCGTCGGTGTGGATCACCTGCGCCTCGACGCGCGTGGTCGCGACGGTCAGGCCGCTGATCAGGCTGGTCATCACGAAGCCGCGCCGCGAAAGCGGTGACGTGATCAGGCCGTCGAGCCCGGCATTATCAGCATTCGCCATGATCATCTCTCCCGCAATCTCGCGAAGAGGGCTATCCGGCGAAGACAGGCGCGGTCAAATGTCCGGACGCCTCAGGCGCCGGCCGCAGCGAGCGCCCGTACCGGGCGCGGGACGGCGACGCGGACCGTCTCGGGGACGGCGCGGGGCTTGAGCACATCGGCCAGGGTGACGAACGTCTCCGCGACCGGCGCTTCAACCGCCCGGATGCCGTAGCCCAGGGCGAAGGAGCGGGTCAGGCCGGCATCGCGGGCGATCCCGAAAAGCTGCAGGGCATTCAGGAACGCGTCGCGGAACAGGCTCGGACGGCACCAGCTCTTTTCCGCCATCTGCAGCGGCCAGTCCCAGAGGCCCTCGGCGCGCCGCGCCGACAGGGCCCCCCGGCTGATGAAATAGCCGGTGCCGCGGTGCTCAAGCCCGTCCGCGCTCACCGACCAATCGTCGTTGCCGAACAGTTCGGCATCGGCCACATCGCTCATCGGGTCCTCCGCGCTGTGCCGGCATTCCGACGCACCGGAACAATGCCGGAACATTGGCGCGGAACATCGCAGCGGTCAAGGCGATTGTTCCCGCTGCGTTCGCAAAAATCCGATTCGGATCAGCGCGCCTTGAACAAAGGGTGCTCGATCGTGTCGCCCGCCTGGATCCCGAGCTTGGCCGCCGTGCCGGCATTGAGCTCCAGCACCGCCGAGACCGGGCTGCCCGACGGGATGATCGCGGTGGAGAGCGGCTCGGTATCGGCCGCGATCCGGCTGACGACGCCGTCCGGGCGGATGAACAGCATGTCGAGCGGCAGATAGGTGTTCTTCATCCACATGGTCACCAGCTCGGTGCGCTCGAAATCGAACAGCATGCCGTGATCGGCGGCCATGTGCCGGCGGAACATCAGGCCCCGGGAGCGGCCGGCATCGTCCCGCATCACCTCGACGGCGAACCGCTTCGGGCCCGTCTTGCTCACGATGGTGAGCGGCTCTGTCTTGGCGGCACTCTCGCGCGCCGGATTCTGGGCGGAGACGGGCAGGAAGGCCGCCGGCGCGGTCAGGACCAGGCCGGCGATGGCCGCCGCCTGAGCGACGCGGAACAGAGATTTCACGGGCTCATGCCTCTTCAGGAAACGCGCACAGGGCGCTGTCCAATAGCGCGTCCGGGCCGTGGCGTCAGTGCGAGGTCGGGAGCGTGCCGTCGATCAGGCGGATCTCGGCCGCCATCACGCCCTTGGAGCCGTCGCCATAGCGCACCAGCACCGCCTCGCCGGGCTTCAGCTCGGCGATGCCGTAGCGGCGCAGGGTCTCCATGTGCACGAAGATGTCGGGCGTGCCGTCACCGCGGGTGAGGAAGCCGAAGCCGCGCAGCCGGTTGAACCACTTCACCACAGCCGTCTCCAGCCCGCTGGTCGGCGTGACCGAGACATGGGTCCGCGGCATCGGCATCTCGGAGGGATGCAAGGCCGCCGACTGGTCGAGGGAGACCACCCGGAACGCCTGCCAGCCGCGCGGACGCTCCACCGCCTCCACGACGATGCGCGCGCCCTCGCTGGCCGCCTGGAAGCCGTCGCGGCGCAGGCAGGTGACGTGCAGCAGAATATCGGGGGCGCCGTCATCGGGCACGATGAAGCCGAAGCCCTTCGACACGTCGAACCACTTGATCCGGCCGGAGACCTCGACAAGGTCGAGCGCCTCGTCCTGCGCCGTCTCGGCACCCCGGGCTTCCTCAATCCGATTGGGGGTTTCCGGCCCGGATCCGCGTTCGTCAGACATGGCCGAGCAACCTACACCGAATCACGCCGCGCGCTCACACAGCAAGATTAACGAAGTCCTGATTCCCGGAAAGCCCATATGACCGGCATAGGAGCCTTGCCGAGTTGCAATCTTGCCCGGGGGAGGCAGCCCCGCAACAGTCGATCGGTCGCAGGCCGGACCGGGGAAAGGCGTTTTCACGCCGATCGCGTCGTCTGGATCTCTTCCGGCACGCCGTCGAGTCAGGTTTTCGCGAGCGGCAAGCAGCGGGCTTCACGTTTTCGAGAGGGTCATCCGCCCGGCAACTCGAAGACGGTCGCGAAGCCTCGCCGCGGTGGCGCCGGAGGCGCCGGCATGGTTTGACGCGGTCGCATGTCGACCGACGCGAACCGCACCGAGCCGTCCCGCCCCGCCCCGGCTTCCGGGCAACGCCGGCTGCCGATCATCGATGCGGTCCGGGCGGCCGCGCTCCTGGCGATGGCGAGCTACCACACGCTCTGGGACCTCGGATATCTGCGGCTGACGGCCGAGAATTACGCCCTGACGCCGGCCGGCCACCGGGCAGCCGAGGCGATCGCCGGCACCTTCCTGACCCTCGTCGGGGTCGGGCTGGTGCTGATGAATGGGCATGGCGTTCGCGTTCGGCCGACCCTGACGCGGCTCGCCCGGATCGGCGGGGCGGCGCTGCTGGTCACGGCCGGAACCTGGCTGGCCTTCCCGGACGCTTACGTGTTCTTCGGGATCCTGCACTGCATCGCCGTCGCCAGCGTGCTCGGCCTGCCGTTCCTGTTCCTGCCGCTGCCCGTGACGATGCTGGCTGCCGCCGCCGTCTTCGCCGCGCCGCTGTGGCTCCATGCGCCGGTGCTCGACGCACCGATCCTGTTCTTTCTCGGCCTCGGTACCGGGACGCCGCGGACCAACGATTACGTCCCGCTGTTCCCGTGGTTCGGGTTCGTCCTCACGGGGATCGTCCTCGGGCGGCTCGGCCTGCCCCGGCTCAAGCGGTCAAGCCTCGGCGCCTGGACGCCGCGCACGACGCTTGGCCGGGCGGCGACCTTCGCGGGGCGCCACAGCCTCGTCGTGTATCTCGTCCACCAGCCGGTCCTGTTGGGGCTGCTCACCGGGCTCGTCACCCTGACGGGGCCGAACCCGCATGCGGGGTTGCGGGCGTTCCGGGCCGATTACGTGCGGATCTGCACCCGCACCGGCGGCGAGCCCCCGCTCTGCCGGATCGCCGCCCGCTGCACCTCCGAGGCACTGCTCAAGGAGGATCTGTTCCGAGAGGATGGACGGCCGTTCAGCGCGCCGGAGCGGCTGCGGGCACAGGCTCTGTCTCAGGGGTGCTACGGGGCGATCGAGGCCGCATCTCGCGCGCCACGGTGAGGCAGCGGCTTCGATAGCGGCGACGGGACCTGCGGCCCCAGAGCCGATCGCCCCCTCCTCAGGTGCGCGCGCAGCGGGCCTCGCAGGAGGCTTCCGGTTTGCCCGCGATCCCTGAAGCCCTCCTTCGTGGGCGTCTCTGCGCGCCGCCAACGCAGGATGAGGGGTAGGGATTGGCTCAAGGGGGCCCGCCCGCGCGACTGTCGTCCCGGGGCGAGAACCCCCAAACCCGATCAGTCCTTGGCGCGCTCGACGTAGGCGCCGTCCGCCGTCATCACCACGACCCGGGTGCCGGCCGCGATGTGCGGCGGCACGGTGGTGCGCACGCCGTTCGAGAGCGTGGCCGGCTTGTAGGACGAGGAGGCGGTCTGACCCTTGAGCACCGGCTCGGTCTCGGCGACCTCCAGGGTGACCCGCTGGGGCAGCTCGATGGTCAGCGGCACGTCGTTGTGGCTCGCCAGCATCACCGCCATGCCCTCCTGAAGGTAGGGGGCGGCGTCGCCGACGACGTCGGCCGGCACGGCGACCTGCTCGTAGCTCTCCGGGTTCATGAAGTGGAACCCTTCCGCGTCGCTGTACAGGAAGGTGTGCTCGCGATCCTCGACGAAGGCGCGCTCGACCTGCTCGGTGGTGCGGTACCGCTCGGACACCTTCACGCCATCCGTGATGCGCCGCATGTCGAGCTGGGTTACCGGGGTGCCCTTGCCGGGGTGGATGTTCTCGGCGAACAGGATCACGTAGAGCTTGCCGTCCTTTTCGACGACGTTGCCCTTACGGAGCGTTGAGGCGATCACCTTCACGGAATTACGTCCTGCATTGACAAGGCGGGTCGGCACACGCCAAGCGCGTGCACTGGATCTAGGCCCCGCCACTATCGCATCTGCGACGCCGTTGCCAGCCGGCGGGGTGCAACCGGGGCGCGTGGGCGCTCTGCCCGCAGGCGACCGAGTATGATGTCTGCCCATTCGCTCGCCGATCACGCGGCTTGCCCCCGCGTCCGCGGACGCGGGATTCCGGCGGGGGCCGGGCTGTGAGTGGCGCCTCCTCCCCCTGGTGGTCGCCCGATCGCCACGCCGACCGGCGCCCGCGGCTCCTGATGCGCAACCGGATCCTGGCCGCCTTCCGGGCCTGGTTCGCCGCGCGCGATTTCGTGGAGGCCGAGACCGCCTGCCTGCAGGTCTCGCCCGGCAACGAGGCACATCTCTCGGCCTTCGCCACCGAGGTGATCGGCGCCAGCGGGGCGCGGACGCCGCTCTACCTGCACACCTCGCCGGAATTTGCCTGCAAGAAGCTCCTGGCGGCCGGCGAGACCCGGCTGCTCAGCGTCGCCCGGGTGTTCCGCAATCGCGAGCGCGGACCGCTGCACCATCCCGAATTCACCATGCTGGAATGGTACCGCGCCGGGGTACCCTACACCGACCTGATGGCCGATTGCGCCGACCTGCTCGCGCTCGCCGCCGAGACCGCCGGAACCCGCCGCTTCGCCTATCGCGGCCGGGAGACCGACCCGTTCGCCGAGCCGGAGCGCCTCACCCTCGCCGAGGCCTTCACGCGCTTTGCCGGCATTGATCTTCTGGCAACGGTGTCCTCCAGCGGCGAGACCGATCGCGACGGCCTCGCCGGTGCGGTGTCCGAAGCGGGCCTGCGGGTCGCGTCCGATGACACCTGGGCCGATCTGTTTTCCCGGGTGCTGGTGGCCCGGATCGAGCCCCATCTCGGCATCGGACGCCCGACGATCCTGTGCGCGTACCCGATCAGCGAAGCGGCGCTCGCCCGGCCGGCCCCGGAGGATCCGCGGGTGGCGGAACGGTTCGAACTTTATGCGTGCGGGGTCGAACTCGCCAATGCCTTCGGCGAATTGACCGATCCGGTTTCCCTTCGCAGGCGCTTCGAAAGGGAGATGGCGGAAAAGCTGCAGATCTACGAAGAGACCTACCCGATCGACGAGGATTTCTTCGCCGCATTGGCCGTGATGCCCGATGCCTCCGGGATCGCCCTCGGCTTCGACCGCCTGGCCATGCTGGCCTGCGGCGCGAACCGGATCGACGACGTGATCTGGACCCCCGTGGCGGAGACGCTGTCGTGAACCGCACCCTGCGCAGCGCCGCCGACCTCGCCGAGGCCGGCCTGCTGTCCGGATCTGAGGCGGATGCGCTGCGCGCTGTGCTGGAACGCTACGCCGTCTCGGTCACGCCGGACATGGCCGCGCTGATCGACATCCACGATCCGGGCGATCCGATTGCCCGTCAGTTCGTACCGCAGGTTGCGGAAAATGTGGTTGCCCCAGAGGAGCGGGCAGACCCGATCGGCGACGAGGCACACGCTCCGGTGGTGGGCATTGTCCATCGCTACCCCGACCGCGTGCTGCTGAAGCCGCTGCATATCTGCCCGGTCTATTGCCGGTTCTGCTTCCGCCGGGAGATGGTCGGGCCGGACGGCCTGGGCTCGCTCACCGAAACCGAGCTCGACGGCGCCTTGGCCTACATCGCGCAGGATCCGCGGATCTGGGAGGTGGTGCTCACCGGCGGCGACCCGTTCGCGCTCTCGGCCCGGCGCCTCGGCGTGATCGCCGAGCGGCTGTCTTCGATCGAGCACGTGCGGGTGATGCGGATCCACACCCGCGTGCCGGTGGTGAAACCGGATCTCGTCGACGCCGATTTGGTTAACGCGCTCAAGCGGTTCGGCCGGGCGGTCTTCGTCGCCCTACATGCTAACCACCCGCGCGAGCTCACGCCAAAGGCCGGCGCTGCCTGCGCCCGGTTGGTCGATGCCGGGATCCCGATGGTCAGCCAGTCGGTGCTCCTGCGCGGGGTCAACGACGACGCCAAAACCCTGGAAGCGCTGATGCGGGCCTTCGTGGAGAACCGGATCAAACCTTATTACCTGCATCACGGTGACCTCGCCCCGGGCACCGGTCACCTGCGGACCAGCCTGACCGAGGGACAGGACCTGATGCGGGCCCTGCGCGGCCGTCTCTCCGGCCTGGCTCAGCCGACCTATGTGCTCGACATCCCGGGCGGCCACGGCAAAGTGCCGGTCGGACCCGGCTACCTGGCCGACTCGGATGGCGGGACGCGGGTGACCGACCCGTACGGGTGCGAGCACGCCTACCCGCCGAAGGCGTAGCGGAGAGATGTCGTGACGATGCGCAAGCTCTGGGGCCGGCTCACCTCGGTCAACGTGCAGAAGGCGGCATGGGCGCTGGATGAGGCTGGGCTCGCCTATGAGCGGGTCGATGCCGGCGGTGCACACGGCGTCGTCGATGATCCCGCCTACTGCGCCATGAATCCGAACGGGCTCGTCCCGACGCTCGAGGAAGACGGGTTCATCCTCTGGGAATCCAATGCCATCCTTCGCTACGTGGCGGCGATTTCACCGGCCCTCGCGCTGCCCGCCGACCCGCGGACATGCGCGCATGTCGAGCAATGGCTGGACTGGCAGGCCACCACCTTCACGCCCGCCATGCGCGACGCGTTCTGGCAGCTCTACCGGTCACCGGATCCGGACCGAGCCGTGATCGCGGCCTCTGTGAAGCGCACGGAAGCTTTCGCCGCCATCCTGGACGCGCATCTGGCCGATCGCGATTATGCGGTCGGCGCCGGCTTCAGCATCGCCGACATCGCCCTCGGCTGCGCGGCGCATCGCTGGCTCAACCTGCCGGCCGACCGCATCGAGCGCCCGGCCTTGCGCCGCTGGTACGAGCGGATCGCCGTCCGGTCCGGGGCGGCTCGGGCCCTCGGCGAGCCGATTTCCTGAGCTCATGCGCGTCGTCGTGCCAAGTGGCAGCCTTTCGGGGCGAAGCCGCAAGC
>Ga0182230_1000020_pt1 | contig 18086 bp, 10 predicted proteins | sample G6R1MG_28_FD_128384 | JGI IMG/M metagenome (GOLD analysis project Ga0182230, IMG submission 128384) | Miscanthus phyllosphere microbial communities from Michigan, USA - G6R1_NF_07NOV2016_LD1 MG | ecosystem: Host-associated > Plants > Phyllosphere > Phylloplane/Leaf | place: USA: Michigan...
AGTAAAGACATGAGGGTATTCAATTTTGGAATATAACATGAACTCTCTCCTCTAGCTGGAGAAAGAAGGCTGGTTCTCGGTAGTCGAGGAGAGGTGGAATCTTTCTTAGAACGGAATGTTAAGACACGACCTAACATGTTTCCAGGCAGGTAACGTATAGAAGACTGAAAGTTGAAGTTCCGGTGGGTCTCGTCAATCGATTACCTTCCTTATTGCGCCTGCCCCTAATTGGAGCTCTTCTTATCTATTTCTATACCGAGAATAGCTTTATTGACGGGCTGAACGAACCCCTCACTTGGCTAACTCAACAATCATATGTCTGAGAGTCTGGTCTAACTAAGCGGATTGGAGGCGGGCATTTTCATTTCAACGTAGCAGTAGGGAAAGTGATTTCGGGGGGTTAGTACACATGGGCAGTTGGGACAGTTACAGGTAGTTAAGTTCGGTCTTATTCTTATGGGCAAGTGGTCCTAGAATCTCTCTTTCCTTCTCTAAAGTATAGCTTTACGAAACTAGAATATGAGTAAATATAGAAATAGAATAATAAATAAGAATATCATATAGCCGTGTATTAGTAAGGATAGGTTTTGGTGAGTAGTAGTTCTTGGCATTAGTAAGCTAGCTTCACTAGACTATCTATGACAGGAAATTCGGTAAATGCACAATACAAGCAAGCAGGGGGAGCGGATTCCCAGAGAGAATTCCCGTGTTACTCTGATATTAGAAATAGAGGAAACTAGCACTTTAGAAAGAATGCAGAAAAATGATGGAACTAGAACGAAGCTCTACAAAGTTCACAACTCACCATTGCAACCGTAGGAATCTCTCCGAGGGTAGTAGGTCGGGGGAGCACCTTCCCTTTGCCTTATGGGACCCTCGATCATACTCTTTTCTGATAGCCGGAAAGGAATGACCTAACTTACCACTGAGTAGGCGCCCTTTTTCTTTTCCTTCTAAACTAGCTGCTCTCGCTCTACCAGTTCGTACTGAACTTTCACTTTAATTTATTGAATTTATAGGCGGGCGAGCCCTCGATTTGCATTATCCGTTGGATAAAAATAAATATCATAATCAAGTAGATAATGCGATGACTGCCTATCTCTTTCGAGAAGGAGTCCTTTTTCCGATACTTACTATTGGGGTAGGCTAAGGTTACATAGATTGTCTCCTATCTCTCCCCTGTCCTCTCGAGCTAATGACTAAACCGACCCACGACGAGAGGATCAACCACTGCCATAGAAAGAGCAGCGACTAACTAAAACCAAGGAATCCATCATCTGGCATATTGGCAATGGGCGAACTGTCCGAGTGTGGCGTGATCCGTGGATTCCCAGAGCCAGCACTCTAACCAACTGAGCTATTTCCCCAACTTTCAATTGCTAAAAACAGCTTCATTTCGGTATATTTATATATAGCTTTCGCCCTTTAGTTCAAACAAACTTCATCTCCTGCGTCGGCTGTTTCACCTCAAAATGGCCTAAAGTACCTCGCCGAGCACATAAGCGAGTTCAACCACATCGTGAACCAATTGAAGTCGGTCGAGTACCCATTGGGCGATGAGTAGAAGGCACACTGCTTTTTTTTTTCCCTCTATGCCGGATAGTTGGTCCACAACCTTACTTATATGTTTATGTGGCAACGCCAAATTCTCTACTATGTCCGTGACCGCATCGTAAACGAAGAGATTCGTAGGAAGGAGCGAGGCAAGACCAAAAGCTTTTTTCCACGTTTCGTTTTCTATGTGATATAATACCTAACTCTGCAATTTCTTTCTACTGCATCTTAGGCAAGCAATGTTCAGTTACAGGTGCTCCGTCTCACCAAAAGCAAGGAAAGTAGGAGTTACTTGAGGCATAAAAGCAAGAATGCCAGGATTTCCCATGAATTGCAGAGAAGTGGACTGGGTCTGATCGTATGAAAGAAATTCCTCCTCGATCAACATCGTAGGGGACATCGTTGGTTAAGTGGCGGGGGGAAAAGCTAGTTATTTCTAAAAGCAAAGGATCCATAAAATGAACCAATCGAGCAACTACGGCAATGCTCGATGCTATTTCGGGGCCTATGAGTAAGCGAAATGAAAGGACAGGTCAAGTACAGGAATAGGTAAGGTTTTCTGTCGCATTTCTTTCTATAGCATTGCTATATTGCTTTATGCACTTGTCGGCCTACTCAGCGAATGTATGGATTCGGCCGGGAATAAGTACCTACCCCTTACGGGAATCGAACCCGTGTCTTCGACATGAAAAGACGATGTCCTAACCACTGGACGAAAGGGACCAAAAAGCAATTCTTCATATACCTAAGAAAAGAGAATAGAAGTGGTTCCTTTTCTTTCTATACGAAATTCGACGATTTCGTTTGTGTTCATGTTGGCGATTTCAGATGTGAATGAGGCCGGTCGTCTCCCCTTCCTACGGGTTCCCAGTGACACATCAACCACGCCCCTTCCTTTTCTCCAATCATAAATAACCTGATCTCTTTCTTTGTCTTTCATCCCCCCGTCCCCTTCTTTCTAATTCAAAAAAGAAAGGGGGGGCGGTAAGGCGCCTATGGTTTGACAGGCAGGCTCGCAACTTACAAAGGGCACTCGCTGCTCGCAGGCCTGCTCTTTCTATTATGATTTCTATGTCTATGAAAGCTCCTTTGACTCCAGCCCCATAAGCTATTCTTTCACCAGCACCTGCACCTACGAGACGACTATTGCTATTATTTTTCATTGCCATTCTTCTTCCTACTTCGAGGGGATCTGTAAAGAGAAGAAATGGACAAAAAAATGAGCTAAAGCCAAGCGAACAATTAAACAACTCGAGTGAAAAAGCCAGGAAAGAAAAGCTCTAACTTGAGTAAAAAAGCCAATAACCAAGATAAAAAAAGCTCGGCGAGCGAGTAGGTTAGGTAAAAGACACTAAGCTAAGATTAAAGGTAAGTAACTAGTATCGATCCACGGGAGCAAGGAACAAGAAAGGTCTTGAGCTGCCAAGAAGAATGTACCTGGGTCGGGAGCAGGGGTTGGTGGAACAACTGGACAAGCCTAAGTATCTAGCTTTGCTCACCTTGTTGAAACTAGCCCCGTTGCAATAGAGAAATCCTTTCCCGTTGAGAATGAACAGCTTTACCAAGGCATTCCACTGTCTTTGCTGGAACTGCTGTCCTCACTGAACTAACTGCCCGTTTCACTTGTCCCGTAGCTGGCTTGGAATAAGAAAAGTCTTTTCTTCCTTCCCCGTGAGCTAGAAGGAAGAGAGAAGCTGTGGCTGGCTTTGTTCACTCGGCTGGCTGGTCTATTTATTGCTATTTTGTCTTAATAGAGAAGAAGCTTTTTCCTGCGAAGATCAAGTTGAACGGTGAGTTCTAAAGGTTTTCCTGATGTACCAGTGTCTGTGTCGCTTTCCAAGTAGTCCTTTCTTATTTAATCAAAGAAAGGGCTTCAAAATCCAGAACTGCTAACAAACCAAGGATATAAGAATATTCATTAGGTTAATCACTTTTCTGTGTTCATTAGTGAACTTCCCCAGATAACAAATGTCTAGAATCTCCAGATAAGGAAGTACTCTTCTCAAAACACAACTGCTAACTACAGATAATTCTTCATTTGCTCCTTGGTTTAGACTTTAGAACAGCACTAGATCTTAAGTAATTGTGGGAGCTCCTAAAGCACCAGACCATTTTATGAACCAATTGCAAGTAAAAGTAGTCTTTGCAGCAAGTTAAACAATAGTATCACAAGTTCACAACTATGAATGCTCACACTCAGGATAGACGCCCAGCTTTATTAAGAAAGCCAAAGTTCATACAATACAATAAAAAAGGAAATAAGGAAAGCAGGGGACACCTGCGTTACAATGAGGTAATCTGACTTATAACGACTCCTGAACAACTCAAACACTAGAAAGCACTAGTATCACCAAACCAACAACTGAGCTTTCGACAGACGGACTTAGTCTTTCTTCAGGTCCCGCTAACCTAGTGATGTAGAAGATTAGCGCCGGATGGCACAAGGCGCTTTGCTGTAAAACGCAGCCTCTCCACAGAGTTTTGCTGCATGCTGGGCCCTGATGGTGGAACTGTCATTTTGGGGAAGAAGAAAGCCGCCCCCTTTTGCGGCAGAGTGGGCAGCATCGCTTTCCCTCGCGTAGCTTCGATGCCATGAAAAAGCAGAAAAAAGACAAGAAAAAGAAAAAACAGTATCTTTTGGATTCCTGCCATTAATTACAGGAAAACGAATTGTGGAGCTGTAGGCTTCAAAGTAAGGGGAGGACCGAGATTATATACCCAGCAGCAGCGCGGGATCGAAGGGCTTGGTTGGAAGGTAAGTTGGTGGTAGGTTAGGGGTCTTTCCCGCGTGATAGGCTTGGCGCTTCCCGCCTGATAGATAACCACCACCACAGGCCCTTTTACATGCAAGACTGCCATGCGGCACGAATTTAACGGTAGGTACAATCCTGATAAGTTTGCAGCAGTTGAGTCATGCCTTTGTAAACAAACCTTTCCCACCTTTAACAAACCGATCCAAAACCAAGAAAGAAAGAAAAGAAGGAATTTTAGCACAAGGTTCGCCAGACTTGCTTCTCGCTGCGCTCGATCAAAGAAAGAGAAATCGAACAAGAGCTGCGCTCGACCAAGAAGTCATGGGGCTAGCTCGAACGATATAAAGATGGAATCAGCAGTGTCAGAAGTCAACCAAAACAGAGTAGCATGGCCGGGCAGTAAGCTTTCGAAGCCTCAACAACAGAATAGCAATAGAATATTTTCTGACGCAGATGGTATTTTCATTTTTTCAAGTGCTATTGCCTGGATGGTGTTCTCGGTATCGTTTTCTTCAAGAAGGGAAGGAATCGGGGGGATAGAGTTCCGGGCAAGACTGTTTGGCTCTATGTTCAGGAAAGGAATGCCCTCAGGGAAGAAAGAGGAAAGTAGCATAGCAGAGAAAAGAATCTCTGTTCTCAGTCTAAGTAAGCCCGTCCTAGCAATAGTGGCTGAAGCTGGTCTCGATCTCGAACTCAAACTGATGCCTAGCTGCCTCCATCTCCGCTTCCTTCTACTACCAGCGTGCGCTCATCCCTTGCTTGTTCTTTCAGGACTGAGTATGATGAAATATTTTGAGATCTGACTTACTTTAGTCCGTATCGTCGGTCTACTTCTGACAAGCAAAAGGCATAATATCCCCAATGAGTCAGGAATAGAAGATGCCAACGTGTTGAGACCGACCTAAAGATCTTGTCAAACAATACAGGCTTTCTTCCAAAGAATATCCCACTTTGTTGGCTGGCCTGGAAAATCTTCCTAGCCTTGACTGTCGTTGCGTTTAACGAGCTTGACAAAACTACCTCCCCGCTTCTCAAAACAAGGCAGATTAAGGGAGAATGCCATCTTTTTCGTAGATAGTCTGAGTTCGAGCTACTGGACTGGCTTCGGCTTCTTCCTTCGAGTTAGAGTGCCCAATGCTAATATTCTCAAATGCCTTAACCGTAATTTTCGTTGATTCGTTTAGACTTCATCCTATATACGCTTATGGACAGGCAGAAATGAACGGATACCATTCTCCAGAGATAGTAGCTTAATTAGCTTAGGTTTCAATCCTAACGCACGAGAAGAAAAACGAAAAGCATGGGACTTCCAGTACGATAGGGCCGGACCTCAATGGTCCTTTATGTCTGAAGCGGATGTGAGCGTGGTCAACCGAATCTGAGCCGTGTGCACTGCCAGGCGTCGGAACGCTAATCGGAGCACATAGAGTGGGCGGTGGCAAAGCAGTCATCGCGCGTGTGTGTATCTCTCCCCGAGAAGAGGCGCATGGGGTAGCGAGGCAAATCGTGTTTCATCAAATGTGACATGTCTTGAGATGAGTCTGCGTGCGGGGATCATAACAGCAGTACCCCTTGTGCTGATCACTATAGCCAACGAAAATCAATGACTTTTTTCTCAAAGGATTGACTTTGGCCACACCGTCTTGATCAAAGAGCTCGGGTTACACAAATCTCCCTTCTTTGTGTACTGGAACAGCTACCACTTCCTTAGAACAGCACTAACTTACCGCTCTCTATACTATATAAAAATAAAAGAAAGAGAATAGCTCCATAACCAAAAAAATAGTGAACTGCCATGAATTACACACACGCTAGTAGTGGCTCGGCTAGAGGACTACAGCAGCCGAAGCCGTGATTTGTATGGTATGTCTTGCCCTCAATATCTGGTTGGTTGGTAAGTCACTAAATCCCTATCTCCCGGTGGTCAAGTTCCCCCGATGCGTCGAATGGGTTGTTTAGTCTGACTTCTTGTGCTGGCCCGACATCATTCTGTCTCCCGCATTCTCTCCTTTCATCGGTTTGTTTTTTTTACTTCGCTTCGCGATTAGAGTTGTACGCATCATGCATGGGAATCCTTCCGTCCTTGATGTTAACGCTCTCGTGCGTAGGTCCCGGGTCAAAGGCATCTCGAAGGAAGCTGCTCCGCATATGCGATCACCTCCATGTACCTACAGATGAGGGCTCCAACGCCTACTGTACAATCATGTGGGAAGTGCATCCTGCACACCAGAAAGTCAGTGGCGTACGCCACACCCCCTCCCCCTGTACCTACACCCATTGAAACGTTTATTGTCTGACAATCTCCGACGCGACGCGCAACGCCCCATGCAAATCCCTACGTCGGTCGATCGATGCGCACAGAAGGAGAGCTTGTCCATAACGAAAACGCGTATGTTAAGTCGGTCAATCGATTAAACTATTTCTGTATAGGGGCAGCCGGGCCGTATTAGCAAGCGTGACGTGCCGGACTGACCCAGCACGTCTTTCTTTCCTGGCAACAGAAGATGCACAAAGTGGTTTCAGTAGCACTACCGAGTTCGCATCAGCGATTTTCTCACCAAACAAGCAACGGATTGAGCAACTAGCGCGAAAGCCGTTGCGCTAACGCGCATCCTCTTGCTTGGAATCAATGGGTTTTGTCAATGAATTAATCTAATCTACCGGCATCGGAGGGAGAAGCGGAGTCGGGAGCTGGAGGAAATAACACTTTTTGATGGACGGGAGCGGGAGGGAGTCAATTACAGAAAGAGTAGAGACGGATATGGGGACTGTAGCTCCGACCATGTCAACTAGGATGCTCTCGCTGCTGCCAGTCCTTTCACCAGTGAATGCTGTCATGCGCTACTTCCCGAACCTCCGTGTCTAGGTCCTGCCGAAAAAGACTGCAAATGATTTACCATCCATCCCACTCATATAGGTACGTTATCGGATTTTTCGGATCGGGAAATGGATCGAACCGCGCGAAATGGTCGCCTCGGAATACAGGGCGCAACGGAACCAAGGTTCTTTGTTGGCGTGTTGCGTAACAAGGGCAAGAGGGGGTGGAAGCGTTCGCCGACTTTGATAGGCAACGCATTGCAAGCAAATAGAGCAGAGAGCTGACCCTTAGTTTCTATTAGAGTCGCGAGCTTGTTGTAGTCGGTCCTAAAGGGAAAACCTTGCAGCTTACTTGCTATATCCCCGCGTCCTTGCACGGCTCGTTTTCTTCGAGCCCTGCTTCTCCCTTCCCCCTCTCCCCAGGAACCGACCGTTTGGAGTATAGCCAAGTGGTAAGGCATCGGTTTTTGGTACCGGCATGCAAAGGTTCGAATCCTTTTACTCCAGAGCATACTTACTTATTCTAGTTCTAGAAAAAAAAAGAAAGTCTCATCCCTAATAAATAAATGAAAGTAGATTTACATTCTTATTCTATTTCTAGGGGGAATGTTGAGGCAAACTTACGATGCTGACAAGCTGGTTAGGTGCCGAGTTGGATTAGACATCGCAGGTTTCAGTTTAAGAATTGGGAAGAGGTTAAGAACCTAGTGGAATCCACTGCGAGGGGAAGATTAGGGTAGATGAGTACCGAGCGGAAGAAGAAACCTATCACGGCGAATTCCGTGGTTCAAGATGTGGTTTCCTGTGCGTACCTTGAGCTGCTGGAGGAAGAGGACGGATGGGATGCCTGTAGAGAAGTGCGGTCAGAAACCAAACCCATTGACTTCTTATTGTTCTTTCGGGTGAAGTCAGATTCGTAAAACAAGGCAGCAGATAAGCTATGGCGATACATAACCCTCCTCAGTTTAGAAGACGGTATCTTTGTCCCCTTAAACTTAAAGGAAGAGAAGGGCGAAGCATATACCAGTGTTTTGCCAACGGCACGAAGCGAATCTTGCAAGCCAGCCTAGCCCTACGCCTAGATTGATATTCACAAGAACTACTACGTACGGTATTCACAAGAACAATAAGTTGAGAGGAGGAGCAATAAAACTGGACGAAAGCAGTGGGAAGAAAGCGATGCCCGGGCGATGGTAGTACGAAAAGCTCGACTCCTTTGGATTCCGGATTAGAAGTAGCTCCGGCTGCGGCTAGAAGGCAGTTATCATAATTTGAGGATGATGGATCAAGCTAGATCGTATTATAAAGGAACGAGGCCCATCTATAGTAGGTGGGTCCCAGCTCTTTTTTTCACGAGGGTCAGTGCGGCTTTAAAGCTCCTAAGTAGTCCACTATACAATAAAAGAATCGAAGCCAGAGGAAACAAGTGAAGGTGGATCAGCGATTCCTGCTCAGGTGGTTCCAAAACTATAAACTATTCCTCTACTCGCTATGCGAAAAAAACCTTATAAAATAAGTATAGTCTAGATCGTACTCATGAAACTCATATAAGAACAAGGTATTGAAATTCATCTTTACAGATCGGAGGAAGAGTAGGTTATTCAGCCCGAGACTCGAGATGATCGATCTTGAAATGAGAAGAGAAGGACCCACCCAATAAATAAACTATTCCAATGACTTTGTTCGCTTCCCCTGAGGCAACGGCTGTACTCGGCACACAGACCTGGCTTATGAGCAGGATTTCTCAGCCAAGTGCGTATGGTTGCTACCTGTATTCTGATAGGCCACTTAATGACACTGGCTCCCAGTTATTGACTTATGAAGAATGGCTTCTCGATGGAAGAGAAACAATAATAGGAAAATAGGAAGCTGCAATCAGAACCGGCTAACTAGACAAAAGGAGAGAGATTGGCTCAGTTCAGTAGGAGGAATTTCTACCGATTATTGAGTGGTTTGTTTCCTTTCCCCTGAAAGGTAAAATGGTTTATTTGCACCTGTAGTGGGACACCTCTCCCAGCTCCCAGCCAGGGTTCAAGCAGGAAACTATGTTAAGGAGCTGATCCGAATACAGATACAAGGCCCCCACTCATCACAACGAACGGTGAGCTTTCCCACTAGCCTTCACAGGAGCAGCACAATCATGGCCAAAAACAAAAAGAAAAGATATCGTAGTACGATAAAACCAATGGCATTTATCTATTCTAAGTAGTTTCTTCTTTTCTTTTTAGAGGACCTGGCCAACTCTAATTCCAATGCTGCAATCCTATTGGTTTACTGAATGAGGGTGGGTAGACCGAAACGCTGAAGTGTTGTTATTTACTTCCTTCGATAACATAGATTGTCCACTCTTATGCCCCATGCATAAAAATGGCTTGTGCTTTGTTTCGAATAAAAGAATAGAAAAAAAGTAGGTGGATCGGGATCGCTATTACGAGTATTCGAGTTCTTGTTTTCCTTTCCTTGGAAAGGGAATTATTTCATGAGAAGTGCACCGGTAGAAATGTGACTAAATATGATCTTGATCCATAGCTCGTCCACTTTCTTGATAAACGACTCGATGCATTTTCTCTTCCTTGCCGCTGAGACTGAGACATATCAAAAAGATCTATTACTAAAAGGAGATTGGGATCATCCTGTGGTTACCGGATGATGGGAATAACTAAGCAGAAATTAGGAAATGAGCACGAAATGTCTATAAATGAATTTTCTCATTATTTGTTATTTCCGGGTCTTTTCGTTGCATTCACTTACAACAAGAAACAACCACCAGCGTTTGGTGCAGCACCTGCATTTTGGTGCATTCTTCTTTCTTTCCTTGGTCTTTCGTTCCGTCATATTCCAAATAACTTATCTAATTACAACGTATTAACCGCTAATGCACCTTTTTTTTATCAAATCTCAGGGACATGGTCTAATCATGAGGGTAGTATTTTATCATGGTGTTGGATCCCAAGTTTTTATGGATTCCTTTTTTGTTACCGGGGTCGACCCCAAAGCCATAATGTCTCAAAACGCAGAGGCTATAGAGAAACTTTGATTTTTTCCTTTGTCTCGAACTTCGTGAAGAACTCCATTCTATCTCTCCAACAAAAAAGTGGAGCTGCGCCCCAGTTGTACACTCCCTTCGTTCGGAGAACCCTTGTTGATTCTGAACTTCGTTCGCAAAGTAAGCGTCCTTTTAACGGGCCAGCCCTTTTTAATGCGCCGCTTGACCCAGTTTTGAAAATGAGCTTTGCTCTTCTGGGCGCTGGGCGCTCCCGTGGTTCGCGAGAAGGAAAAAGGACTAATCTTTTGTTACATCTGGCACGAGATGAAAAAGAGAGAGCTTCGTCTATCGATGAACAGCAGATTGACGGAGCTCTTGGCATTGCTTTGTTTTTCTCTCCTTTCCTATCAGCGAGTTCCGATCCTTTTGTTCGAAATTTCTTCGTTCGTACCGAACCGCTTGCAGAATCAAATCCTGTTCCACAAGATCCTATATCAGCTATACATCCTCCTTGCATTTATGCCGGAGACGTCGCCAGTGCTATGGGCTTTGGGTTATGTAGATCAAAAATGATGAATGGGATTGTGGCACTCCACTCGCCGCCAATGCGGAAGGATGCCGCCGAAAAGAATGGAACGCTGCTTCGCTCTGCTGGATGCGTCGGATCCCATATAAGAGGCTCGCTCTTTACCCGATCATTCAAACATTTTGTGGGCGGCGCGCCTGCTCTATTGTTGCGTAGCAATAGAAGCCTGCTCATGCTGCTTCGGCGGCGCTTTTTCGCCTTCTCTTCGCTCTGGACAGGAGCGCTAATGGACACGGGGAGGGAGCAGGCGAAGCGTGTTGTCGTTCGTAATGGAAAGAAAGACACCACTACTTCGCCTCTTTGTTGGACCGCCGGCGCGAACACAGTGGTCTCTGACCAGGACCAGGAACCAATTCGAATTTGGATCTTGACATGTTGGTTGTTTTTAACCGTAGGCATCTCGCCAGGAAGTTGGTGGGCTCATCATGAATTAGGTCGGGGTGGCTGGTGGTTTCGGGATCCCGTAGAAAATGCGTCTTTTATGCCTCGGGTATTAGCCACAGCTCTTATTCATTCAGTAATTCTACCCCTTCTTCATTATTGGACCTCGCTTCTGAATATTTTGACTCTTCCATGCTGTGTCTCAGGAACCTTTTCAATACGGTCCGGATTGCTAGCTCCCGTTCATAGTTCTGCTACAGACGATACACGAGGAAGATTTTTATGGCGGTTCTTCCTTCTAATTACAGGCATATCTATGACTCTTTTTTACCAGATGAAGCAGGAGGCATCGGTCCGTAGAACCTATAAAAAAGAGATGGTTGTGGCGCGAAGTACTCTTGTGCACCTACGTCACTCGGCTCGCGCGCAACCCCGCCCCGTTATGTTATGGAAGAATTTAGCTTCTTGCTGGGCTGGTTATTCAGAGCCAGCAACTGGCTGCCGGATTTCGTCCCGTCCGTAGCGCTTCGGAAGTCACTCTGGCGTGGCGCTGCTGGATACTTCTGATCAATAGGAATAGGAGGAAAAAAAAGCTTATGATGAGCATCTATTGGAGTCGATCATTTCCAAGATCTAATTCGAGTTTCTTATTATGTAGTGGAAACGCCTTACAATCTTCAGTTTTACGCTTACGCTTAAGGGAAGAAATGTTCTTGGTGGATGCAGGCCTTGGTACCCCAAAAATTTGTATGCAAGATGAGCTTACAGGACTGCCAATCAAGCGAGCCACCAGGTTTGAGAATAAGGTGGGATCCAAGAATGTAGTGGCTGGTGAATCACTGATCAAAAAGCGGATTTTTGAGAGATTCTTCATCGATCTAGTGGCCGGTGAATCACTGATCAAAGAGCGAGCAGCCGCCAGGTTTAATGATTTTGTGGGATCCCTGGATGTAGCGGCTGGCGAACCGCTTCTTCTTCCACAAAGATTCAGACAAAACCGAGCTTGGATAGAACTGAAGAAGATTTGGCGAACGAAGAAAAAGGTAAAAGGGTTTCAAATTAATAAAATAGAAGGAGGTTATTCAGTAGCCATCGCAGGTTTCATTACTTTTCTTCCATTCAAATTAAAAAAAGCTAAAAAAAAAAAAAGGATAGCGAATGCTCGATTCACCATTGATAGCTTTATCCCTAAAAGGAGGGATATTGTGATAATAGCGGCAGATTCAAACAAGAACTTAATGAAAAAAAAGACAAGATAGAAAAAATTCTTAATAATCCGAAGCCCACCTTAATCCATTTTGTTGAGGATCTTGCACTTATTCCGGCCCTATATTTACATAGCCAAGAAAGGCTCTGGTGATCATGCGTGACTGCGGAGCGCCTATCGCCCTGGCACGGCACTCTAAAATGCATGTTGGGTTGGGCCAGCAAGAAGACTTCGACTAGGGAGACGAAGAATGGAATTGAAGAAGGCAGCATAGTCTAAGATAACAGAATGGAACACCAACCAACGAGTAAGTGGTGGATTTGGATGGAGTCTCGCAGAAGAAGAGTACGCGCGCTAGCGCGCCCCAAGACGTCAGTCCTTTTTCTGCTTGCTGGCCAAGGTCAGTTTACTGAATCCCTTCCAAACACCAACCCAATCTCCATTCCTTGATGGGAAATGAGCAAGACCATATGTTTCTCAAAAATATAGCCCCTATATAAACCTAGCCCTTACTACCCGAACTTCTTACCTTCAAATAGGACTAACTGCCCGAACCCGCTTGCTTATCTTCTACGATCTAATTAAGTTAAGCAGTGGTTATTTTTTTTTTTAAGTGACTAGAACTTCTATTAACTACTATTCTAGCACCCAGCTGTGCCATGTGTTTATTCTATTTTGCAGGTATTCCTTTGAATAACTCATCTTTTCAGGTAAGAAAATTGGAAGATCTTCTTAGTCAGCCTATCTGTATTCTTATCCTCTAGTGCGGATCCAATCAGATTTTATGAAGCCAAGGCCTGACATCCATTGTGGGGATCATCTTTTATCGGGAGACATGGCCTGGTGGTTTCTGATCGAGATTCCTAATCAATAGGGCGAAGAGCTCTTCGCATGATCTGGTCCTACCTTTTTTTTTCTACGCTATTTTTTTTCCCCTTCTCAGCTGCTGTCCTTACTCCGGATAAATTGGAACACATTGATTCCGTTCGTTCCTGCCCTTCGCTTCAGGCCATAGTGCTTCTGAATTATTTCTATACCCCTTTGATGATGCAGCCTCTGACTCTCGTGGGTAAACTCCTACTTGATTAGTCAGAACTTCTCTGTCTCAACTCGTGGACCTATCTATCTTCTTCTTTATAAGAGATAGGGGTTTGCTATTCTCACGGATTGCTCATATTTATTTACCCTACCCCATTTCAAAGTTTGTGCCTTGTTTCAGCCCTTCCTTCATCTGAACCTTCCAGTACTAATCTATCTTTATGGGGACTCATCTGACCTCCGAGCTACCCTGTCAATTGTAAAAAGTAGTTGAGTCGTGTCTCGCAGGAGCAAAAAGAGTGAAATGAGGACGTAAGCCCCCCAGGTCTTCCTCTTCCTTCTAAACTAATTGCTTTCGCTTGACTCTTCCAGTAAAAAAGTATACTGAGTGGTTGAAGGAAAGCGAAAAGGAATGGCTTTTTCATGTACCAGATCCGGTGAGCCAGACATCAAGCAAAAATGGACATACAATCAAAGAGTAAGGAGCAGTTATTTGCCGGGTGGATTGATCAGAGCTGCAAGGAGAGACTCGGTTATGGTGCGATAAAGAGCTTGCTTCAATGCTCGGATTCAGGTAGAAAGTAAGAGCAGTAGCATATTCATAGGAGAGCTTTGTACTTGAAATTAGTAGTCCCGGTAGTTGGAAAAAAGCTCTGAATACAGATTCAAAACATCAAGATAGGTAGTCCGATCATTAGTTGGCCAGTCATAGCAATTTAAGTAGAAAGCTAGCTTCGGGATCAGATCATTCAACTAAAGCTGTCAGGCCGGGTAGGCTTTGAGGAACATTGGGGGTTCCTTATGTTGTGACTGAGCAGATATGTCTATTGTGCCCGGCAAAAACGGATTTGCAAGGACCAAAGGCTTTCTCATTCGGAAAAACAATTCAAAGTATATTTCCCTTCTCCATTCTCTGCTCGGATGATTGCCGCTTGTGTGAATTTCATTGCTGCGGGTCCCGCGTGTGCTCGAATAAGATTGTTTTAGGATTCTATTTAGTTGAATTTATTGACTCCGCGGTGCTGGTTATCGAGTTTATGACGCCGCCGACCATCCAAAAAGTAAAAGATGGCGTCGGCATTTACTTATTATGCTCTCTTCTAATAGTGGTCCCTTGGTATTCAGGTTGTAAAATCCTGATAGGAAAGAGTCGACTGTTAGACCTTGTTTTTGTAATGGCCTATCTTCTTTAAAAAGCCGAAAGATAAGGATTTCTAAAAACTTTTGCGTTCCTTTTTCTTTTTTAGGATGCTAGTCTCATGTTTGATCTGGTAGCGATTAAAGAATGAATCTTGCTCTGGCGATCATGGTGGGATTGGTACACCTCTATATGCTGTAAAATGAAGGTACTCTTGAGTTCATGCTACGACCGCCGATTGTTCCTGTGACCACACGCCGTACCAACAGAAAACTATCAACCTATCGGTATGGTTTGTTGTTCACGTGTTATGATCTCGCTCATCAGATTGTTCCCCCCTCCCCTGGTCAATGGCGGTGAGTTGATTGACCAAGGCCTTCCCTTACGACGATGGAATTTCTTCCATCGGCAAGAGTACCTTTGTTTGTCTCCTTCAACTTTAATGAAAAGCCTAGTCTCTCGATACTAACTAATTAGTTAGGAGAGGTGCTTACTTTTGTAGTTAAGGATTCATACCCCATCCCATTCCTTTTTCTTTTCAAAGAAAACCTTACCATTTTAGTTTTGGGCCGCTGTTACCATTTCCATTTCCGGAACCTAAACCTAACTAATACTTAGTTGTTTCCATTTCCTCATCTGGTGATAGATCCTCATCTTCTTCTGGCTCAAATCCCTTTTTCATATCCAGGGCAGGCTTTAGGTACGCTTTAGTTTGAAATCATTAAAGATATGCTCGACCTCGTTTATGTCCATGGTACCATCGTACGTACCTTCTACTATCAACCAGATGAGATAGGGCTTTGAAAGGTCAGAGTCAGTCTCCTCTTTCTTTTAGGTCGTTTAGCAGTTCCCCAACCAGCTTTCTCCCCGAGAAAGCCTTCCTGAGATTAAAAGAAAAAGGTTTGAAGGTTGATCTCTGGGATCAGTGATAGTTCGGAACCAGCAAAGGGAGGCTGAAAAGCCGTAGTGCTAACGCACGCCCTGTAGTTTTGAAGCAGGCTTCGACAGCTGCGAGCTCCGCGTCGAAAAGCGAAGCGAGCCGCGCTAGCGCGCTACTCTTCCTTTATGAGCGAGACTCTATCCAAATCTACTGATCTAAGAACTCCGCGAGCGAACTGAGCGAGCCATGAGGCGCCTATCGGCAAGGCTTGGAAAAGCCTTAAGTTTAGGCTCCCTTCCTTCACTGAACTGATTCACCCGGGTCCAAACCTGCTGAGCTAGCTAATTTTTCCTTTACGAGATCTCGGCTCTTCGGAATGATTGGAGAGAGCTCCGCCTCCTCTTGGTTGGTGCCGGGCCCGGGACTACGTCCTGAAAGAGCCTTTCGTTCGGGCCGGCAGGAGGGGCCCTGATCTATCAATTGAGGGAGCAAAAAACAGGCTTTGCTCCCCTTTTTTTAAATGAAGAAAGAAAGAAGGGTCGAAGTTTAGACCGCTCACAGTAGTTCTACCCATAGAAAAGATCATGAAAGAGGCGATCAGAATGGTACCCGAATCCATTTACGATCCCGAGTTTCCAGACACATCGCACTTCCGCTCGGGTCGAGGCTGCCACTCGGCCCTCAGACGGATCAAAGAAGAGTGGGGAACCTCTCGCTGGTTTTTGGAATTCGACATCAGGAAGTGTTTTCACACCATCGACCGACATCGATTCATCTCAATCTTGAAGGAAGAGATCGACGATTCCAAGTTCTTTTACCCCACTCAGAAACAGTTTTCCGCCGGACGACTCGTAGGAGGTGAGAAGGGCCCTGACTCCGTCCCAAACAGTGTACTACTATCGGCCCTATTAGGCAATATCTACCTACACAAGCTCGATCAGGAGATAGGGAGGATCCGGCAGAAGCACGAAATTCCTCTTGTAGTGAAAATAAGATCGGTTCTATTAAGAATAGGTCGTCGTATTGATGACCAAGAAAAGTATGGAAAAGAAGCAAGCTTCAACGCTCCCCAAGACAACAGAGCCCTCATAGTGGGGAGGGTAAAGAGCATCCAACGCAAAGCGACCTTTCATTCCCTTGTTTCGTCGTGGCACACCCCCCCCACAAGCACCCCCAGGCGAAGGGGAGACCAGAAAACGCCTTTCGTTTTCCCTCCTTCAGCAGCCCTAGCCGCCTTCCTTAACAAGCCCTCGAGCCTCCTTTGCGCCGCCTTCCTCATAGAAGCCGCTGGGTTGACCCCGAAGGCCGAATTCAATGGTAGAGAAGGCTTTAATAAGAATTTGGCCATGAGAGACCTTCTTAAGTATTGCAAAAGAAGGGGCCTGCTGATAGAGCTGGGCGGGGAGGCGATACTAGTTATCAGGTCAGAGAGAGGCCTGGCCCGTAAGCTGGCCCCCTTTAAAAGCCATTCCTTATTAATAAGGATTTGTTACGCGCGATATGCCGACGACTTACTACTGGGAATCGTGGGTGCCGTATTTCTTCTCATAGAAATACAAAAACGTATCACCCACTTCCTACAATCCGGCCTGAACCTTTGGGTAGGCTCCGCAGGATCAACAACCATAGCTGCACGGAGTACGGTAGAATTCCCCGGTACGGTCATTCGGGAAGTCCCCCCGAGGACGACTCCCATACAATTCTTGCGAGAGCTGGAGAAGCGTCTACGGGTAAAGCACCGTATCCATATAACTGCCTGCCACCTACGCTCCGCCATCCATTCCAAGTTAAGGGACCTAGGTTATAGTATCCCTATCAAAGAGCTGACGAAGGGGATGAGCGGAAGAGGTCGTCTACTGGACGCGGTTCAACTAGCGGAGACTCTTGGAAAAGATGGACTAAAAAGTCCCCAAGTTAGCGTATTATGGGGGACCGTCAAGCACATCCGGCAAAGATCAAGGGGGATCTCGTTGTTGCATAGCTCAGGTCAGAGCAAGGTGCCATCAGGCGTGCAACAGGCAGTCTCACGATCGGGCATGAGTGTCCTGAAGAATAAATTGTATACTCCCTTTGGTCGGAAGGCGGCGGGGGAAGGAAGGGGACACTGGGCGGGATCTTTCAGCAGCGAATTCCCCATACAGATAGAGGCGCCTATCAAAAAGATACTCCGAAGGCTTCGGGATCGAGGTCTCATTAGCCGAAGAAGACCCAGGCCAATCCACGTGGCCTCTTTGACCAACGTCAGCGACAGAGACATAGTAAATTGGTCCGCGGGCATCGCGATAAGTCCTCTGTCCTACTACAGGTGCTGCGACAACCTTTACCAAGTCCGAACGATTGTCAACTACCAGATCCGCTGGTCCGCTATATTCACCCTAGCCCACAAGCACAAATCTTCGGCGCGGAATATAATCCCAAAGTACCCCAAAGACTCAAATATAGTCAATCAAGAAGGTGGTAAGACCCTTGCAGAGTTCCCAAACAGCATAGAGCTTGGGAAGCTCGGACTCGGTCAAGATCCGAACAACGGCGGAGCACTCAACTACATGTTTAATAAGTAATTGTCTTTTTTCTATTTTGATTTAGCGAACATGCGTTTACATGAGATTAGTTGAGCCAGACTAGTGCTTTGTTGATCGCTAGCGAGAAGGGTTTTTTTTTTGTCCTCCCTCTCTGCCATGTTGGATAAATTTGGAATTAAGCCGGCGACTTCGACTACCATCGGAGGCGCCCTGAGATTTCAAGC
>Ga0182230_1000021_pt1 | contig 17983 bp, 19 predicted proteins | sample G6R1MG_28_FD_128384 | JGI IMG/M metagenome (GOLD analysis project Ga0182230, IMG submission 128384) | Miscanthus phyllosphere microbial communities from Michigan, USA - G6R1_NF_07NOV2016_LD1 MG | ecosystem: Host-associated > Plants > Phyllosphere > Phylloplane/Leaf | place: USA: Michigan...
AAATCCACCCGGAACGGTCATTCCGGAAGCGACCCATGCCAGCCGTACGAGCAACCCTCGACGCTTACCGAAAGCAGCCATTCGTGAGCCATCCGGTAACGTCGGTTCGGGGTGGAAAGCAGCTCCGGCCGTCGGGTGCCAAGTGTCGGATTTCCTCAACGGGATAAAAATTCCGGTGCTCCGTGACGGTCATCGGGAGGCGGAGAAGTTTTACTCATGGAGCGTCACCCGACCGTCATCACGGAGTTTTAATCCCAGTTCGAGAGCGAATATTTTTCGGAGACCGTAATGGCCGACGCAACATTGACCTCGGCCATACCGGGCGGCTCGATAACTTCCGGGAAGCCCAGCCTCGACCACGGCATCCACCCCGGCGGGGTCATCGCCTTCCTGCTCGTGCTCGTCGCCGGGCTCGGCTACGCGGTCTTCAGCCTGATCGCCGACATGAACGCGGTCCACCAGGAACCCCTGGCCGTCGGCGCCTTCGTGCTCCTCGGCCTCGCCCTGCTGATCGCGCTCGCCTTCGAGTTCGTGAACGGCTTCCACGACACCGCAAACGCGGTGGCGACCGTGATCTACACCCACTCGATGCCACCCCTGGTGGCGGTGATCTGGTCGGGGACTTTCAACTTCCTCGGCGTGCTGCTGTCGTCGGGCGCAGTAGCCTACGCCATCGTCACCCTGCTGCCGGTCGAGCTCATCCTGCAGGTCGGCTCGGGCGCCGGCTATGCGATGATCTTCTCGCTCCTCATCGCGGCCATCATCTGGAACCTCGGCACCTGGGCGCTCGGCCTGCCGAACTCGTCATCGCACGCGCTGATCGGATCGGTGCTCGGCGTCGGCCTCGCCAATCAGCTCATGGGCGGCCAGGACGGCACCTCGGGCGTCGACTGGAACCAGGCGCTCGGCGTGTTCAAGGCGCTCGCCTTCAGCCCGATCTGCGGCTTCGTCGCGGCCGCACTGCTGCTGCTCGCCCTCAAGTTCACCGTGCGCCGCAAGGACCTGTACGAGGCGCCCAAGGGCGATGCGCCGCCCCCGCTCTGGATCCGCGGCGTCCTGATCCTGACCTGCACCCTGGTGTCGTTCTTCCACGGCGGCAACGACGGGCAGAAGGGCATGGGCCTGATCATGCTGATCCTGATCGGCGCCGCCCCCACGGCGTACGCGCTCAACCGGACCATGAACGCCGACGCAACGCCAGCCTTCGTTCAGACCTCGGATGCCGCCAGCAAGGTGTTCTCGACCTATTCCGGTGGCGGGGCACGGCCCGACGCCGCCCAGGCCCGCAAGACCGTGGCCGACGCGCTGAAGGCGAAGGCGCTCAACAAGCCGGAGGTGTTCGGCGCCCTCTCCGCGCTCTCGACCGACATCGCCGCCTCGGTGAAGGGCTACGGCTCGCTCCAGCAGGTCCCCGCGGGGGCGACCTCGAACGTACGCAACGACATGTACCTCGCCTCCGACGCGATCCGCCTGCTGCCGAAGTCGGGCGCGACCCTGTCCGAGAGCGACGCCAAGACCCTCAAGGGCTACACCGAGCTCCTCAACGAGGGCACCCGCTACATCCCGGGCTGGGTGAAGGTCTGCGTCGCCCTGGCGCTCGGGCTCGGCACGATGGTCGGCTGGAAGCGCATCGTCGTCACCGTCGGCGAGAAGATCGGCAAGACCCATCTCACCTACGCGCAGGGCGCCTCGGCCGAGATCGTGGCCGCCGGCACCATCGGGCTCGCCGAGCTCTACGGCCTGCCGGTCTCGACCACGCACATCCTGTCCTCGGGCGTCGCCGGCACCATGGCCGCCAACGGCTCGGGCCTGCAGATATCAACGGTGCGCAACATGGCGCTGGCTTGGGTGATGACCCTGCCGGCCGCGATCCTGATCGCCGGGACGTTGTTCTTCATCCTGCGCCACCTGTTCTGAGCCGGATGCCGCCGAGGAAATTCGGGCGGCGACCGAAACGCTTGCTGAGCGTGTCGGCACGCTCAACGCACGCGGGACGCGCGTGCCGACATCCGCCTGAACACAGGCGTCCGTTACTTCTTCCCGGGCGGCACGCGTGACGTCTCAGGCGATAAGCCTTTCGCCTCGTGGGGGCCCGTGCCGTGCACGGCATCGCTGCCGATGATACCCCCGCCCACGGAGGAAGCCGGTGGGTTTCCGGTCGTGGCTCCGGCGCCGGTGTCAGGAGTTTGTCGGGTCGTCATGGTTGCCGTCCCAGCTGCGTTCGGTGCGGCTGTCTCTGCGAGCGCAAGGCCCGACCCGGCGGCAACGATAACGGCAGCAACGAAAACTTTGGCCAACATGATGCTCTCCAACAGGGCTGGCCTCAACGCTTAAAGATCAAGCTAGTTTCGCTGGCGGGTCGGCGGTCGCATCCAGCTAATCAGCAACGTCTGCTTCCGCGCGTGGCTGCTCACGAGCGGACCGTCGCAAAACCACCCGGAACGGTCATTCCGGAAGCGCCCCAATCCGGACGCTCGTGTCGTATTGGCTGCCTCCCGTAAGCACCCATTCGTCGGCTCTGTGGCATAGGATATAATTAAATTAGCAAACCAGAGCCCTATCCGTCCTCAAAGACGGTCGAGACATCATATAAATGCAACCACAATGTCAGTTGCTTAGTCTAACTGAGGCTACGGCTGTTGAAAATAACTGCAGCAGTGCGGCAGTGATATCACCACCTGATGCAACAGGAAAATATAGTCCGTCCGATGCACAGGCCTTGAGAGCAGGACCGATGTTCGCCTCGTATGGCCGAACATAACTATTATAGAAATCGTTGTCATAAATCGGCAAATATTGTGTGTAGATAATGCCAATCCTGACATTGTTGTTCTTTAATAGGTTGCAGGTTGAAGGGCTGAATGGGCCAATGAATCGATTGCTTTGAAACTGGAATCCTGCACTCTGATTTGTGACGCTGCCGCCGGTGTCCTCAACGCCATCAGTAACAAAAAATAGAAATCGGATCGGCGAGGTTGAAGTAGCTCCAGTTCCACTCGCCGGTATAGTAGAATTCATTTTAGCGATAGCTCGCTCAAAATCTGTTTGATTGTCAGTTTGATTATAATACGCGTATGCAATATCGATATTGCTTGCAGCCGACTTTATCTGACCTAGCGTCGGCGTCATTGCCTGTAATCTGGTTTGCGTCGTGGAGTCGTTGAAGGTCCACATTTCCATTTGAAACTGCTGAGACAATGACATGCTTGAGTTGGCCTGATCCACTAGGGCGGATACAGCATCCCTCAGTACTTGAATGCGAAGTTTGATATTGTTTTTCTGGGCAATATGATAATTGTCATTCTGATTATCGCCCGTCACATTGCCTTTGCTGTCGAAGGTATGTTGATGACAAGCGAAAGCACACCCGCCAGTAGCAATCTTCATATTATTGACGTCGGCATCGGTCGCAGCGAGCCCCATTGAAGGTGAATTATCAAGCAGAAGATAAAAGTTTATATATTGAAATAGATTTCTCGTGCTTGACGACGAGCCACCGATGTTCATCGTCATGATTTTCATCATTGATGATAGCGTGGTCTTTACAGTCGCGGTATAATTGGCCGTCAAGCTTAACGACGAAGCGCCATTCACCGGTGAGCCTGGCGTGAAAGACGTGACCGTAACGCCAGGAACCTTCGCAGCTTCCGTGCGAAACTGCGCCTCCATGTTCTGAAGATTGGTCGTCGATATGGTGTTCGTCTTTTGCGACATCACCGCGAGCACGGCTCCATCTAGGGCCGCGTCAAGCTGCGCTTTGGCTGCGTTACGTCGACCGTAATCGATAGCTGCCGCCGAAGCGAACAGCACCGGCATAGCGACGAGAGCGAATGTAAGTGCGACCTGACCGGATCGGGCGCACTTGTAGCTTCGGGCGGCCCTCCCAATCCGACTTTCCATCTGATGCAGCAGTCGGGACACGGCACCCTCGAAGTCTAGTTATAGTTTGGGCAAGCCGAGCCGCCGGGCATGATGATCTCTTTGACGGTTCTCTGCGACCAAGGTATTTGCCTGGTGAAAGACAGGCCACGGCTGCCAAAAATCCATCTGTAGAGTGAACTACCGATGATTGGCGTGTAGCTCATTGTCACTTCGGCGAGAATATAGCGAGCGCCATCGAACTGATAGGCAGCCGGCGTCGCAGGTAGGCCGCTGGTGCCGTTAATCTGCAATGCTGGACGTTTAGTTGCGTTTTGTGACCAACTGGAACAGACGCCGCCATATAACGCTCCGGAGATCGATTCCACTCCCATGGAGTTGACGATGATCTGCAGGCTTGATGCGTCTAGAGGCCTAAGAATTGCATTTGCAGCCCCCGCAATGGTCGCCATGTCATTTGAGGAAGGACTTGGATTATCTGCCCTTCCTGACAGATCACCGAGTGTCCGCGCGAACAACGTAACCTTTCGGTTCGCGTCAAGGATGCGGGCCAGCTCGATTGTGCCAAAATAAAGCACGATGAGTATCGGTAAGATGAGGGCAAATTCGACCGCTGCGATCCCGCGCTCATCTTTCTTGTAACGCGCAAGACGTCCGTAGAAACCGTCCATCACGAACACACGGATTTGGTCGTGTACGGCTCGACCTTGAACACCGTAGCGGCTTGGAGCACACGCCGCTTATTCGGCAGGTTGGACGAGGTGGAGCCCAAAAGCGGGAAGAACACCGGAACGTCCACGGCTGCCTGCACGATCATGATCGCGGATGCTCCCGCACAGGTATAGCTCGGAAAATTGGCGTTCCAGTCGCTGACTCCGTTCGCATCTGTGGCCACGGGCGAAACTGGCGCGGCGGATGCATAGTTCGACGCTTGCGTGACACTAACCCGGACATTAGCGCAATTGAAGATCGTGATGCGTGCTGCGCCATTAGGCTGGGTGCAGATCGCGTTGCGGAACCGACTCATTAAGGTTGCTGCATCGGTTACGCCGGCATTCGTAGTCTGAAAGCTGCCCGTGTATATCTGCCGCCCAGCCTCGACGACGGCTTGCTGAAGAATTTCCTGCTCCCAGGAAACAAGGCCGTTCTCCAGGCAGCCGCCGAGTAGAGCGAGAAAGGGCAGTGCGACGAGACCGAACTCCACGGCCGTAGCACCATCTCTAGCCCCATACAGCCGCGCAGCAATCTTCGCTGGACTGCGCCCCCCCACCCTCAATAAGCCTATTAACCGCATGGCCCAACCCAGCCAATTGCCACTTTTGGGACCCTTAAACCTTAAAATATTAATTTTCGTTGCGCTTCTTAGCTATAGATCAAGCGCCATCGCCATTTTCGTGGATAAATCTCGGACTTACTGCGTGAATGCAACCAAAAGTTGCTGGATAACTGTTTGACAGAGGGACAGTGCATTAGCCCACGGCTAATTTTTTCTGCTCATAGGTTGGGCCAACCTAAAATTTATAATAAGCAATGAATGTAGATTGCAAAGAGCAAGGTTCCCAAGCAAAGGAGAGCCACCCCCTACTTGTATGATTGTGAGCAGAGGCTTTATATTTTGAACTTCAATGCCAATTCAACGGCTAGTAATTCTGGAGAGAACATTCGCGTTTTCACTTATTAACGTCGCAGGTCATCGTCGTTAAGCTGCAGGGAAGCAGACGTTCCGATGGACTTCAAAGTGTCGTAAGCGGGCGCAGCGATTGCGTCCGCTGTCATGCATTGTCACCCGGAAGCGGACCAACGGAAATCCACCTTTCTCTGGCATCACCATGGCCGTGGTGATTGCGTTCAGACCCCAGGACATCTGATCGGGCCACCGTCCGCGTGGGGACGCAGTCAGGCCACGCGGCGTTGGATCGCCGCGACGCTCCTGTGGTCAGGAAACAATCTGCCGATGGCTGGGGCCAGCCGATCCAGGCCCATGGGACGGTGCGGCGAATGTCCGCTTCCGAGCGCAGGCGGGCGGTCGAAATCCGACGGCTGGCACCCATCGCAAGGGGTACCTCATGCTGCGGGGCTGCGTCAGCGGCCTTACAGGCGCGCTCCGGAGATCGCGACGCCGCCTGGAGGGCTCCTTCGCGGCTTTCGCCTTTGCGCAGCGCCACGTCGTCGTCCGCAGGTGTGGAACCGAAAGTCTCACACCCTCGCGGGACGAGGCCGTGGACGGGAGATCGCCTCGACCAATCGCGCGTGCCTCACACCGCGCTATCGCCGCCCGCGCGGGGCCGGGGTCGGGTCGGCGAGCGCCGGGACGGTCTTGGGCGAGCCGAGATCGTAGCTGCGGTTCTTCAGCGGATCGAGGCGCGTGCCCTCGGAGGCATCGAAGGCACGGGTGCCCGGCGTCCCGGAATCGAGGGCGAAGGCGGCGTTGGTGTTCGGGGCGTTGCCGCCCGGCGCGAAGGCCGAGGCCCGGCCCGGGACGCTCGGGTCGGGGCCCGGCTCGACCTTGTCGACCGCATCCGCCGGTGGCGCCTGGCGGCTCTTCTCCACGGCGCGCCAGCGGGCGACGTTGCGCTGGTGGCCTTCCAGCGAGTCGGCGAAGGCGTGGCCGCCGCTGCCGTCGGCCACGAAGTACAGGTCCTTGGTGCGGGACGGATTGGCGACCGCCTCCAGGGCGGCCCGGCCGGGATTGGCGATCGGGCCCGGGGGCAGGCCCTCGATCGCGTAGGTGTTGTACGGCGTCGGCCGGTCGATCTCGGAGCGCAGGATGCCGCGCCCGAGGGTGCCGCGTCCGCCCACCAGCCCGTACACGATGGTCGGGTCGGATTGCAGCTTCATCCGCTTGTTCAGGCGGTTGATGAACACCCCGGCGACCCGGGGGCGCTCGTCGGCCCGGCCGGTCTCCTTCTCGACGATCGAGGCCAGGGTGACCATCTCGGCCGGGGTCCGCACCGGCACGTCGGCGCTGCGCCGGAGCCAGATCTGGTTCAGCACCTCGCGCTGCTTGGCGCGCATCAGGTTGACGATCTGCTGGCGGGTGGCGCCGCGCTCGAACTTGTAGGTGTCGGGCAGGAGCGAGCCCTCGGGTGGGATCTCGTTGATCTCGCCGGAGAGGATGTCGTTGTCGTTGAGCCGCGTGACGATCTGCTCGGAGGTGAGACCTTCGGGGAACGTGATCGCGTGCTGGACCTGCCGGCCGGTGGTCACCGTGTCGAGGGCATCCGCGATGCTCGCATGGGCCTTGAACATGTATTCGCCGGCCCGGAGCGCCGGACGGCCACCGAAGCGGGCGGCGAACTCGAACAGGCCGGTATGATCGATCACGCCCTCGCGCTTGAGCGCCTCGGCGATCTCGCCCGTGCCGCTATGGGGCGGGATCACCACGACCTTGTCGGTGGCGAGGGGGCCCGGCTCGCGCACCTGCCGCTGGAACAGGGTGATGCCGATCATCGCCGCGATGGCGATCACCACCGCGAAGGTCAGGGCGCCGCTGATGATGCCGACGAGGCCGCTGCGCTCGCGCACCGGCTTCTCCGGCGGCGGCGGCGCGGCGGTCGGCTTGATCGCCTCGCCCGGCGAGCGCGGCGACAAGCGCTGCGGCAGGGCGGGCTCGTCGGCCGGATCCCGCGCGATCATCTCGGGCGCAGGCATCTTTGAGCGGCGGAAGAACATCGAGATCCTGTCGAGATCATCGTCCCGAAAGCCGGCGGCCGGCGTTCGGGACGACGATGATACAACACCGGGCCCGCGCGCACCGTTTCGCGCCGCGGGCCGGGACCGGCGGCCCGCAACCGGGTGCGCGCGTCGAGATCCGCGACCCTAGCCGGGTTTGTGGCGAAATTGCCGTTTCGCGCCGCGGGAACGGGCCGATCAGACCGCCGGCTGGCAGGTCGCGCAGAAGAAGGTCGAGCGGTTGGCCTGGACGATCCGCGTGATCGCGCCGCCGCAGCCCGGGTGGCGGCAGGGCTCGCCGACCCGGTCGTAGACCCGGAAGGCGTGCTGGAAGGCGCCGGCGGTGCCGTCAGTGTGGGCGTAGTCGCGCAGGGTCGAGCCGCCGGCCTTCACGGCCTCCTGCAGGACCTGCACGATCGCCTTGGCCAGGGCGTTGGCCTTGGGCGTCGGCCGCCCGTCGGGCTTGGCGAGGCAGCCGGCCGGCGCCTCTGGGTGGAGGCGCGCCCGGTTCAGGGCCTCGCAGACATAGATGTTGCCCAGCCCCGCGATCAGGCGCTGGTCGAGGAGCGCAGCCTTGAGCGGCGCGATCTTGTGCCGGAACAGGCCGGCGATCACCGCCCCGGTCAGCCCGTCCAGGGGCTCGATCCCCATGTTGGCGAAGTGGCGGCAGGACTCCAGGGTCTCGCTCGGAACGAGGTCCATGAAGCCGAAGCGGCGGGCATCGTTGTAGGTGATCGTGGCGCCGGTGCTCATCGCCATGACCACGTGGTCGTGCTTGGGCGTGCCCTGCGCCCCCTCCAGATAGAAATCCCCCGGCGAGACGTTGCTGCCGTCGGGCAGGGCCACGTCGAACCGGCCGCTCATGCCGAGATGCATGATCAGGGTCTCGCCCGAATCGAGGGCGGCGGTGAGGTACTTCGCCCGGCGGGCGAGATCGGTCACGGTCCGCCCCTCCAGCCGCGCGGCGAATCGCTCGGGGAACGGGAAGCGCAGGTTCGGCCGGCGCAGGGTGACCCGGCTGAACCGGGCGCCGACCATCGCGGGCACCAGGCCGCGCCGTACCGTCTCGACCTCGGGAAGCTCCGGCATTTTTTTTCCGAGACAGTTTCGTTGGACCGCATGCGCACGCGGCTTGGATATCGAATTCTTCGACGGGACCGGCAACGGCGCGGTTTGCCGCCCTTCCCGGCGAAGAGCCTGCGACGGTTGACGTTCAGCGCCGGCGAAGTCTGACGTAGAGCGCGCCGCCGCCGCCATGGTGCCGGGCCGCCTCTTCGAAGCCCAGCACGATGCCCCGCAGCTCGGCCCCGCGCAGCCAGTGCGGCACGCTGCGCCGGAGTACCCCCCGCTCGGCGAAGGCGTCGGGATAGGCGGAACCGCCCTTCTCCTGCCCGCCCTTGCCGGTGACGACCAGCACATAGGCATGCCCGGCCGCTCGGCACTGGAGCAGGAATCCCGTAAGCGCGGCATGGGCTTGGGCCTGAACCATCCCGTGCAGATCGATCCGTGCCTCGACCGCCAGACGCCCCCGGCGCAGCCCGACCTTGGCCTGTCGCTCCAGCCCGGACGGCGCTGCGTGGCTCTGCGGCGGCGCCTGATAAGGCGCGGCGGTGACCTTGTGGGGCAGGGCGGCCGCCGGCTTGGGCGGCAGCTTCGGAAGGAGTTTTTTCGGTGTCGGGCTCGCGGTTGGCTTGAGGATCGGTGCCGTCAGTGGCGGCATGATCGCGGTCGGCGCTGGCGGGGTTTCGTGCGGCTGAGGCGTCGCCCGGCCCGTCAGCGGCGTCACCAGCTTGGCGATTTCGCCCCAGAGCGTGGCCTCCCCGGCGGTCAAGCGGCGCGTGCGGCGCGGCGGCCTCACGGCGCGACCCCGCGAGCGGGTTTTGGCAGTAGCACCACGAAGCCGATAGCGGCGCGCAGGTTTCCGGCCGCGATCCCGGCCTGCGCCCCCGTCCCGACGAACAGGTCGCCCCGGGCCGGCCCGACGATCGCCGATCCCGTATCGGCGGCGATGACGAGGCGCCCCGTCTCGCCCGGCGCACCGCCCGGGAGCTGTCCGACGAGCCAGAATGGCAGGCCGTAGCGCCACAGCCCGCCATCCACCGCGAGGCTGCGTCCGGGCGTCAGCGGTGCGTTGGCGGCGCCGGGCGGACCGAGGGCCGGATCTTCCACCGCGGCGAGGCGGAAGAAGATATAGGAGGCGTTGGCGCGAATCAGGCGCCGGGCGGTCTCGGGATGCGCCCGCAACCACGTCGTCCAGCGGGCGAGCGTCAGCCCCTCCAACGGCAGGTGGCCCTCCTGCACGATCAGCTTGGCCACCGCCGTGTAGGGCCGGCCGTTGCGCCCGTCATACAGCACACGGACGGCCCGCCCGTCGGGCAGCCGGACGCGGCCCGAGCCCTGGACCTGCAAGACCAGCAGGTCGACGGCGTCGCGCAGCCACAGGATCGGACGCGCCCGGGCACCCAACGCACCGTCGTCAATGGCGGCCCGGTCGGGATAGGGCTCGAACCCTTCCGCGGTGGCGCGCGCCGCGCGCAGCGCCGGGTCGAGACCGGGCCGGGTCTCGCCCGGTGCGAGAGAGACGAGGTCGTCGGGCCTCGCGAGCACCGGCGTCGCGAAGTCCGGCCCTTGCGTCAGCGAGCCCTCCAGTTCCGGCTCGAAATAGCCCGTAAGGAAGCCGGGTCGCTCGGCCCCCGGCCGGACAACCTGAAAGGCTTCGAACCGATCCCGGAAGAACGCCGCCACCGTTTCCGGCCCGACACCGGCCGCCGCGGCGCAAGTCTGCGATAGGGTGGCCGGATTGCCGAGAACCCCCGCGGGCTGCGGCGTCGGCGGCGCCGGCGCGACGCAGACCCGGCGGAACGCGTCAAGCGCTGCGGTGGGATCCGAGCCCGGAAAGTCTCTCAGGCTCTCGAACGGAATCGGTGTCAGGACAGCGTCGCCGACCTGGGCGGGGGCAGCGGGCGCCGAACCAGCTAGGAAGATCGCAAAGAGGGCGGTCGGGAGCCGTCCGGACCAGATAGGCAGGTTTGGCACGGCAACAGGATCACGAAATCACGCGCCGGCTTCGGTAGCCACGAGTTGCCAGTTCGGGTCCCGCGAGCCGAGGGTGCGCGCGAAAGTCCAAACGTCCGGCACCTCGACCACGGTCTCGGCGCTGCCGTCGACGACCTTGCCCTCGGCGTTGCGGGTGGCGGTGATGAGGTTCGACAGGAAGCGCACGGTGATCTGCGCCACGCGGTTGCGTACCTCGATCGCAACGATCTCGGCCTTGTCGATCGACACGAAGGTAGTCTCCAGCGTCTGCCGGTTGCGCTCGCGCTCAGCGATCGCCCGCTCGAACGCCTCGCCGACTTCCTTGGAGAGGAGCCCCCGCAGGGTCTTCCGGTCGCCCTTGGCGAAGGCAATCATAATCGTCTCGTAGGCTGCCTTGGCCCCCTCGATGAAGGCGCGCGGGTCGAAGCCGGGCTCCGCCTGCACGGCGGCCTCAAGGCCACGTGCGATCTCGGAGCCGGGCTCCGCAATGCCCCGCCAGTCGCGCACGGCCGCAGCGGCCTGCGGCGGCGCAGGCTGCACCCGGTCGGCACCGGGCAGGCGTACGACGTTGTCGCCCTCGGAGCGCGCCTGGGGTTCGGTCCGGCTGCGGTCCACCGGCTTGAACGGCGAGCGCTCCGCGCCGGTCTTCTGGCCGAGCACCGAGCGCAGGCGCCAGATCACGAAGACGGCGAGCGCGAGAAAGATGATCGTCGTAACGTCGAAGCTGTCCTGCATCACCGATCCGATGGTGGCCGCGGCGGGACCTCGTGCCCCTTGCCGAGGTCGTGCGCGGTGCGGCGCCGGCAAAGCGCTCGCGGGTCCAGGCGACTCATAACCGACCAGCGCGCCCGGAGCGAGCCGGTTGTACCGGTGCGGAACGCCGCGATCCCCGTGCCTCAACCGATATGGGGCGTGGACACCGCCGCCGCCAGCGCCACGCCAGCCTGCTGCTTGTCCGTGCCCGGCGCGCGTGTTAGCGGCGCTGCCTTCCGGGCCGCTTCGCGGTGCCGTTCAGCGGCTCCCGCCGCGACAACCCGGGCCGGCCCTGCCGGCCGATCGAGAAGGATGATCCGCATGGCCGACTCTCCGGCAGCCAACGGCAACGGCGGCGGCATGCCGCAGGGCGACGCGCCGACCATCAACGCGCTGGCGCAGTACACGAAGGACCTGTCCTTCGAGAACCCGAACGCGCCGCGCTCGCTGCAGCCCAAGGAAGGGCTCGGCCCGCAGATCAACATTCAGGTCAACGTCACCGCGCAGCAGCTCTCGGACACCGATTTCGAGGTCGAGCTAACGCTAGAAGGCGATGCCAAGATTCAGAATGAAGTGCTGTTCGCGTTCGACGTGAAGTATGCGGGCGTCTTCCGGATGGTCAACATTCCGGCCGACCAGCTTCATCCCGCCGTGATGATCGAGTGCCCGCGCCTGCTGTTCCCGTTCGCCCGCCAGATCGTGGCCGAGGCGGTGCGCAACGGCGGCTTCCCGCCCCTGTATATCGACCCGATCGATTTCGTCGCGCTCTACCGCCAGAAGGCCATGGAAGCGCAGGGTGCCGGCGGCCCGCTGGCCTCCTGAGGCTCTTAAATTGACCCGGCGAGCCCGTCAGCGGCCGCCGGGACCGCGATAGGCCGCCGCCAGCGTCCGCAGCGCCTCTGCCGGGCGCCCGGTCAGACGCCTGGATCGCATCACGATCCAGGTGAGCGGCAACTCGGGCAGGCCCAGCCGTGCGCCAACCTCCACGGCGCCTGGCGGGGCGGTGCTCGGCGCCAGGGCGGCGATTGCGAGGCCCGCCGTGACCGCTGCACCGACGGCCAGCACGCCGCCGCCGACGAACACCTCTGTCCAGGGCAGGCCGGCCGCATCCAGGGTGCGGGCCGCCGCCGCCCGGACGTTGCAGGGCCCCGACAGGCCCGCGAGCCGTAGAGGCTCTCCCGCCGGAGGGGCCGGGAAATCCGGCGCCGCGAACCAGCCCAAGCGCTCCTGCGCCAGGACGGTCCCGTCGCGCTCGGGCCTCTCCTCGGCTCGCAGCAGCACCGCGTCGTAGCCGCACTCGCCGGCGGACTCGAAAGCGGAAGCGAGGTCCCGCGAGGGGACGATCCGCACCTCCAGGGTTAGACCTGCCTTGTCGAGGCCGAGGCGCCGGAGCAGAGCGGGCAGGTCCGGACCGGCGACGTGATCGCTGATGCCGAGGCACAGCCGAGCCGGCACGTCGGCCGTGATCTCCGACAGGGCGCTCTCATGCGCCTCCAGCAGCCGCCGCGCCGCCGACAGGAACAGCTCGCCCTTCCGGGTCGTGGCCACGTGCCGGGGCGTCCGGTCGAGCAGCCGCTCCCCGAGCCGATCCTCAAGACGCTTGAGGCGCAGGCTGATCGCCGCCTGCGAGGTGTCCAGCGCCTCGGCGGCGCGGGTGAAGCTGCCGAGATCGACCACCCGCACGAAAGCCAGGACGCTGTCGAGATCGAGGGGACGAGGCAGCATCACAAACGTCCGTTATCAGAGATATTCCCAGCGATATCTCGCTCTTATGATCGTCGCCTGCAACTCTGTCGGCGCGACAGAGGAGAGGACGATGCTTGTTGCACGCTACCGGCACCGCTTGCCGGCCGATTATCCGATGGACCGGATCCGTGCGCGGGTCGCCGAACGGGCGCCTGCTTGGAACGCGATACCTGGCCTCGTCTTCAAGGCGGTCACCATTGAGAAGCGCGCACGCGGCGCGGCGGCGAATGCCTATAGCTCACTCTATCTATGGCGCGACGCCGGTGCGGCGGCCGAATTCCTTATCGGGCCGGGCTTCCGGGCCGTGATCGAGAGTTTCGGGCGCCCGCAGGTGGAGACGTGGCTTCCGTTCGATGTGAGCCTCGGCGCTGCCGCGACCATAGTTGCCCTGTCCGAGGAGACGCGGCAGATCGGTCCCGACGAGGATCTCGGCCAGTTGCGGAAGACCGAACAGGTCCGGGGACGGGACATCGCCGGGCACTCGGGCGTTCTGGCCACCTTGGTCGGGCTCGAACCCGCCACGTGGCGGCTGACGCGCTTCACCCTGCAGGCCGACCGAGCCGCCGCCCAGTCCGGCACCGAGGTCGTGCATCTCGCCGCCCCCGGCCTCGCGGCCCTGCGCGGTCTATGAGGAAGGCATGATGCGATGCCCCTGATCCGCATTTCCCTGCGCGCTGGCACCCCTCCGGCCTACCGCACCGCCCTGGTGGAGGGCGTCTACGCGGCCCTGCGCGAGACCTTCGCGGTGCCCGAAGGCGACCTGTTCGCCCTCGTCCACGAGCACGAGACGGCGAATTTTCACTACGGGCCGGACTATCTTGGCATCCGCCGCGGCGACGAACTCGTGATCATCCAGATCACCGCCAACGCCACCCGAACCACGGCCCAGAAGCGCACGCTCTACGCCGCCATCACGCGCAACCTCGGGCGCGAGCCGGGGGTGAAGCCGGCCGACGTGCTCGTGAATTTGGTCGAGGTCGCCCCCGAGAACTGGTCGTTCGGCGACGGGCTGATGCAGTACGGTCCGCCGGACCCCTGACGGTGCGGGAGGCGGGCTTGACCGTAGCGAGACCGGAGTCCAGGTGCGGGGCCCGCCGCCAGATCTGGATCGCATGAGCCCCACCGCGCACCTCGCTTTGATCAACCTGTTCATCGGCGACATCCAGGGTGGTCTTGGGCCATTCCTGGGGACCTGGCTGGCGCAGGCCGCATCCTGGAGTCCGGCGCGGATCGGGTTCGTCATCACCCTGGTTGGATTCGGGACGCTCTTTCTGAGTGGTCCGTTCGGGGCCCTGGTCGACCGCTTTCCGCGCCCGCGCCTGTTGGTGGCGCTCGCCTGCGCAGCGATCCTGATTGGCACGCTGCTGCTCTTGCCAGCGCGCAGCTTCCCGGCGGTTCTGGTGGCGCAGCTGCTGGCCGCTGCAGGTGGCACGCTGCTTCTGCCAGCGGTCGCGGCGCTGACCCTGGGAATCGTCGGGAAGGACGGATTCCCCAAGCAACAGGGTCGCAATCAGGCTTTCAATCATATCGGCATTCTGATCGCTGCCGGTGGCATCAGCCTCGGTACTAGTACCTTCGGCCCAGCCATCGCCTTCTGGGTGCTGGGCGGCATGGCGGTCGCCGCGATCGTCGCCACGCTGACGACACCGGCCGGTGCCTGGAATCAGCGTCGCGCCGTGGGCTGGAAGGAAGACGAGGACGACGAGCCGCAGCGCAGCGGCATTCGGCAGGTTCTCGGCAACCGGCGCCTCCTGGTTCTCACCGTGGCGCTGACGCTGTTCAACCTCGGCAGCGGCGGCATGCTGTCCCTGCTCGGCCAGAAGCTGGTTGCCACCGCTGCTGACGCCACGACCTGGACCGCCCGCTACGTGATGGTGGCACAGTTGGTGATGGTGCCGGTGGCGCTGTTCGCCGGCTCTCTGGCGGATCGGCGCGGACGGCGTCAGCTCCTGATGGTGGCCTTCGCGGTGTTGCCGGTACGGGCGGTGCTCTCGGGCCTGATCGACGATCCGGTCTGGCTCATCACTGCGGAAGTCCTGGACGGCGTGGCTTCGGGCATTGTCGGAGTGGCGGTGCCGGTGATCGTGGCGGACCTGACCTGGGGCTCCGGCCGCACCCAGACGGCACTCGGCAGCGTCAACGCCGTGCAGGGCGTCGGCGGCGCCCTGTCGGGCTGGTATGGCGGCTTGTCCTACGGGCTGTTCGGCTGGACCGGCGCGTTCCTCGCCCTCGGCGTGCCGGCGCTTATGGCCCTCGCGCTGGTAATCTGGCTCGATACAACCCCCGAGCCTGGGCGGCGCCGGCGTCGACGGGAGCGGCGCAGCGCGGCGATCCAGGGAGCGTAGGTTTTCTCCAGGCTGTCGACTTTTGGTACAGTCTCACGCTGCGGGGAGAGGGAGCGATGAGGGATCGGTCCCCCGTATCACCTGTGGTGGTGACCCCGGACGACCTGCGCGCCGTAGACGCCGTCTTCGACGATCTCACCGCCTTCGATGCGGGTCGATGGCGTGCCGCGACGCGCGGATGCGGCCGCGGCGTTCGTGACAATGCTCCCGCCGGGATGCGATCTGCACAATAGGCATGCGTTCCTGGCAAAGTGCGACGACACGGCCATCGGTCATCTGCATCTCGTCAATGGCTATCCCACAGCAGAAACAGCCTTCATCGGGCTCCTGGCGATCCGCGAGAGTGCTCAAGGATCGGGCCTCGGCCGGGCGCTTTACCAAGCTGCGGAGCAATTCGCTTGGAAGAACCTACACGTGTGCACGCTGCGCTTGGCCGTGGTGGAGACCAATCCGGTCATGAGCTTCTGGACGTGGATGGGATTCAGCCCGACCGGTGAGATCAAGCCGTTCCGGGGCGAACGCGTTACTTCTCGGGCGATCCTGATGAGAAAGCAGCTTTAAAAACACGAAAAGCCCGGCCTGTGAGGCCGGGCTACTTCGAAGAAGAACCATCTCGCGGGGACGATCAGCCGATATGCGGGCTGCCGGTGGCGGCTGGGAAGCGGTCGGCCAGGGCGCGGCGGAGTTTTTCCAGGGCGCGGTTCTCGATCTGGCGGACCCGCTCCTTCGAGATGCCGAGGCGCTGGCCCAAAGCCTCCAGGGTTGCCTGATCCTCGGCGAGGCGCCGCTCGCGCAGGATCCGCAGCTCCCGCTCGGACAGAACCGTAAGTGCCTGCTGCAGCCAGCTGAGACGCCGCTCCCCATCGACTGTGGCGCTGACGGTCTCGTCCGGTAGCGCGGCGCCATCGACCAGAAAGTCCATGCGCTCGGATGAGGCCTCGTTGTCCTCGCCGATAGGTGCGTTGAGCGACATGTCGGGGCCCGAGAGGCGGGCATCCATCAGTGCGACGTCGTCGCGCGAGACGCCGATCGCCGTCGCGATGCGGCGATGGATCTCGTCGCCGACATGCTCCTCGGTGGATTGCATCAGCCGCGCACGCAGGCGGCGCAGATTGAAGAACAGGGCCTTCTGGGCCGAGGACGTGCCACCGCGTACGATCGACCAGTTGCGCAGGATGTAATCCTGGATTGAGGCCCGGATCCACCACGTCGCGTAAGTCGAGAATCGGACATCCCGCTCCGGCTCGAACCGCGCTGCAGCCTCCATGAGACCGACATGCCCCTCTTGGACGAGGTCGGCCATGGGCAGGCCGTAGTGACGAAAACGCCCCGCCAGGGCGATGACGAGGCGCATATGGGCTGAAATCAGGCGGTGCAGGGCGCGTTCGTCACGGTTGTCCTTCCAACGGACAGCGAGGCCACGCTCTTCTTCCCGTGCCAGGAAGGGCGCCTCCATGGCAGTCCGTATGAACTGCCGACGAATTCCAGCGATATCAGCCATCCCGCCTGCCTCTTGTTGCCGAGTGCTGTTGCGGCGCCGAACGGAGCGTTCAACCCGCAGGGCGTCACCGATGGGCGGCGCCAGGCAACCGACAACGGGAGGTAAAACACGAAAGTTCCGCCGCTCCGCTTCGCAGTGCGCCAACCGGATGGCCACGTTTTCGTGTTCTGTTGGAAGAAAATGGGTTCCGACGCCGCGCCGTCCAGTCCTGACCCTTCAATCCGACAAGGAAACGTTGGGCTCGGAGCCGATCGGGGGCCGATTGATCCCGCGAAGAGCGCTCGGCGTTTCGGCATAAAAAAAGCCCGGCCATTCGAGGCCGGGCTCCGTTTCGCCGAAGAAGGGCGCCTCAGGCGGCCACTTCCTGAATATCGTCTCCCTCGCCGTCGGCATCCGCCTCGGGCTCAGCTTCCTTGGCACGGCGCGGCGACTTGGCCAGGCTCTGCTCGATCAGCTTCAACGCCTCGGTTTCGGTGATGCGGTTGACCGAAGAGATCTCACGTACGATCCGGTCGAGGGCCGCTTCGTAGAGCTGACGCTCGGAATAGGACTGCTCGGGCTGGGCCTCGGAGCGGAACAGATCGCGCACCACCTCGGTGACGGCGAGCAGATCGCCCGAGTTGATCTTCGCCTCGTATTCCTGGGCCCGACGCGACCACATCGTGCGCTTGATCCGGGCACGGCCGGTCAGCACGTCCAGCGCCTTCTTCACCAATTCCGGCTCGGCGAGTTTGCGCATGCCAACACTGTTGGCCTTCGCTGTCGGAACGCGTAGAACCATCTTGTCCTTCTCGAACGAGACGACGAACAGCTCAAGCTTGTAGCCCGCGATCTCTTGCTCCTCGATCGCGGTGATGCGACCGACGCCGTGAGCCGGATATACGACAGCCTCACCGGTCTTGAAGCCTTGCCGGCCGGCGGTCGTCGTCTTCTTGGCTGTGGTCATGCGAGAAGGGCCTCCACTGGCGCGCGACGCTCCGCGCCGCGCAAAACCGTGTTCTTCCGGGCGGGATACCCGGTTTGCCTCGCCGTTCCCGGGATCTCCGCCTAT
>Ga0182230_1000022_pt1 | contig 17323 bp, 14 predicted proteins | sample G6R1MG_28_FD_128384 | JGI IMG/M metagenome (GOLD analysis project Ga0182230, IMG submission 128384) | Miscanthus phyllosphere microbial communities from Michigan, USA - G6R1_NF_07NOV2016_LD1 MG | ecosystem: Host-associated > Plants > Phyllosphere > Phylloplane/Leaf | place: USA: Michigan...
TGCAGCAAGCCGTCGCCCACCAGCATGCCGATGCGATTGCCGTTCAACGCCCGGCCCTTCAGGGCGGCGTAGCGCTCGGGATCGATCCCCTCGGCGAGCCGCAGCCCCATCACCAGGAACTCGTCGGCCTGGTCGGCGGCCGAGAGCGTCTCGGTCTCGACGATGCCGTGGCCGTCGCGCTCGACCTGCTCCAGCCAGGCTTCCGGACCCCGCTCGGTGATGGTGCCGATCCGTCCCTCCGGCGTCACCAGCCGGCCATGCGCGCCGGGACCAATGCCGGCATATTCGCCGTAGCGCCAGTAGAGCAGGTTGTGCCGGGATTCGGCGCCGGGCCGGGCGTGATTGGAAATTTCGTAGGCCGGCAGGCCGGCCTGGCCGCAGACGTCCTGGGTCACGTCGTAGAGGATTCGACCGGCTTCGTCGTCCGGCGTGATGAGCTTGCCGGCGGCAGCAAGACCGTGGAACGGCGTGCCGGGCTCGATGGTGAGCTGATAAAGCGACAGGTGTTCGGCGGCGCGCGCCAGCGCCGCGGTCAGCTCGGCCCGCCATTGGGCGGGAGTCTGGTCGGGCCGGGCATAGATCAGATCGAACGAGGTCCGCTCGAACACGGCCTGCGCGATCCCGATCGCCGCGAACGCCTCCGCGGCATTGTGCAGGCGGCCGAGCTTCTTCAGGGAAGCGTCGTCGAACGCCTGCACCCCGAGGGAGACTCGGTTGACCCCGGCGGCACGGTAGCCGCGGAAGCGGCCGGCCTCGACGCTCGACGGGTTGGCCTCCAGGGTGATCTCGGCATCGGGCGCCATCGCCCAGTGCCCTGCCACCGCGTCGAGCAGCCCCGCCACCGTCGCGGGCTCCATCAGCGAGGGCGTACCGCCGCCGAGAAAGATGCTGGTGACGATCCGGCCCGGGGTGCGTGCGGCGGTGTGGGCGATCTCGGCCCGGAAGGCATCGAGGAAGCGCGGCTGGTCCACGCCGGCGTGCCGGACATGGCTGTTGAAGTCGCAATACGGGCACTTCGCGGCGCAGAAGGGCCAGTGCAGGTAGATCCCGAAGCCCGCGTCGCGGGTCGGATGGTCCGGGCCGGTCGAAGTCATGATCGACGGGATGTGCGCGTGCCGGCCCGGTTTGGCAATCAGGAGCCTGGCGCCAGGCAGGCGCGGCTCAGCAGCACGAAGGCCCGGGCGCGGTGCGACAACCCCTCCCCCTTCTGCCAATCGACCCCGTGCTTCTCCTCGGCGCTCATCTCGCCGAAGGTCCGGGCATGGCCCTCCGGCTGGAAGATCGGATCGTAGCCGAATCCGGCCTCGCCGCGCGGCGGCACCAGCGTGCCGAACACGCGTCCCTCGAACAGCTCGGTGTGGCCGTCCGGCCAGGCGAGCACCAGCGCCGACACGAAATGCGCCGTCCGGTTGGTCGCAGCGCGCTGCTCCAGCTCCGAAAAGATCCGGGCCATGGCGCCGGAAAAGTCCTTGGTCGGGCCGGCCCAGCGAGCGGAGAAGATGCCGGGCGCGCCGTCCAGCGCATCGACGCAGAGGCCGGAATCGTCCGCGAAGGCCGGCAGCCCGGTCGCCTTCGCGGCGGCATGGGCCTTGATGGCGGCGTTCTCGGAAAACATCGTGCCGGTCTCGTCGGGCTCGGGCAGCCCGAGCTCGCCGGCCGAGACGGCCTCGACCCCGAACGGCGCCAAAAGCTCGCGCATCTCGGTGAGCTTGCCCGCGTTGTGGGTGGCGATGACCACCTTCCCGGTCAGACGACGGCTCACGCAATGGCCTCCTTCTGCAGCGCCACCAGCCTGTCGGTGCCGGCGCGGGCGAGACGCAGCAATTCGAGGAGCTGCTCTTCGGAGAACGGCTCCATCTCAGCGGTACCCTGCACCTCGACGATGCCGCCCTTCCCGGTCAGCACGAAGTTGGCGTCTGTCTCGGCCGCCGAATCCTCGGCATAGTCCAGATCAAGCACGGGCGTGTTCTTGTAGAGTCCGCAGGACACGGCGGCGACGTGGTCGCGCAGCGGGTCCACCGAGATGATCGAGCGGGTGCGCATCCAGGCGAAGCAATCGTAGAGCGCCACCCAGGCCCCGGTGATCGCCGCGGTGCGGGTGCCGCCATCGGCCTGGATCACGTCGCAATCGACCGTGACCTGGCGCTCGCCCATGGCGGGGAGATTCGTCACGGCCCGCAGGGACCGGCCGATCAGGCGCTGAATCTCCTGGGTCCGGCCGGAGGGCTTGCCCGAGTTGATCTCACGACGGGTCCGGTCGTGCGTCGCGCGCGGCAGCATGGCATACTCGGCCGTGACCCAGCCCTTGCCGGAGCCGCGCAGCCAAGGCGGCCCGCGCTCCTCGAGAGACGCGGTGCAGAGCACCCGGGTGTTGCCGAAGCTGACCAGGCACGAGCCCTCGGCATAGCGCGACACCGCGCGCTCGAGGGTGACGGGCCGCAGCTCGTCGGCGGCGCGCTTCGAAGGCCTCATGGCGGGCCCTTTCTGGTGAGAGAGTGAGGGCCGGGCTCTTAGGCCGCTGCGACAGCGCGGGCAAGCATCGCCGTATGGATTGATCCCCGGACACCGGGCGGACATGATCGGACGACAGGATGACCGCGTGACCGACCTGAACCTCAGCTTTCAACAAGGCCCATCGATGCAGGCGCTCGACGCCCTCAACGAGCGCGCTCGCGAGATCTTCCGGCAGATCGTCGAGAGCTATCTCACGACCGGCGAGCCGGTGGGCTCACGCAACCTGGCGCGCATCCTCCCGATGGCGCTGTCACCGGCCTCGATCCGCAACGTCATGGCGGATCTTGAGCATTCCGGCCTGATTTTCGCGCCCCACACCTCGGCGGGCCGCCTGCCGACCGAGCTCGGCCTGCGCTTCTTCGTCGATGCCATGCTCGAACTCGGCGATGTCGGCCAGGAGGAACAGGCCCGGATCGAGGCAGAGATGCGCGCCGCCGCCTCCGGGCACACCTTCGACTCGGCGTTGGCCGCGGCCTCGACCATGCTGTCGGGCATCTCGCGCGGGGCCGGCGTGGTGCTGACCACGAAGGCGAACGTGCATCTCAAGCATATCGAGTTCGTCCGCCTGGATCCGGCCCGGGCCCTGGTGGTGCTTGTCTCGAATGACGGCTCGGTGGAGAATCGCCTGGTCGACCTCCCACCGGGACTGCCCGCCGGCGCGCTCCAGGAGGCCACGAACTTCCTCAACGCCCGGCTCCAGGGCCGCACCCTCGGGACCCTCCGGGCCGAGATCGAAGCTGGCCGCACGGCGATGAAGCGGGAGCTCGACGCGCTGACCGAACGCTTGGTCGATGCGGGCCTGGCAACTCCCGTCGGCCCGAGCGAGGCCCGGCAGCTGATCGTGCGCGGTCAGGCGAACCTGCTCGACGACCTGCGTGCGGTCGAGGATCTCGAGCGCATCCGCCTCCTGTTCAACGATCTGGAGACCCAGAAAGACGTCATCGACCTCCTGGCCCGGGCCGAGGGCGGCGACGGCGTGCGGATCTTCATCGGCTCGGAGAACAAGCTGTTCTCGCTGTCCGGCTCGTCGCTGATCGCGGCGCCGTTCCGGGATGGGTCCCAAAAAATCGTCGGCGTCGTCGGTGTCATCGGCCCGACGCGGCTGAACTACGCCCGCATCGTGCCGATGGTTGACTACACCGCCCGCGTGGTCTCGAAGCTGCTCGACGGCGGGCGGTGACGATCCTGACTTAGGCGGCGCGGACCGTATCCGGGAAGCGTGTGACCTCGGCGTTGAGCTGCGCCGCCTGACGCGACAGCGCGGAGGCCGCATCCAAGACCTGATGGGCCGCCGTGCCGGTCTGGTCTGCCGCCTCGGCGACGCCGGAGATATTGTTCGTCACCTCGTCCGTGCCCGCAGCCGCCTGCGTGACGTTGCGCACGATTTCCTGGGTGGCCGCGCCCTGCTCCTCGACCGCTGCCGCAACGGCGCCGGTGACGTCGTTGATGTCGCGGATGCGGGTCACGATCCCGCCGATCGCCTGCGCGGCTTGATCGGTCGAGCCCTGGATCCGATTGATCAGCCCGGTGATCTCCTCGGTCGCGTTGGCAGTCTGGGCTGCGAGTTCCTTCACCTCGGATGCGACCACGGCAAAGCCCCGGCCCGCATCACCCGCCCGTGCCGCCTCGATCGTCGCGTTCAGGGCCAGCAGGTTGGTCTGCGCGGCGATGTTGGAGATCAGCCCAACGGCATCGCCGATCTTCGATACTGCCTGGGCCAATTCCTGCACGAGGTGGCCGGTCTGGTCGGCCTCGCCGACCGCAGCCTGGGCCAGATTGGCCGAACCTCCGACCTGGCTGGCGATCTCCTGCACGCTGGAGCCGAGCTGTTCCGCGGCGGCTGCGACGGTGCGGACGTTGGTGGCGGCCTCCTCGGCGGCCGCCGCGACGCTGGTGGATTGCGCCGCCGCCTGGGTCGCGGTTGCGGTCAGCGCCTGGGCGGTGCCCTGGAGCTCGTTGGCCGAGGCCGAGACCATGCCGACGATCGCGCCCACGGCCTGCTCGAAGCCGTCGGCCAGCGCGATCATGCCGCGCTTGCGCTCGGCTGCGGCGGCCTCGTCGGCCAAACGCCTGGCCTCGGCCTGATCGCGGGCCCTCTGCGCCACCAGCGCCTTGATGCCCTCGACCGCGCGGCCGACCAGGCCGATCTCGTCATTGCGCCGGGCCTCGGCGATCTCTGCATCGATCGCCCCCTGACTCATGCGCTGCAGAGCGCCGACTAGGCGGTTCAGTGGGCGCGACACGGTGATCGTCATCAGCCGGCTCACCACGATTGCGAGGAGGAGCAACGCGATGAGGGTCGTCGCCGCCATCATCTGAGCCAGATGATCCACCTGCGCAAAAGCCATCTCTTTGTCGACAGAGAGGGCTACATACCAATCGAGGGAGGCCGGCAGGTTTGGAATACGCGCGAAGACTGTGAGCGTCGGCCGGTCGCCCTCTCGGGTCTCGACCACCTGCTCCCCGATCTGGGGCATCGGCCCGGACAGCAGCTCCGAGAGCGGTTTGCCGATGCGGTTCGTCTGGGGATGAATCAGCACCGTGCCTTTGCCGGACACCAAATAGGCGTAGCTGTTCCCATTCTGAGCGACAGCGCTGATCATCTGAGCCAGAGCGGCGGCTTCGAAATCGCCGCCGGTAACGCCGGTCAGCGTCCCCGTCGCATCATGGACGGGTGCCGCAGCGGTGATGACGAAGGTCCCGCGGCTTGCCGAGGTATAGGGTTCGGTGACGATCGGCCCATTCGCGGCGGCGACATCCTTGAACCACGGGCGTTTGCGCGGGTCGTATCCTGCGGGTACCTCGCCCTTCGGTATCTTTGTGTAGGCGCCGTCCGTGCGGCCCAGATAGCTGACGTAGAAGGTTTCCCGAACGATCGGGGCGCCGAGCACCGTATCGACGGCTGATCCAGTACCGGAATCGGGGATCTGCTGGGCCATCATTAGCGTCAGGTCGAGCTTGCCGCGCAGCCAGTTGGCGACGCTCCGCGCCGTCGTGGCGCTCAGGTTCGACATGTTCGTCTGGATGCTCGCCCGCAGGACGGACGATTGCACGCGGTAGATGTAGACCGAGCTCGCCATGAAGGTAACGCACACGATCGCCAGGATGAGGAGCGTCGCGCGGCCGGATATCCCAAGGCGCAGGCGCGAGCCCCTGGCGGGTCCCGCTGCGGTCATGATCAGTTCAGGCACGGTACACTCCTCATCGGTCGATAATCAATCGATCTCCACCGCAAATCCTGCAATCGTTTATTATCGGTCTCACGTATCTGAGTTTTATTAGACCGATCGTTGAGCGGACTAACGTATTTGCAGTCTGTAAGATCGTTTTTATAGACAGAGACGTTGCGATCTGGTCTCATTGATGAAGGGTCTAACGTTTGATCCTTACGGACTGCTTTCAAAAATGTACGACCTTACGCGCAGAGAAGCTTCGCGTTTCAGCGCACGGCGCGAGAAATGCAGGAGGTTTCAGCCCGGACCACGTCGATGATCGAGCGGGTGCGGGCGCGTTCAGGCGGCTCGGACCGAGTGCAGGAAGCGGGCGACCTCGTCGCTGAGCTGCGCCGACTGACGTGAGAGGGCGGACGCCGCGTCCAGAACCTGATGAGCCGCCGTACCGGTCTGCTCCGCTGCCTCGGCGACGCCGGCGATGTTGGTCGTCACCTCGTCGGTACCGCTTGCCGCCTGGCTGACGTTACGGACGATCTCCTGGGTCGCCGCACCCTGCTCCTCAACCGCCGCCGCCACGGCGCCCGTGACGTCGTTGATGTCGCGAATGCGCGTGACGATCCCGCCGATCGCACGCGCGGCATGGTCGGTCGAGCCCTGGATCCGGCCGATATAACCCGTGATCTCTTCGGTGGCCTTGGCGGTCTGGGCGGCCAGTTCTTTCACCTCAGAGGCCACGACCGCAAACCCCCGCCCCGCATCGCCAGCGCGGGCCGCCTCGATCGTGGCGTTCAGAGCCAGAAGATTGGTCTGGGCCGCGATGCTGGAGATCAGCCCGATCGCTTCGCCGATCTTGGACACCGCCTGGGCCAGTTCCTGCACCAGCCGACCCGTTTGATCCGCCTCGCCGACAGCGGCTCGTGCGAGGCTCGCCGAGCCTCCGACCTGGCCGGCGATCTCCTGCACGCTGGAGCCGAGCTGCTCCGCTGCGGCCGCTACGGTGCGGACGTTGGTGGCGGCCTGTTCCGCAGCGGCCGCGACGCTGGTCGATTGCGCCGCCGCCTGCGTCGCCGTTGCGGTCAGTGCTTGGGCGGTGCCCTGGAGTTCGTTGGCCGATGACGAGACCATCCCGACGATCGCGCCCACCGCCTGCTCGAAGCCGTCGGCCAGCGCGATCATGGCGCGCTTGCGCTCGGCCGCGGCGGCCTCGTCGGCCAGGTGCTGCGCTTCGACCTGGTCGCGGGCCTGTTGCGCCACCCGCGCCTTGATGCCCTCGACGGCACGGCCGACCAAGCCGATCTCGTCGTTACGCCGGGCCTCGGCGATCTCGGCATCGATCTCGCCCTGGCTCATGCGCTGCAGGACGCCGACCAAGCGGTTCAGCGGACGCGACAGGGTGATCGTCATCAGCCGGCCGATCACGAGCGCCAGGATAAGCAGCACCACGAGAGTGGCCACCGCTAAGTCCCGAGCCAGCGTCGTGATCGGAGCCAAAGCCGTGGCGCTGTCGACCGAGAGCGCCACGTACCAATCCAGCGAGGGCGGCAGATTCGGGACCCGGGCGAAGGCCGTGAAGGTCGCTCGGTCGCCTTCCCGGGTCTCGGCCACGTCGCCGCCGATCTTCGGGGGCGGCCCGGCGATCAGGTCCGCGAGCGGCTTTCCGATCAGCTCCGTGCGCGGGTGGACGAGGACCGTTCCGGCGCCCGACACCAGATAGGCGTAGCTTATGCCGCCTGTTGCGACCTCTGCAATCATCCGGGCCAGGGCCGCGCTGTCGAAATCGCCGCCGATCACGCCGAGGACCGACCGGTCCTCCCCAAAAACCGGACCCGCCGCGGTGATGGTGAGGACGTTCGTGCTCGCATCGTTGTAGGGCTCGGTCAGCACCGCCTGCCCCGCCGCCAGCGCATCCTTGTACCAGGGACGTTGACGCGGATCGTAGCCGGCGGGCAGCTCCGTTTTCGGCATCTCCGTGTAGAAGCCGTCGGGACGTCCGAGATAGGCACTCAAGAAACTCTCACGTGCCAACGGCAAGCCGAGCACGTCGTTCGCCTTCGGGCCGACCCCGACGGCGGCGATCTGCTGTGCCATGAGCTGCGTCAGTTCGAGCTTGCCGCGCAGCCAGTTGCCGACACTTCGCGCCGACGCGGCACTCAGGCTCGCCATGTTCGCTTCGAGATTGGCCCGCAGGGCGGCGGATTGCTTGGAATACAGATAGGCAGAACTCGCCCCGAAGGTCGCGAAGACCACGACAAGGATCAGGAGCAAGGCACGACCGGAAACACCGAGGCGCGATCGCGGCAAGCGCGCAAGTCCGGGGGCGTTCAAATCCGGTTCCGACATGCCTTGCTTTCATTGCAACAGAAGCGTTCGACCAGCCCTCATATCATGAACACCAGATCGGGCAATGTAACCTATCACATATCACTGCAATGATCGCCAAAAACACTTCATAGTCGACTGCGTCGTTAGTCGTTAGAGTGGCAAAAACATCATCATGGGTGCGTCATGTCTACTTTATTGATGTAACATATTTGATATGTTTTATGACATAATAAATACAACCCGTGATCCAGAAAGTTCTTCTTGCGATCCTTCGCAAAACAGCCGACGCCGGCTTTCATCCTGCCGGCGTCGGCTGTTCCGTTCGGTTGTCTTTGCGTGCGTGGTGAGCCGGTGGAGAAGCGACTTACGCCGGGATCACATCCACGATTTCATAGGTGTCGGGATCGACGATCACGATGTCGTCGCGCACCAGAATGAAGTCGTAGCCCTCGTATTCCGGTACGATCTCGATGATGGCCGGCGGTAGGCGGTGCAAACCGATGGAGCGCGGGATCGCGGTGCCGACCGCAAGACCGAACGCAACGTCGCGCAGCGGCGAGACGCCGAGGCGAGTGATCGAGCCGCGGAACGCGGTCCGCTGACGCGTGTCGAGCCGATTGACCGCGCCGCGCGGCGAGCCGCCGCCCCGTGCACCACGCGCGCCGTCGCGACCCCCCCGATCGCCGCGGTCGCCCGCTGCACCGCGATCGCCGCGCTGACCCGGTCCGGTCTCATCACGCCCGTTGCGTTCGCCGCGTTGGCCCGGGCCGGTCTCGTCACGTCCGTTGCGATCGCCGCGCTGGCCCGGGCCGCTCTCATCACGTCCGCCGCGCTGCTCGGCCGGGCCGCCGTCGCGGCCGCCTCGCTCCGCATTACCGGGATTGCCGCCGGGACCGTTCCGATCACCCGCGCCGCCACCTTGGCCGGGCCGGCCGGGGCCGTCGGCACCGCGCGCGGCCGGAGCACCGGGCTCGGCGCCGCGCCCCCCACCGTCCGCGCCACCGCGCATGCCGCCGCCCTCGGCTCCGCCGGCTCCTCCGCGCATACCGCCGCCGCCGGCTCCACCCGGTCCCGCGCCGCCGCCTGCCGCCGGCCCGGCACCACCACCCGCGCCGCCACCGCCGGCGGCCGGACCGCCGCCGCCACCCGGGCCGCCCTGCGCAAAAGCCGTCGCCGCGCCGGCGATGAGAATGGCGGCCGCCACCGTGTCCCTGAAGATCCGCGTCATGGCATTTCATCCCGTTGTGGTTGTGGTGCCGACGGCACCCGTGCCGGGCCGCAACGGGGTCCCGCGCGAAACCGTTCCGTCCCAGCCCGCCAACGGGTCCGGGAAGAAATGACACAGCCGGCCGCTGTCCCGGTCAAAGTCGGATCACGGCCTTGCGATCAGGATCGTCGCCTGTAACGTCCCGGTTATCGAAGAATAGGCCGGCTGTTACCGGCCGTTGAATCATGCGACGGAGACGCCATGTCCGCCCTGAGGGACGATACGATCGGTATCGCGCCGAGCGCCGCCGATGACGCGGCCGACCGCAAGCGTCGCATCTGGGCGATCGTCGGCTCATCCTCGGGCAACTTGGTCGAGTGGTACGACTTCTACTGCTACGCGTTCTTTGCGCTCTACTTCGCGCCCGCCTTCTTCCCGAAGGGCGATTCCACCAGTCAGCTCCTACAGACCGCCGGCATCTTCGCGGTGGGGTTCTTCATGCGCCCCGTGGGCGGCTGGCTGTTCGGGCGCATCGCCGACCGTGTCGGGCGTCGGACCTCGATGGTCGTCTCTGTGCTGATGATGTGTTTCGGCTCGCTCCTGATCGGCATCCTGCCGACTTACGAGCATGTCGGCACGCTCGCGCCCGTGCTCCTGCTGCTCGCACGCATGCTGCAGGGCCTGTCGGTGGGCGGCGAGTACGGCACCTCGGCGACCTATATGAGCGAGGTGGCGATCAAGGGGAAGCGCGGGTTCTTCGCCTCCTTCCAGTACGTCACGCTGATCGGCGGGCAGCTGCTCGCCTCGCTGGTCCTAGTGCTGCTCCAGACCGTGATGACCGCGCCGGAGCTGTCGGCCTGGGGCTGGCGGATCCCGTTCTTCATCGGTGCCGGGCTGGCGGTGGTGGCCCTCTACCTCCGGCGCTCGCTCGCCGAGACCAAGGCAGCCGGCGACAAGGAGACCGCCGGCACCTTCACCGAGCTGTTCAAGCATTGGCGGGCATTCTGCGTCGTCCTGGCTTATACGGCCGGCGGTTCCTTGAGCTTCTACACGTTCACGACCTACATGCAGAAGTATCTGGTCAACACCGCCGGCATGCCGAAGACGTCGGCATCGCAGGTGATGACCGTCGTGCTGTTCGTCTACATGGCGATCCAGCCGCTGTTCGGCGCACTGTCCGATAAGATCGGGCGCAAGGCGAACATGCTGCTCTACAGCGGCCTCGGCACACTCATGGTGGTGCCGCTGATGACGGCTTTGGGGACCAACAAGGATCCCTACCTGGCCTTCGCGCTGATCACGCTCGGTCTCTCCGTGGTGTCGTTCTACACGGGCATCAGCGGCATCGTGAAAGCCGAGCTGTTTCCCACCAACGTGCGGGCGCTGGGCGTCGGGCTGTCCTACGCCCTGGCCAATGCCATGTTCGGCGGCACTGCCGAGTTCGTCGCCCTGTGGTTCAAGGATAACGGCATGGAGAGCGCGTTCTTCTGGTACGTGCCCGTGCTGATGGCAGTCGCCTTCGTCGGCTCACTGATCATGCCGAACCCGAAGGTGCACGGTTATCTCGACGGTGCCGGTACCGTCGAGGAGGCCCTCGGGAAAAAGCGTCGCTTCGCCCATGCGTGAAACCGGCGGACGGAAGGTTCGGCTGGACCGACTGGTATTCTGTCGCTGATATACCCCCCGCCGGACGCGTCAGACGTCCGCGGGAGGATATCATGCTCAAGAACGCCGCTGCCGGCGCGCTGACGCTGTTCTGCCTCGGGGCGGGCTTGGCCCGTGCCGAAGAGGTCGGGCCGTTCAAGCCGACCTCACCCTCCGGTTACTTCTTCGTCGGCGGCCGTTACGAGACTGCGAACAACCGGACCACCGCGCTCGGGCAGATGTTCGTGGAGTACCGCGCCCCGGAGCGGGCCACGCAGCCCTTTCCGGTGGTGATGGTTCACGGCACGGCACAGAGCGGGACCAACTTCCTCGGCACGCCCGATGGCCGACCGGGCTGGGCCGACCGGTTCGCGGCCAAAGGCTTCGCGGTCTACGTGGTCGATCAGGTCGGCCGGGGCCGCTCGGGCGGCGATGAGACCTACGGTCCCTATGCCCGCCTGCCCGTGGAGGATCTGGAGACGGTGTTCACCGGGCAGGAGCGGTCGGCGCTCTACCCGCAGGCGACGCTGCACACGCAATGGCCGGGCGGCCCGGGCCTGCGCGGCAACGCGGCCTTCGACCAATTCTACCGCTCGCAGGTACCCTACATCGCGAGTGCCCTGAAGAGCGAGGAACTGGTCGATCCCGCGCTGATTGCGCTCTTGGAAAGGATCGGGCCGGCGATCGTCCTGACTCATTCGCAGGCCGGCGTGTTCGGCTGGGCGGTCTCGGACCAGCGACCCGACCTCGTGAAGGCGCATGTCGCTATCGAGCCGAACGGGCCGACCTTCTTCGACATCCGCTTCAAGGGCGGCACCGACTGGTACGAGCGGGTCGGCGACGCCCGGGCCCGCCCCTACGGCATCACCCGGGTGCCGCTGCATTTCGAGCCGCCGGTGAGCAGCCCGACCGACCTGGCCGTGGTCCAGACCGAGCGCGCGGCGGCTCCCGACCGGATCCGCTGCTGGCTTCAGGCGGAGCCCGCCCGTGCCCTGCCGAACCTGGCCAAGGTGCCGGCCGTGATCGTGACCGCGGAAGCCTCGTTCCGGGCCACCATGGACGATTGCACGGCGGCCTTCCTCACGCAGGCCGGCGCCAAGCCGGACCGGCTGGCGCTGGCCGAGCACGGCATCCACGGCAACGGCCACATGATGATGCTCGAATCGAACAGCGATCAGGTGGCGGACGCCATTGTCGAGTGGATCGAGGCGCGGACGAGTCCCGGTACCCCGCGCCCTTAACCCCCTGCTTACCCTCTCCCGCGAGGGTAGCGCCCGTCATACGACGAGGCTTTGCATGACCGACATGACCGACACCGTGGGCGTCGCGGGCGACCGCATCCGCTCGATCATCGAGCGCGTGGAACGGCTGGAGGAAGAGATCAAGGATCTGATGGAGGCCAAGAAGGAGGTCTTCGCCGAGGCCAAGGGCGAGGGCCTGGACGTCAAGATCCTCAAGGAGATCCTGAAGATCCGCAAGCAGGACAAGGACGAGCGCGACGAGCACGAGACGCTGCTCGACGTCTATCTGCGCGCCATGGATGCGCCTGCCCCGGCCCCGATCAAGGCGGCCGCCTGACGGGATGGAGCGGGACGGCGCTCGAGCGCCGTCCCGCCCTCAGGCGATCGGGTTGTTCGCCAGATAGGTCGCGATGTTGCGCCGGACGCGATCGAGCGGCGACTCCCCCGGATCGGGTAGCGTGAAGCGCGCACCGGTGATCGTCTCGTAGGCCCGGATGTACACCGCGGCGGTCTCCAGCACGACGTCAGCGGGGATCTCGGGGATCGGGTCCTTGTAGGGGTCGCAGCGGGCCACGACCCAGTTGCGCACGAAGTCCTTGTCGAAGCTCTCCGGCGCGGCACCGGCCTGGAAGCGCTCGGGATAGCTCTGCGCGAACCAGTAGCGACTGCTGTCCGGCGTGTGGATCTCGTCGGCCAGGACGATGCGACCTTCCGGGTCGGTGCCGAACTCGTACTTGGTGTCCGCCAGGATCAGCCCGCGCTCGGCCGCCAGTTCCTGGCCCCGGGCGAACAGCGCCAGCGCCGCCTCGGACACGGTCCGCCACTGCTCCGGGCTGAGCAGCTTGCGCTCCAGGATCTCGGCCTCCGTCAGGGGCTCGTCGTGGCCGCCGTCGAACGCCTTCGTGGTGGGCGTGATCACAGCTTGCTTCAGCTGCTCGTTCGGGCGCATCCCGTCGGGGAAGCGATGCCCGTACATCTCCCGCTCGCCCGCTCGGTAGCGCGTGAGCACCGAGGTCGAGGTCGTGCCCGCGAGATAGCCGCGCACCACCACCTCCACGGGCATGATCTCCAGCCGGCGGCCCACGACGACGTTCGGGTCCGGATAGGCGAGCACGTGGTTCGGGCAGAGGTCGGCGGTGCGCTCGAACCAGTAACGGGCGGTCTGCGTGAGCACTTGGCCCTTGAACGGGATCGCGGCGAGCGCCCGGTCGAAGGCGCTGATCCGATCCGACGTAATCAGGATGCGCCGCCCGTCCGGCAGGTCGTAATTGTCCCGGACCTTGCCACGGTAATGGTTCGGCAACTCGGGCAGCGTCGCCTCGCGCAGGACCTGATGGGCGTGCGGGGCGAGATCTGCCGTGTTCATCGGGCCATTCCGTCAGGCTGCACGGCAACCGCGCCGTCCCGCGTGTGTGCGCGGACCAGCCGGAGATTTCCAGCCCCCGACGTCGCCTTTACCCGGCACAGAACGAGGGGCGACGCGTCGTGAAAATTCCCGGCTACCGTGCGTGTCGGCTGCTTCGTTGCAGTCCGTTATCCAAGCATATTCGTTTTATACTTTGCGAATACCGCCCGGCGGGGCCTTCACGCGCCTCGATATCTCGGTCGCTACACGTGACAATATGTTTTCGACGGAAAGTCGGGTTCTATACATTTTTGGACGGTGAATATGCGTTCTTCCACTATGGCAGGGGGGAAGTGTGGCTGCTATGTCGTCGCCGGATCGGCGCTATCCATGTGCGCCGAGGGCGGCGAGACGAGAGGCACTCATTGTCCGGCGGAGGCGCGATGACGGGAACTCTTCAACAAACCGACATGCACCCCTTCGTCCGTAAGATCGAAAGCATTGCCCTTTTCGCCCTTACGGACGACGAACGGGCGGCGCTGCTGGCCCTGCCCCTGCAGATGGCGCAGTTCGAGGCATATCAGGACATCGTCCGCGAGGGGGATTCCCCCGCACGCTGCTTCGCCGTGTTCGACGGGATCGCCTGCACATACAAGACCACGCTGGGGGGCAAGCGCCAGGTCATGGCGTATCACGTCGCCGGCGACATACCCGACATCCAGAGCCTGCACCTCAAGGTCCTCGACATCAGCATCGGCACGGTGGGTCCCTGCCGGGTCGGCTTCGTTCAGCACGACGCGGTGCGGGCCCTGCTCCGGGCCTTCCCGCGGCTGGGCGATACCTTGTGGCGCGCGACGCTCATCGACGCCGCCATTGTCCGCGAGTGGATGCTCAACACCGGTCGCCGGGACGCCTATGCGCGCATGGCTCATCTCTTCTGCGAGCTCATCACGCGCCTTGGTGTTGTCGGCCTCGCCCCCGATCGGACCTGCGAGCTGCCGATGATCCAGCCGGAACTTGCGGATGCTCTCGGGATCACCCCGGTCCACGTCAACCGGACGATCCGCGACCTCAAGGCTGCCGGGTTGATCACCCTGCGGAGCCGGCGCCTGACGGTCCACGATTGGGACGGCTTGATGGCTGCGGCCGAGTTCGACCCGACCTACCTTCATGTGACCGACCGGGACCCGGCCTGACGTCAAGCCAGACAGCCCTCAGTTCATCTGCGAACGGCGCAGGCGCTGTTCCTGCTCGGCAAGCTTTCTGCCGAGATCGAGCAGAAGCGCATCGGCCCGCGCCTTGAGGGCCGGGTCCTCCAGCTCGCAGATCGCCCGCTGCGCGGCCATGGCGAAGTCGGCCGCGCGCTCCAACGGCGGTTCGGTCCCGTGAGGCTCTGCCATCCGGACGGCACCGGCTGCGGTTTCACCCGACCGCACGTCGGTGATGTCCACGATGATCCCCCGTCCGCTGATCGGCCGTCCTCGGTGATCGTGCAGGAAACGGCCACGGCCGAGCACCCAGCGGGTGATGCCGTCGGCCGAGCAGACCCGATATTCGATGACGTAGAGCCCCCCGTCGCGACCGCCTCTGCGGAAATGCGTCTGTACCCGGTCCTGATCCTCCGGGTGAATGCCGGCGATGAAGGCGGCGAGCGGCAAGCCGAGCTCGGCCTCCTCAGGATCGACGTTGAACAGGAGCGCCACGAACAGGTCGGCCTGGATGCGATCCGAGTCACCATCCCAAGCCCACGTACCGATCACATCCAGGGCGTCGAGCGCGCCCTGAAACGCAGCCCCACAGGTCTGGTATTCGGAGAACTTCGATTTTGGCATGCAGTGAGCGGTTCCGAACCGGAATCACATCGGGTTTAGGCCAACGCTTCACAACTTCAAGACGAATGTTTGAGTCTTACCGCAACCTTCGCGGGACAGCGACTGCGCGGCGCTGTGTTCGGCGATACCGATGCGGCGATTGACCCCGGTTTGCGTCGCGCCGTCACGCTGGGGCCTTCTACGGCGCACCGGCTCGACAGGTTTCCCGACCGGGTAAAGATTTCAAGCCGTCACCGTGAGCCGGTTGCGGTGCCCGGCCGTGCCAGCCGCTCGGCTTCCGCGCGCCAGGAATCGCGCTCTGTCTGAACAGCCTCGATTCGAGCATGGAGATGACCGGCATCGATCGCCGTTTCCATCAGCATGTCCTGGGCGGCGGCCAGCTGGGCGCGCAGTTCGGCATTCTCGGTGGCCAGTGCCAGGAGCAGAGCGGCCACGTCATCGCCCATCCATGCGCCTCGCCTCTCGCTTCCGAGCGGGCGCATCTACCTGGGCCGGGGACCAGCGACAACCGTACCTGGCAAACTATTCACGGGTGCGCGGCGCCGGACACGATCAGCACCCGACGCCGCAACCAATCAGCCCTCGATCACCCGCTCATCAAGCTTGCGATCCACGATCTGAACCGTGCGGTCGATTTCGGGATCGGGGGTGCCGAGCTGGTGCGAAATCAGTTTCACCAGCAGGTCGACCCGCTCGATGAACGGCGTGCCGTTGGCCACCGCCCGCGCGGCCGAAGACGGCTTGAGCAGGCTTTCCGCGGCCTTGGCGTATTTCTCGAACGGAACCTGATCCTGCGGATCAGCACCCAGCTTCCGGGCGATGCCGTCCACGTGCTCGTAGATGGCCCGGGACTTGGCGAGATCACCGTGCACAGCATCGCGGATCGATTGTGGCTCCTGGGGCGTGATGCAGCGGTAGTTGCCGGTGAGCAGCATCGACCATTTCGCCAGCGGGACGAACAGCGAATCGAACACCTTGAGCTTCACCGGCACGTCGTGGCCGTCGAGGCGCACGGCGTCGATATCGGCCTCCAACTCGCGCAGCAGCCGGTTATGCGCCTCGTCCGCGAAGGTCGCGGCCTTGAAGTTGGTCGGCAGACCGACATGGAGCACGTTGGCACCCTCGTCCGGCGGGCGGAACGCCTGAGGATCGGGGGAACAGAGGGATACCAAGCCCGGCTCGAAGCGGTCCCAGACGCCGGCATTGGTGTAGGCGTCCTCAAGGTCCATCGCCGCCAGGGCCGGGATCCGCTTGAGATAGGGCAAGGGCGGCATGTTCATGATCGACAGGCACGGCAGCTTGGCCGCCGAAATCTTGATCATCAGCACCCGGATCGTGTGGTTGTTGTATTGCGGCTCCTGCATGGCGAGGCCGACCAGGTCGTAGCGCGACGGGTCGATATCCTCGGGGGGAGCAGCGTCCAGGGTGCCGGGCAGGTCGCGCGACAGGATTGAGCGGTGGTTCGGCTCGTCCCGCAACTTGATGCGGACCTCCGTCCCCTCCTGGTTGATGAGGTCGGCGGTCTTCCGGCGGCAGACCAAAGTCACGTTGTGACCAGCCATTAGAAGCTTGGTCGCCAACAGGGAGCCGTAGGAGGCTCCCAGGATCAGGATGTTGCGCGGCATGCTTCCACTCCCAAAGTCGTCTTTGTTGTATCCTGCGGCGCACCCGTATGGCGTACGGGTTCAGCCTTTCCGCATGCCGGCTTCAGCCGCGTCATCGGCAGGGTAGCGAAGCTTGTTCTGGGATGCCACTCACTTGGTATACCAAAAAATTTGTCGGCTCTGGTGAGCCGGATTTTCGATGCCTGGTGATCGGACACGAACTACGAACACCCATTAAGCGAACAGGATCACCTGCTCGCGTCATGATGGTTCAAGGGCGATGTCGGCGGCCGCTTCTCAAGGCTGAGCTATGTATCGGTGAGACGGCGTCGTAAGCGGGCGATCACCGCTCATGCCATCGGCTCGGAAACGGATGATCTTACGGCCGTCGCATTCGATTGACGTTCAGAACTATGCCAAACGCCAAGCGTCAGCGTTCCA
>Ga0182230_1000023_pt1 | contig 17233 bp, 18 predicted proteins | sample G6R1MG_28_FD_128384 | JGI IMG/M metagenome (GOLD analysis project Ga0182230, IMG submission 128384) | Miscanthus phyllosphere microbial communities from Michigan, USA - G6R1_NF_07NOV2016_LD1 MG | ecosystem: Host-associated > Plants > Phyllosphere > Phylloplane/Leaf | place: USA: Michigan...
CCGATCTCCTTCGAGCGCCGCTCCAGCCGGTCGAGGATGAACCGCGCCCGCGCCGCGCCCTCGGTGCGGAACAGGGATTCGAGGGCGGCCAGCCAATCCTGGGTCTCGGCCGGATCGTGATCGACCTCGGCGGACCGCGCGATCGTCGTCCTCGGCGGTATGGCGTTCATCGGCGCGGCTCCCAGCTTTTGATAGGAGCATACGGGTTGCCGCGCGGGGCGACATGCCGGATTTTTGTTTTGTAGGGCCGATAATTGCCATGTTTTGCCGGGTTGACCGGTGAATTCGGTCGATTGTACCGCCGTCCGTGCCGGCCCATTCGCCGGCCCCCGATGCAACATCCAGTTAGATCGTCCCTCGCCGTCATTGCGAGCGCAGCGAAGCAACCCAGGGCGGCGCGCGATCTCTAACCGTGGCGGTTCCCTGGGTTGCTTCGCTACGCTCGCAATGACGTTGGGTGCGCGCCGAAACGGGCACCCACATCAATGGGCGCCAAAACTTTCCTGCCGCCCCGCAATCGGCGGCATGCTATGCCCATGGCAAACCGGAGAGCGAAAAAATGGTCTCCCGACCGGTCCATCTCGACGCCGCCTCCCTGCGCATCCTCGAACGCCTGCAGCAGGACAGCGAGATCAGCATCGCCGACCTCGCCGAGCAGGTCGGGCTCTCGACCTCGCCGTGCTGGCGCCGGGTCAACGACCTGAAGGAAGCCGGGATCATCCGGGGCTGCGTCGCGGTGGTGGATCCGATGAGCCTCGGGCTCGCGGTGAACGTCTTCGTCCACGTCTCCCTGGAGAAGCAGACCCAGGCCGCCCTCCAGGCCTTCGACGAGGCGGTGCGCAGCCGCCCGGAGGTGATGGAATGCTACCTGATGAGCGGCGAGGCCGACTACATGCTGCGGGTGGTGGTGGAGGATCTCGGCCAGTACCAGCGACTGGTTCTCGACCACCTCACCCGCATCCCGGGGGTGGCCAATATCCGCTCCAGCTTCGCGCTGGGTCAGGTAAAGTACACGACGGCGCTGCCGCTCGGGCACCTGAACCGGTGAGCCGGTCCTTCGCTGGATAAGGAATTTCCGAGTTTCCCAGCGGCGCCGGCCTGGACCGGCGGCGTCACGCTGAAGGAAGAATGGTGGAGCCTAACGGGATCGAACCGATGACCTCTTCCATGCCATGGAAGCGCTCTCCCAGCTGAGCTAAGGCCCCACTTGTCCGCCGCGGTTTGGGTCCCGCGGGGTCTCGCCAACCGGGTTGCGTCCGGCGACGCCGGTTCTATAGGCGGCTCGTGACGCGGACTCAACCCCTTTTTTCGGCCTTTCTTCGCCGAAATGCCGACCCCCTCCGACTCGCCGCAGACTCTTCGAAGGGAGGGCTCGAAATGGGGTCAGCTTTCTTCGTCGGTTTCTAGATCGCCGCCGATCAGGTCGGAGACGTCGTCGCCGGAATCCTCCTCCTCGAGGAAGGTGTCGTCCGCGTCGGACTCCCCGTCCTCCTCCGCAGTGACGTCCTCCTGCGTCGGATCCGCCTCGTCCTCGGCAGCCTCCACCTCGTCGAGGGAGACCAGCTCCGGACCCTTCTCGTCCGTCTCATCCGCGTCGTCGGCCTCCGGGCCCCGTGCCAAGACGGGCGCTGCGACGCGGCTCGCCGCCGCCTGGTAGGGCGCACCGCATTTCGGGCAGCTCGCGGGATCGCGGGCGAGGTCGTAGAACTTCGCGCCGCAACTCATGCATTGGCGCTTCATGCCAAGTTCGGGTCGGGCCACGGGCGCACACCTCGTCGTCTCTGCCGTCTTCGAAAGACGGGCCCGTTAGTCGCGGCCTCTGACCCTGTCAATCGAGCCGCAGCCCCCCGTTTCAGGGGCGTCAGCCACCGGGCGCGATGGATGACGCGGGCCGGCACGCGTGTTAACCGCGCCGCCAGTTCACCGACCGATTGCAGCTCCGCGGCGCCCCCGCGCAATGCGCCGGATCCTGGCCCACCCGAGACTCCCGAACGGACACCCCCGTGTCGCACGACTCGCCTCCCCAACCCCTCACCGCCGCACCGGGCACGCCGCTCAACGGGCGCCTGCGTCCGCCGGGTGACAAGTCGATCTCGCACCGGGCCATGATCCTGGGGCTGTTGAGCCAGGGCGAGACCCGGGTCGAGGGCCTGCTGGAGGGCGACGACGTGCTGCGCACCGCCGCCGCCGCCAAGGCGCTCGGCGCCGGCGTCGAGCGCCTCGGCGAAGGGCGCTGGGTGGTGCGAGGCGTGGGCATCGGCGGCCTTACTGATCCGAACGAGGTTCTGGATTTCGGCAATGCCGGCACCGGATCGCGGCTCATGATGGGCGTGGTCGGCGGCCAGCCGGTCACCGCAACGTTCGACGGCGACGCGTCGCTGCGCTCGCGCCCGATGCGCCGGATCCTCGATCCGCTCACCCGCATGGGCGCGCAGGTGCTGTCCGAGGCCGAGGGTGGCCGCGTGCCCCTGACTCTGCGCGGCCTCAACGAGGCGATCCCGATCACCTATGAGACCCCGGCGGCCTCGGCACAGATCAAGTCGGCGGTGCTGCTCGCCGGCCTCAACGCCCCCGGCACCACCACGGTGATCGAGGCGGCCGCCACCCGCGACCACACCGAGCGGATGCTGCGCCTCTTCGGCGCCGAAGTCCGCGTGGAGCCGCACGGGCCGGGCGGCCATGGTCGCAAGATCGCGCTCACCGGGCAGCCGACCCTGCGTGGCACCGACGTGATCGTCCCGGCCGATCCGTCCTCGGCGGCCTTCCCTTTGGTGGCGGCCCTGATCGTGCCCGGCTCCGACGTGGTGATCGAGGGCGTGATGATGAACCCGCTGCGCACCGGGCTTATCACCACACTCCTCGAGATGGGCGCGCAGATCGAGCGCGTGGCCGAGCGTGAGGAGGGCGGGGAGACCGTCGCAGACCTGCGCGTGCGGGCGAGCCGCCTCATCGGTGTCGACGTACCGGCCGAGCGCGCGCCCGCGATGATCGACGAGTACCCTGTCCTGGCGGTGGCCGCGAGTTTCGCCGCGGGCCGGACACGTATGAATGGGCTGCACGAATTGCGGGTGAAAGAATCCGACCGTCTCGCGGTCGTGGCGGCGGGGCTCGCTACCAACGGCGTCCGCCACAGCGTGGAGGGCGATGACCTCGTGGTCGAGGGCGACGGCACGGCCGCGCCCGGCGGCGGGCTGGTGGCGACCCATCTCGATCACCGGATCGCCATGGCGTTCCTCGTGATGGGGCTCGCCACGAAGGCGCCGGTCACCGTGGACGATGGCGCGATGATTGCCACGAGCTTCCCCAGCTTCCTGCCGTCCATGCAGGCCCTCGGCGGCCGGATCGAGGCCTAGATCATGCCGCTCATCATCGCGATCGACGGCCCGGCCGCGTCGGGCAAGGGAACGCTGGCCAAGCGGCTGGCCGACCATTACGGGCTGCCCCATCTCGATACGGGGCTGCTCTATCGCGCGGTCGCGCTGACCCTGATCGATGCTGGCTTGTCGCTGGACGATTCTGCGGCGGCGTCCGACGCAGCGCGTGGTCTCGACGTCGACAGGCTCGACGACCCGCGCCTGCGCGAGCGCGCCATGGGCGAGGCCGCGTCTCGGATTTCGGCGGTTCCGGAGGTTCGCGCCGCCCTGCTGGCTTGGCAGCGGCGCTTCGCGGCCGATCCCCAGGGTGCCGTCCTGGACGGGCGCGACATTGGGACGGTGGTCTGCCCGTATGCCAGCGTGAAGCTTTACATCACCGCCTCGTCCGAGGAGCGCGCCCGTCGCCGCCACTTGGAACTTGCCGGCCGCGGCGAGGCCGCGACTTTCGGGGCCATCCTGGCCGATATCGAAGCCCGCGACGCCCGAGACGCCTCCCGGGCCGCCGCACCGCTACGCATGGCCGAAGACGCAGTCCAGCTGGACACCACGGAGCTCGACCCGGACGCTGCCTTCGCCGAAGCTCGAGGCATCGTCGAGCGCGCCCGCGGCGACGGTGAATAGGTTCCAGCCTCAGCCCCGTGTTGACCCCCCGGCTCCGCTCACCTATTGCGAACGCGCCGTCCCCCTGCGGCCGCCCCCAGCGGTCCCTCGGACGCGAGCGCGTAGCTCAGCTGGTAGAGCAACGGACTTTTAATCTGTAGGTCCTGGGTTCGAGTCCCAGCGCGCTCACCACACAATCTGAACTGATTATGACCTGGTGAATCTAGGTACAGTCCAAGCAAGTGTAGTACTGCTTAGATTGCGTCGGGGCATAATTTGCATGCAGCGGTCATGCGGTTCCGAGTTTTGTTCTTTTTTACGAGAACCAACTGATTTTCGGACCGATTTCGCCGGCCGTGCAACAAAATTGACTATTGTTACATACAAAACAACACCCCGGCGGTCCGCTCCTTCCGCCAGATGAGTTTCACTGCGTATCGCATGTCAGAATTGACCAAGACGAGATTGAACGCCGTTTCCAACACGACTACGTGCGAGCCGAAGAATTCAAGCATCGCGCCGCTGTCGGAGAGGTTCTGGATCCGACAGGGGAAGCGCGAGCCGTCCGGGTGCTGGGCGTAGGCCAGGAGAGCGGTGGCTTGTCGGGCGCTTGCGCGGCGCTCGACGAAGGCGATCGGAGGCCTGGCGTTGCGGGGCATGGCCGAATGACCCTAACGAAGTCGGCCACTATGGCGCGATGTCAGTAAAGATGCATCGAAACAGCTAATGATATATTGATCACATCCACGCTCGTAGGAAAATAAATCGGAGCTTTAGGGCTGTCGGCGGAACGCTCGCGGAGGAAGCGCCGCACCACCACGCCACTGTATCCCACCTACGAACCCGCTCGTATCCTACCGACGTTCGTCGTCGCGTAGCGGCGGTCCCTTACCGGCTTTTATAAAGCGCCCCACAAACAACCCGATCGGGATCGACAGCAGAAACCAATTCCGCAGAAACTTCAGCGACTTTGACACCGCCGCCCTCCCTTTTCGCCCAAGTCGCATTTGAGCATGGCTTGCCGTCGGATCCAAACGCGCGGCCCGGGCGTCGGCTCCCAACCAAAGGGCCGGGTCTCATAACGTTTTCCCGTGCCGGCGCATCAAGCTGCGGGCAGCCGCGAAAACCGATAGACTCTCAACTGGACATCCTGAGACGATCATGCGCTTTCGCCCAGCCCTCACGATTCCAGTCTATCTTGTCCTCGCCGCGATGCCGGCAACTGTCTGTGCCGAGACGCCAGACCAGCCCGCAATCCACGCATTGCCCCTCCCTTGGCCACCAGGTTTTTCTCGCGATGTGCAGGGCAGCGGCCTGCCTGGTCTTGATGGCGGCCACGCCTTCCTGTGGAACCGGCCCGCGGGCTTCGATGCGGTCTCGACTCTACGGGTCGACCGACACATTCCCGACGGATCGGGGGAGCCCGGCCATACCTACAAGGCGCTCTGGGCGCTTGGCTCGTCGGGTCCGCACAATGCGGGCTACGAGTGGACAATAACGGGGGAGCTGCACAATCGCAGCCTCGCCAGCACGGGCGCGCAGAACGTCGCCGTCAACGGCACGATTTTCAAGGAGGCCAACGGAATCGGCCCAGTTGGGCCGTCCTGGGCGGGCAATTTCAACTGCGTGGACATGACCGACGAAGCCGACCCGGTCGCCTCCTGCATCGGCGCGGAGATTGATGTCTCGGCGCAGTCGCCGACCACGGACCGTAACCGGCAACGGGTCGGGCTGCAGATTTCTACCGGCGGGGTGCCGGGCGCCCATACTGGCTACGGCATCCTGCTGGGCAACCTCGCGGGCTCGGTGACCGATCGAGGTTTTTCGTTCCAGGGGGAGGGGACCTACGGAATCGGGATCGATACCGCCGCCGGCCGATTTTCCGGTGTACCGATCCTGCTGGGGGCAGGCCAGTCGATCGCCGTGGACGGTCATCGAGACGGGAGCTTTGCCCGCACTCTTGGTTTCGACGGTCAAGATCTCGTCTATGGGACGGCAAGGGGGGCGGTATTCAAGGTCAGCGACGCGGGCCAAGTCCAGGCCGCCTCGGTCCGGGAGGCGCAACCGAATCCGCCGCGCAACAGCAGGGAGGCTTGCACGCCTGGCGACCATGCCTGGGACGAAGCGTTCGAGTATCGCTGCGTCGCCCGGGATCGCTGGAAGCGCGCCGCACTGAGCGACTGGTAGGCGTGGCTGCTAGGCTCTACGGAACGGCAGGATCGCCACAAAGGCCGCGAGGGCAGCGCCCATCACGCGCAGGAGTGCGTACCCTGGGCTTTCGGGCGAGACGACCATCCACTCGAACATCATGGCCGCCGACAGGAGGAGCAGCACCGAGACGAGGAGTGTCTCGCTCGAGAGCGCAAAAGGCTTGGCCTTCATGATGTTTCCCCCGGGCGCAATTCTTGGTGCGCGCCAGGGTGTTAGCCGAACCGGCGTTGAAAGACGAACGCGGTTCTTAGCGGTCGAAGATGCGCACGACCGCCCGGGTGGTCGGATCAACCACCACAACCTTGTCTCCCGGCGCCACGAAATAGCCGTAGCGCCGTAAGCGCGGGTTCGGCGCATCCGTGAACGGGGCCAGACGCACATCCTCCGGGACGATGGTGCCGGGACGCAACGGGATGGAGCCGACGATTGGGCCGGGGCCTATTGGGCGGCTCACGATGTAATCGCGCACCACGACCTCGTCGTCCGGGCCGAAATCATCGGACTCGACGATCACGCCCTGCGCGAAGGCGGTGCCGGTGAACAGCGCGGCAAACCCGAGGGCTGCGGCGAGGCTTGCGCGTGTCGACATGAAAGGCTCCGTGACGTTCAGGGCTCGCGGAAACCCCGGCCGTCGCGATTGTGTTCCCGGTGTTTCAGCGCTCCATCTCAGCGACCGACCTGCCCTGCCTCGGCCAGAGGCACCGGCGACCAGCGGGTGATCTGCACGTAGCCGTCCAGCACCGCGATCACCACGTGCCGACGATGGCGATGCACCACCGCCCCCGGTATATGCCCATGGCGCTCGCGCCAGCCCAGCGCTTCGGCCACGTAGACCCGCGCATCGCCCAGCCTGGCAATCGTCTCGACAGTGCCGAAAGCCCGGACCCGGCGCAGGATCGGCTCCACTTCCTGGCGGAAATCGAGGGTCCGGTCGGCGTCGGTGGCCCGGGGCCAGTAGGAGCCGTCGCCCTGGGGCTCGGCGCGACGCCAGCGCGCAGGCAATTCCTTGCCGAGCGGTCCGCTGGCAAGACGCCGGGCCGCCATCTGGCACTTGGCCAGCACGGTCTCGTGAGATTCGATAGTGTCGAGGCTGAAGATGTCCTGGGCCAGGATATCGCCGGTGTCGAAGCCATCGGCGAGCACATGAGCGGTGACCCCCCAGGTCTCGTAACGGTCCAGGACCGCCCGAAACAGCGGGTAGGGGCCGCGCCCGGTCGGTAGCGGGGAGGGGTGGATGTTCAGGCCGTAGGTGGCACGGCCGCGCCAGCCCTTCACCAGCCAGGGATAGCCCGCCACCACCAGAGCCCAATCCCTGCCATGCTCGGCCTGCAGCGCCTCGATATCGCGTTCGCGGATGCGCGACAGCTGGATTGGGAGGCGCATCGAACGCGCACGGGCGACCAGCACGTCGTTGTGATCGTAGATCCCGTCGCAGGGCCGGGTGAACAGCTTGATCGGCTTCCAGCCGGCCTCGACGAGACCCTCGAACACGCCGCCTAAAAAGTCGATGCCGGCGAACGCGAACTTCATGCTTGCCGCCTGCGACCTTGTGAACGTGGAGCGGAGCGGCCAGCCGCCTGCCCCGGGGCGCTACCGGCCTTACTTTGTCCGGAGCAGGATGGGTAGCAAGAGGACCGCAGGTGCGACAGGTTCTGATCTACGGCGGGACGGGCGGCATTGGCTTGGCCACCGCCCGGGCGTTACGGGCCCGTGGTTATGCCCTTCATCTCGCGGCTCGGGACGGTGAGCGCCTGTCGCGCGCGGCCGACGAACTCGGCGAAACGACGTTCACGGCGGGCGATGTCGGCGATCCGGACTTCTTCGCCGCCGCCAGCGAGGCGGCCGGTTCTGAGCTGGCCGGCCTGGTCTACGCCATCGGCACGATCAACCTGCGGCCGCTTGGGCGCCTGACCCGGGCCGATGCGGAGTCTGATTTCCGCATCAATGCCCTTGGGGCCTTCTCGGCCGTGCAATCCGCTGCCGCTGCGCTCAAGGCCGGTGCCGGGGAGGCGGGGTCCGGGATCGTGTTGTTTTCGACGGTGGCGGCCGCGCAAGGGTTTCCTGCCCATGCTTCCGTCGCGATGGCCAAGGGCGCCGTCGAGGGGCTCGGCCTCTCGCTCGCAGCCGAGTTGGCGCCGCAGATCCGCGTCAACGTGGTTGCGCCGTCACTGACAAGAACGCCGCTGGCCGCTGCCATCACCGGCAACGAGACCCTGGCCCAGGGAATCGCCGCCATGCACGCGCTTCAGCGGCTCGGTCGTGCCGAGGATGTCGCGGCGCTCGCGGCCTTCCTGGTCTCAGACGAGGCGGCCTGGATCACCGGCCAAGTGATCGGCGTCGATGGCGGTCGCGCGACCCTGCGTACCAAGGGCTGAGGGGTGGCAGCGAAATTTACAGCGCGAACCGGGGGCTCGCTCCGCTTCGTCCTCGGCGATCAGCTGAATCGGCGCGTATCGAGCCTGATCGACCTCGATCTCGCACGCGACACCGTCCTGCTCGTCGAGGTGCGGGACGAGGCGACGTACGTTCGCCATCACAAGCAGAAGATCGCTTTCCTGTTCGCAGCCATGCGCCATTTCGCGGCCGAACTGGAGGCCGAGGGGGTAACGGTCGACTATGTCCACCTGACCGATCCCGACAACGCCGGCAGCTTCACCGGCGAGTTGAAGCGCGCGGTAGCGCGCCACGCGCCCGAGCGAGTCGTCGTCACCGAGCCTGGCGAGTGGCGGGTATGGGATATGATGCAGGACTGGCGCGAGACGTTGCCCGTCCCGCTGGAGATCCGCTCGGACAACAGATTTCTGTGCCCGCGCGAGGATTTCGCTCGCTGGGCCGAGGGGCGCCACCATCTGCGAATGGAGACGTTCTACCGCGGCATGCGGCGTCGGACCGGCCTGCTCATGGATGGCGGCGAGCCTGTCGGCGGCCGCTGGAATTTCGACCCCGACAACCGGAAACGCCTCCCCAAGGGACATCGGCTGCCGGACCGAATCGGTTTCCAACCCGATGCGACAACCCGAGAAACTATTGCACTCGTCGAACGGGAGTTCGCCGATCATTTCGGCGATTTGGCAACCTTCTCCTGGCCGGTGACCCGGGCCGATGCGCTCGCAGCGCTCAAGCACTTCATCGCTGTCTGTCTGCCGACGTTCGGTGATTATCAGGACGCCATGAAGGCGGGGGCACCGTATCTGTATCACGCACTGCTATCGCCGCCCCTGAATGCCGGCCTCTTGACCGCCGAGGAAGTCTGCTGGGCCGCCGAGCGTGCTTACCGGGATGGATCCGCCCCGCTCAACTGTGTCGAAGGGTTTATCCGGCAGATCCTCGGCTGGCGCGAATATGTCCGCGGTGTCTACTGGGCGCGGATGCCTGAGTATCGCGAGACCAACGCATTGAGTGCGGGCCGGGACTTGCCGTGGTTCTACTGGTCGGGCGTGACGAAGCTCAATTGCATCGCCAACGTGGTCGCGGATACCCGCCGCCACGCCTACGCACACCACATCCAGCGTCTGATGGTGACCGGCAATTTTGCCTTGATCGCCGGCCTGGAACCGGCACAGGTCGAGGAATGGTACCTGATCGTGTTCGCCGACGCCTATGAATGGGTCGAATTGCCCAACGTTCACGGCATGGTGCTGTGGGCTGACGGGGGCGTGATGGGTTCGAAGCCCTACGCGGCTTCGGGAGCGTATATCGACCGCATGTCAGATTACTGCACTGGCTGCGCGTACGACGTTAAGGTCAAGGCGGGGCCGGACGCCTGTCCGTTCAACTACTTGTACTGGAATTTCTTGATCGAAAACGAGGACAAGCTGGCGGGAAATCAGCGGATGATGATGCCTTATCGAACCCTGCGCGGCATGGGCGAGCACCGTCGTATCGAAATTCAACAGGATGCCGCCCGATTCCTCGGATCTCTGAGGGCCGAGCCCGACCCTGATCACCAGGGCGACCAGACTGCCAACGCCACGTAAGGGGATGCGCGTCGCCGGCCCGACTCGGTCTGGAGGCCGACGGACACACGAAAGCTGTAGCGGGCGATGGCGAAATCGGTCGCGTGCAAACCGAGATCCCATTTTTGATAACCCGTCTCATCGCCGTAGACGCTGAGTTCAGGGCCGAGATAGGCATCCCAGCACCGATAGCCCCAGGCCAGGCGTGCCCACAGGCTGCTGCGCGTCGAGCCTCCGATGGCAGTTGCTTGGAGGAGCGTGTTCTCGGTCAGACGGGCCCAGATCTCGCCGTGCACGCGCAGGCCATACGCGGCAGGCAAGACCATCGGTGCGTGTGGGTCGGCTAGCATCTCCACCGACCCTTCGGGTCCCGCAAAGATGGCCGCTACGCCCCAATCGAAGAACCATTGACGACCTAGCACCGCCGCCGCGCTGAACGTGTAGCGCGTGCGCGGTAGGCCGAAGTCGCCGCGTTCCCGTTGTCGGCCGCTGCCGACGCTCGCTAGAGCGACGAAGCCGTCTTTGTCGAGGGATCCCAGCCCGAACTTTGCGCCGACGGTCAGAAATGTCGCGGATGCCGCGTCGAGACTGCCGAACAGCAGCGTGTCGACCTCGCCGCTGCGTGCTGGAAGTGCCTGTGCAAGAAGAGTCGGGGCCGCCAGAACAGCAACAATCCTCCTCGTGTGGCCTTTCGTGACGATCCGGCGCATGCACACGGAGCGGCTCCCGGCGGTGAGGCCGTAAACCTAGTGTTAATCTTGGGAATAGGCAGCCCGAGTCAGCTTAGATTCACCGAAAAGATATCGGGAATTGCGCAGGCGTTTCATTCGCGAGGCCACTCGGCCAGGCCTGTATGCTTGGGGCGACGTCAGATTTACTTGAAGCCCGAGATGCGTATCTCAGGTTTGAATCCCGCGGTTCACAATCGGTATGAGGTCGCGTGAGCGCCCCGCGCTTGGCCTGCCGGGTGATCTCGGCTAGAGCCCGCCCCAGGACAGCGAAGGTTGGCGGATCCTTGACTGCCGGTGCACGAACGTCGGACGTCCTCACTGTGCTGGCGAGCCAGGAGGGGGAGCGCCTCACCGTGGGCGACATCGTCGCGGTCCTGCGGGATCGCGCCTTTGCGTTGCTTGTGGTGTTGCTCGGCTTGCCGAACTGCCTGCCGATGCCACCGCCGATCCCACTGATCTGCGGCTTGCTTTTGCTTCTCGTGGCCGTGCAGATCGCGGCGGGCATGTCGGCACCCTGGCTGCCCCGGATTCTGCTTGGTCGCTCGATTGCGCTCACAGATGTCCGGCGGGCGGTCACCCGTGCGGTCCCGATCCTGAGGCGGCTGGAGCGCTGGTCGCGTCCGCGAGTCAGCGTGTTCGAGACCGCGCTCGGCATGCGTGGCATGGGGATCGCCCTGCTGACGCTGGCGTTGGCGCTGATCGTGGCTGCGCCGATTGTCGGGCAAATTCCTCTTGGTCTCGCCGTCTGTCTCGTGGGCCTCGGCCTCGTCGAGCGCGACGGCCTCGTCGTGATGGGCGGATTGGTGATCGGCGTGTTCGGCGTCGCCATCAATGCCGGCTTCGCCTACGCGGTCATCGCCGGGATCGTCGGTCTGCTGAACCTCTGAGCAAGGCGGATCAGAGCCGGTAACGGATCTGGTCGGTCCAGAAGCGCTCGAGACGGCCCAGGGCCGTGTTCAACCGGCCGAAATCATCGTCCGAGATGCCGCCGATCGGCGCGATCGTTCGGGCATGCTTGTCGTAGAGACCCTGGATGATCTCGTGGACCTGCCGCCCCTTGTCGGTGAGGCTGATTCGGACCGAGCGGCGGTCCGTCTTAGAGCGGGCGTGGTGCAGGTAGCCGGCCTCGACCAGCTTCTTGACGTTGTAGGACACGTTCGAGCCGAGATAGTAGCCCTTGGTCCGCAACTCGCTCGCGGTGAGTTCCTTGTCGCCGATGTTGTACAGCAGCAGAGCCTGGACGCTGTTGACGTCTTCCCGGCCGCGACGCTCGAACTCGTCCTTGATCACATCGAGGAGCCGGCGGTGCAGCCGCTCGACCAGGTGGAGCGCCTCCAGGTAGGATCCCTTGGCGGACGGGACTTCTTCCGGGGTCTCGCTCTTCGCGACTCGGGCGCTCTGGGTCTTCATCGTCTGCCTCACCGTCTGATGCTGCGGCTTCCGTTCGATCCGGTGCCGCTGATGATGGCTAAGCTATGGGTCGGGAATGAAAGGCGATTTAAGCGACAGGATGAATTCCCGATTTACTCTTCGCGGTAAAGACAAACTGAAGCGAAGATCAGAACGGTTCGTTCACCGTGCTTCCTGCGCCGCCAGCCAGGACAGCAGGAAGTACATCAGCACGACGGTCAGGCCGAATACGAGCAGCGGCACCGGCATCGGCACGAGTTGCGGGGTCAACACCGCCAATGTCAGTGCGGATGTGACGGCCAGCAACCAGATCACGCCGCCCCAGGCGCTCGTCAACCACAGTCCAATGGCCGCTGCCGCATCCACCACGGCGAAGTAAACGATCGCCGCCTGCCGGCCGAACGGTTCGATCTCGAAGGGCCGCGATCCCGGGAGCACGTCGAGGATCTCCGCCCAGGACGCGATGCACTTCCCCAGCCAGAAGAGGGCTGTGATCCGCATGAACCAGACGAGCAGCGTGTCCCAGGTCCCGGGTGCCGGCCCCTGCGCACGTTCGATCCGATCGGTCGGTGGATCGCCGGGGCGGGCGCTCTTGCGTCGCATCGGGAAGGAGCCGGGCACTATGGCCTGCTCATCATTGAAGAAGGCCGGTTCATCGTCGGGAGGCCGGGATCCATGCTCGGGGGGAAGCGCGGAGTTGAAGCGGTTCCGGCGCCCTGCGTCAACGGCCTGATTTCACCGCGCCTGGCCTCTGTGCTAGTTCAGCGGCCCCAGCGCCGATGCGCCGCGCGATCGTTGCCTTACCGCGCGCACGATACCGAAGCCGCATGTCAGACCTTTTGCCCGAGCCGCGCCCGATCGCCCTGGAGGCCGCCCGCGAAAGCGCCCGGCCAGAAGGGCTGAAGATCACCCAGCGCCCGCGCCGTAACCGCAAGGCGGACTGGTCGCGCCGCCTGGTCCGCGAGAACACGCTGACCGTCGACGATCTCATTTGGCCGATGTTCGTGATCGACGGTGAGCGCCGGCGCGAGCCGATCGCCTCGATGCCGGGGGTCGAGAGGCTCTCGGTCGACGAGATCGTGCGCGATGCCGAGCGCGCGGCGCGGCTGGGCATCCCGGCGGTATCGTTCTTCCCTTACACCGAGGTCGAGCTACGCGATCCGACCGGCTCGGAGGCCCTTAACGCCCACAATCTCGTCTGCCGCGCGGTGCGTGCCGTGAAGCAGGCGGTACCCGAGATCGGCATCATGACCGACGTTGCGCTCGATCCGTATACCAGCCACGGGCACGATGGCTTGATGAAGGACGGCGCCATCCTGAATGATGAGACCGTCGCGGTCCTGGTAGAGCAGAGCCTGATCCAGGCCGAGGCCGGGACCGACATCATCGCCCCCTCGGACATGATGGACGGGCGCGTCGGTGCGATTCGGGCTGGGCTCGACAAGGCCGGCTTTCTCGACGTGCAGATCATGGCCTACGCGGCCAAATACGCCAGCGCGTTCTACGGGCCGTTCCGCGATGCGATCGGCACCAAGGCGGCATTGGTCGGCGACAAGCGCACTTATCAGATGGATCCGGGCAATTCCGCGGAGGCGCTGCGCGAGGTTCGCCTTGACCTGGAGGAGGGGGCGGATTCGGTGATGGTCAAGCCTGGGCTGCCCTATCTCGACATCATCCGCCGGGTCCGGGACGAGTTCCAGGTGCCGACCTTCGCCTATCAGGTCTCGGGCGAGTACGCCATGATCGAGGCTGCGGCTCGCAACGGCTGGCTCGACGGCGACCGCGCCATGGTTGAGGCTCTTCTATCCTTCAAGCGCGCTGGCGCGGACGGGATCCTGACCTATCACGCACCTCGGGTCGCCGAGCGCCTCCGCAACGCCTCGTGAGGCACGCGCGCCGCTGGCTCCTCGGGACAGCGGCGGTGGCGGGTTTCCTCGGGGGGCTCGCCGCCTGCCAGGATACCCTGCGGCGGGAGCGGGTCGCGACGTGCCGACGCGCTTTGCCGGCAGTCGCACCTCAGGCTGGTGTCAGACTCCTCCGGGCAGCGCCTGGCCCCGCGGCGGATACAGTTCGAGTCGATTACGCGGAGGGCAATCGACAGCATTGGCTGACTTGCCGCTTCGACGCTGGCGCGACCCTCATCGCGCTGGCCACAGAGGGTGCCAACCTATCGGGGCCCTCGCTCTACTTGCTCAAGCGCTTCTATCTCGAAACGCCGGACGCCGCGGCCGACGATCCTGCCGAGCACTAAACCCAACCCGGACGGCCCTTGCAGCTGATCCAGGGCGCTCTTACGTTTTCTTTTGCAGCCTTGCTCGCAGGACGCGACACCATGCAGAACCCACAACCCGGTTACGCCGAGCGCTTCGAAACTTCCGGCTACGCCGCCTCGCTGCCTGTTCCGTTCGTTCGCGCAAGCCTGGGCGCTCGCACGGTCGCGTACCTCCTCGACATCCTGTTCATCTTCGGCTTCACCGCCGTGCTCACACTGCTGATCACGGTCATCGGCGTCGTGACGTTCGGACTTGGCTGGACCTTGTTCGCCGTCTTGCCCGCGAGCGGTATCATTTACAGCGCGATCACGGTCGGCGGTGCCAAACAGAGCACGGTCGGTCAGCGATTGATGGGTCTTCGCGTCGTCGCGCCCGAGCGCGGCGGAGCGGTCGATTTTATCACTGCTGCAGTTCACGCCCTGCTGTTCTACGTTGCGGTCTCGACGTTCCTGCTCTGGTGCCTTGATATTTTGTTCGGGCTGATGCGCTCGGATCGCCGGCTGGGTCACGATCTGTTGCTCGGCCTGGCCGTCGTTCACGCGCGCTGAGATACGTCGCGCGCGTTGAATTTGTCGCCCGGCGAGCCGCTTGGGCATTGAGCCGGGCCGCTCTGCCTGTAGACTGGTTTGCCGGCGCCGCGAGGACCATCCGGTGCAGGGTCAAGACCAAGCGTGACGAGCCATCCGCGCGACACTCCGCAATTCTACCTCACCGCACCTTCGCCGTGCCCGTACCTTCCGGGTCAGGAGGAGCGGAAGGTGTTCACCCACTTGGTCGGGCGCCGCGCCCGGGATCTCAACGAGATCCTGACCCAGGGTGGCTTCCGGCGCTCGCAGACCATTGCCTATAGGCCGGCCTGCGAGACCTGCCGGGCCTGCATCTCGGTGCGGGTCGTCGTTGACGATTTCGAGCCGAGCGCCAGCCAGAAACGCATCCTGGCCCGCAACGACGACTGGATCGGGACGCCGGAGCCCAACCGCCCGGCATCCGAGCAATACGCTCTATTCCGCCGCTATCTCGATGCCCGCCACGGGGATGGCGGCATGGTCGACATGACGGTGCTCGACTACGCCATGATGATCGAGGACAGCCACGTCGACACGCATCTCGTATCCTACCGGCGGCGCGGCCCGGACACGGCGATCACCGGGCGCGGCTACGGCGCGCCGCTCGCCTTCTGCCTGACCGACGTGCTCGCGGACGGGCTCTCGATGGTCTACTCGTTCTACGATCCTGAGGAAGCCGGGCGCTCGCCCGGTACGTTCATGATCCTCGACCACATCCGCCGGGCCCGCCGACTCGGCTTGCCGTATCTCTATCTTGGCTACTGGGTCGAGGGATCGCGCAAGATGGACTACAAGGCCCGCTTCCGCCCCCAAGAGCGGCTTATGGGACCGGGCTGGGTCCGGGTGGATTAAGCGTCAGGTCCCGAGCCGAAGGTGCAGGCCTGCGTGAACCGCATTGAGCGGTCGGGCTGGCGCATGCTACCGGCCACGCACGCATTCCCGACCGTGCCGAGGCTCCCATGATCCCCCGTTACAGCCGCCCGACGATGACGGCGATCTGGTCGCCCGAGAGCCGCTTCAAGATCTGGTTCGAGATCGAGGCGCATGCCACCACGGCGCTCGCCGAGATCGGCGTCGTGCCCAAGGCGGCGGCCGAGACCATCTGGGCCAAAGGGAAGGACGCGGTGTTCGATGTCGCCCGCATCGACGAGATCGAGGCGGTGACGAAGCACGACGTCATCGCGTTCCTGACCCATCTCGCCGAGATCGTCGGTCCCGAAGCGCGCTTTGTCCACCAGGGCATGACCTCGTCGGACGTGCTGGATACCTGCCTCAACGTGCAGCTGGTGCGCGCCGCCGACCTCCTGATCGCCGATGTCGATGCGCTGCTGGCAGCGCTCAAGAGCCGGGCTCTGGAGCACAAGTTCACGCCGACCATCGGCCGCTCGCACGGCATCCACGCCGAGCCGGTGACGTTCGGGCTTAAACTCGCGCAGGCCTATGCTGAGTTCGAGCGCAACCGGCGGCGCCTCGTCGCCGCGCGCGAGGAAGTCGCCACCTGCGCGATCTCGGGTGCGGTCGGCACCTTCGCCAACATCGACCCGCGGGTGGAGCAGTACGTCGCCGAGAAGATGGGCCTGACCGCTGAGCCGGTCTCAACCCAGGTCATTCCGCGCGACCGCCACGCGATGTTCTTCGCGACACTGGGCGTCGTCGCCTCGTCGCTCGAGCGCCTGGCCATCGAGATCCGCCACCTGCAGCGCACCGAAGTCCTGGAGGCCGAAGAGTTCTTCTCCGAGGGCCAGAAGGGCTCCTCGGCGATGCCGCACAAGCGCAACCCGGTGCTCACCGAAAATATCACCGGTCTCGCCCGGATGGTCCGCGGCTACGTCGTGCCGGCCCTGGAGAACGTTGCCCTCTGGCACGAACGCGACATCTCCCACTCCTCCGTGGAACGGATGATCGGCCCCGACGCCACCGTGACCCTCGATTTCGCGCTGGCCCGCATGACCGGCGTGATCGAGAAGCTGCTGATCTATCCAGCGAACATGCAGAAGAATCTCGATCGCCTCGGCGGTCTGGTTCATTCGCAGCGGGTGCTCCTGGCGCTCACCCAGGCCGGCGTGTCCCGGGAGGATTCCTACCGGCTGGTCCAGCGCAACGCGATGCCGG
>Ga0182230_1000024_pt1 | contig 17136 bp, 15 predicted proteins | sample G6R1MG_28_FD_128384 | JGI IMG/M metagenome (GOLD analysis project Ga0182230, IMG submission 128384) | Miscanthus phyllosphere microbial communities from Michigan, USA - G6R1_NF_07NOV2016_LD1 MG | ecosystem: Host-associated > Plants > Phyllosphere > Phylloplane/Leaf | place: USA: Michigan...
AGTCGCCGCGAACAGGGGTGGGCAGAAATCGGCGGCCTCCAAGAAGGCCGCTTGAGCCGGGCCGGGATCGTCACCGCCGGCACGAACCTGCGCGAGCCGCGCCCGCTGAGCCGGGCGCGGCTTTGCTTTTTGGGGACATGACCGACAACACGCGGCGCTTTCGTGTCCGGGTGAGGAACGCGATCAGACGCCGGCCGAATGCCGCGGGATCAGCCGAAACTTGGCGAAACGCTGCGGCTGGGTGGTGACCACCGCGTGCGGCAGGATCGGCTCCCGGTCCTCAAGGACCAGTCGGAACCGCGCAAGCAGTCGCGCCAGCGACAGCACCGTCTCGATCAGCGCAAATTGCGCTCCGATGCACACCCGCGGGCCTGCCCCGAAGGGTAGGTAGGAGAAGCGGGCTGGCGGCTTGGCACCGGGCAGAAAGCGACCCGGGTCGAAGGCCTCCGGATCGGCCCAAAGCTTGCGGTGCCGGTGGAGCACCCAAGGGCTTACCATCACGACGTCGCCCCTCTTGACCGGATGGCCCGCGATGGTGTCGGCGCCGAGCGCCCGGCGGACGATGACGAAGGCTGCCGGGTAGAGGCGCAAGGTCTCGTCCACCGTCGCGCGGATCAACGGCAGCCGTCCGTCGCTCTGGCAACCGGTCGGATTGGCGAGGTCGGCGGCTTGAGCTTCGGCCGCCAGACGCTCCTGCAGCTCGGGGGCGAGCGCCAGCATGTAGGCAGCCCAGAACAGCGTGCCGGCCGTGGTCTCGTGGCCGGCCAGGATCATAGTCGCGACTTGGTCGCGTAGCTCCTCGGCGCTGAAGGGGGCGCCGGTATCCGGATTGCGGGCCGTGGCGAGCAGATCGAGCAGGTCGCCGGAATGGCCTGCTTCCCGGGTCGTCGCCTGCCGCGCTGCGATGATTCGGTCGAGGAACGGAATCCAGCGACGCCGGAACCGCGCACGGGACCAGTCGAGCGGGACCGGCCAGCCCGGCGGCATCACGATGTCGAGGAGGTGCGGCCGGCCGATCTTGACGCTGTATGCGGCGATCAGTTCGCGGAGCTCCAGACCGTACCGGTCCATGCCGACCGAGAACATGCTGCGCCCGGCAATCTCCAGCGCAAGCCGGTGGAAGGCCGTGAACAGGTCGATTGGGCCCTCGGATGCCTCGGCGACGATCCGCTCGATCCCGTCATCCACCGCAGCGGCGATGTGGGGGACGAGCCCGTCGATCGCTCTTGGCGTGAAGGCCGGTGCCAGAGTCCGGCGCTGGTGCCGCCAAGCCGAACCCTCGCTGATCAGGAGGCCGTCGCCCAAGATCGGACGCAGGATCCGCACCGTGCCGGTGGTGCGGGCGTAATTGGCTTGGTTGTCCACCAGGAAATGGCGGATCGCCTCAGGGTCGTTCAGGACGTAGCTCGACCGGCCGAGCAGGCCGCGGCGCGTGATCGCTTCCTCAAAGGCGCTCCGGGGGAAACCGGCCAGCCCGTTGTCGCGGATCGAGCGTAGATAGGCCGAAAGCGGCAGCTCATGCTCCGCCGAAGCCGGGTGCGGTGGCACCAGGCGCGGCAGGTCGGCGAGGCTCGGATTTGTCCGACCCGAAATCGCGATCGCGTCCGTCGATACAGGCATGTGAGCCATCCTGTGCCGGAGACCGGCGACACTGTAAACTGCGGAGCGATCCCGGTCGTGTCTCGCGACACGGGGCTTCCTGGATCACTCGGCGGCGTTGCGCAGGCGCGCCTCGGTGGGGCGAAGCGGCAATCGCTGAGGGAAGCGGGCAGCATCGCCCTCATTGGACACGCTCGCCACAAGGCTGCTGCGAGGAAGCACTGCTCCCGTCACGTCGAGCAGCGTCTCTACGCCCCGCTCCAGCTGCTCGCTCACCCGGTCCACCACCAGGATCTCCGGGTCGCGCAGCAGCGCCCGGCCCAGGCCGATCCGGACGCGCACGCGATCGGTGAGAAGCTGACCGCGATTGCCGACCTCTTTCTCCAGGCCGCGTCTTTGGATCTGGCGTTCCAACTCGAATTGGCGAAACACCGCGCGAGCCTCGCGCTGGATGATTTGCTCGCCATGCATCCGTGCCGTGTCGATACGGCCGAACAGCAGGTTGTCGAGGACGGTGCTGCGCGGATTGATCCGGTTGGGGTCATACGATTCGATATCGCAACCGTCATGGCCGTGCATGAACGCCTGCACCACGCCGCGCGCCCCGACGATGCGGAGCTTGAGCGGCTGGTCAAGCAGGCCGAAGCGCATCCGCGGCTCGACATAGGCCAGGGCGAGCGCCAGGAACGCCACGCTGTCCGTCTCGTCCAAGCGGCCTTCCTCGGGCAGCCGGGCGAGCCGGCGCAGATATTCGGGTAGGGCGTCCGGGGTGATCAGTGAGAAGCGCCGGAACAGCGGATGGCCGGGCGGCACGTCGGCGAAGATGTCCTTGAGGTTCTGGGCGATCGCCACGCCCATGCGGTCGAGATCGTCAAGCAGCTTCGCCCGCTCCAGCGCCTCCCGGAACAGCCTCACGCCAGCGAGCCGCCTCGGATCCATCAGGGTCGGGTCGCGGGGCACTCCGAACATCAAGTTCTCCGCCACCGTGGCCTGCGCGTTGTAGCTGCCCCGGGAGAACGGGATCACCAGGTCGGCCAGCCCGCTCTGGGCAAAATGCGTGCGCAGATGTTCCCGGGCGGCGATCATGCGCTGACCCGCCGGCGTATCGTGGACCACGGTGCTGAGGGCGCCGAGACCGAACCGATACAGGTCGTCGCCGAGATCGAGGCGGAAGAGCAGGTCGAGCAGGTGTTCGTCGAGGTCCCGGGCGTCGCGGACGCCGAACCGGGCGTAGTCGATCCACGGGTCGTCGATGCTGTCGGCGGGGTTGCCGGTCTTCACCGCTTCGTTGATCCGCGACTTGCTCAGGTCGAGGCTCTTCGTGCGCAGGGGTTTGATTCGTAGCCCGTAGAGCAGGTTGTCGCGCACCGTTCCGGGGAACAGGACCGGGTCGAGATCCGCGAAGGCGATGCGGCGGCTGCGGGCTGCCCGCGGCAGAGTCGACAGGTCATGGTCGCCGATCCGGATCGAGCCGCTGGTCGGAACCCGAAGGCCGGCCAGGGTTCGAGCGAATTCCTGAGCGATCGGTCCGGGCGGGACCAGGGCGAACTGCCCCGGCAGCGCGGCCTGGACATCGCCGATCTCGATCGGCAGGCCTCCCTGCGGGTCGCGCAGCGCCAGGGCTTCGACGCGCAGCGGGCTGCCGAGCTTCGGCGGCGCTACCTGTTTCTCATGTTCCGCGGGCTGGAGGCGCTGCGGCCCGAAATGGGCTGCCACGGTCTCGTACTTCACCTCGACGTCGAGGCGCTGCTGATCCCAGTCGATCAGCTCCTTGAGCGGTGGCGGCAGGTCCCGATACGCGGCAAGAACCGCCACCAGCTGCCCGATATCGAGTTCGCCCTTGAGGGCGAACATGCCGCCGATGGCATAGAACAGGAACGGCGTGATCTGCGCGAGAAGGTTGTTGAGATACTTGACCGCGAATTTCCGCCGATAGATGCGCAGGCGCAGATCGTAGAGGCTGTAGAGCCGCCCGCCGATCTCGGCCCGCTCCCAGCGGCCCGTATCGTTCAGCGTCACCGCCGGCAGGCCGTCGAGGACCTCGGCGATCCGGCCGGCGAGGTTCCGCGAGGCGATCTGACGCTGGCGGCTGAGCAGGATGATCTGGCGGCGCAGCCGCGGGATCACGGTCATCTGCACCGCCACCATTCCGCCGGCCGCGAGGCCGAGCCACACGTTCTGCATCATGATGAAGGCCAGGGCGGTGGCCGCCTGGGTACCGAGGAAGACCGGCACCACGATCGCGTCGCCAATGAACGAGCCGATGGGCTCGACCTCGTCGCGGATGATCGTCGCGGTCTCGGAGGACTTCACCTCGCGCTGCGCCTCCGGGGTAAAGCGCAGCATCAGCGAGAATAGCTGGAAACGCAGCCGGCGCAGCATCCGTTCGCCGAGGATGCCCTTCTGCAGATTGATGTAGAACTTGAAGGCGCCGTTGATCAGAACGAGCGCGAGGAACAGCGTCGAAAGCCCGAGCAACAGCTCGAACCGATCGAACTGAAACCCTTCGAACAGTCGTGTCGTGCCGCCGCCCAGCAGCTCCGGCCATTGGATGGTCATGTCGAGGAAGGGCACGGTGGCCTCGCCATGGGCGAAAGCCTTGCCGGTTATGGCGTCGTTGACGATGCGTTTGGGCAGATCCAGCGACGCGAAGTAGAACGGCAGCGAGGCCAGGACCACGGCGCAGATCTTGAGCTGCTCGGCCTTGGAGTAGCGCCAGATGTAGGGAAAGAGCCGCGGCTCAAGCTCGCGCATCGGGAACGTCCGGCAAAGGTCTCTCCTGGCGAAAACGAGGCCGGCTCGGTGTGTGCCCACGCACAGATCTGAGCGAAAACGTCATCGAACGATGCAGTTCCATTGCGTAAGCTTGGCGGCGCCTGGCGCGGTCCTGGCAGTCCCGTTGACGCGACCGTGCGATCCCGGGGCTCAACGGTCGTGTCATCGTGCCGTCATATAGGGCATGCCGGGCGTACGGCGGCACTATCCGATCACGGAATGCGGCGTTGCGCAGTTCACCATCGGGGCGTGGTGTGGCGGTTCAGAAGGAGCGGGTCAGGCCGCCATCGACGCGCAAGTTCTGACCGGTCATGTAGGCCGCGCCGTCCGAAGCGAGGAACGCGACTATGTCGGCGATCTCTTCGGCGCGGCCGTAGCGCCCCATCGGGACGCTCTGCCGGCGTTCCTCCGTGCCGGGCAAGCTGTCGATCCAGCCCGGCAGCACGTTGTTCATGCGGACATTGTCGGCGGCGTAAGGGGCGGCGAACAGCTTCGTGCAGGCCGCGAGCCCGGCTCGGAACACCGCCGAGGTCGGGACCATCGGGCTCGGCTCGAAGGCCCAGGCGGTGGAGATGTTGAAGATTGCACCGGCACGCTGCGCCTGCATGACCGGCGTCACCAGACGCACCGATCGCACGACGTCCATGAGATAGGTGTCCAAGCCCGCGTGCGATTGCGCGTCCGTGATGTCGAGTAACGGTCCCCGGGGGCCATGCCCGGCGCTGTTGACCAGAACGTCGACCCGGCCGCAGCGGGCCATCGCTCCGTCGACCAGACGCTGCAGGTCTTCCGTGGACTGGTTCGAGCCGGTCAAGCCGAACCCGCCCAGTTCCTGACCGAGTGCCTCTCCTTGCCGGACGACGACAGGATTCCGATCGCGAACCCGTCCGCCGCGAGCTCCCGGCGACCGCCGCGCCCATGCCGCTGCCCTCCGCCGTCACGAGGGCGACTTTGTCGCTCATCGCCAACCGCTCCGCTTTTCCGGCTGTCTCACCGCCCAACAGCAGGTGGAGGGGCGGCGAATCGCCACCGCCGGCACATCGTGGCGGTCTACGGCACGCGAGCGGCGATGAGCAGCAGGCATTCCGGCAGACGCCGCGATCCGAGGCGGCACGGCAGAGCGGATTACCATCGCTCGAAGCCCAGAATTTGCTGGCACCACGTGTAGTTTAGCGGGGGATGCCCCGCGCAACGGTACACCGGCATGCGTGCGACGGCCTTGCGGGCGGACGCGCGGGCTTATATTGCGACGCAACCACCACGACTCCGTACCTCACCCGGCGCGGACGGCCGCGCCGCGCGGCCGCCAGGGAGCCGGCACAACCCGTTTCGGGCCGCCATGAATCTGCGCAACATCGCCATCATTGCCCACGTCGACCACGGCAAGACGACGCTCGTCGACAAGCTGCTGGCCCAGTCCGGCACCTTCCGCGAGAATCAGCGGGTCGAGGAGCGGGCGATGGACTCCAACGACCTGGAGAAGGAGCGTGGCATCACGATCCTGGCCAAGGCGACCTCGGTCGTCTGGGAGGACACCCGCGTCAACATCGTCGACACCCCCGGCCACGCCGATTTCGGCGGTGAGGTCGAGCGCATCCTGTCGATGGTCGACGGCGTGATCGTGCTGGTGGATGCCGCCGAGGGGCCGATGCCCCAAACCAAGTTCGTGGTCGGCAAGGCTCTTAAGATCGGCCTGAGGCCGATCGTAGCGATCAACAAGGTCGATCGCCCGGATGCGCGCATCAACGAGGTCGTGAACGAGGTGTTCGACCTGTTCGCGGCGCTCGACGCCACCGACGAGCAGCTCGACTTTCCGATCCTCTACGGCTCCGGCCGGAACGGCTGGATGGCGGACAGCCCCGAGGCCGATCCGTCGGTGGGCCTCAAGCCGCTGTTCGAGCTCGTGCTCAAGCACGTGCCGCCGGCCAAGGTCGAAGAAGGTCCGTTCCGGATGCTCGGCACGCTGCTCGAGGCCAACCCGTTCCTGGGCCGGATCATCACGGGCCGCATCGCGTCGGGCACCGTGAAGCCGAACCAGCAGATCAAGGTGCTGTCGCGGGACGGCAAGGTGGTCGAGACCGGTCGCGTGTCGAAGATCCTCGCCTTCCGGGGCCTGGAGCGCGCGCCGATCGACATCGGTGAGGCGGGCGACATCGTCTCCATCGCCGGCCTGATCAAGGGCACCGTGGCCGATACCTTCTGCGACCCGCAGGTGGATACGCCGATCCAGGCCCAGCCGATCGATCCCCCGACCGTGACCATGTCGTTCATCGTCAACGACTCCCCGCTCGCCGGCACCGAGGGTGACAAGGTCACGAGCCGGATGATCCGCGACCGCCTGTTCAAGGAGGGCGAGGGCAACGTCACGCTCAAGATCGAGGAAGCGGCCGACAAGGATTCCTTCTACGTTTCCGGTCGTGGTGAATTGCAGCTCGCCATCCTGATCGAGACCATGCGTCGCGAGGGCTTCGAGATTGCGGTTTCTCGTCCGCGCGTGGTCTACGAGAAGGACGAGAATGGCGAACTCCTCGAGCCGATCGAAGAGGTCGTGATCGACGTCGACGAGGAGCATTCCGGCGTCGTCGTCCAGAAGATGTCGGAGCGCAAAGCCGAGATGCTGGAGATGCGGCCTTCGGGCGGCGATCGCCTGCGCCTCGTGTTCCACGCCCCCACCCGTGGCCTGATCGGCTACCAGGGCGAGCTGCTCACCGACACCCGCGGCACCGCGATCATGAACCGCCTGTTCAAGGCCTACGAGCCGTTCAAGGGCGAGATCGCCGGCCGCCGCAACGGCGTGCTGATCTCCAACGACAAGGGTGAGGCCGTGGCCTACGCCATGTGGAACCTCGAAGACCGCGGCCCGATGATGATCGAGCCCGGCTGGAAGGTCTATCAGGGCATGATCATCGGCGAGCACAACCGCGAGAACGATCTCGAGGTGAATGTCCTCAAGGGTAAGAAACTTACCAACATCCGCACCACCTCGAAGGACGAAGCCGTGCGGCTGACGCCTCCGATCCGGATGACTCTGGAGCGCTCGCTCGCCTGGATCCAGGACGACGAACTGGTCGAAGTCACGCCGAAGTCGATTCGGCTCCGCAAGACCGTCCTCGATCCCAACGACCGCAAGCGCGTCGAGCGTTCGTCGAAGGACACCGCCGCCTGAGATGAATACCGGGCAACCGGGCGCTCAGGCCCGGTTGCCGTCGAGGACGTTATTCTGATCCTCGGTTGACCCGTTAGGCCCTCCCACCAAGCCCCTTGGCTTCGCGGCGAGGCTCAACCGGGCCGCATGAAAACCCGTGACTCAGATGCCTGTCGCCTTGAACGCCAACCAGCCGGCTCGCTCGGCCGCATCTCCCTATGTCGTGGGCCAGGACGGCGAGGGCCATTGGGTCGCCTTCGAGACCGGCGGCAGGGCAGGGGGGATATTTCGCACGCGCCGGGATGCGATCCGCTACGCTTGCGTCGAGACCGGCTGCCGACCGGACGAGGTCGCACTGGCTGTCGAGCCGATCCGCTTCCGATTGTCCTGATCCGATTGCGCCGGGCGGTTGTAACCCCGGACTGACCTTGGGGCGTGTGCCCCAAGGTCAGAGGCCAGTGAGACAAAGTCCTTAGCTTCCGCCGGGATCGGTCTCGTCACTCTGGGTCTTGTCGCCCTGCGGACCCATGCCGGGCTTGCCGTCGGTCTTCTCGTTCGGGTCCATCACCGCATCAGGCGCGACGTTGGCCGGCTTCTCAGGTTTCGGCTCTTCACGCTCGCTCACGTCTTGTCCTCCCGCTCGACCCGATAGTGTCCGTCGGCGACCTTCTGGTCGGCGGACGGGCCGCGCGATGCCTTCTGGTCCGAATGGCCGCCCGATGAGCCGCCGACCGCGGGCGGGGAGCGTCCGGCCTCATCGGATTGGCCCCAGCCTTCCTTGGACTCGGTCTTGGCCGCCTCGCCTGAACCCATATCGGTGATCGCAGCCTGCTCGGGGGTCTGGTGATCGCCACCCGCCGGGTGCTCGCCCTTGGAGCCGACCGTATCGTCGGGCTTGCGGGTGACAGTTCCGGAATCGCTGGTGAGCCTACCCATCAACGCTTCCCATCATCCTGACCCACCGCCGCGGTGGCGCGGTCGATCGCTTCGCCCATGCTTGAGCTCTTATCCGGGGTCTTGCCGAACTCGCCCTGAAGCTTCTTCAGGTTCTCGGGCGGGGTCTCAGCCTCGGTGGCGTCGGTGGCGTCCGATCCCGGAGTACCGGAGGCGATCCGCGCTGCCTGGGCGTCGCCCGCCGGATCCCGCTTCAGATCGGCCTGCGTGTTGGCCGCCACGCCCACATCGAGCGGCGAATCCTGGCCGAGATCCTGACCATTCCGGTCGGCATTGGCATTGAAGTCCTTCAATGACGGCCGTGTTGTCTGCTCTGCCATGGCTCCTGCCTCTCCTTTGTCGCGCGGTAGCGAGACAACGGGGGCGGGAGACTAGGGTTGCGTGGCAGCCCGTGATCACCCTCGCGACGGCTCGTTCGTGCAGGATGATGTAGACGGCGTCAGGGGCCAACGATCCGAGGTGCGAGACGCTGCACCAGGGCCCGCACCGACTCCTCGGCGTGCCAGCGGCTGTCAGCCTTGGCCTGGATCGTGAGCAGGTCACCGTCGCGCAGAATCACCGCCGTCGATCCTGCGCCATTCCCGAATGCATAGACTGTGAGCCACCCGATCGCCGGGCTCACGGGCAGAGTCGAAAGGCGGCAATCGGGGTTCTGCTTGATGCACAGTGATTCGAGCTTCGCGAAGGTTGTTTCCCCGGATCGCACACGCTTCTCGGTTCCATCGGTCAGGCGTCCGAGCCGGATATCCACCACCGGCGAGCCTGTGCAGGAGGCGCAGGTCATGGTGAGGTTCAATGGGGTCGCCTGTATCGAGGCTTTCGTATCGATCGCGATCCGGGCCTGGTCCACTACGCTCGTGAGGTCGTGGCTGGCGAAGCCCTGCACTTGGGCCTGCGCAGCCAGCGTGAGGGAGAAGCCGAGGAGAACGAGAAGCCAGCGCATGCGGAAATGTCCGTCCGATCCCGGATCGTCGGCAGGACGACGACCCAGGAAGCAGATGGCCGCTGCGCGAAGGTTTTCCAAGTCTTGCGTCCAGCCGTGCCGTTACGCGGAGCGCAGATCGGGGTTGATGCTGAAGGATGCTAGCTATAAAAGCCGAAAATTCGTTGCTTTTAAAGCAAATGACGCCATGAACAATCTAAATATCTAAGGCGACAACTATAAAATATCTCTAATTGGTCAGTATTTATATTGGGCGAATACGATACAACCTCGAAGCGACAGCAGGATCGTCCTGCTGTCGCTTCGTCGCCGAAGCCGCGCCGGCTTCAAGAATACCGGCGCGATTCGATCGGGCGGCAACGGTTAAAGAGGTGGCGCCGCCGCGATCGATCGATGCTAGCCGATTCCGTCGAACAGGGCCGACGAGATGTAGCGCTCGGCGAACGAACAGGCGATCGTCACGATCCGCTTGCCCTGGAATTCCGGCCGCTTGGCCAGTTCCAGCGCCGCCGCGACGTTGCCGCCCGTCGAGATGCCGCCCGGGATGCCTTCCAGGCGGGCCAGAGCCCGAGCGGTCTCGAAGGCGGTGTCGTTGGAGACCTTCAGCACGCCGTCCAGGATGTCCGTGTGTAGATTCCCGGGGATGAAGCCCGCGCCGATGCCCTGGATCTTGTGCGGGCCAGGCTGGCCACCGGAGATCACCGGAGAATCCACCGGCTCGACCGCGAAGACCTTGAGGTTCGGAAGACGCGGCTTCAGCACCTCACCCACGCCGGTCACCGTGCCGCCGGTGCCGACGCCGGCCACGAAAGCATCGAGCTGGCCGCCGGTGTCGCTCCAGATTTCTTCCGCGGTGGTCTTGCGGTGGATCTCGGGATTGGCCGGGTTCGAGAATTGCTGCGGCATTACCGAGCCCGGGATCTCCTTCAGGAGTTCCTCGGCCTTGGCGATGGCGCCCTTCATGCCCTGCGCGCCGGGGGTGAGCGCCAGTTCGGCGCCCAGGAAGGCCAGCATCTTGCGGCGCTCCAGGGACATCGTCTCGGGCATCACCAGGATCAACCGGTACCCCCGGGCAGCGGCGACGAAGGCCAGCGCGATGCCGGTGTTGCCGGAGGTCGGCTCGACCAACGTGCCGCCGGGCTGAAGCTTGCCCGCAGCCTCGAGGGCGTCGATCATGTTGACGCCGATTCGGTCCTTCACGCTGGCGATCGGGTTGAAGAACTCAAGCTTCAGCAGGATCTCGGCATCGACGCCGTGCTCCTTGGGCAGGCGATTGAGGCGCACCAGCGGGGTGTTGCCGATGGTCTCGGTGATCGAGCCGTAGACACGGCCGTGGCCGACCTTCGCCGGCGCGTTGAGGGAATCGGCCATCGCGGAACTCCTGCAGATCTCGGGTCGGACAGATGTCGGATCCGGACGGTCGAGGCCAAGGGGAAGCCTTGGCCGGCCGGCGGACGAGAGGCTGCGATATCGCGTCGCCGAACCCCAGGCAATCGGGCTAAGTGTCCTGTACGAAAGTTCTTTTTACAAGCCGACAGGAATATTGCCCATTGTGGAACAAGGTGACTGACACGACGCTGTTTTGTGGAATATCGTTCTCGCGCCCGGTGGAGATGTGCAGCTGGCGCCTGATCACCGACGAGGGCTCTTCGATGAAACGCCGTCCATTCGGTGCCGCCGGTCCGACTCGCCGCGCCGCTTTGCTGGCCGCCCTCAGCCTCGTCTGCGCTCGGTCCGCCCATGCCGCGGGACCGACGCGTATTACCCTCGCCACTGCGACCCCTGGCGGCGGCTTCCCGGCCTTCGGGGATGCCTTCGCGGCAGCGATCCGGGCGGCGGATCCTGATCTCGCCGTCGAGACCCAGGCCAGCGGCGGCTCGGCGGAGAATGTCAGGCTTCTGCGGGCCGGCCGCGTTGATCTCGCACTCGTCCAGGGGGAGTACGCCTACCCGGCCCTGGCCGACGCGGGCGGTCTGACAGTCTTGACGCCGATGTATCCGACGCCCGGCCTGTTCGCCGTCCCCACGGCAAGCCCGATCCGCACCGTGGAAGACTTGCGCGGGCGGCCGGTGGTGCTGGGGACGCACAATTCCGGCCTTACCCTGATGGGCCGCAGCGCACTCAAAGCCTCGGGGCTCGATCCCGAGCGGGACATCCGCCCGGTCCTGCTCGACAGAGCCGGGGATGGGCCATCCATGGTGCTGGATGGCCGCGCCGATGCGCTGTGGGGCGGCGGCCTTGGCTGGCCGGGCTTCTTCGCGATGGCGCAGGCGCCGGGCGGCGCACGGTTCTTCGGGCCGTCAGAGGCCGGCATCGCGCAGCTCGCACAGGCGGGAGGCGCCCTTCAGCGCCTGACCGTGCCGCCCGGTAGCTTCCTTGGTCAGTCCGCAAAAATCGAGACCGTGGGTTCCTGGAGTCTCGTTCTCGCGCGGCCGGGCTTCGAGGCCGACGTGGCCTATCGGCTCGTCCGCGCCCTGGCTCGGGCCGACATGGCTATGCGCCATCCGCAGGGTGCGGATGGCCGGCCTGAGAACCTTTCGGGACTCGTTCCGGCGACGCAGATCAATCCCGGGACGCTGCGCTACCTCGGCGAGACCGGTATTCTGGTACGCTGATGCCGAATGCCTAGCGGAACGAGGCGACGCGCCGGTCGCGCTTGCGCTCGGCGGCCGGCTGATAGGCGATCTCGGCATGGTGGGTGCAGTAGGGCAGCCCGGTGATCGAACGGGCACCGCAGAACCGGAATTCCGGCGTGGTCGGATCACCGAGCGGCCAGCGGCACATGGATTCCCGCAGGTCCATAATTGTAACGCGCTGCGAGACCGACAGCGCCACGGGCTCTGAAGCCGCCGGGGCGGGCGTCGGAAAGACGGGCGCGGGGCGATGCGACAGGATCGCCACCGGTTCGGGCGCCTGGGTCTCGACCACCGCGATGGCGGTCTCGATCTCGACGACCTTGGTTGCCTGGGGTGCGACCGGAGCCTCCTCGCCACCCCGGGCGCGACCGCCCAGGCCGAGACGATGCACCTTGCCGATCACCGCATTGCGCGTCACGCCGCCGAGTTGCGCGGCGATCTTGCTTGCGCTCTGCCCGTCTTCCCACAGCCGGCGCAGGAGCGCCACGCGATCATCCGTCCAGCTCAGGCCCGCTTCCATAATCCCCCTCCGCCCCTGCGGCCCGCGCGCTCTACCGAGTGACGGTGCGCGTTCCAGGTCGCTGAAGCCCCTCCCGGCCGTATTGCCGGTGCGGACCGCACCCGTGCGCGTCACCCATGCGCGTTGGATGCCGCACCGCGTGCGACACCCTGTCTCGCCAGGCCACGGCAGGACCCTAGCGCGCCGCTCGCGACGCTTGCAAGGGCGGCTCCCGGACGGTGACCGACCCTGTCCACCGGCAATGGGCGGTTCGCCTGGGAAGGTAGTTACTGTCGGCTCCGCGGGCGCCGCGCATCCTGCCGGCCGTGTCGCCCGCGTCACAGGCCGACGCAATCGCACCGAATGCCCCCCATCGCCGGAACGCGGTCACGGCCAAGCTGCTTTCGTGTGGCAAAAGGGGTGGGCGTTGCTGTTATCCAGGGTGAGGACGATGGGGTACCGTCAGGGGGGGCTGCGCGCGCTGGTCGCGCTGGGGCTGGCCGGTCAGGTTGCGGCCTGCGGCAGCGTCCCGCGCACCGCCTACACCGCCGAGCAGGCGGCCTTCGCCAGCGTGCCCGGGATCCCCGGGGCGCGGGTCTACGCCGACGCGTCGGTCGACACGATCGCGGAACTCGCCGGCAATCCGCAGCGCCGCTCGGCCGGCTTCAACTATCTGGCTTTGTCGGGCGGTGGCGGCGATGGCGCCTACGGGGCCGGCGTGCTGAATGGCTGGACGGCGTCCGGCACCCGCCCGGAATTCACCCTCGTCTCGGGCGTGTCGACCGGCGCACTGATCGCGCCCTTCGCCTTCCTGGGCCCGGCCTACGATCCGTACCTCACCGAGTTCTACACCAGCGGCGTCGCCGGCGAGCTGGTCAACTCGCCCAATATCGCCAACGTCCTGTTCGGCTCCGGCCTGTTCGGGGACGGGCGCCTGCGCAACCTGATCGGCCGCTACGTCACCCCGGAACTGCTTACCGCCATCGCGGAGGAGCACGCCAAGGGCCGTCGCCTCATGGTGGTGACGACCAACCTCGATTCGCAGCGCGCCGTGATCTGGAACATGGGCGTCATCGCGTCGAGCGGCGCGCCGAACGCCCTCGATCTGTTCCGCGACGTGCTGGCTGCTTCAGCCAGCATTCCGGCGGTGTTCCCCCCGCAGATGATCGACGTGGCGGCCGCCGACACACGCTTCCAGGAGATGCATGTGGACGGCTCGGTGGTCACCCCCGTCTTCACCCTCCCGCAGACGCTGCTGCTGCGCGACGGAAAGATCCGCACGGGCGGCAAGGCCAACATCTACGTGGTGATCAACGGCCGGCTGGAACCGGATTTCGAGGTGACGAAGGATAATACCCTGTCGATCGTCGAGCGCTCGTTCACGACCGCAAGCCGCGCCCGCTCGCGCGCAACGCTGTCGGCCACCTACGCGCTCGCGCGCTCGAACGGGATGGGCTTCAACCTGACCTATATCGATGAGAACGGCCCGAAGGCCTCCGCCTCCAAGGGCTTCGATACGGGGTACATGCGGGCCCTTTACCAGGAAGGCCTGGAAAAGGGGCGAACGGGCACCTTCTGGCAGCACACTGTGCCGGCATCGCCGACGCTCAAGCAGACGGCGAACGCCGTCGCGAATTGAAGGCGTCGGATATGCGCCGCGCCCCGGACGGGGGCGCGGCGCTCGGGTCAGTTACTTGCCAAGGATCTTGGTGACCAGGCGGCCGATCGGCGTCGCGGTGCTGGCATTCCGGTCGTCGCGGTCGATGGGGCGGTTCTCGTTGCCGAGAAGCTTGGTGACGATGCGTCCGATCAGGCTCATGGGACTCTCCGCGCATTTGCGCCAAAACGGCGCAGCTTGCCCATCAACGGACGACGCGACGGGGGCGTTCCCCGGGTTTCAGCATCAGACCTGCATCAGCCGGATATTGTTGGTGTTCCCCGCTGCGTGGAACGGGATGCCGGCGGTGACGACGATGATGTCGTTGGGCTTGGCGAAGCCTTCGTCCTGCGCATGGTGACAGGCCTTGGCCGTCATTTCCTCATAGGAATCGACATCATCGGTGTGCACGCTGTGGGCACCCCAGAGCAGGCATAGGCGTCGGGAGGTGGCGAGGCTCGGGGTCAGAGCCAAGATTGACGCGGCGGGGCGCTTGCGCGCCACCCGGGCAGCCGTCGTCCCGCTGGACGTATAGGTGACGATCGCGGCGGCGTGGACGGCCTCGGCCAGATCGGCGGTGGCGGTGGCGACCGCGTGGGGCGGCGTCTCCTCCTCGCCGGGCTCGGAGGCCGCGACGATCGAGTGATAGAGCTTGTGGCTCTCCACGCTGCGGATGATCCGGTCCATCATCGATACCGCCTCGACCGGATATTTCCCGGTGGCCGATTCCGCCGACAGCATGACGGCATCGGCGCCGTCATAGATCGCGGTGGCGACGTCGGATGCCTCCGCTCGCGTCGGCGCCGGCGCGTTGACCATCGAGTCCAGCATCTGCGTCGCGACGATCACCGGCTTGACGGCGAGCCGGCACGCGCGGATCAGCTCCTTCTGCCGGCCGGGCACGTCCTCGTGCGGGATCTCCACACCGAGATCGCCGCGGGCGACCATCACGGCATCCGAAAGCCGGATGATATCGTCGATCCGCTCCAGCGCCTGCGGCTTCTCGATCTTCGACATGATGCCGGCCCGGTCGCCGATGAGCCCGCGCGCCTCGATCAGGTCGGACGGCTTTTGGACGAAGGACAGGGCGACCCAATCGACGCCGAGCTCCAGCCCGAAGGCGAGGTCGGCCCGGTCCTTCTCGGTCAACGGCGACAGGTCGAGCAGCGTGCCCGGCAGGTTCACGCCCTTGCGGTTCGAGATCGGGCCGCCGGTTACGACCTCGGCGGTGAAGGCGGCGCGCTCGGGCCCGACGACCCGCACCCGCACCCGCCCGTCGTCGATCAGCAGTTCCTGGCCCGGCACCACCGCCGCGAAGATTTCGGGGTGGTGGAGCGGAATCGCCTGCTTGTCGCCTTCGGACCCGTCCAGCACGAAGCGGATCGTCTCGCCGGGGACGAGATCCTGGCGTCCACCCTGCAGCGTCCCAATACGGATCTTCGGACCCTGCAGATCCTGCAGGATGCCGATCGGCCGGCCGACCTCCCGCTCCAGGACGCGGATCGCCGCGTGGACCTTGGCGTGGTCCTCCTGCACCCCGTGGCTGAAGTTCAGCCGGAAGGTGTCGACCCCGGCGAGGAACAGGGCATGCAGTTGATCGGGCGCTGAGCTTGCGGGACCGACCGTGGCAACGATCTTGGCGTGGCGATGACGGCGCATGCGAGACTCTGCCATGAACAGGACCTCTGGGAATCAGCAGGCCGATCGAGCCCGCCGACGCTCCCCACATTGGTAAGGATGGAACCCGAAGCGAGCTTTTTCTGCGGGACGCGTGCCCTGCGTCGTCCGACCCTGCCGCTTACTTGGCGACCTCACGGGCGATGCCGGCGAGGCCCATATCGTAGACGCCCGTGATGTCCTTGAGGGCCTCGGCGTCGCTCATGCCCTCGGCGTCGAAGGTCGCGGTCCAGACCACCGTGGAGCCCGTGCCGTTCGGGCGGACCGCCAGCGTGGCGTTATAGGCGCGTACCGGCAGCGGGCCTTGAACGAAGCTGTAGCTGTAGCTCATGGCCGCCTCGTCCCGGGCGGTCTCGACCTCGACGATGGTGCCGAGACCGCCCTTCGCCACGAGACCCCGGATCTGCGCCCGGATGCCGTCATCGTCGTCCTCGCGCGACAGGATGCAGCGCTCGACCTGTGGGTGCCACAGCCCGATGGCGCAGAAATCGCCGATCAGCGCCCAGACCGCCGCGGGCGGCGCCGGGATGTCCCGGCTGCGGGTGACTTCCAGGGCACAAGCCGGACCGGCGATGAACAGGGCTGCGATGCCGAGCGCGGCACAGGCGGATCGCTTCACGATGGGGCCTCCGCGAGATGTCGCGGGACGGAAATAGGGCGCCTGTTGGAGGAAACCCATCCGGGTCCCCGCGGCCGATCCCTGGAAACCGCCGGGCTCGACCGGTAAGAGGGCCGGGTCGATCGCTCGGCCGCTCACAATAACGATGCGGCGCGCTTCGACCGGAAATCGCATGTCAAACTCTGAGCCTGAGACGCCGATGGACGATCGCATCATGTCGGCTTCCTCATCGCGGTACGGCAGGCATACGGTGTTTTACGCCCTCGGACTCGGAATCGCGGCCTTGGCACTGGCTCCGGCGCTGGCTGTGGCGGCGACCGACACGGCTCCTCCCTCCTTCGAGACCTGCCGCACCGATCTGATCGCCTGGGCCGCCGCGCACGACGTGCCGCAGGCCGTCGCGCAGGCGCAGCTGGGGGGCCTGGAGCCCGACCCGGACGTGTTGGCTGCGACCCGGAACCAGGGCGAGTTCGTCCGGCCGATCTGGGACTATATCGAGGCCAGCATCACGCCGGCCCGAATCGAGGCGGGACAGCGCAAGCTCGCCGAACTGGCGACGCCGCTCGCGGCGATCGAGACGAAGTACGGCGTCGATCGCTACACCCTGGTCGCCTTCTGGGGCGTCGAATCCA
>Ga0182230_1000025_pt1 | contig 17069 bp, 16 predicted proteins | sample G6R1MG_28_FD_128384 | JGI IMG/M metagenome (GOLD analysis project Ga0182230, IMG submission 128384) | Miscanthus phyllosphere microbial communities from Michigan, USA - G6R1_NF_07NOV2016_LD1 MG | ecosystem: Host-associated > Plants > Phyllosphere > Phylloplane/Leaf | place: USA: Michigan...
CCGGTAGAGTAGGCTGAGGATCATGGTGTTGATCGCCACCGACTTGCCCGAGCCGGTGGTGCCGGCGACCAGCAGGTGCGGCATGCGGGCGAGGTCGGCGATGATCGGCTCGCCGCCGATGTTCTTGCCCAGGCACAAGGCGAGCTTGTGCTTGCTCTCGTAGAAGTCCGGCACCGAGAGCAGCTCCCGGAGATAGACCGTCTCGCGGGTCTCGTTCGGCAGTTCGATGCCGATGACGTTGCGGCCGGGGACGACGGCGACGCGGGCGGAGACCGCCGACATCGAGCGGGCGATATCGTCCGACAGGCCGATGACGCGGCTGGACTTGGTGCCGGGGGCCGGCTCCAGCTCGTAGAGGGTCACGACCGGGCCGGGGCGCACCGCCAGGATGTCGCCGCGCACGCCGAAATCCTGCACCGTCTGCTGGAGGTTGAGGGCGTTCTGCTCCAGCACGTCCGCGTCGACCTCCTCGGTGCCGTTCTCGTCCGGCAGGGCGAGCAGGCCGAGGGAGGGCAGCTCGTAATCGGCGTTCTCGACGCTGGCGATCTCCAGGTGGCGGCCGGCCGGGATCAGGTGCGCCCGGGGGGCGACCATCGGCAGGACGGGGGCGGCGGGCACCTCGACCGGCTGGGCGGCGGGCGCCTCCACCGGCTCCGGCGCCGGGGCCGCCTCGAGGGCGGGTTCCGCGAAAGCCGGCGCGTCCTGTACGGGCTCGGGCTCCGCCGGGGCGGGCTCGGGCTGCGGCGCCAGCTTGCCGCGCAGCAGCACCGTGCGCGAGGTCATCGGGATCACGACCCGGTCGGCCTCCGGAACGGACCGGACCGGATCGGCTCCCATCGGGATCGCCGCGTCCGTCAGGGGCTGAAGTGCGGACATCGCCTCGACCATGGGCTCGGGCGCGGCCGGCAGCACCGGCGCGGGCATGCTCGGCTGGCCTGCGGCGCGGATCGCCGCCCGGGCCGCCATGGCGCAGAGCGCGGGGGCGCGGCGGGGCGCCTCGGTGACGGGCGTCGCGGGGGCCGACGACTCGGTCTCGGCGCTGCCGGGGCCGAAGACCAGCGCGAGGGCGGGCTTGGCCGGCAGGAACGCGTCGCGGATCGCGGCGCTCTCCTCGGCCTGTAGCTCGGCCTGCTGGCCGTTATCCTGCCCGTCGGCGGGGCGCGGCGGCTGGTCGAACCGCACGAGCCGGTCGAGGACGTAGACGGGACGCGGCGGCTGCGCGGTCACAGCCCCGTGCGTCTGCTCAGCGGCGGGCTCGACCGCCGGCAGGTCGGCGACGGCCTCGGCCGCCGCGATCACCGGAGCGACGGCGAGCGCCGCCTCGAGGCCGACATGGGCGGGCTGGGACCCCAGGGCGGCCCAGGCCTCCACGGACGACCAGTCGCCGGCATTCCAGTCGCTGCCGTCGAACCAGGGCTGGACCTCGGACCAGTCGGGCAGGTCGGACCAGTCGCGGGCGGGCGCCTCGGCCGGAGCCTCGGCCGAAGCCTCGGCACCAGCCGGCTCCGGCTCCGACACCGCGACGGCGGCGATCGCCGCCGTGGAGGCGGACAGCTCGACGCTCGGCCGCACCGGGCGGCGGTCCGGCGTGCGGAAGTAGCGGACGCCGGGGGGCGCCACGAAGGGCTGGCGCCACAACGGCACCACCGCGCCGTCCTCCGCGATCTCGGTCTGCGCGGCCTCGGGCATGGCGGCCGCCGCTTCGAGCCGCGCCTGCTCGGCCCGCTCCCGGGCCTCCTGCTCGCGAGCCTCCTGCTCGCGGGCAGCCCGCTCGGTCTCGACGGCCTGCGCCGCCGCCTGCGCCTCGGCACGGGCGCGCTCCAGGGCGACGCGCTCGGCCTCCAGGGCGCGCTGGCGGCGCTCCTGCAGGACCGAATCCGGGGTGCGGGTCCAGCGCGCAGCCGGGGCGGCGGCCGCCTGCATCGGAGCCGTGGGCATCGAATCCTCGGGGGCGATCGAGGCCGGCCGGCGCGGCTGGCGCACCAGCACGCCCGGCGTCGAGGCGCTGCGGTCGATCCGGCTCTCGAAGCGCGGCTCCTCCATGACGTCGAGGCTCGCGCGGTCGTCGAACACCTGGGCCGGCCAGACATGCTCGGGGGGCGCCGAGGCGCTGGCGCGCGGGCCGCGCTCGACGCCATCGCGTCCGACCATCGCGGCCGGCGCGGTGAGCCAGCTCGGCTCCGTCCGGCGGCCGGGAATGCCGTAGCCCGGGCGGGCGGGCAGCCCGGCCGGGGTGCCGGACAGGCGCCGGGTCAGGCTCGCCCGCAAGGCCATCAGCCGATGCGCCAAGGCGCCGAGCGACAGGCCCGAACGGTCGCCGCCGCGGACGGGGCGGGCAGGGTCACGATGAGAGTACGGAGGCCGTCCCGATGCGCGCATGGGTTCTCGAACGATACTCGAAACAGGGATCCGCCGGTGGCCGGCGGGCTGCCCCGAGTTAGGCCGTTTGTCGTTAACGGAGGCTTTTCAGGGGGGCCCGGGCCGGAAACCACGTTGGGATTTTTGGCCTGTTTCCCGGGTGGCGCGGGTGCCATTCCAAGACCGTCATGGCGAGCAGGGCGAAGCAACCCAGGGGCGCGCGTGTCCCACGAGGTGGCGAATCCCCGGGGTTGCTTCGCTACCCTCGCAATGACGGTTGAGGGATGCGCTTCGCCGGAGCGTGACCGCGCACCATATGATACCGGCAGCCACCCCTCACCCGGACAGGCGCCCGTGACCCAGCCGTCATCCCTCTCCTCTGCCGATCCGGCGCGCTTCCGGTCCCTGTACCGGCACGGCTTCGCCCGGGTGGCGGCCTGCACCGGGCGCAGCCATCCCGGGGATCCCGACCGCAACGCCGATTCGGTGCTCGCCCTCGCCCGGACCTGCCACGAGGCGGGGGCGGCGCTCGCGGTCTTCACCGAGCTCGGGCTCTCGGCCTACGCGATCGAGGATCTGCTGCTCCAGCAGACCCTGCTCGACGCGGTCGAGGCCGCCGCCGCCCGGGTGGTCGCCGAATCGGCCGCCCTGCGCCCCCTGCTGCTGGTCGGCGCGCCCCTGCGCTGGCGCCACCGGATCTACAATTGCGCCCTGGCGATCCAGGGCGGGCGGCTGCTCGGGGTGATCCCGAAAACCTTCCTGCCGAACTACCGGGAATTCTACGAGAAGCGCCACTTCGCCTCCGGGGCCGGGATCGTGGGCGAGACCATCCGGGTCGCGGGACTCGAGGCTCCGTTCGGCACCGACCTGCTGTTTCCCGCCGAGGACCTGCCCGGCCTCGTGGTCGGGGTCGAGATCTGCGAGGACCTGTGGGTGCCGGAATCGCCCGGCATGCGGGCGGCGCTCGCAGGCGCGACGGTGCTGGCCAACCTCTCGGGCAGCCCGATCACGGTCGGCCGGGCCGAATCGCGGGCGCTGCTGTCCCGGGCAGCCTCGATGCGGGGCGCCTGCGCCTATGTCTATGCCGCCGCCGGCCAGGGTGAATCGACCACCGACCTGTCCTGGGACGGGCAGACCAGCATCGACGAGCTGGGCGTCCGGCTGGCCGAGGGCCAGCGCTTCCCCACCGGCCCGGTGGCGACGCTCGCCGATATCGACCTCGACCTGATCGCCCAGGACCGCCTCCAGGCCGGCAGCTTCGACGACAACGTGCCGGGCGCCCCCCTCCCCTATCGGCGGATCGGCTTCCGGCTCGATCCGCCCGCCGGCGATCTCGGGCTGATCCGGCGGATCGAGCGCTTCCCGTTCGTGCCGGCCGACCCGTCCCGCCTCGCGCAGGATTGCTACGAGGCCTACAACATCCAGGTGGCCGGGCTCGCCCAGCGGCTGGAGGCCACCGGCACCCGCAAGGCGGTGATCGGCGTCTCCGGCGGGCTCGATTCGACCCACGCGCTGATCGTGATCGCCAAGGCGTTCGACCGCCTGGGCTACCCGCGCTCCGACCTCCTGGCCTACACGCTGCCGGGCTTCGCCACCTCGGACGCCACGAAGGCCAACGCCCACGCGCTGATGCGGGCGCTCGGCTGCACGGCCGCCGAGATCGACATCCGCCCGGCGGCCCGGCAGATGCTCGCCGATATGGGCCACCCGTTCGCGAAGGGAGAGCCGGTCTACGACGTGACCTTCGAGAACGTGCAGGCGGGCCTGCGCACCGATTACCTGTTCCGCCTGGCCAACCAGGCGGGCGGGCTGGTGATCGGCACCGGCGATCTCTCGGAGCTGGCGCTCGGCTGGTGCACCTACGGCGTCGGCGACCAGATGAGCCACTACGCGGTCAATACCGGCGTGCCCAAGACGCTGATCCAGCACCTGATCCGCTGGGTGATCGGCCACCGCGAGGTCGGGGCGGACGCGAACCACATCCTCCAGGCGATCCTGGACACCGAGATCTCGCCCGAGCTGGTGCCGGTGGACCAGGACAAGAGCCCGCAGAGCACGGAGGCCGTGATCGGCCCCTACGCGCTCCAGGACTTCAACCTGTTCTATACGCTGCGCTACGGGTTCCGCCCCTCGAAGATCGCATTCCTGGCGCTGCACGCCTGGGGCGACATCGCGCGCGGCCACTGGGCGCCGGACTTCCCCGAGGCCAAGCGGGTCGCCTACGACCTGCCCGAGATCCGGCGCTGGCTCGGGGTGTTCCTCAACCGGTTCTTCGGCTTCAGCCAGTTCAAGCGCTCGGCCCTGCCCAACGGCCCGAAAGTCTCGGCCGGGGGCTCGCTGTCGCCCCGGGGCGACTGGCGGGCGCCGTCGGACGGATCGGCGCGGATCTGGATCGCGGAGCTGACCCGAAACGTCCCCGAAACTTGACCGTCACAAACTCGACCGATTGTGCCATTATCAGCACGGTCAAGCCGAATCCGACCGATGCAAAATCTGGTATTGGAGGTGTTCGGCAGTCGGGGCGGCCAAGCGGAGGGACTCCGATGCGAAGCTACAACCTGTTCCAGCTCAAGAGCGTGGAAGGCCTTTGCTGCGCGGTGCCCGAGGCCAGCACCGTCCCGCCGTTCATCGGCGCCGGCCGCTGGACCTTCGGGGGTAAGCTCGACGGCGCCAGCCGGCAGCCCCTGGATTTCGACGACCGGGCCGCCGACACTGCCGTGCGCTTCAACGGCTTCTACCTGTTCCAGACGATGGACCGACGCTTTATCGGGTGAATAGCCGCCAGTACGGTATCGCGGCCAGAAATCCTTAAGAGCTGGCTGGCAGACTGGTCCGCATGACGGATCATCGCAGAGAGACGCGGCAGAGGGTGTTCCTCAAGGGCCGCATCGTGTTCAACAACGGCTCGTCGAGCTTCGACTGCCTGGTCCGCGACCTGTCGGGCTCCGGCGCCCGGCTGGTCCTGAGCGATGCGACGACCCTGCCGCAGGTGTTCGACCTTTATATCCCGCAGAAGGACCGGACCTACCGGGCCAGCCTGTGCTGGCGCCGGGAGGACGGGATCGGCGTCGTGTTCGAGGAACCGGTCCGTGCGGCTCCGGCCGCGATCGATACCGAGACCGCGCTGCGGCACCGGATCGCCGAACTGGAGGCCGAGAACGCCGCCCTGCGCCGGTTGCTGGCCGGCATGGCCCAATCGAGCGCGGCTTGAGCGCAGGCCAGGCTGAGATCCCCGAAGGATGGCCCTTCGGCGGCGTCTCCGCGCAGGGCTCCGATGACGCGCGCCGCGCCTTATCGCTGGGCTTCGAGCGCCGCGCGGATCCGCGCGGCGTGGTCGGCCAGGACCGCGTTGTCGGCCATCCCGCCCTCGTGGCGCTTCAGTGGCACGCCCTCGCGCCGGGGGATGATGTGGACGTGCAGGTGGAACACGGTCTGCCCGCCCGCCGGCTCGTTGAACTGAAAGACCGTCAGCCCCTCGGCCTGGAACGCCGTCTTCACGGCTCGGGCGACCGTCTGGACGCGCGCGATCAGGGCCGCCAGGGCGGCGGGATCCGCATCGAGCAAGCCGCGGGACGGCGCCTTCGGAATCACCAGGGTATGCCCCTCGCCCTGGGGCATCACATCCATGAAGGCCAGGGTGTCCGCGTCCTCGTAGACGCGGTGGCACGGGATCTCGCCCCGCAGAATCTTGGCGAAGATGTTGTCGGGGTCGTACTGCGCGTCGGCCATGCGTCCTCCGGGTTTTCCTGACACGTCGCAGCTTGCACGGGGCACGCCCGTGCGTCCACACGGGAACCGAGGCCGCACGGCAACGCTTGGGTCGCGGCGGGCAGGGAGGCCGGGATGGCGCACGAGAGCACGGGGGCGATCTACGCGGCGGCGGGGGCCAACCTCGCCATCGCGGCGGCGAAGTTCGTCGGTGGGGCACGGACCGGTTCGACCGCCATGCTCGCCGAGGGCGTGCACTCGGTGGTCGACACGGCCAACCAAGTGCTGCTGCTGGTCGGCATGAAGCGGGGGAAGAAGCCCGCCGATACCCGCCATCCGTTCGGCTACGGGCGCGAGATCTACTTCTACGCCTTCGTGGTCGCGCTGATGATCTTCCTGGGCGGCGGCCTGTTCGCGGTCTACGAAGGCATCGAGCGGATCCGCCACCCCTCGCCGGACGCGGACGCCCATATCTTCGGGTATACGCTGCCGGGGATCTGGGTGAACGTCGCGATCCTGGGCTTCGCCATCGCGGCCGAGGGCTTCTCCTGGGTCGTGGCGATGCGCCAGTTCTGGGCCGAGAAGGGCCAGAGCTCGGCGATGCGGGCGATCCGGCGCAGCAAGGATCCGACCCTGTTCACGATCCTGGCCGAGGACACCGCCGCCCTGATCGGCCTGCTGATCGCCTTCACGGGCGTGGTCCTGGCGCATTGGCTGGAGATGCCGAGCCTCGACGGCTGGGCCTCGGTGGGGATCGGCCTCGTGCTCGTCGGCATGGCGGTGTTCCTGATGATCGAGACCCACGGCCTGCTGATCGGCGAGGCGGCCGACCCCGCCGTGGTGGCGGCGATCTCCGAGCTCGTGCGCGCCGAGCCCGGCGTGCTGCACCTCAACGAGGTCCTGACCCAGCATCTCGGGCCCAGCGACATCCTGGTGAATGTCAGCATCGACATGGCTGACGATCTCAGCGCCGGCGAGGTCGAGAGCCTCGTGACCCGCCTCGACCGGGCGCTGAAGAAGCGCAATCCGGACGTCACCCGGGTCTTCATCGAGATCCAGCCCCAGGCCGACCACGCGGTGCGGGCGGCGGCGTGACGCGAGGCTGCGCGCTCGGCAGCCCCCTCTGCGCGCACGCATCGAAGCAACGGAGCCCCTGAAGCCGGCGGCTCGGCTCCGCCCACCCGCTTGGGCGATGCCAGACGACGGAACCGGAGGTCGGATCACGTCGCCACGGCGGTAGCTATGCGCCCGATAGGGCCGCCGTTCAGAGGGCTGGAACGCGGTTCTGCAGCCGGCCTCGACGGGCTGCGATCGACCATTCGCTTGCGGGCGGCTTTCGGAATGGGCCGTGATGCGACGGGAATGGGCTCATCACGATTGGGATCGGAACACCCGCGCCCGTGATTTCGCCCCCTCCCCGCAGGCTGTCTTCAGCGGGGTAGCGGGGCTCGCTCGATCCCGATCGCTCCTCCAACGGCTCGCCCCTGCCCGATCGCGGCCTCTGGGGCGTTCGGCGTCGATCGCGCGATGCCCTCCGCCCGTGCCCCGACCTTCGCTGAGCTGTGCGTCCGCGATATTCACTTGGCCGTTACCTATAGCCTTTCATTGCCGAACCTTAATTGTTCGGACATGAGGCTAAAACAACCGTCGGCGCTTAATACAGCAGGGCTGGATGAGGCAATAGCGACGAAAAGCCTGCATCCAGCGCCGAGGCGGAGGTTCCCAAAATGGCTACTCGCAAATCCGTGACTGCAGCGCTCGTGATCACCACTTTCCTCGGTGGATCCGCCTACGCTGCCGAACAGGCGACCCAGCAGGCCGTCGCGCAGCCCAGTGCCGCGCAGAAGGCGGTCGATCAGGATGTCGGCAAACTCTCGAAGGACGGCGCGCAGGCGTTCCGGGACCTCCAGATGACGCGGCTCGCCATTTTCGAAGCCAACCCATCCCAGGCCAAGGACATGATCGCCAAGGCTCAGGCGGCGTTCCAGAAAGCGAAGACCGATGATGCGGTCTTCAACAAGGCGGAAGCCGACCTCAAGGCGCCGGCCGACATGGCGGGCGGCAAGCCGGCACCGTCCGGAACGGCCCATACCAACAAGGCGCCCTCCAACGAGCAGGTCGCTTGGGTGCCCGTCGACGCCCAGCTGACCCTCGGTGACGATTTCGTAGCCACGCCGGAAAAGGCCTCGGCGGTCACCGAGGCGAACAAGAACCTCTCTCAGGGTGATCAGAAGGGTGCGCTCGACAAGCTGAAGCTCGCCCATGTCGACGTCAACTTCACCATGGCGGTCCTGCCGCTCGACAAGACCGTGACCGACGTCAATCAAGCGGCCACGCTGATCGAGCAGGGCAAGTACTATGAGGCGAATGCCGTCCTGAAATCGGCCCAGGACAGGGTGCGCTTCGATGTGATCGACGCCGTCGCCCTTCCGCAGAAGGCCACTGCAGCGACGGCCGGCAAGGCATCGCCGCATGACACCGGCGCGAAGACGGGCGCAAACGCCGGCAAATAAGCGAGCCTGGCGCGATCCCCGTTCGGCTCAGTCGGCGCATCCCGCGATGCGCCGGCCGCCCCTGGCCGCGGAACCGTAAGAGCCGCCGACAAAGCGGGGGCGCCGGAAGGAAATCCGGCGTCTGTCGACACATCGCGAAACTGTACGCCCCGGCCGCAGCCTGCGGCGGGTCGCGCCGGGCCTCGCGTTCCGTCGGCGATCGGCGTCCGGTGCAGTCTCAGTCGCCTGTTGGATGCACGGGAATCCCAAATTCGTGATCCATCACGCAGGAACAGGGCCTTCCGGGAAGAATTCTGGCACTGCCAATTCAATGGAGGAGATGTAGATGCTGAAGAAGACGGCGAGCGCCTCTCTTTGTCTCGCGTGCCTTTGGGCGATCACCCCGGCCATGGCCGCTCCGCAGGACATGCCGCAGGGCAAGCGCAATGAAATGTCCATGAAGGACACCAAGCACGACGTGACCTCGCAGCAGAAAGAAAACAAAGAGGCCAACAAGAACGTCGACAAGCTCATCAACAATCGCAAATAAATCGCACCCTGGCGCCACGATACGTCGTGGCGCCTCAGGCATCGGATCCCGTTGACGCTTTCGGCGTCCCACGCTTGGACCCGGGCCAAGAGATCACCCGACAAACAGCCGGCTTGACGACGTGCGGACGCGATGGCGTCGGTTTCGCCCGTCTAAGAAATTACTCCTCGTCGTATGACATCCAGATGGACCCGTGGAGATGTGGGGCATGCGCGTCCTGAAGATAGGCTTGTCTGTTCTTGCGGTCGCGGCGGCGTCTCCGACGCTCGCACAACCCGCAGGGCTCGGTGGCGCCAGCACGATCGTCCCCGGCAGCGGCCCCGGGACGACGACCGCGGGGCGCACGGCCGGTCAACTCATGGAAGCCGCAAACGCTGAGGATGCAGCCAAGCGTCAAGGCCTGAAGCCCACCACGTTCCTCGCCTCGAAGTTGATCGGCGTCGAGGTTCGCAATCCCGCCGGGGGAAGCGTCGGGAAGATCGACGATCTGTTGATCGCGAACGGCGGCACCCTGGAGGCCGTCGTGATCGATGTCAGCCGGTTCCTCGGCCTCGACGACAAGCGGATCGCGGTCGAGCCCGGCGCCCTTGTTCTGCGGCCAGGGGGCGATCGATTCTCGGCGGTGCTCGACATGGGTACGGATGCGATTGCGGCCGCCGAGCCGTTCAACGCAGCCAAAGCACGCGCCGCGCGCTGAAGCGCTCGCCGTCGACAGCGAGACGGCCTCGCTCCCCCGCGAAGAGGGCGGCCCTGTCGCGCAATCCCGACCGTATGCTGTGATCCCTCACGGGCGCTCGTTCGACGGACGTGCATTCTCGCAGACGGATCGCCTGGCCTCCTCGCCGAGCGCGTCGCAGCCATCCAGGCATCGGCCAGTAGAAGCCGGCAGGGAAACGGCAGCCGCCGCTGAGCGAAGCGGACCGCGACGGCCTTTGGGATGCGTGACGCGCCCCCGAGAAGCGCTCAGCCGCCCCGCCCGATCTGCGCGAGACTCAGCGCCCAGACCCGCTCCTGCACGGATTCGTCGCGGCTCTCGGCCGATGAGGTCTTGGGCCGGGAACGCGAGAAATAGCGGCCGGTGACGCCGTCGAGCTCGGGGGCGGCCGCCACGTGGAGCGAGGTTTCGGCGCCCTTGTCGGGCTGGGTCAGGAACGGGCGTATCAACGACCAGGCGGCGCCGAACAGGCCGCCGGTGTTCTTGGCGAAGCCGGTATTGATCACCCCCGGATGCAGGGCGTTGACCGTGATGCCGTCGGCCTGAACCCGCCGGGCGAGCGCGTAGGTGAACAGCACGTTGCCGAGCTTGGCCTGGGAATAGGCCCGCATCGCGCCGTAGCGCCGGGCGCCTTCGATGTCGGCGAAGTCGACATGGCCCCGATAATGCGCCGCCGAGGCGACATTGACGATCCGCGGCTTGCCGCCGGCCGCGGCCGAAGCCTTCAGGGGGCCGAGGAGGTCGAGCGTCAGCAGCACGTAGCCGAGATGGTCGAGCGCCCAGGTGCGTTCGATGCCGTCGACCGTGAGCTCTCGCCGGTCGAAGATCGCCCCGGCATTGTTCACCAGGCCGTCGAGGCGCGGGTAAGCGTCGCGCAGCGATGCGGCGAGTTGGCGGATCTCCCCTTGCGCCGACAGGTCGGCGACATGCGGGTCCACGATGGCGCCCGGGACGGAAGCGCGGATCCGCTCGGCGCAGGCTTGCGTCCTGCCGGAATCGCGCCCGACGATGGCGACCCGCGCGCCCTTGCGCGCGAGCCCCAGGGCCGTCTCGTAGCCGATGCCGTTGGTCGCCCCGGTGACGAGGCAGACCTTGCCCTGCATCGCGTCCGCCATGCGGCTCAGAAGACCGCCTGACCGACCGCGAAGGCGATGACCACGATCACGATGGCGACCAGCAGGAACAGGCCGAACAGGATGCGTGCCAGCGAGCCGGCGCCCGAGGCGATGCCGGTGAAGCCGAGGCCGCCCGCGATCAGAGAGATCACGAAGCAGATGAGGGCCCATTTCAGCAAGGTCATCGCGTCACTCCGGAAGCGCCCGAGGCACGGGCGAACTACAATCGTTCCCTCAACCGGCCGCAAGCGAGACCGTTCCGCGTCGACGTGATGCCAACAGCCTTTTATTCTCAGGCCGTCCGATTCTCAGGCTGTCTTGGCCACCGGCTGCGCCGGAACGTCGGCCCGCTCCAGCATCATCTCGGCCAGCGTGTGATAGAGCCCGCCGCGGCAGACCGCCTTCGAGGCCGCGTCGGCGATGAGCGCCGCGATCATCAGCGGGATCATCATCGTGTGGTTCTGGGTCATCTCGGTGACGATGACGAAGCTGGTGATCGGCGCCTGGAGCACGCCGGTGAGGTAGGCAACCATCCCGATCAGCACGAGGGCGCCCACCGGCATGGCCGGCAGGAGGCTGTGCATCGTCCCACCGATCCCGGCCCCGACCGCCAGTGACGGCGCGAACAGGCCGCCCGGGATGCCGCTGACCGAGCTGAGCACCGTGGCGGCGAATTTCAGCGGCGCGTAGGTCCAGCCGGCGGTCGCGTCGCCATGCAGGATCGCCCGGGCCTCCTCGTAACCGGTGCCGTAGGCGGTTCCGTTGGAGGCCAGCCCGCACAGGGCCACGCACAGGCCGCAGACCGCCGCGAACACCACCGGCCGGGCGCCGATCAGGCGGCCGGCGGTTCCCGGCAGGCCCCGGGCGAACAGGATCACCAGCCGGCTGAACACCCCGCCCGCGAAGCCGCCCCCTGCCGCCAGCAGCGGCACGATCCAGCTCGCCGCCAGCGGCAGCTCCGCCTGGCTGGTGCCGAAATAGGTGTAGTTGCCCATGAGCCAGAGGGAGGTGAGGCCCGCGGCCACGATCCCGGCGACGATCAGGCCCGACGAGCGCGCCTCGTAGGCCCGGCCCAATTCCTCGATGCCGAACACGATGCCGGCGAGCGGGGTGTTGAACGCCGCCGCGACCCCGGCCGCGCCGCCCGCGAGCAGCAGCCCCGGCAGGCGGTCCGGCGTCAGGCGGCCGAAGGCGGCCATGATCGCGGCGCCGACCTGCACGGTCGGCCCCTCGCGGCCCGCCGAAGCGCCGCAGAGCAACCCGAGGAACAGGACCAGCACCTTGCCGCACGCCACCCGGGGCGAGATGAGCGAGAACCGGAAGCGCGCATCCCGGGCGTGCCGGGCGGCGATCACCTGCGGGATGCCCGAGCCTTGCGAGTTCGGGAACACCGTCCGGGCGAGCAGGGCGGCGAGTGCGAAGCCGGCGGGCGTGAGCACCAGCGCAATCAGCGGCGAGGGCGCGGTGAGCCGCCGGAACCCGTCCTGCGCGAGGTCGGCGCCCTTGGCCATCAGCACCGCGGCCAACCCGACGCAGATGCCGCCCGCGAGGAACAGCAGCCGCCCCCGCCACAGCGGATAAGCCTCCAGCGAGGCCGAGCGCAGGCGCGTGATCGAGCGGCGGTAGCGGGAGCGTGTTGTGCTGGGCGCGCGAGTCGTCTTCGGCGCGTCATCCCGCATCTGGTCCATGAATAAATATTTCGCTCCCGCCGACTGAGGGCAGGTCATACCGCACTTAGCTGCGAATGGCTCGGGTTACGGCGCGATTGGCGCGGCGAGCTGGCTGTTCTTCATCGCCCGGTGAGGGTGGATCGCTGACGATCCACGTCAGGCAAGGAGGCCTGCGAATGCCGGCCGCCTGCGGTTGACCAAACCTTCGTAGACTGCGTTTGGTGAAGAATTGGACCGCCGGCAATGCACCAAGCTCAGAGTGTGATGCGATGCGAGGCGTGATTTCGCATCACGATGGTCACGGGAGATGTTCAGTCACTCTCCGATCTGATGGGTGACGATTTGGTATTAACGGGCCCGCCGGGAACCGTGATGACGAAGGAGAAAGACCTGGAGGCAACCCGGATCCTGATCGTCCAGATCCAGCGGTTCGATCTGTTCGAAACGCGCGTTCATCCGGCCGATACGCTCATTGCCACCACAACCGAGGCAAAGCTCGAAGCTGCGTTCGATCAGCATCCAGCTTCAGGTATCTTCGCCTACACGCATGTCTGGCGCGAAAGCGATCCGGGCTTGCGTATCGTAGCCGGCCATTGCTCCAGGGTTGAAGACCTCTGATCCCGGCGGGTTCAACGTCCGCTGCTGGTTACCAAAGCCGGAAGCATCCGGCTGAGGATCGTGGTCTATGCGACGGCTTTTGCCACCATGTCCGGATGCTGTCCGATGACACGCACATAGGCGATGGCGAAATCCGGCGCGGTCACCCGCGCCTGCTCCCAATCGCGCAGCGTGCCGACCGGAACCCGGAAGCGGCTGGCGAACTCGGACTGCGACAGGCCGAGCCCGGTCCTTGTCTTACGGATCAGGCGTGCGCGCTGGGCACGATCCAGCGCCTCGGCCGTCACGTCGAAATCTTCGGCGTCGCCCGAGTCAGCCGGCAGTGCGATAGGCTCTCTCTTCACCTGTGTTGCTCCTTCTCACCGAGATGAAACGGGGCAGGTCGGCCCTCCAGACAAACACGCCGGTAAACAGCTTCCCCTCAACGATCCCGAACACCTTGAACCTTTCCTCCCCGTCGATCTCACGGATGGAAGCGATAATCAGGTGATCGTCGTCCTCGAAAATGCGGTCGCCGAAGGCCAAGAAAAGCTTGTGCTTCTCGCGGTTGGTCGCGTCCTTGGCAGGATCGAACCGGTCGGATGCCATGACCGCGAGTCATACGGAATTCCCGTATAATCCGCAACCTCGACGATCGATGGACGATCGCTCACCCCTCCGCCTCACACAGCCGCTCCACCGCCTTCACATACGCCTTCGCGTCGAACTTCTTCAGCGAGTTCTCGCTCTGGTAGCGGACCGTGCCGAAGATTGGGCGGCGCTGCCAGGGGCGGTCGTGGAGGCCGTACACCCAGGCGACGTTGGTGAAGGAGTTGGGGTCGCGCCCGTCCAGGAAGTAGCGGTTGTTGAGCCGGAGCGTCCGGGCAAAGCCCTCCTCGGGCGAGGGCGACCATTCCAGGATCTTCTTGCCCCAGTACATGCGCAGCTGGTTGTGCATGTAGCCGGTCTCGCGCATCTCGCGCATCGCGGCGTTCCAATACGGCTCGTGGGTCTCGCCGGCCGCGAGCTGCTCCTCCGAATACGCATGCGGACGCGCATCGTCGGCCTGCTCGGCCAGGGTCTTGCGGGCCCAGTCCGGGACCGCCTTGTCGTAATCGTCGTAGCCCTCCGTGTAGAAGACGTGGTTCATGGCGAGCTCGCGCCGGACGATCAGCTCCTCCAGGTAGGCGCCGCGATCGTCATCGTCGCCGGCCTTGGCCTCCCGCACCGCCAGGGCGATCTCCACGGGGGAGATCTGGCCGAAATGCAGGAACGGGCTCATGTGCGAGGCAGCGGCCGCCTCCGGCATGTTGCGCCCCGCACCGTAGCCCGCGAACCCGTCCTTCAGGAACGCCTTCAGGCGCTTGCGGGCCTCGGTCTCGCCCCCGGTGAAGCGCTTCACCGGCCCGACCACCCGGTCGAGCGTCATGCCGGCCAGAACCGCCTCCGGATCGGAGACGTCGATCTCGCCCTTGGGCGTCGCGGCCTTCGCGGCATGCTTGAGCTTGCGCGGGCGCAGGTCGGCGATGAACGGGTCCCAGAGCCGGTTCAGCTTCGGCCGCAGCGTCCGGGCGGCGTATTCATGCTTGTTCGACGCGGTCTCGACGGGCACCACCACGTCGCCCTCGACCTGGACGATGCGCGTCTTCACGGCCTTCGTGATTTCCCGGTACCAGCCCTTCTGGATGGCGAGGTAGCCCCGGTCGAGGATCAGCAGCGCGGCCTCCTCGGCGAGGTCGATGGCGATCTTCGCCGGCGAGCACTTGCGCATCACGAAGCCGACGCCGCGCTTCTCCAGCCCCGCCTTCGCATCCGCGAGACCCTGGAGCAGGAAGGCGTAGTGCCGGGCATTGGCCTCCGGGAATCCGCTCGCGCCGTCGAGCAGGCCGAAGCAGGCGACCACCGGCAGATCGAGGCGGTTCGCCTCCTCGATGGCGAGTTCGAGCGCCGGATTGAATGTCGCCCGGTTGGCCTGCTGCAGGAGATACAGGACATACCGTCCGTCCTTCCGCGGCTCGACATCGTTGAGAACCCGGATCCGCTCACCCTGGATCGCCATATCCGCACGCATTCCTTTCACGAGATCCGACAAAGACTTGGCCGGAAAGCTAGAGCGGGTATCGAATTCGTCCGGCCGGAGGCCCGTTATGAAATGCCGCAGTGAAATCGTCAGCCGGCAATGGAACCGCCACGACGAAATCCCGGCTCCTCAAGGGTTTACGGTCGGTTTTTCGGGTCCATCGCGCGTGAGATCTGTCCTGTGGGGCATCGGCAGCGCTGCGACATTTTCGACACAGCACCCCGGTGATCCTTTTGGCGGCGCGAAAAAGGGCGCCGTTCCCGTCCCGACGGGCTTGTAATTTTTCCCAGCGCGCGCAGATTGTGCAGCGCGGGATGGCGATGGCGTCGCCGTCCCGCTGCCCTTCTTGGGCGTTTCCTCCCTAGACTTCGGGCCGCTCCTTCGGGAGTGGCCTTTTTTCTTGTCTGGGCTCCGATCTGTCACCGCGTCGGCGCCGTAGCGCTGGCACCGGGCCGCGCGGGACGCCATGCTGGCGCCGAGCGCCGGGACAGGCGCCGGGAGGACACGCCATGAGGATTCTTTCCAACGCGCTGCCGGCGCTCGCTTGCCTGCTCGCCCTCGCCGGCCCTGCCGCCGCCGCGGAGGCTCCGCGCTTCGAGGTCGACCCATCCTGGCCGAAGCCCCTGCCGAACGACTGGATCCTCGGCCAGGCCTCCGGCGTCGCCGTGGATGCGCAGGACCATGTCTGGGTGGTCCAGCGGCCGCGCACGCTCACCGACGACGAGAAGGCCGCGAGCCTCGATCCGCCGCGTAGCAAGTGCTGCAAGCCCGCGCCGCCGGTGCTGGAATTCGCCCAGGACGGCACCCTGCTGCGCAGCTGGGGTGGCCCGGGCGAGGGCTACGACTGGCCGACCAACGAGCACGGCATCCAGATCGACGAGAAGGGTTTCGTCTGGATCGCCGGCAACGGCGACCAGGACGGCCAGCTCCTGAAGTTCACGGCCGACGGCAAGTTCGTCCTGCAGATCGGCAAGTCCGGCCCGCAGACCGACAGCCGCGACACCAGCCGCCTGGGCAAGCCGGCCAATGTCGATTTCGACGGGGCGGCGAACGAGGTCTACGTGGCGGACGGCTACTACAACCACCGCATCATCGTGTTCGATCGGGACACCGGGGCGTTCAAGCGGATGTGGGGCGCCTACGGGAAGCCGCCCACCGACGACAAGCTCGGCCCCTACGATCCGGCCGCCGCCCCGCGCCAGCAATTCGCCAACCCGGTCCATTGCGTGCGCATCGCCCATGACGGGCTGGTCTATGTCTGCGACCGCACCAACAACCGGATCCAGGTGTTCCAGAAGGACGGCAGCTTCGTGAAGGAGTTCGTCGTGGAGAAGAACACCCGGGCCAACGGCTCGGTCTGGGAGCTGGCCCTGTGGCCGGACGCCGACGAGACCTACCTGCTCAACGCCGACGGCGCCAACAACGAGGTCCGCACCCTCGAGCGCGCCACCGGCGCGACGGTCGGCGCCTTCGGCCGGAACGGGCGCATGGCGGGCCAGTTCCACTGGGTCCACAACCTTGCAGTCGATTCGAAGGGCAACGTGTTCACCACGGAGGTCGACACCGGCAAGCGGGCGCAGAAGTTCTTGGCGGTGGGGAGTTTCGTGCTGCGCAAGCGGGTGCCGTGAGGGCGGATCGGCCGGAGGATGCACCCGCACGGCGCATCCTCGTTCTGGGTGGTACCGGCACGATCGGCCGCGCGACGGTGCGGGCGCTGGCGGCGCGCGGTCACGCGGTCGTCTGCCTCGTCAGGCGCCGCGCCCCATCAGGGCCGGCGGATCCCC
>Ga0182230_1000026_pt1 | contig 17054 bp, 22 predicted proteins | sample G6R1MG_28_FD_128384 | JGI IMG/M metagenome (GOLD analysis project Ga0182230, IMG submission 128384) | Miscanthus phyllosphere microbial communities from Michigan, USA - G6R1_NF_07NOV2016_LD1 MG | ecosystem: Host-associated > Plants > Phyllosphere > Phylloplane/Leaf | place: USA: Michigan...
AGGGGGATCGCTACCAGCAGCGCCACCGCCAGCGCGATGACGCCGAGATAGAGCGTGATGGGGAGCCGCGCGGCGAGCAGGTCGATCACCCGTTCGCGGAAGTAGAACGAGTTGCCGAAATCGAGGTGCAGGGCCTTCCAGCCCCAGGCCAGGAACTGCGTCAGCAGCGGCTGGTCGAGACCATAATCCCGGCGGATCTGCTCGATCTGCGGCCCCGAGGCGTCGGGGCCGGCGATGGAGGTGGCGAGGTCGCCCGAGAGATGCAGGAGCAGGAAGCTCGCCACCGCGACGGTGAAGGCGACGGCGAAGGCGACGAGGATGCGCCTGAGCGTGAAGGCGAGCATGGCGGCCGCCCCGCTACTTCCACGACGCCGCGTAGAAGCGCGGCACCTCGTCGGGCTGGGCGGTGAAGGTCAGGTCCGAGGTGAAGGCGTAGTTGGTGGAGTAGGAGAACATCGGCAGGGCGTAGGCCTGCGAGGCGATCCGCCCGAGGGCCTTCCCGTAGGCCTCCTTGCGCTTGGCCGGATCGGTCGAGCTGTCGCCGGCCTGGAGGTCGGCGATCACCTCGGGATCCTTGGTCAGGTCCTCCTCGCCACCCCGGAAGTAGACGCCCGCGAAGGCCGAGACGTCGTTCACCGAGAACGAGCCCCAGGTCTGGTAGCCGATGGAGACCTTGCCGGAGCGCAGGGTGTCGCGGAAGGCGGCGTAGCGCAGGTAGTTGAGCCGCGCCTTGATGCCGACCGCGCCGAGATAGCCGATCACCGCCTCGGCGTAGTCCCGCTCCCGGTAGGCGCCGAGATCGATCTCGAACCCGTTCGGGTAGCCGGCGTCCTTCAGCAGGGCCTTGGCCTTGGCCGGGTCGTAGGGATAGCGCATCACGCCCTGATCGACGCAGCCGAACTGGTCGATGAAGCACAGGGCGTTCATCACCCGCGACGAGCCGCGGACGAGGTTGTCGACCATCGCCTTCCGGTCGATGGCGTAGGAGATCGCCTGCCGGACGCGGACATCCTTGAGGGGTGAGTTCTCCTTCGCCCGGCCGAGGGTGTCGAACTGGAGGAAGCCGACGCGCATCGTCTCGGAATTGAGGATGGTGATGTTGGGCGCGGCCCGGAGCTGGTCGGCCTGATCGCTCGGCACCCGCCAGATCCAGTCGACGCCGCCGGTCATCAATTCGGCCATCCGGCTCTCCCCATCGGGGATGACCCGGAATTCCAGCTTGCCGATCTTCGGCGTCCCGAGAGGGCTGCCGGCCCAGTATTGCGCGAAGCGCTCCATCTTCACGCCGCGGCCGCTGTCCACGGACATGATCTTGTAGGGGCCGCTGCCGACCGGCGCCTTGGCGAAGCCGTCGAGCCCGACCTTCTTGAAATAGGCCGCCGGGAAGATCGGCGTCGGGCCGGCGAGGTATTCCAGAGCCGCCGGGAATGGCTGCTTCAGGTGGATCCGCACCGAATGCGGGCCTGTGACCTCGGTCGACTTCATCCAGTCGACGTTCTGGCGCGTCACGGTGCGCGCCTCGGGGGTCAGGACATAGTTGAAGGTGAAGGCGACGTCTTCCGGGCCAAGGGCATCGCCGTTGTGGAAGGTAACGCCTTCGCGAATCACCAAGTCGAGGGTCGTATCGTCGACCCATTTCCAACTGGTGGCCAACATCGGCTCGTAGGCGCCGGTCTTGGTGTTGCGGTAGACCAGCGTATCCCAGCAATTGCGGGCGAGGATGACACCTTCCCGTGCGCTGTTATGGTAAGGGCTGACGTTCTCGGGCTCGGAGTCGGACGCATAGACTAACGTGTCGTTCGCTTTTCCTGCGAGTGCGGGACCGGCGAGCAAGCTGGCAAGCAAAGCGGCGACGAGAGTGCGTGGCGGCATTCAGTTCTGCTCCACAACTCGGATGGGCCGTCCGCCCATGCCCGTTTTTTCACCTTGCCAGCATGTTGTGCAGGAACCATCGCAACAAGTAGAATTTGGCGATGGATGCCATGCCGAATCGGCAAGGGAGACCGGATGCAGACCACGAGCCTGCGCTACTTCCTGACGGTTGCGCGCACCGGATCCATCACCGCCGCGTCGTCGCAACTGAACGTCGCCGCGTCCGCGATCAGCCGCCAGATCGCCAACCTCGAAGCGGAACTCGACTGCGTGCTGTTCGAGCGGCTGCCGCGCGGCATGGCGCTCAGCCCGGCGGGGGAATTGCTGGCCCGCCACGCCCATCAGGTGCTGGTCCGGGCCGATCAGGTCGTGATGGAGATCCGCGAGATCGAGGGGCTCGCCAGGGGGCGTATCCGGGTCTCGTGCTCGGAGGGCTTCGCCCTCGACATCATCCCCACCGTCATCGCCGAGTTCCACGCGGATTATCCCGGCATCCGCTTCGAGGTGTCGATGCTGCCCCCGGCCCAGGCGACGACCCTCGTCGCGCAGGGCGATTCGGACATCGCCATCACCTTCGCCATGTCCCCGGCCGAGGGGGTCGACGTGCTCTATGACGGCACGGTGGAGATGATCGCTTTGGCCGCCCCGGACCATCCCCTCGCGGGGGCGCCGGAACTCGCGCTCTCGGACATGCCGAACTATCCCCTCGCCCTGCCGACGCGGGACACCACCGTGCGCCTCGTCTTCGACGCCGCCTGCCAAGCGGAGGGGATCGTGGTGGAGCCGGTGCTGACGGCGAACGTGCTCTCGGCGCTGCTGCCCTTCGTGCGCCGCTCGCGGGGACTCGCGCTGATGTCCGCCCTGCCGGTGCAGACGCCCCTGCGGCTGAACGAGATCGTCAGCCTGCCGATTCGCTCGCGCATGCCCCTGTCGCGGCGGATCCAGATCCAGTCGATGCGCGGGCGGCGCCTGCCGCGCTCCGTGCAGACCTTCGTGAGCCGCATCCGCGCGGCGCTTCCGCCCTCGCTGGAGATGTGAGCGCGGGGGCGACATAGGCCGGAAACATGCCCCCGCCACTGTCGCGGATCGGGAGGGTCGGGCGATGCTTCAGGACGATTTCGATAGCACCCGCAACAGGATGATCGACCGGGCGCTGCTCGCGGCCGCCCTGGTCTCGTTCTGCTTCGGCCTCACCGCCATGCTCGCCGGCCTGCTCCGGTGAGCGAGCGCACGACCCGGCGGGCGGACGACACGCGGCGGGCTGCGCTCCTCCTCATGGGTGCGGGCATCGTCCTTCTCGGCCTCGCGCTGGCCCTGGGCGGGCTCCCGTAGGACCCTCAGTGCGTCGCGGGTTCGGCGGTGGCTTCCCGGCGGCGGTGGTCGTGGCGCCAATCAGCCGGCGGCTCGAAGGTGCCGGCCCAGATCCCCTTCCGGGTGGCCCAGGCATGGGCCTCGTGCCGGACATAGGCGGGCGTGACCGTGCGGCTCGCCAGCGCGTAGCCCTGGCTCACGAGCCAGGCCGAGAGGTCGTCACCGCCGGCCTTGCAGGTCGCGGTGAGGCGGCCCTTCACATCGGGCTTGTGCGGCTCGCAGGTGACGGGCCCCTCCCCGATGCGCTTGCGCAGGAGCCGGGTGGCCTCGTTCCCGCAGGGGTAGGAGCGGCCGGCGGCATTCTCGCAGACTTGCCCCGCCTCGGGGGCGTCGATGCCGTAGAGATGGACGCGGGTGCCGTGCAGATCGAGCGTATCGCCGTCCACCACGGTGGCGGGGCCGGTCAGCGGCTCGGCGAGGCAGGGGGTGCAGCCGAGGAGGGCGAGAGCGAGAACGAATCTCCGCATCAGGGGGTCCAGATCCACAATGTCCTGTCAGGATGTCGATAGAGGCGACGATCCCTGCCGGATGTTTGTGGCGGATTTGGTAAAACGTTGACTTAAGATCGCCACGCTCGCCAGAGCGGTGGAACGGGCGCGGGGCGTCCCGGTTGACGCCATATGCGCACCTTCAGCACCCTTGCTTACGGCTTTGCCGCGACGCTCGCCCTCATGGTTGCCGCCGCGCATGTCATCGGCCCGCCGAACCCGGACGACGTTCGGCGCGGGGGTCTGACGGCGGCGACGGTGCTGGGCAGCGACGGCTCGCAGGCCGACGCGGCGCGCGGCCCCGCCCGCAGGGCCGCCGACGCCACGCCGTCGAGCTAACGGCTTCAGACGCGCGGACGGCTACCGCGCTTGACGATCACGCGGGCCCCGACGGGAACGTGCTCGTACAGGTCGGCCACATCCTCGTTGAGCATGCGCACGCAGCCGGAGGACATCTGCTCGCCGATGCTCCACGGCTCGTTGGTCCCGTGGATGCGGAACAGGATGTCGCGGTTGCCCTGGTAGAGATAGAGCGCCCGCGCCCCGAGGGGGTTGTCGAGCCCGCCCTTTCGGGTGCGCGGCAGGTCGGGATGCAGGGAGACCATGGTCGGGGTCGGGCTCCAATCCGGCCAGACGCCCTTGCGGCCGACCCGCGCCTCACCCTTCCACGAGAAGCCCGCCTTACCGACGCCGACGCCGTAGCGGAGCGCCGTGCCGCCCTCCTGCACGAGGAAGAGCTGCCGCTGGTCGATGTCCACGACGATCGTGCCGGGGGCCTCCAGGCCGGTATAGGCGACGGTCTGCCGCCGGTACTTCGGATCGAGGCGACCGGTATCGACCAGGGGAATGTCGAACGGCTTGTCGGCCTTCGCGCCGATGTACCACGCTGATTCGTCGTCCTGCGCCAGTTGCGACTGGCGGGTCTGGCAGGCGCCGAGCGACAGGATGGCCGTCAACGCGAGACAGACCGTCCTGATGCGGCGGCCATGGTTCGGGCGTGGCGCGGCCATGAGGTGCCTTTGCAATCGTGATTTGTCTGCCTAGCCCGATCACGTCCCCACCGATGTAGCTTTTGCGCCGCATCCGGCGCCCTAGATCATCCGGGCCGGTAGGAGGCCCCCCCATGCCCGAGACCCAGACGCAACCGACCGAGACCGTCGAGGCCCCGGTCGTGGATCTCCGTCCGGCGATCCACCTCGACCATTGCGTCATCCATGTCAGCGATTGGGAGCGCTCGAACGCCTTCTACCGGGACGTGGTCGGCGCCGAGGTGATCGCGCGCGGCCCCGGCTTCGCCTACCGGTTCGGCGGCGTGCAATTGAATTGCCACGGGCCGGGGGTGACGCCGGAGCCGGTGGCGGCGCAGCCGGTCCTGCCCGGTAACAGCGACCTGTGCTTCCGCTGGTCGGGGAGCATCGAGGAAGCCATGGCCCATCTGGAGGCGGCGGGCGTGCCGGTGGAACTCGGCCCCGTGGAGCGCCACGGCGCGGCGGGGGCCGGGCAGAGCGTCTATTTCCGCGATCCCGACGGATCGCTCCTCGAATTCATCACCTATCCGACGCCATGACGGCGCGTGCGGACGGATCAGCCCCGGCTTTCCGCGAGCGCTTGGTTCGTCTGTTCGAGGCGCGTCGCCAGGACGCGCATCAGCGCGATGCTGATCTGGGGGAACTGCGCCAGCAATTCGAGGAACACCCCGCGGTCGATGCGCAGGGCCGTGACGGCGGTCTCGGCCGTGATCGTCGCGGAGCGCGGCTGATCCGCCAGGATGCCCATCTCGCCGACCAGCGCGTCGGCACCCAGCAGCGCGAGGCGGACCGGGCCCGCCGGGCCGTCGATGCTGACCTCGGCGCTGCCTTCCAGGATGACGTAGGCGGCATCCGACACGTCGCCCCGTGCGAAGAAGCGCTGACCGGGCTCGAAATGGACCCGCTCGCTGGTGAAGGCGAGGAGCTTGAGACGCGCCGGCTCCACTTCCCGGAACAGCGGGACTTGGCGGAGGGACGTAACCTCGGTGTCGAGGGTCATGCGATGCTCCGCGACCGGGAAGACGATCGGACGACGTCTCCTCGCCCGGCCGGTCCATCCATGCGGCTTGTCCGGTCTTTGTCCAGTCCCGTGCGGTTGCTGGCTATCGCGGCCCTGTTCGCCCTCGCCCCCGGCGGGTTTGCCGAGGCGCGCCTCGCCCGCGCCGAACTCGACCGGGTGGCGCTGGCCCCCGCGCCCGGCGCGCGGGCCCCCCTCGACCTCCCCGTCACCGACGTGCTGACCGGCGAGACGACGCGGCTCGGCGCCGTGCTCGACGGCCGCCCGGCCCTGCTCCTGCCCGTGGACTATACCTGCGGCAATGTCTGCGATCCGATGATCGGCCTGTCCGGCGACGCCCTCGCCAAGACCGGCCTCGACCCGAAGGACAGGCGCCTCGTCCTCGTGGGCATCGACCCGAAGGACGACGCGGCCACGGCCAGGGAGAGGATCGCCGCGATCTGGGGCGACCGGCCGGGGCGCCCCGTGACCCTCGTCGCCGATGCGGCCGGCATCACCCGGCTCACCGGAGACCTCGGCTACCGCTACGCCTACGACGCGGCCAGCGACAGCTTCGCGCACCCCGCTGCCGCACTGCTCCTGACGGGGGACGGGCGTCTCGCCCGCATCCTGTCGCCCCTCGCCCTCGACGGGAAGGATCTGCGCCTCGCCCTCACCGAAGCGGGCGAGGGACAGGTCGGCACCCTCTCCGACCGCCTCGCGCTGCTCTGCTACGGCTACGATGCGGCGAAGGGCGTCTATACGCCGCTGATCGCGCGGATCCTGACGGTGGCCGGGGTGGCGACGATCCTGGCCATCGCCGGCCTGATCCTCGTGCTCATCCGCATTCGCGGGCGGCAGGAAACCGCCTGATCCGCCTCAACGCTTGGTGGCGAGACCCTGCTTCTGGCCGTCGGGGGCGTCGCGCTTGGCGCTGGCGTTCGGCTGGGGCGAGTCGATCGGGTCCTCGTGGGTCGTCGGACGGGCCGCATCCTCGGGTGCCGGCATGGCCGGAAGGGGCGCCTCGTTCGGGGCGACCGACTTGGCGCCCCCGTTCACCATGTTGCGATTGGTCATCCGCTGAAATCCTGCGCTGCAACAAAACGGCCAATGCACGTGGGCCGCGATGTAGTCGCCAACGTTTTCGCAAGCGTGGCGGTTGCTGCCAAGCTCAGGTGCGGTTTCCGGCCTAGCTCGCAGGCCTAGCAGGAACCTTGGTTATTGCTGAAGGTTGTTGCCGAGTGCAGTGAAGCCTGAGGAGGAACTGATGGCATCCGGAAACTCGACCTCGAAGCGAGGCTTTGCCTCGATGGATATCGAGCGTCAGCGCGAAATCGCGAGCAAGGGCGGTCGCTCCGTTCCGGCCGAGAAGCGCTCGTTCTCGCAAGACCGCGAACTGGCCTCGAACGCCGGCCGCAAGGGTGGCCAGTCCACGGGGACCGGTCGCGGCGAGTGATGTGTGAAGCGTGAGTTGCGTACGGCGCCGCGTCCCCTGGACCGGCGCCGTTTTCGTATGTGGCATCGTCTCGTGGGCAACAAAAAAGCCCCGCACGAAGCGGGGCTGTTTTTCGTCGGCGCGGGATGCGTTCAGGAGATGCAGCGGCCGGGCACCATCCGCCGGGCCTCGGGGCCGACGAGGGAGCTGAGCGGAGCCTCGCAGCCCTCGCGCTGAAAGCGGCGGAAGGGCTTCACCGGCATCGGGCCGGTGGGGATCTGCATTTCGCTCGCCATCGGACCGCGAATCCCTTTGTCGATCCCCGCGACGCGGGTGGGGCTCAGGGCGAGGGAAGCGGGACGCATCCCCGGCAGCACCATCGGCGAGGCTGGGGCCACCACCGGGATGGACGGAGAGAATTGATCGGCCGTGTCGCGGACGACCGGCTGCGCGAGCACGGTGAGCAGAGCCGCCGGGGCACCGATCCCGAGAATGACACCAGACCGCCGCATCACCGTGACCTCACGAGGAGCTTGACAGGATGTTCTGATAACGCCGACTGCGTTATGCGGTTCCTCCACTGTCATGCTTCTTTAACGAGTCAGTATTCGCACTGCGCCGGGGACGGCGTGCGGCGCCGCACCCCCGTTATCCACAGCCCCGCCGTGTGACGCGAAAAACACGTCGCGAATTAAAAAGCGCGGAACCGGGGTGCCGTGGCGCCGTTTTGTCCTCACCCGGCCACTTGGTCCTCCCCGCATTCCCCTTGTGCATCGGCCGGAACCTCTTTGACGGGCTGGAGCGTGCTCCGGCCCGTTTCTTTATGTCCGGACACGAAAAAGCCCCGGCCGGGGCCGGGGCTCTTGCCGAACGGGTGAGGTTCGGGTGGATCAGGCCGACTTGGCCTCGCGGCGCCGGGCGGTCTGCTGGAAGAACAGCGCCTGGCTGATGACCGCGGAGACGTTCGCCGGCTGGAACGGCTTGGCGATGAGGAAGGCCGGCTCGGGACGCTCGCCGGTGAGGAACCGCTCGGGATAGGCGGTGATGAAGATCACCGGCACCTCGAAGGTCTTCAGGAGGTCGTTGACCGCGTCGAGGCCCGACGAGCCGTCCGCCAGCTGGATGTCAGCCAGGATGAGGCCCGGACGGTTCTCGCTGTTGGCGATCTTCACCGCCTCGGTGCGGGTGCGGGCGACGCCGATCACGTTGTGACCCAGGCCCTCGACCAGCGCCTCGAGATCCATGGCGATGAGCGGCTCGTCCTCGATGATGAGGATGCCGGTCGCCATGTCGGCGGCGAGTTCGCGCCCGGCCTCGTCCACGAGGTCGCGGACCTCGGCGACATCCACGCCCAGGATCGTCGCGGCATCCTCTTCCGAGAAGCCTTCGAGGCACGAGAGCAGGAAGGCCTGCCGGGGCAGCGGCGTGATCTGGCCGAGGCGAACCTCCGCCGGGAGATCGTGCTGCACCTGCTCGCTGCGGCCGTTCACCGAGAGCGAGTTCCAGATCCGGGTGAAGACGCGGAACAGGTCCGCCTTGATGTTGGTGCTGCGCCCGAGCGTATCGGGCTCGTTGACCAAGGTCTCCAGGGTCGCCGCCACGTAGGCATCACCCGCCACTTGGCTGCCGGTCAGCGCACGCGCATAGCGGCGCAGATACGGCAGATGCTGCACCACGAGTTGCGATGTCGACATTCGTTCTACCTGTGCCTCGCCTTTGATCGCCGACCCCCGTCCCACCGCACTGGGTCGGAAAGGTGCCCGGACCGTGGCAATTTAGATCCTTGGCCTCCCGCCCAACGCGGGGACCGCAGCTCCGTTCCGCACAAAGCGGAACCGAACTGCAGAGCGGACGTTGCCGCCGAAGCCATGACGCAACTCGAGCCGCAGCACAATGTGGCCGTGTGCGAGCATGCAACAAGGGGCGCTCGGATGACGGTGGAGAGATCGGGAGAGGATCTCCGAAACGAGATGTCCGTCGCCCGAGCCAGTGGCGAGACGGTTGAAGGTGACATGTTGACCGAGAGACCGGAACACGAAGACCCTCAGGACCAGGCCGGCGAGCGGGAACCGCGCAGGGCGGCGACGCTCTCGCCGCAGATCCGTGACCGCATCGCGCTGCAGTTGCGCTCGATGTACGATTCCGTCGCGACCCAGCCGGTGCCGGATCGGTTCGCCGACCTGATCGCCCGCCTCGATGCCAACGACCGCGAACCGGGCTGATCTTTTTTCTCGTTTGTTCGTCCCGAAACGAAATGGGCCGCTCCGATGGAGCGGCCCTTTCCGTTTAATCGCCGGGGCGACCCGTCGTTACAGTGTCGGCGAACGGCCGCGCATCAGGCCGACGACGGCCGAGATGGCGAAGAGAACGATCGCGACGAAGAAGACGAGCTTCGCAGCTTCCATCGCGGTGCCGGCAATACCGCCGAACCCGAGCAGAGCGGCCACGAGGGCGACGACGAGGAAAGTGACGGCCCAACCAAGCATCTCGAAGATCCTTCTAAAGCTGCGGCACGTCCGAACGTCCGTGCTATCATTGCCTTCAAAACGCCAAGTTTCAGCTACGGTTCCCGTGCTTGGAGCCATTGTGTCGCAACGTGTCGTGCATAACCTATTGAGGAACAGTCGGCAGCGGACGGCGTTCGTGAGAGGGTCAAGGACGCCTTCGCGAGGTGAGCGATGCCGGATTTCGGGTTCACGACTGCACGCAAGGCGCGCACCTCAGGGTTCGGCGCCGTGAAGACGCGCCTGTCCGGCCTCGGCAAGGCGATGGCCGACCTCGTGGACAGCATCGTGCGCGGCCTCGCGCCGCCGCCCGTGCTCCAGCCGATCCCCGTCCGCGTGAGCGACCGGCGCCGGGTCCGCAACTGAGCCCCGACATCCTGATGCGAAGACAGTCTTTGAGAATGTCCGTCGGCTGAAGTCAGTCATGGCCCAGCGCGCGGGTGTCGGATTTCGGGACATCCCCCGAGGAATGCTCTTCATCCGTTGTTTACCTCTGTTGCCCGGCGGCGTCCTGCGCGCCTAAGTCGCGGGTCGCGGCATATTGCGCGCGGCGAGGGACGATCGTGTTGCAGCTCTTGGGGGGACGCCGCCTCGTCACGGCGCTCGCCGTCGGCATCGCCTCGGGCGGTAGCCGCCGCCGGATGCTCGGCACGGCCCTCGCCGGGCTGATCCTCGGTCTCGGTTCGGTCGCGGTGGGCAGCACCCTCGTCCAGGCCTCTGAGCGGGATGGGATCGCGGGCTTCTTCGAGATGCTGTTCGGGGGCAGCGCCCGGCGTCAGGCCGAATTGCGCCCCCCACCCCAACCGACCCGCTACAACGCCCTGCCGCGCCCGAGGCTCGACCGCATCCCGAAGCGGGTCGTGCACACGCCGCTCCCGGAATCCTTCCGCTACGCCACGGGGGAGCGCCGCCGTGCCGTGAAGCGGAACGAGGTCGCGACCCTGTCGCCCGGCCGGAGCGGCGACACCACCGTCTGCGTGCGTCGTTGCGACGGCTACCTGTTCCCCCTCGGCGCCCTGCACGACAGGGCCGACCTGCCCCTGCACCGGAGCGCCTGCGCCGCCGCCTGCCCGAACGCGGCGACGGAGGTCTTCACCCTCGCCGCCGGCGATGCGGAACTGGAGCACGCCGTCGGCCCGAACGGCATGCTCTACCGCGCCTCGGCGCTCGCCAACGTCTACCGCCAGCGGCGGGTGACGGATTGCTCCTGCCAGCCCCTCGGCAAGGCGGTCCTCGCCGCCCTCGAAGCCGATACGACCCTGCGCCCCGGCGACATCGTCGCCACGGGCACGAGCGCGCAGGTCGTCACCCGCGTCCGTGCCGGCCGGGTCGATATGCGCGACTACCGCCGGGCCGCCATCGGCCGGGGCGAGATGCGGGCCATCGAGGCGCGGGTCGGCACGATCCGCCGCGAGGCCGCCGCCCGCAGCTTCCGCCAGCAACTCCGCGCCGCCGAGCCCACGCCCATCGTGCAGGTGGCCGGCGCGGGGGACATCGCCCTGCCGGCGTCCCCGGCGCTTCGCGTCGTCGCGCCCTCGCCCTACCGCCGCTGACGCCCGGTCTCGCCTCCGCGCGAAATGCGCTAGATGCGGGCCATGGCAGAGAGCGACGACACCACCCCCGCCCTGAATCCGGCCATGCCGGAGCCGGGACGCCTCGACGCGGTCGCGCCGCTGATCCGGCGGCGGGTCGCGGGCAATCGCGGGCCGTTCACGGCCACGGGCACCTGCACCTACGTCGTCGGGCAGGGCCGGGTGGCGGTGATCGACCCCGGCCCCGACGAGGCCGCCCATCTCGACGGGCTCCTCGCCGACCTGTCGGGCGAGACCGTCGAAGCGATCCTCGTCACGCATACGCATAAGGATCATTCGCCCGGCGCGCGAAGGCTGCAGGAGGCGACGGGCGCGCCGATCCTCGGCTGTGGCCCGCACCGCGCGGCGCGGCCCCTGGGCGAGGGTGAGATCCCAGCCCTCGACGCCAGCGCCGACCGCGAACACCGCCCCGACCGGGAACTGCGCGAGGGCGAGTCCGTCACCGGGCCGGGCTGGACGCTGACGGCGATCGAGACCCCCGGCCACACGATGAACCACCTCGCCTTCGCCTTCCCGGAGGCGGATGCGCTGTTCTCGGGCGATCACGTCATGGCGTGGTCCACCACGGTGGTCGCGCCGCCGGACGGGCAGATGCGCGCGTACATGGAGTCCCTCGACAAGCTGCGCGGGCGCGGCGAGGCGGTCTACTGGCCCGGCCATGGCGGGCCGGTGCGCGAGCCCGCCCGCTTCGTGCGCGGCCTCGCCGGGCATCGGCGACAGCGCGAGGCCGGCATCCGCGCCCGCCTCGCCGCCGGGGACGAGCACGTCGCCGCCATCGTGGCGGCGGTCTACCAGGGGCTCGATCCGCGCCTGCGCGGGGCGGCGGCGCTCTCGGTCTTCGCCCATCTGGAGGATCTGGTGTCGCGCGGGCTCGCGGAATGCGAGGGCCCGCCCCTCCTGAACAGCCGCTACTTCGTGGCGAGGGCGAGGTTGGACACGTCGTCGAGATAGGCGCGGATGCGGTCGGCGTTGCCGCCGAAGTCGCGGGCTCCGAGCCGTGAGGCCGAGCGCACGTCGATCCGCGCCCCGTCGGCGCGGGGGCGCACCCGCACGGTCACGTCGTCGGGCAGGTTGAGCACGAGCCCGCGGGCGATGGCGTCGATGCGCCCCTGCCCCATCCGTCCGCCGGGGCGGATCGCCTCCACGATCTGCCACTTCCGCTTCAGGGCCGCCTGCCGGGCGAGTTCGAACGCTTGGTCGGCGTCGATGTCGAGGGTGAGCGGCGCGATCTGCGGATAGGCCTTGCGCTGGGTCTCCCGCGCGGCGCGGGGCGGCTCGGGCGGGATGCGTCCGTCCCGCGCGGCGAAGGCGACGCGGGAGCGCGAGAAGGCCGGCGGCGAATCCGGGTCGGTGGAGATGTCGGACAGGGCGGGCAACCGCGCCCCGCGCAGGCCCGCATAGGCCGGGTAGGCCAGCACGAGCAGGGCGAGGAACAGCCCGCCCAGGGCCGCGCCGAGACCCCGCGCGCCCTCCCGCCAGACCCGGACGAAGGCGAAGGCCGCAGCCAGGATCGCCAGGACCGCCACGGACAGCCCCGCCGCCAGGGCGACGAGGGCGGCGGACACGTCGGCGCGCGGATCGCGCACGACGAGAAGCGCGATTCCCGTCGCGAGGAGCGAGAAGACCGCGAGGTGCCGGGCCAGGGGGCCGGCACGGGTAACGGGGTCCTCGACGAGCAGGCGGCGCATGGCTCTCCCATACCCGGCGGCGGCCCCGTCTGCCAGACGGCTAAGGCGCGTAGGCGCGGATATCGACCGGCAGGCCGAGCGCGGCCGGCACCTGCAGGATGCCCCGCATCCGCGCGAAGGTGGAGGTCTGCCCCCCCGGATCCTCCGCATCGCCGCGCTGCGCCTCGGTGGTCAGGGCGTCCCACGGCCCGGCGATGGCGATGCGCACCGTGCGGGCGCCGTCGAGCGACGGGCGCGGGGCGAGCAGCGCCATCATGTCCAGGCGCTGGCCCGGCAGCGAGACCTGCCCCCGCAGGGTCGCGGCGACGCCCGCGCCGCGCAGATCCGCTTCCGTGATCTCGCCGATCCCGTCCGCGAAGCGCACGGCGATCATGGCCTTGTCGAAGCCGGTGCGTCCGTTCCGCCGGGCGAGCGCCCCCGGCGCGAGGCCGCCGTTGCGGTGGATGACGTCCGAAAGGTCGAGCCCGGAGAGCGCGCCGCCCTCGATGGAGACGCTCGCCTTGCCGCCGATCCCGGCGACCAGCGACGCCACGTCCTTGCCGTGGCTCTCCAGGGTGAATTGCCCCTGGAGCGGCCCCGTCACCCAGCGGGTGCCGCCGAGGTCGCTCATCAGCCCGCCGAGATCGACCTGATCGAGCCCGCCCTGGGCCTTCATCTCGGTCTCGGCCGGATCGGCGCCCCGGGTGAGGGTGAGCCGGCCCTTCAGGATCCCGTCCTTCAGCCGGGCGCGGTTGACCGCGACTTCCACGGCCGCATCGCGCACGAGGACGCTGGCGGCGAGGTCCCCCAGGACGAGGGGGCCGACCTGCCCCTCGGAGGCCGACATGCGCAGGTCGAGGTCGCCCCGGCTAAGGGGGGCGAGGGCCACGGGAGCGCGGCCATCCGCGAACAGCTTCACCAGGGCGCCGGCCAGGGGCGCGAGATCGAGCCGGTCGGCGGCGAGCGTCGCCTGGACCGAGAGGCGCGGCGCATCTCCGCTGCCGAGGGAGAAGGCGCCCGCCCCCTCCATCACCGTGCTGCCGATCCCGATCCGCAGGACCGGCCAGGAGACCGCCCGGCCCTGCGCCTCGAACGCCCCTTCCAGGCTGAAGGCGCTGGTGAGCGGGGCAAGCGGCGCGTCGCGGCCGAGCCACGCCAGGGTCTCCGGCAGGGAGGTCGTCTCGAACCGGGCGCGGCCGGAGAGGGACGGCGAGCCCGCCGCCTCGGCGGGCAGGAGCGCCGTGCCGTCGAGGCTGAGCCCCCCGCCCGGCCACGTCGCCTCGGCGACGAACGGGCTGCGGTGGCCGTCGATCAGGTCGGAGGGGCGCAGGCGCGACAGCGACAGCCGAGCCGGCACGCCGCGCCATGTCAGGCGGGCCGTGGCCGCGACGGTGCCGCTCCAGAACGGCCACGCGATGTCGAGGTCGAGGCCGCGCACCTCGTCGCCCGTGCCGACATCGGCCCCGGTGACGGTGACGCGGGGCGGGCGCTGCCCGCCGCCGACGCCTTCGCGGATGCGCGTGAGCGGGTTCGCCCAGGCGGCCCGCTCGGCGGAGAGCCGCCCGCCCTCGAAGCGCAGCCCGCCGATGGGCGGGCGGCCGGTGACGAGGCCGAGCGGGTCGATGTCGGCGGTGAGGTGGGCGTTGTCGATCAGGGTCGGCCCGCTCGCATCCGCGATGCGCACCTCACCGAGCGAGACGGAGGGGAACGGCAGCAGCCGGACGGAGGCGGGGCCGGAGGCCGTCAGGGTCAGCCCGTAGGCCGCGAGCGGCCGGTCCGCGAAGGCGACCGCCCGGTCCGTCCGCATCGGCCAGTCACGCAGGCCGAGCCCGGCGACCACGAGGGCGCCGATGGCGAGAAGGATGGTCGGGCGGCGCGACATCGGGCTCCGAAGGGGCCGCGCCGCGACGCGGCGAGAGAGCCGGCGCGGCCCGGCAGGGCTCGTCGAGTATCCAAGCCCTTAACGGTTTCCGAAGCTTTTGTCTGCCCGCGCCCCTCCAACCCTGAGGGAACCTGTGATTCCCGTGCGTAACGGATCGGCCGCGCTGCCGCTCCGGGCACTGGACCCGGGGCCCGGAATGGGGAAGAGCAGGCCCGGATCATGCTTACCGGCTCGGCCGAAGCCGACGGGAGGAAGGACGGTTCGATGCGGAAGGTCTTTAAGGGTCCGACGGAGGCGCTCGCCGGTCTCCTGCGCGACGACATGATGATCATGTGCGGCGGCTTCGGCCTGTGCGGCATCCCCGACGAGCTGATCGACGCCGTGCAGGCGTCGGGCGTGAAGGGCCTCACCATCGTCTCCAACAATGCAGGGATCGACGGCGTCGGCCTCGGCAAGCTCCTGGAGACCCGTCAGGTCGCGAAGATGATCTCGTCCTACGTGGGCGAGAACAAGGAATTCGCCCGCCAGTATCTCGGCGGCGAATTGGAGATCGAGTTCAACCCGCAGGGGACGCTCGCCGAGCGCATCCGCGCGGGGGGCGCCGGCATCCCGGCCTTCTTCACCAAGACCGGCTTCGGCACCAAGGTGGCCGAGGGCAAGGAGACCCGCCAGTTCGACGGCGAGGATTACGTGATGGAGCGCGGCCTGTTCGCCGACATCGCCCTGGTCCACGCCCATACCGGCGACACCGAGGGCAACCTCCGCTACCGGATGACCGCGCGCAACTTCAACCCGATGATGGCGACCGCCGCGAAAGTCACCATCGCGCAGGTCGAAAACCTCGTGCAGCCCGGCGCCATCGACCCGGACACGATCCACACGCCCGGCATCTTCGTGAAGCGGATCATCGCCGTGAACACCGGCGAGAAGCGCATCGAGCAGCGCACCACCCGCAAGCGCAACGACGCGACCCCGGCCGCCGCGGCCGGCGGCGGCACGCACTGATCGAGGGAGAGGAGACCGCACATGGCCTGGACCCGCGAGCAGATGGCGGCGCGCGCCGCCAAGGAGCTGGAAGACGGCTTCTACGTGAATCTCGGCATCGGCATCCCGACGCTGGTGTCGAACTACATCCCCGACGGCATGTCGGTGCAGCTGCAATCCGAGAACGGCATGCTCGGCATGGGCCCCTTCCCCTACGAGGGTGAGGAGGACCCGGACCTCATCAACGCCGGCAAGCAGACGATCACCGCCCTGCCGACGACGAGCTACTTCTCGTCCTCGGATTCCTTCGGGATGATCCGGGGCGGGCACATCAACCTGTCGATCCTCGGCGCCATGCAGGTGGCCCAGAACGGCGACCTCGCCAACTGGATGATCCCCGGCAAGATGGTGAAGGGCATGGGCGGCGCCATGGACCTCGTGGCCGGCGTCAAGCGGGTCGTGGTGGTGATGGAGCACGTCGCCAAGAACAAGGACGGGACCGAGAGCGCGAAGCTCCTCAAGGCCTGCGACCTGCCGCTCACCGGCACGCATGTGGTCGATCTGGTGATCACCGACCTCGGCGTCTTCACCATCGACAAGAAGGGCGATGGCGGCATGACCCTGATCGAACTCGCCGACGGCGTCAGCGAGGAGGACATCCGCGCCAAGACGGAAGGCGACTACACGGTCGCGCTGAAATAGCAGCCGGAAGGCCCTCTCCCCGCGCGCGGGGAGAGGGTGAACCGCCGGATTACATCGGCGGGGTCAGGCCGTCCTTGCCGACCGCCACGAGCTTGCCGTTGGCCTTGCCGCCGTCCTTGTCGACCACCGCGAACACCTTCGCGCCCGGCTTGAGGACGCTGGCATCCGCCGGCTCGAAGGCCACGATCGGGGCCGAGGACGGGACGACGATCTGCTTCGAGCCGTCCTTGTCGTAAGTGACCGTGAGCGTCCGCTCACCGCCGGCCGCCGGCTTGTCCGCCTTCACGGTGCCGTTGGTCATGGCGCTCTTCACCTTCGGGCCGCCGGAGGTCTCGGCCTTCACGGTGCCGTTGGTCATCGCGCTCTTCACCTTGGCGCCGCCCGTGGCGGTGTGGTCGGTGATGGCGTCCCAGCCGTAATGGCCCTCGGCCGTGCCGCGCATCGAATCGGGGAACAGCACCACTTCGAGGGCCGTCATCGGGTTCTCGCCCTTGGTGGCGGTGCCGATGAAGGTGCCTTCCTTGATCTGGTC
>Ga0182230_1000027_pt1 | contig 17013 bp, 13 predicted proteins | sample G6R1MG_28_FD_128384 | JGI IMG/M metagenome (GOLD analysis project Ga0182230, IMG submission 128384) | Miscanthus phyllosphere microbial communities from Michigan, USA - G6R1_NF_07NOV2016_LD1 MG | ecosystem: Host-associated > Plants > Phyllosphere > Phylloplane/Leaf | place: USA: Michigan...
AAGCGCTTGAGAGCGTCCCGGGCATGCTCCCGGAATGCGTCGTTCGACAGGTCCGAGCGCGAGGCGCCGATGATTCGGCTGGTTTCCGGGATCTGCCCGTCCCGGAACCGGTAGAACAGGGCCGGCAGAAGCTTGTGCGCCGTGAGATCGCCGGTGGCGCCGAACACGACGCAGTCGAACGAGGCGACGGGGATGATCGTGGCCAAGAGTGCGGCTCCCTGGTGTCGTGCGCGGTTGCGATGCGGCGACCGCGCCGCACTGCCCTAACCTGGGTGCAAACCCTTCGCCAGACGAGGGGCTGCCGTCAGCAAGGTCCGCGGCGCATGCCTCCGGGGGAGGACGATCGCAGCTTGATGCGCAGCCGCGAACCGCGCCCCGTCATTGCGAGCGGAGCGAAGCAACCAAGGGAACCGCGACGGAGGACGTTTTCGAGCGCGGACGGAAAACGGGTCGTGCCGAAATCCCGCTCTGAGGCAGTGTCACTGTTGGTGAGAGCGCTTCGCCTCGCGTCTCACCTCCGACCCCTTTCGTCCGTTCCGTCGAGCGGAACGATGTGCCGCGCGGTTCCCTGGGTTGCTTCGCTCCGCTCGCAATTACGGGGGAAGCTCTTACCCCACCATGAATTCCCTGAACGCCCCGGCGCAGAACCCAACCCACCAGCGTGGCGCAATCCAGCGGCGGCAAGCTCGCGCAGGCAGCGCAGGCCCGAAACGCCTCACGCGACGCGTGATGACGCCCATCCCGTCATTGCGAGCGCAGCGAAGCAACCCAGGGAACCGCGCGGCCGATCGTTTCGCTCGACAGCAGAGAGCCACCATGCGCGAGCCGGCGGTCTACATCATGGCGAGCCGCCGCAACGGGACGCTCTATACCGGCGTGACCGCGGACCTGTCCCGGCGCGTCTACGAGCACCGCGAAGCCCTCCATCCCGGCTTCACGCGCCGCTACGGTTGCAAGCTCCTGGTCTGGTACGAGGGCTACCCGACGATGAGCGAGGCCATCGCCCGCGAGAAGCAGATCAAGGCCGGCTCCCGGAAGAAGAAGCTCGCCCTGATCGAGGCGATGAACCCGGAGTGGCGCGATCTGTATCCCGGCCTCGCGTGAAGCCCCTTCGCGTCGCGGAGCCCTTGGGTTGCTTCGCTCTGCTCGCAATGACGGGATGGACGTCACGACGCGTCGCGTGAGGCGTTTCAGGCCGGCGCTGTCGGCGCGAGCTTGCCTCCACTGGATTGCGCCATGCTGGTAGGTCGGGTTCGGAGCCGGGATTGCGCGGGGGCGTTCAGGAAAATCATGGTGGGTTGAGAGTGTCCACCGTCATTGCGAGCGCAGCGAAGCAACCCAGGGAACCGCGCGGCATATGGTTCCGCTCGACGGAACGGATCCGGAGAGTTGCAGGTGAGATGCGGGTCGAGAGGTGTCCCACCTACAGTGACGATGCCCGGAGCGGGATTTCAGCACGATCCGTTTTCCATCCTCGCTTGAACTATCGTCCGTCGCGGAGCCCTGGGTTGCTTCGCTCCGCTCGCAATGACGGTGGCGCTTACTCCGCCATGAACCGCTTGAACGCCTCGGAAAAGTCCGGGTGCCAGCGCGACAGGGCGGGCCGGTTCTCGATGATGTCACCGGCGGCCCAGGCGATGCGCTTCTCGTCCTGAGCGCGGGTGGTCTCGTTGTCGGGGCAGAGGATGTAGAAGTCGCCCGCCTCCAGCCGCTCCAGCATGAAGGTGACGGTCTCCTCCGGCGTCCAGGCGCCGGCCGGCTTCTCGGCGACGCCGCGGGCCTTGGCGAGGCCGGTATAGACGAAGCCCGGGATCAGCAGGTGCGCGGTGGTCCGGCAGCCTTCGCGGTTGCGCAGCTCATGGGCCAGCGCTTCGGTGGCCGCCTTCACGGCCGCCTTCGAGACGTTGTAGGGCGCGTTGCCGGGCGGGGTGGTGATGCCCTGCTTCGAGCCGCTGACGATCACCGCGCCGGGCTTGCCGCCCGCGATCATGCCGGGTGCGAAGGCGTGGATGCCGTTGACCACGCCGCCGAGATTGGTGCCGAGGATCCGGGTCCAGGTCTCCGCGTCGGAGAAGAGCTTGCCGCCGGCCTCGATCCCGGCATTCAGCATCACCACGGCCGGGGGACCGGCCTTGGCGACATGGGCCGCGAGCGCCTCCACGGCCTCCCGGTCCGAGACGTCGGTGGGTACCGCCCGGACCTCGACGGCGGCGAGCTCGGCCACGGCGCGGTGGGCGTCGTCGAGGGCTTGGCCGGGCAGGTCGGCGAGCCAGACATTCATGCCGGCCCGCGCGAAGGCTTGGGCCGCCGCGAGCCCGATGCCGCTCGCCGCCCCGGTGACGACCGCGCTGCGGCCTGGGCTGATGGCGGGGTGCTGGCTCATGGGTCGGTCCTCGGCTGGATGGCGTCCCGAAGATGGGGCGCGCCGGGGCCGAAGGCGAGTTGAAACCGGCGCGATCGATCCGCTGCCAGCGCCATTAGCAACTCGGGCGATCGCATAAGGAGATGTTATTCCTCCGGGAGTTGACATCTCTCGCGGCGGACACGCACCCACTCCGTCATTCCGGGGCCGCGGAGCAGAGCTCGGAATCCAGAACCTCAAGCCGCGCAAGATTTTGCTCCGTCGGCGGTTCTGGATTCCGGGCTCGCCTGCGGCGCCCCGGAATGACGGGGTGACGTATCCCTCGAAGCCCTCGAACCAAGAGCCCGGCATGACCCCATCCCCCGGCCCGCCGAGCCGCCGCGCGCTCCTCGCCGGGGCGGCCTGCGCCGGCCTCGCCACGGCGGCGGGAGCCGCGCCGTCCGGTTTCGGCCCCCTCGGCAAGCCGTCCTGGTCGGCCGACAGCCTGCAGGCGGCGGCCTCGACCAAGGGGCTGCTTTATGGCTGCGAGGTGCCGTTCCACCGCTTCGATGCGACGCCCGCCTATCGGCAAGCGGTGGCGCGGGAATGCGGGATCCTGGTCTGCGGCACCGAGATGAAGATGGAGGAGGTGCTGCCCGCCCCCGGCCGCACCGACTTCGCCCGGGGCGACGCGATCCTGCGCTTCGCGCGGAGCAACGGCCAGCGGATGCGCGGGCATACCCTGGTCTGGCACGCGGCGCTGCCGCCCTGGGTGGCGCCGCTGCTCGGCCGGGCGAGCCCTACCCAGGCCGAGGACTTCATGCGGCGCTGGATCGAGACCGTGGCCGGGCATTATCGCGGGCAGATCGTCGCCTGGGACGTGGTCAACGAGATTTTGGGCAACGAGACCGATCCCGACCGGGGCGGGGGCCTGCGCGACTCCCCCTGGCTCGCCGCGATGGGGCCCGGCTACGTCGACCGCGCCTTCCGGATCCTGCACGAGACCGACCCGGCGGCGGCCGGCACTTGGAACGAGGACGCCGTCGAGCAGGGCGCACCCTGGATGGAGGCCAAGCGCACCAAGGTGCTGCGCCAGCTCGAGGCGATGCGGTCGCGCGGCGTGCCGATCCGGCGGTTCGGCCTGCAATCGCACCTGACCAGCACGGTTCCGATCGACCAGGGCCAGCTCCGGCGCTTCCTGCACGAGATCGGCCAGATGGGGCTGGGGATCGCGGTCACCGAGCTCGACATCGACGACCGGGCCTTCCCGTCCGACGTGGCGACCCGGGACCGGATGGTGGCCGATTTCGCCCGGCGCTACCTCGACGTGGTCCTGGCCGAGCCCGCCTTGCTCGACGTGCTCACCTGGGACATCTACGACCCCGACACGTGGCTCAACGACCACCCCTACCGCAAGCGGCCGGACGGCCTGCCCCAGCGCGCGCTGCCGCTCGACGCGCAGTTCCGGCGCAAGCCGCTCTGGCACGCGATGCAGGCCTGCTTTCGGGCGGCACCGGACCATACGGCCGTCCGCGAGAAACTCAGGCGGGGGTGATGCCGGTGCGGCGGCCACCCTCCGACAGGGTCGGCTCCGGCGGTCGGTCGGCCAGGAGCCGGCGGCGCAGGCGGGCGCAGGGGCGCTCGACCAGCACGGACATCCCCCAGCACCAGAGCAGGGTCACCGGGAAGGCCGCCAGCATCAGCGGGATGCCGTGCAGGCCCGGCGCCAGGTGCAGCACCAGCGCCACCACGGACATGTGGGCGAGGTAGAAGCTGTAGGACCAGAGGCCGAGCTGCCGCATCGGCCGGGTCGCGAGCAGTCGCACCGCCCAGCCTTCCCCGTGCAGCAGGTAGGCGAAGGGCACGAACAGGGCCGCGCTCTGGATTGTGTAGCGCAGGGTCTCGCGGAAGGCGGGATCGCGCAAAGCCAGGGTCAGCAGGATCACCCCGAGGCTGGCCGCGACGTGCCAGAGTGTCGGGCGCCAGGCCCGGTCGCCCGGGATCACCGGGTTGTTCCACAGGCCGAGGCCGCAGCCGAACAGGATCGCGTCGATCCGGGTATGGGTCCAGGAATAGTTCAGGCTGTAATCGGGAAGCCGCCAGACGTTGACGCAGCGGATCGCCAGGACCGCAGCGCAAATCCCCAAGCAGGCCAGCGCCGCCCGGCGCGGCTGCAGGCGCCCAAGCCACAGGAGGTAGGCCAGGGGGAAGACCAGATAGAAATGCTCCTCGATGGCGAGGCTCCACAGCGGCACCGGCAGCACCGCCTCGGTGCCGAACAGGCCGGGATAGTTGGTCAGGAACAGCACCTGGCCGAGCACGGCCGCCGGCTCGACCCGCATCCAGTCGAGCAGTCCCGCCGCGTAGAGCGCCCCGGCGGCGGCCAGGGTCAGGTACAGCGGGGGCAGGATCCGGAGGCTGCGCCGCAGATAGAAGGCGGCGAGCGAGACCGTGCCGGTGCGCCCGCGCTCGATCCGCAGCAGCGTCGTGATCAGGTAGCCGCTGAGGAAGAAGAACACCGTGACGCCGAAGCCCCCCGGCACCAGGTGGCTGTAGCCGCAATGGGCCGCGAACACGATCAGGATCGCGAGCGCCCGCACCCCGTCGAGCTGGGGCAGGTAGGGCATCGTGCTGGGCATGTCCCCGGTGCGCTGGGGTCCGGAATCCGGCATGGCGGCGGCTGATCGTCCTTCACGGCTCGGCCCCGCAGGGTGCGCCATTTCCCGAGGAACCGATATCCGCAGGCGGCCCCTCAGGACGAGCCCCTCGCCGGATGGTGAATGGTGCCCGTGGCCAGCCCGATCGAGCGGAGGAGATTGGTAACCGTACCGCTCCATCATCCCGTCCGACCGCGCCGCCCCGGGCGCCGTCGGGAGTGTTGCGTATGGTCCCGGCCCGTTTCCGCCTGTCCGCCCGCCTCGGCGCGGGTCTCTCGGTGCTGGCGCTGCTCGGCGGCCCTGTCGGCGCGCTGGCGCAGGGGGTTCCGGCGGTGCCGACCGGCCCCGCCGCGGCCCCGCCGCTCGCCGTCCCGGTGGCGGTGCCGCCGGCCCCGGAACCGGCGAAGAATCCGGAGCCCAAAACGCCGGATTCTGCGAAGAATCCAGAGCCGCGTCCGATTGAGGCGAAGAGTTCCGAGGCGAAGCCCCCGGAGCTTCCCAAGAAGTCGCGCGAGCCGGCGCCGCTGGTCTACGCCAAGGTCTCCACCGACCCGACCCCGACGCTCACCGCCCGCACCTTCCTGGACACGCTGAAGGTCGCCGACCGCTACGCCGCCTTCGCGGAGGCCGGGGGCTGGGAGCGGCTGCCCGACGACCTCGTCCGCCTGAAGCCGGGGGAGCGCAGCCCGGCGATCCCGTCCCTGCGCCACCACCTGACGTTGACCGGCGACCTGCCGGTGGACGCGCCGCCGAGCGACCGGCTCGACCCGCCGCTCATCGCCGCGATCGCGGCGTTCCAGGGCCGCCACGGCCTGCCCGACAGCGGCATCCTGGGCCGGCTCACGATCAACGCGCTGAACGTGCCGGCCGCCACCCGGCAGCGCCAGCTCGCGGCCTCGGCGGCCCGGCTGATGGGCTCGAAATTCCCGTTCGGCGAGCGCTACGTGGTGGTCAACATCCCCTCGGCGAATGTCGAGGCGGTGGAGAACGGCGCGGTGGCCCGCCGCTACGTCGCGGTGGTCGGCTCCCCCGACAAGGCGACGCCCCCGGTGGAGACCCGGATCACCGACATCAACTTCAACCCGACCTGGACCGTGCCGGCCTCGGTGGTGAAGAACGAGATCATCCCGCAGATGCGCAAGAACCCGGGCTACCTCGCCCGGAACCACATCCGCATCCTCGGCCCCGCCGGCGAGGTCGACCCGACCAAGATCGACTGGGCGGGCAACAAGGCCGCGGCCTACACGCTGCGCCAGGATTCCGGATTCGACAATTCGCTCGGCCAGGTGCGGATCGACATGCCGAACCGCTTTGCCGTCTACATGCACGACACCCCGGCCAAGTCGCTGTTCGCCGCCAACGTGCGGTTCCACAGCCACGGCTGCGTCCGGGTCGGGCAGGTCAAGGAGCTGGTCGGCTGGCTGCTGCAGGGCACCGACGGCCCGAACGGGCCCGGCACGAGCTGGGGGCCGATCGAGATCGAGACCGGCATCGCCGACGGCGAGCGCCGCGACATCAAGCTGGTCAAGCCGGTGCCGGTGACCTTCGTCTACCTCACCGGCTACGCCACCCCGGACGGGAAGGCGCATTTTCGCGACGACATCTACAACCTCGACACGCCGGCCCCGGCGCCGGAGCCCGCTGCCACCGGGGCGATCCAACCGGCCGGTGTCGCGCAGCCTGCGGCGACGCCGAAGCCCAAGGTGGTCAAGCCGGCCGCGGTGAAGCCCGCTTCTGCCAAGCCGGCGGCGAGCAAGGTGACGGCGGTAAAGCTGGCAACGGAGGGAGGCAATCCGGATTCGGCACCGCCGCGCTGAAACGGAGCCTGACGAGCGTCGGAGGGTCATGCAAGCCTTGTCCTCGCCACCCTTGTAGATCGCCTTGAGCGAGAAGGTGCGGGCGAGGGCTTAGAGAAGAGGTTGAAGATACGCTATTTTCTGCGGTGCTTATGCATCGCATATGATGGCATAATTAAACCATAGTCAGGGAAAAAAGCATCGCGTATGATGGCATGAGCCATTGCGAGGGATGCATGATTACGGATGACACGATTCACGCACCGGAAGAGGCGTGGGACGCCAAGGTGAAGGCGATCCTCAAGGCTGAATTGAAGCGGAAGGGCGTGACCTACGCCCAGCTGGTGGATAAGCTGGCTGCGGTTGGGGTAAAGGAGACAGAACCTAATATTCGTAATAAATTAGCTCGCGGCAAATTCACCGCAGTGTTCTTCGTGCAATGCTTGGAAGCAGTTGGTGTTAAGCAATTGCAAATTTAAATTATTTTATATTTGCTTCATTGCGACGCCTCTCAATTTCTGCATCAACTCTTGCTCGCTGTACATCTGAAACCATTTTTGGCAGTGCTAAAGTAAGTAAAAACGAAAAAACTGCCATAAACATGTATGCCCGCTCTACGTATGATCTTATTTCGTCGATATAATTAAACTTTGCATCTTTTAAAACCGAAATTAGAAATATAAGACCGATCACTCCCAAATAAATCCAGAACAACCACATATGCCTTATGAGCTTTCTTTCTACACTGTCGCGCCTATCCTCCGCGACGCGCCATGAGCCTGCAGGTATCATCGTTGGATCGCCAATAATAACCATTACGGCGACAAGAAACCCGGCAAAAACGGTAAACATTGTTATCAATACCGTATTTGCGTCACTGTTGTTGTGAACCAAATGCGATCCATAATACGACGCAATAATAGATATAATGGAGCAAAATATTATATATGCTGTCCTTGCATTCATTGGTCTAATATTCCACTCGTAGACAGTTCGTTGTAGAATGCAGCTAAAGCTTGCACTGCAGAGCTTCGCGTTACAGATTTGCCATGAACTGGAAGTTCGACAATTTTTTTGACGACGATTGACTCAGGGGTTATTTTTCTTCCTGAGCGTGTTGTGATAGTATAGTCATCGTCGCTATCAACTAACTCTGCGGCCAGTCTTCCAATTCTTCTATATCCAAGAACCTCTCCTTCCCGCATTCGACCGTCCGCCTTGAGTACGATCGAAATTTTAAGGTTGTCAGGGGTGGGTCTGCGATCGGATCCAAATAAAGCGCTTATATGTCGGCCGGCCGCAGACAAAACGCCCGTAAGCTGATGCTGTCTTCTCTCATAGCCAATTGTCGCCTCGTACAAGGTCGTGCCTAGAGAGATCTCTTTTACGCCTTCCTCATTGAGAACACGAAGTCTGTCCAAATCGGCTACCTTTTTCAAGTCAAACTGTGTTGTCTCTGCAGATAAGCGCGCGGCCTCAAACATTTTTCGCAGAAACCAAGATAGTGTCGTATCTCTAAGAGAAGATGAGCACACAAAAACATGGTCATGGCGCACGTAAGCAAAAATATCACCGTCCATGAACTCGGCGTTTGAGGGAGGAGGAGCAGTGCCTACAGCAATCGACTCGGCATTTTCTGCGGGTGACTCCAATATCGAAGCATTATCGCCGGGTGTTTCCGCCGTCACGTGTAAAATCACTCCCCCATATTGAGGAAGTTGGCACACGACGCCCTTGATTACCTGACCATTGTCTTTGTTGAATGTCCTGCGAGCCACCGTACCTCGTTGGCGGCGAGCAGCTATTAAACGGCTCTCAAGAGTTTCACTGCTTGGAGTCAGCCAAATTGTCCGCCGATAAGATAGAGTTTTTTGTTTTCTATCAGGCATTGCGTGATCTCCCAGTCACGCAACATTGCAAAGGGCGTCTCCGTACTCAATCTGCCGCAACCTAAACGCAACATGTGTGTCATTGCTGCAACTCAAACCAGAGGATGCTTTAGCCAATCGCTATCATTCGCTCGGCATAAGTCATCGCTTACGATGGCATATGCCATCTCCTTAATGCATCTGCTCCATAAGGCCGCTGAGGTGCCCGGCGATCGAAGTTCGCTGGGCCTCGAAGGAGCCCTCCAGGAAGCCCTGCGATCCCTGGAGGGCTCCTTCAAGGCCTCCGCTCCGCTTCGGCACCTCAGGATGAAGGATGGGGTGGGATGAACCGTGCAGCGTGTCTCTTCCGGCATAGCCGGGGGGGCCGGATCCCCTTCATCGCCACGCTACCGTGTCCCATGCCGTCGCGACCGGAAACGGACCGAGAGACCCATCTGAAAAGACAAGGCTGATCGGGCGACCCGCCCGCCTACCCCACCCCAAGCTCCAGCTTCACCGTCACCAACCCCGGATCCTCCGGATCCCGCCCCTGCGTGAACCCGAGCCGGCGGCAGACCGCCAGCATCGGGCGGTTCTCGGCGAGCACCATGCCCTCGACCCGGCCGATCCCCTCGGAGCGGGCCCAGTCGATCATCAGGCGCATCAGCGCGAAGGCGAGGCCGGTCCCCCGCGCGTCGCGGCCGACCGCGATGGCGTATTCGCCGCTCTCGTGGTTGGCGTCGGCATGCAGCCGGACGGCGCCGAGCATGCGTTCGCCGCCCTGCGGGTCGACCTCGGTGGCCACGAACGCGATGGCGCGGGCATAGTCGAGCTGGGTCAGCCGGGCCAGGAAGGCGTGGCTGAACTCGCGCACCGGGCCGAAGAAGCGCAGCCGCAGGTCCTCCGGGTCGAGGCCCTTGAAGAAGGCCAGGAACAGCCCCTCGTCCTCGGGGCGCACGGGGCGGACCCGGATCGTCCGGTCCTTGAGCTTCAAGGTGCGGACCCATTCGGCCGGATAGGGCCGGATCGCGAAGCGCGGATGGCCGCGGCCGTGGCGGCCCCGCTCCGCGCGCCCGATCCGCACCCGGGCGTCCAGCGCCAGCACGCCGGTCTCGTCGGCCAAGAGCGGGTTGATGTCGAGCTCGCGCACCTGGGGCAGGTCGGCGGCGAGCTGGGACAGTTTTACCAGGGTCAGGGCGATGGCCCCGAGATCGGCGGGCGGCACGTCGCGGTAGCCTTCGAGACGCCTTGCGACCCGGGTGCGGCCGATCAGGTCGCGGGCGAGCGCCAGATCGAGGGGCGGCAGGCCGAGCGCCCGGTCGTCGATCACCTCCACCGCCGTGCCGCCCCGGCCGAACACCACCACGGGGCCGAACACCGCATCCTCGGCGAGCCCGGCGATCAGCTCCCGGCGCTGGCCCCGGCGGACCATGGGCTGCACCGCGAAGCCGGTGACCCTGGCGTCCGGCCGCTCCCGCCGGGCGCGGGCCAGGATGCTGCGCGCCGCCTCGCAGACATCGGCCTCGCTGGTGAGGTCGAGCTGGACGCCGCCGATATCGGATTTGTGGACCACGTCGGGCGAGACGACCTTGAGCGCCACCGTGCCGCCGGCCGCGATGATCGGCCAGGCGGCGGCCGCGGCGGCGTCCTTGTCGGGGGCGAGGGTGATCGGCACGGTCGGGATGCCGTAGGCCTCGAGCAGGCCGTTCACCGCGATCGGGTCGAGCCACGTCGCCCCCTGGCGCAGGGCGGCGGCCACGATCGAGCGGGCCCGCGCCATGTCGGGGGAAAAGTCCCGCGGCAGGGAATCCGGCGTGCGCATCAGGTCGTCCTGCGCCTCGCGATAGCGCACGAGGTGCAGGAAGCCCTCGATCGCCTCGGAATCGGTGGTGAAGTGCGGGATTCCCGCCTCGGCGAAGGCCGCCCGCGCCGCCTCGGCATCGCCCAGCGAGACCGCGAAGACCGGCTTCTTGCGGCTCTGGCCGGCGCGGGTGCGCTTGACCGTCTCGGCGATCGCCCCGGCCACCGCGCCGGCCTGGGACCGGATCGTGGGGACGTGGATCGCCAGCACGGCGTCGCTGGTCCGGTCGGCGAGCAGCGGCGCCAGGGCGGCCGAGAAGGCCGGGCCGCCGGCATCGATGCCGAGGTCGATCGGGTTGCCGGCCGGCCGGCCCTCGGCCTCGGGGATCTCCGCCAGGATTCCCGCGCGATCGGTCAGCCGGTCGGCGGCGAGCAGGCCGATGCCGCGGCCGTTGGTGAGGATCGCCAGCCGGTCCCCCGGGAACGGGCGCTGGCGCCCCAGGGCCTCGACGGCGGAGAACATCGCGTCGAGGTCCGGCACGGCGAGCAGGCCGGCCCGCCGGAAGGCCGCGGCGTAGACCGCGTCGGGGCGGGCCAGCGCGCCGGTATGGGTCACGGCGGCCCGCGTGTCCGGCCGGTGCCGGCCGGCGCGCAGCACCACCACGGGCTTGGCGCGGGCGGCGGCCCGGGCCGCCGACATGAACCGCCGGGCATCGGCCACGCGATCCAGGCAGAGCAGGATCGCCCGCGTGCGGTAATCGGCGGCGAAATGGTCGAGGCAGTCGGCCACGCCGATATCGAGCACGCTGCCGAGCGACAGCACGGCCGAGAACCCCGTCCCGTGACGGGCGGCCCATTCGACGATCGCGGCCGCCACCGTGCCGGATTGCGAGACCAGGGCGAGGTCCCCCGCTGCCGGGGCGTGGGCGAACAGGCTGGCATCGAGCTTGGCGGCGGGCACCACGAGGCCGGCGCTGTCGGGGCCGAGCAGGCGCAGACCCTGCGCCCGGGCGATCCGGTGCGCCACCGGCCCGGGATCGTCCGGCCCGCGGCCGAGCCGGGCCGTGAGGATCACGGCCGCGCCCGCGCCGATGGCGGCGGCCTGGGCGACCACCTCGGGCACGCTCGGCGGCGGCACCGCGATCAGCACGAGGTCGGGCACGACCGTGAGGTCGGCGACCCGGGCTACGCAGGGCAGGCCGTCCACGATGTCGTGATCGGGCTGGACCGGCAGGATCGCGCCGGGAAAGCCCGACCGGCGCAGGCTGTCGAGCACGCTGCGCCCGAGGGATCCCTCGCGCGCCACGGCCCCGACCAGGGCGATCGAGCGCGGCGCCAGGAGCTTGTCGAAGCGGTAGGTGCTCACGGCGCCGACGGCTCGGTTCTGCACGCGCGCATGGTGGTGCCCCTCGCCTGGGTGCCGCGCTCGGGTCGGGCGTGCGGCGCAGCGCCCACGGGCGCTCCCGTTCCCCTACCAGATGGCACAATCTTCCGCGGGTGCAACGCCCGGAGGTTCAGAGGCTGCCGCGACCGCCGCCTCGTCCCGGCCGGAGGCGACCGGAACGGTCCGATTCTGTACAGTATACGACAATGCAGCCTGCCATCAGTCTGGCTGTAGTGGTCAGTTATAAATTGGTCTTGCCCTTAAATTGATCACATCATAGTACCTGCGCCATTATAGCCCTGTATCGGGCCGAGCAGACACAGATTCCGGCTGCCCAACCGCGAATGATGGTGGCCGAGACGAAACGGACGGGAGGTTTCGGAATGGACGCCATGGTCGGAGAGGACCTGGATTATCTCACGCTGTCCGTCGACATCGTGTCGGCCTTCGTGAGCAACAATCCGGTGCCCGTGCCGGAACTGCCCGGGCTGATCGCCGCGGTCCACGCGACCCTGCACGGGCTGAGCCAGCCGCCGGCCCCGCCGGTGGAGGAACTCCGGCCGGCCATCTCGGTCCGGCGCTCGATCCAGCCCGACTTCCTCGTGTGCCTGGAGGACGGGAAGAAGTTCAAGTCGCTGAAGCGGCACCTGCGCACCCACTACAACCTTACGCCGGACGCCTATCGCGAAAAGTGGGGGCTGGCCCCCGACTACCCGATGGTGGCGCCGAACTATGCCGCCGCCCGCTCCAGCCTCGCCAAGAGCATGGGGCTCGGCCACCAGCGCCGGAAGGGCCAGAAGGCTTAAGCGGGCCGGCGCGCGTCCACAGCTTTCCGAGCGGGATTCAGTATCGGGCAAGGGCCGCTTGCGAGGGTCGATCGGCTCACCCGCGACCCGAGATCCGATGCCCGGCAAGCCCAACCCCGTCGCCCGCCTGTTCTGGACGGCCGTGCTCGGCTGCCCGCTCGGGCTCTGGTACGGACCGCCCGCCTTCGCGGCCACGGGGCTCGCGCTCACGCTGGTGCTGATGCGCCATCTCGGGCGGCCCCGCCGATTCCGGGCGCGGGTGCGCCGGATCACCCGGGCCCATGCCGAGACCCTGGCGCTGCGGCGGCGGCAGGAGAGCTTTTCCGACGCCTACGGCAACCGGATCGAGGACGGCTGGCTGCGGGAGCGGGCCTATTTCCTCGACCGGACGGTCCTGCCGCAGATCGGGCCGCGGTTTGCCGACCTCGCCGAGTCGGAGCGCGCCCGGATGCTGGCGATCGTCGAGGCGGAGGCCGCCGCCGTCGCGCTGCCCGAGGAGGACGAGGCGCCGGGGGACGGGATCGATTACGAGCGCTACTGCGCCGAGCGCCTCGCCCGGGCGGGCTGGCGGGCCCACCGGACCCCGCCGAGCGGCGACCAGGGCGCCGACATCGTGGCGGTGCGCGACGGCCTGCGCCTGATCGTGCAGTGCAAGCGGCTGGCGAAGCCCGTGGGCAACGCCGCCGTGCAGGAGGCGGCCGCCGCCCTGCGCTACTGGGCGGGCGACCGGGCCGCGGTGGTGTCGAATGCCGGCTTCACCCCGGCGGCCCGCCGCCTGGCCGCCGCAACCGGCGTGCTGCTCCTGCACCACGACGCGCTGGACGACATCGACCTCGCCGGCGCGCATCGCGGCTAGCGTCATCAGGCCCCGGGATCCCAAAGGGCCGAGGCCCTCTGGTGGGATTCGGGGCGCGAAGCCCCGCCGGACTCAGAGGACCTTGAGCAGCGCTTCGGCGCCGGACGCCTCGGCCTTCGAGGGGGTCTCCTCGACGTTGAGGATCTTCACCACGCCGTCATCGACCAGCATCGAGTACCGCTTGGAGCGCACCCCGAGGCCGAAGCCGGTGCCGTCCATCTCCAGGCCGATGGCCTTGGCGAAGTCGGCATTGCCGTCGGCCAGGAACTCGAGGCCCTCGGCGCCGCTCGCCTTCGACCACGCGTCGAGCACGAACACGTCGTTGACGCTGGTGACCGCGATGGTGTCGACGCCGCGGGCCAGGATCTCGTCCTTCTGGGTGACGAAGCCGGGCAGGTGGTTGCGGTGGCAGCTCGGCGTGAAGGCGCCGGGCACGCCGATCAGCACCACGCGCCGGCCCTTGAACACGTCGTCGGTGGTCCGGGCGAGCGGGCCTTCGGGGCCGGTCACCCGGAAGGTCGCCTGGGGCAGGTGGTCGCCGACCTGGATCATCGCGGGTCCCTTCATTGACGCGCGCTTCTAAGGATCGCGCGCTGAACGATCGCGGCTGACCTAGCGTGGCAGCCCGCGCCTGTCGAGGACGGAGGCGGCGGAGTTCGTCACGCGCCGAGCAGCTTGATGAAGGCGGCGCCCGCGCCGAATAAGGCCGCGCCCGCGGCCATGCCCGAGGGCGGAGACATATAGCGATCCGCCCGTAGATTCGACAGCGCCTCCGGGGCCGACCCCGGCGGTGGGCCGCGCGCTTTGTCCGCTGGACAAGGCGGGGGGGCCGCGTAGCATACGCGCATGACGAACCCAGCGTCGCCCGCGCAGACCGCGCTCACCGGCTCGAGCTTCCTCGATGGCCAGTTCCTCGTGGCGATGCCCGGGATGGCCGACGAGCGCTTCGCGCGCTCGGTGATCTACGTCTGCGCCCATTCGGCGGACGGCGCGATGGGGATCATCGTCAACAAGGCGGCCACCGACATCAGCATGCCGGATCTGCTGGTCCAGCTCGACGTCTGCCCGGAGGCGGACGCGATCCGGCTGCGCGAGCGGGTCGGGCACATGCCGGTGCTGATGGGCGGCCCCGTGGAGGGCCGGCGCGGCTTCGTGCTGCACACCGACGACTTCCACATCCAGCAATCGACGCTGATCATCGACGACGGCATCTGCCTGACCGCCACCGTCGAGATCCTGCGCGCCATCGCCAGCGGCGAGGGGCCGGCGAGCGCCGTGCTGGCCCTCGGTTATGCCGGCTGGCAGGCGGGCCAGCTCGAGAGCGAGATCATGGCCAACGGCTGGCTCAACTGCCCGGCCGATCCGGCGCTGATCTTCGACACCGACCTCGAGGCCAAGTACGAGCTGGCCCTGCGGACCAACGGCATCGACCCCGCCATGCTGTCCATGACCGCCGGGCGGGCCTGAACGCCGACCACTATTCCGGCGGCATCTCGCCGGCGGTGTCCGGGTTCACCCCGTCGACGGCGGGTTCCGCGGCGGGCCTGGGCCGGGACCGGCGCGGGGCCGCGGCGGCGGTCGGCACGGCCGTGTTGGCGCCGAGCCGCGTCGCGAGCGCCAGGGCCCGGTTCTCGGTGACACGCAGGTGGCAGAAGCCGTGGGTGCCCTCGCGGGCGTAGCTGCGGCAGAGCTGCTCCCGGTCGGCCGAGAAGGCTGCCTGCTCGCTCACGATCGGCCGGACGTCCTCGCGCCGGGCGCGCTGGGTCATGAGCTTGTAATTGTCGCGCACCGCCTTGTCGGCGACGCCCCGGGCGGTGTCGAATTCCCCGGCCCGGGGGATCAGCGTGGCCCCGGCCGGCCCCCAGAGGCCCACGGGCGTGGTCGTGCAATCGGCGTTCGAGAAGGTGCAGACCGGCCCCTGGCCCAGCGACGAGACCAGGATTCCGCCCTCGACCACGTCGAAGCGCAGCGGGCACTCCGCCCCGGCGGCCTCGAAGCGCGGGGCGCCCTCCGGCTTGCCCTCGGAGGTCAAGGTGATGGGATTGCCGTTCGCGAGCGGCACCGTGCAGGATTCCGCCGGCTGCGAGATCTTGGTGCCCGGCAGCTTGACCCGCGCGGTGACGGCCGTCCCGGCCCGCTCCAGCTTCAGGGCGCCGGACATCCCGTTGAGCTGCAGCTCCTGCCCGATCAGGCCGTCCTCGGACGGGACCTTCAGCACCACCGGCCGGGCCGGAACCGGCGCGGGCCGGGGCGCCTCGGGGGCCGTGGCGGGCCCCGGCTCCCCGGGCGCCGGGGCGGCGGGGGGGCCCTCGGGCACGCCGCGGGGCGGCACCGGGGGCCGCTCGGGCTTGATGCCGAACAGGCGCTCGAAGAAATTCTGGGCCTGCGCCGGCGGGGCGGCCAGCATCGCGGGCGCCGCGACGGCGGCGGCCAGAAGGGGGAGCAGGAGGCTGCGGGTCCGTGGCATCGGGCTCTGACGGGGAAGACGAGGTGGCGGGGCCACGCTCAACCCCTTGTCGAAGTGTTAACACGCCATCGATGGCCTGGACGTGGCAGCGGCGCAACAAAATGCATCGACGCCAACCGGGCCGCCGCTGCCTCGCGGTAGGATTTTTCAGGCAGAACAACGCCTTGGCCAAAAACACGATGGTCAGGGCCAACGCGCCGGCTTTGCCTTGCGAGCCCGTCCAGGGGTTCTTATATCGCCCTCGACGCGGGATTATGCGCTGGATTTCAGCCGTTCACGGCCCTTGATCCGGCCCGGGTCCCATACTCACATCACACTCAATCCGCCATGGGCCGAGCTGCTTCGGGGCTCGGCGGTCTGCTTGAACGCGACGAAAAGAGGGATCCCACCATGGGTAAAGTTATCGGTATCGATCTGGGCACCACGAATTCTTGCGTGGCCGTCATGGAAGGCACGCAGCCCCGGGTCATCGAGAATGCGGAAGGCGCCCGCACCACGCCATCGATCGTGGCCTTCACGGATGACGGCGAGCGGCTCGTCGGCCAGCCGGCCAAGCGCCAGGCGGTGACGAACCCCGAGCGCACGTTCTTCGCCATCAAGCGGCTCGTCGGTCGTACCTACGACGATCCGATGACCCAGAAGGACAAGGGCCTCGTCCCCTACAAGATCGTCCGCGGCGACAACGGCGACGCCTGGGTCGAGGCCGACGGCAAGAAGTACTCGCCCTCGCAGATCTCCGCCTTCACGCTGCAGAAGATGAAGGAGACCGCGGAGTCGCATCTCGGCCAGCCGGTCACGCAGGCAGTCATCACGGTCCCGGCCTACTTCAACGACGCCCAGCGCCAGGCGACCAAGGATGCCGGCAAGATTGCGGGCCTCGAGGTGCTGCGCATCATCAACGAGCCGACCGCGGCCGCGCTCGCCTACGGCCTCGACAAGAAGAAGGCCGGCACCATCGCGGTCTACGACCTCGGCGGCGGCACCTTCGACGTCTCGATCCTCGAGATCGGCGACGGCGTGTTCGAGGTGAAGTCCACC
>Ga0182230_1000028_pt1 | contig 16742 bp, 15 predicted proteins | sample G6R1MG_28_FD_128384 | JGI IMG/M metagenome (GOLD analysis project Ga0182230, IMG submission 128384) | Miscanthus phyllosphere microbial communities from Michigan, USA - G6R1_NF_07NOV2016_LD1 MG | ecosystem: Host-associated > Plants > Phyllosphere > Phylloplane/Leaf | place: USA: Michigan...
ATAATTCAAACTGCAAATCTGACTAATGTGAAAATTATTAATCAACAGCACATCAAAATTGATAAATATAGGCGAATATTGCTATATAATTGAGGTAAAGTTCCAATCGCATCATGGCCCGGAATATTGGTTTTCTGCCAAAGTTCCTATTTATGTGGCGCGCACAGGAGAACTCGCAGTGCGTGACCGCGGCGAATCATTGCATCTATCTAAACTTCGTTTTGATCTTGCGGCAGCCAGCGTCGTCGTAAAATTCAATCGGCTTAGGTTTGCGCTTAAGTATGTTGAGCCCAATCAGCCGCATGTCCCGGCGGGACAGCGCGAAGGAGGTCAATGGTCTAGTACCTCATCTGGGTCTGGAACACGTCGAACCAACAACGGCGTTCAATCTATCGCTCGATCGTACAGATTCGGAGTACTTGTTGCCGAGATACCGAAAAAATAGGCGCAATTGCGTCTACGAATTCGACTTCGGGTTAGTCATGGTAGAAGGCCCAACAAATCCTCGTTGCATTCAGGAACCTCCATCAAAAGCTGTCAGCCATGGAATGTTGCTGAACGACAACTTCAGGACGTGAGCCATGCCAACGAATTCTTATCTCCCAATCAACTTCACGATTTCTCTGGAAGCTTGGGCAGAAATTGAAGCCATCAGAGAATTCTATGACAAAGATCGTGATGACAAAGCCTCTGTTTTAATGATTTCCTGGGTAAATACTGTATTAAACGACGGCAAGTCCTGGGGTCACGTCATCATAGGATTCTATCGGACATCAGAAAGGCATGAAATCCGCGATGGCATTCAGATGCTTTCTGGCCACGAAGTTGTTTTTTTCATTACACCCCATCTTTATGGGAAATTCGACGGAAAAATTATAAAATTTGGACGGGAAGAGGGATTTTTCCTGGCGCCCAATTGAAGACACCCGCGATCACGCACTTCGTAGTCGGACTCGAAATCTAAGACTCCCGGAACACGTCGCACCAAGCCGGCGGCAGGCCCATGACCGACAGAGGCGCCGCGACAGCGTGGCCCGGCAGGGTCGTCGCGCAATAGACGCCCCGCGCCACGCTCCGAGCCAGCACCCGCGCGGCAGCATCCCCCAGGCGCGCGAGGTCGGCCACCGGGTCCGTAAGCGGCACGGTGCCGGTCGCCACCGCGAAGACGAGGTCGCCGTCGAGGGGCGTATGGGCCGGCACCAGGGCGCGGGCGAGGCCGTCCTGCGCGGCCACTGCGAGGCGTCGGCACTGGGCCTTGGTCAGGGCCGCGTCGGTGGCGACCACCGCGAGCGTCGTCGCCGCGCCGGGCAGGACGCGGGCCGGGGAGGCGAGGGCGTCCGCCGGCACCCGGGCGGGAGAACCGAGGCCGCCGAGTTCGTCGCCCACCTCGAACGGCGCGGCCCAAAAATGCGGCCCGTCGCCGATCGTGGCGCTGCCGAAGGCGTTGACCGCTGCGAGCCCGCCGACCGAGAAACCGGTGCCGGGCACCGAGGCCGAGGCCGAGCCGATGCCGCCCTTCAGGCGCCCGGTGCGTGCCCCCGTGCCGGCCCCCACGGAGCCGAGGGCGAAGTCCTCCGCCGCCGCCGCGGCCGCCAGAAAACCCAGCTCGCGATAGGGCGGGTAGCGGCCCCACTCCTTGTCGCCGCCGTTGAGCAGGTCGAACAAGATCGCGCCCGGCACGATCGGGACCCGCATCGGGCCAACGGGAAAGCCGCACCCGGCCTCGGCGAGCCAGGCGGTCACGCCGGCGGCCGCGTCGAGCCCGAAGACCGAGCCGCCCGAGAGCACCAGGGCGTCGATCCGCTCCACCGTGCGCTCGGGATCGAGCAGGTCGGTCTCGCGGGTGCCGGGGCCGCCGCCGCGCACGTCGACGGAGGCGGTGACGGGCGCGTCGAACAGGATGGCGGTGACCCCGCTGTCCACCGTCAGATCATGGGCGTGGCCGACCCGCAGGCCAGGAATGTCTGTGATGCGGTTGCGCGCCATCGATCGAGCTTGCCACGCCCGGCGATCGGGGCAAATCCCGCTCACGCTGCCGGGGCCCGTCGCGGGTCGAGACGGCGGCAACGCCATCGAGGAGCAGGACATGGACGTCGGATTCATCGGATTGGGGCGGATGGGCCGCGGCATGGCCGTCAGCCTGGCGCGGGCCGGCCATCGGGTCCGGGCGTGGAATCGCTCGCCCGAGGCCGCGCAGGGTCTCGACGGGGTGATTCCGGTGGCGAGCGCTGCGGAGGCGTTCGCGGGGGATGCGGTCATCACCATGCTGGCCGACGACGCGGCGCTCGAGGCCGTAATCGTCTCGGGCGGGCTTCTGGACCAGCCCGAGCGCCCGGGCCTGCATATCGGCATGAGCACGATCTCGGTGACGCTGGCCAAGCAGCTCGCCGCCGTGCACGAGCGGGCCGGCGTTCCTTACGTCTCCGCCCCGGTCTTCGGGCGGCCGGACGTGGCCGAGGCCGGCAAGCTCAACATCGTGGCAGCCGGCGCGGCGGACCAGATCGACCGCGCGGCGCCGCTCCTCGACGCCATGGGCGCCAAGACCTGGCGGTTCGGCGAGGAGCCGACGCGGGCGAACGCGGTCAAGCTCGCCGGCAACTTCATGCTGATCTCGGCGATCGAGGCCATGGGTGAGGCCTGCGCGCTCACCGAGGGCCACGGGGTCGCGGGCGCCGACTTCCTCGACCTCATGACCAACACGCTGTTCGCCTCGCCGGTCTACAAGGGCTACGGCTCCTCGATCGCCCAGAACCGCTACGAGCCGCCGGGCTTCGGCCTGAAGCTCGGCGCCAAGGACGTACGGCTGGCCCTCCAGGCGGCGGAAGGCGCTGGCGTGCCGATGCCGTTCGCCAGCGTCCTGCGCGACGGGCTGATCGAGGCCATCAGCCACGGCGACGGCGAGAAGGACCTCGCCGCCCTGGCGCGGGTCTCTGCGCGGCGCGCCGGCCGGTAAGGGGATTCCGACGGGCGTGCGCCCAGCGCTTTCACGGTGTTGGGCCACGTGCGCGTCGTGGGATCGGCGCTCCCCTTTTCCAGACAGGTGAAGCGAAGCGGAACCTGATCTGGGACCCAGCACGCGAAGCGCCGCGCCAGCGGCACAGGTCGATCAGACGGACGCTGCGCGCCGTATTGTGCTAGGTCCCGGGTCGCATTCCGCTGGCGCTGCATGCGCCCGGGAAAAGGGCGGTGCAGACCGGCCCAACGCCATGGCTTGGCTTTCAGCTCAAGCACCTTGAAAGGGCTGGGCATACGCCCTCTGGCGGGTGATCAGGGCAGGGCCCTGATGCAGGGGCGTCAGAGGCCGAACCGGGCGAAGGCGGCGCGCTCCTCGAGCGCCGCCATCGCGTCCGCGGCGATCCCGCCCGGCGCCCCGCCCCGGCGCAGCAGGCGGGACAGGAACCCGCCCTTGGCCTCGGCGACGAGCCGCAGGTCGACCGTGTCGCCGAAGCGCGCCCGCATGGTCGCGCGCACGTCCCCGAGTGCGTCGACCAGCCCGAGGGGCAGGGCCTGGCGGCCGGTCCAGACCGCGCCGGTGAACAGGTTTTCGGATGTCGATAGGGTCGGGCGCCGGGATGTGACGAGGCCGGTGAACAGGTCCTGGATATCAGCCTGGAGGCGCTTCAAGCGCTCCACGTCAGCCGGGTCCTCCGGGCGGAACGGGTCGAGCATCGACTTCGCCTCGCCCTGGGTGTGGACCCGGCGCTCGACGCCGATCTTCTCCAGGAGGCCCTGGAAGCCGAAGCCGGCCGAGACCACGCCGATCGAGCCGACGATCGAGGTCGGGTCGGCGACGATCTCGTCGGCCGCGCAGGCGATCATGTAGCCGCCGGACGCCGCGACATCCTCCACGAAGGCCACGACCGGGAGCTTCTTCTCCTCAGCCAAGGCCCGGATGCGCCGGTGGATCAGGTGCGACTGCGCGGGGGAGCCGCCCGGTGAGTTGATCACGATCGCCACCGCCTTGATCCCCGGCATGGTGAAAGCCCGCTCCAGGCTGCCGGCGACGCCGCCGATCGAGAGCCCCGGGCGGATCGGCGAGACCGCCCCGATCGTGCCCGAGAGCCGGACCACGGCGACCCGCGGGCGGCGGTCGCGGAAACGGCGCGGCAGGAAGGCCCGGAGGGCGTCGGGAAGGGCGAACGGCATGGAGGCTCTTCGGGGGAGGCGGGAAGCGGTATGTGCTGTCGTCCGAATTGGGCGTTGCGGCGCCCCGCGCAAGGGAACCGGGACAGGAGGTCCCGGCAACCATGATCGTCTGCGCAGTCAGAGCGGATCGAACCGTTTGCCGACCTTGGCGGTTCCTGGCGACGGCGCGCAGAGCGTGCCGGCCCGGATCTGCGGAATGCCGCCGGGTGCTCACACGGGAGAGAGAGACGATGCGACCCTGGCCCATCCTGGTCCTGCTCGCCGCGCTGATCGGGGGCTTCGCCAGCACCCCATCGCGGGCGGCACCGCTGCCGGTCCCGGCCGCCGCCGAGGCGGCTGCGCCTGGCCCCACAGTTCAACTCGCCCGCTGGCACTATCGGCGCCACTGGCACCGCCGCCATCATTACCGTCGGCATTGGCATCACCGGCGCCATTTCTGGCATCGCCGCCACCATTGGCATCGTCACTACGGACACCGGCGGCCCATCGCGTATCGCCGCCATTTCGGCCCGCGGCACCCCACGTTCTACTGACGCGTGCAGCCTGCGCCCCGGCCGGATCGATCCGGGGCGCAGCCTTGTGCGCGGGCGCGGAAAAGCTTATTTAACCACCTGATATCACTGCTGTTCCGCAAGGCCGTCCGGGCGCTCCGCGCGCCACCGGGATGGTCGCCAGCACCGCCCCTCCGGGCCTGATTACGGGTACTTCCTTGGCCGAGACCGATCCGACGGGCACCGCCCCGCCCGCCAGCGACATTCGCCCCGTCTCCATCACCGACGAGATGCGCCGCTCCTACCTCGATTACGCGATGAGCGTGATCGTGAGTCGCGCGCTTCCCGACGCGCGCGACGGGCTGAAGCCGGTCCACCGCCGCATCCTGTATTCCGCCTTCGAATCCGGGCACCTGCCGGAGCGGAAATACGTCAAGTCGGCCCGCATCGTCGGCGACGTGATCGGTCTCTACCACCCGCACGGCGACCAATCGATCTACGACGCCTTGGTGCGGATGGCGCAGGACTTCTCCATGCGCCTGATGCTCATCGACGGGCAGGGCAATTTCGGCTCGGTCGACGGCGATCCGCCGGCGGCCATGCGCTACACCGAATCACGCCTGGCCAAGCCGGCGACCGCGCTGCTGTCCGACATCGACAAGAACACCGTCGACTTCCAGCCGAACTACGACGAGTCGCGGGAGGAGCCGAAAGTCCTCCCGGCCCGGTTCCCGAACCTCCTGGCCAACGGTGCCGGCGGCATCGCGGTCGGCATGGCGACCAACATCCCGCCGCACAATCTCGGCGAGCTGATCGACGCCTGCATGGCGCTGATCGACGATCCCGGGCTGACCATCGAGCAGCTCACCGAGATCGTGCCCGGCCCGGATTTCCCCACCGGCGGCATGATCCTCGGCCGGGCCGGCACCCGGCAGGCCTACGCCACCGGCCGCGGCTCGGTGATCATGCGGGCCAAGTCGCATATCGAGGAGCTGCGCAAGGAGCGCGAGGCGCTGATCTTCACCGAGATCCCGTATCAGGTGAACAAGGCGACGCTGGTCGAGAAGATCGCTGAGCTCGTGAAGGAGAAGCGGGTCGAGGGCATCTCGGACCTGCGCGACGAATCCGATCGCAGCGGCATGCGCATCGTGGTCGAGATCAAGCGCGACGCCATGGCCGAGGTGGTGCTGAACCAGCTCTACCGGTTCACGCCGCTGCAATCCTCCTTCGGCTGCAACATGGTCGCCCTCAACGGCGGCCGGCCGGAGCTGATGAACCTGAAGGACTTGCTCCAGGCCTTCGTCGATTTCCGCGAGGAGGTCGTCTCCCGGCGCACCAAGTTCCTGCTCGGCAAGGCTCGCGAGCGCGCCCACGTGTTGTGCGGCCTGGCGATCGCGGTCGCCAATATCGACGAGGTGATCCGGCTGATCCGCACCTCGCCGGACCCGAACACGGCCCGCGAGGCCCTGATGGGCCGCGACTGGCCGGCCCACGACATCGCGCCGCTGATCGCGCTGGTGGACGACCCGCGCCACCGGGTCGCCGAGGACGGCACCTACCGCCTGTCCGAGACCCAGGCCCGCGCCATCCTCGACCTGCGCCTGCAGCGCCTCACGGCGCTCGGCCGCGACGAGGTCGGCGACGAGTTGAAGTCGCTGGCCGACGAGATCGCCGACTATCTCGATATCCTGCGCTCGCGCGCGCGCATCCAGGCGATCGTCAAGGACGAGCTGATCGAGGTGCGGCAGCAATTCGCCACCCCGCGCCGGACCGAGATCGTCGACTACGATTCGAGCGTGGACGACGAGGATCTGATCGCCCGCGAGGACATGGTCGTGACCGTGTCCCATGCCGGCTACGTCAAGCGCGTGCCGCTCTCGACCTACCGGGCGCAGCGCCGGGGCGGCAAGGGCCGCTCCGGCATGGCGACCCGCGACGAGGATTTCGTCACCCGCCTGTTCGTGGCCAACACGCACACGCCGGTGCTGTTCTTCTCCAGCCAGGGCCAAGCCTACAAGGAGAAGGTCTGGCGCCTGCCGATGGCCGCCCCGAACGCCCGCGGCAAGGCGCTGGTCAACATCCTGCAATTGCAGGACACCTCCGAGCGCATCACCACGATTATGCCGCTGCCCGAGGACGAGGCGTCCTGGGAGACCCTGGACGTCATGTTCGCGACCGCCAGCGGCAACGTCCGGCGCAACAAGCTCTCGGACTTCGTCCAGGTGAACCGCAACGGCAAGATCGCCATGAAGCTCGATCCGGGCGACCACATCGTCCATGTCGAGATCTGCCGGCCGGACCAGAACGTGCTGCTGACCACGGCGATGGGGCAGTGCATCCGCTTCCCGGTGGAGGACGTGCGCGTGTTCAAGGGCCGCGATTCCACCGGCGTGCGCGGCATCCTGCTGGCTAAGGACGACCGGGTCATCTCGATGACGATCCTGAACGCCTTCGATGCCAGCGCCGAGGAGCGGACCGGCTACCTGAAGATGCGCCGCGCCGTCACCGGCGAGGCGGAGGAGGCCGCCGAGGTCGAGGCCGAAGATGGCGCCGAGGCCGCCGCGATCTCGCCGGAGCGCTACACCGAGATGGGCGCGGCCGAGCAATACGTGCTCACCCTGTCCGAGCGGGGCTACGGCAAGCGCTCCTCGTCGTTCGAGTACCGGACCTCGGGCCGGGGCGGGAAGGGCATCACGGCGATGCGGGTCAACGACCGCAACGGTAACCTCGTGGGCTCCTTCCCGGTCGAGGCCACGGATCAGATCATGCTGGTCACCGACCGGGGCCAGCTGATCCGGGTGCCGGTGGACGACATCCGCATCGTCGGCCGCGCCTCGCAGGGCGTGACCGTGTTCAACACCGCCAAGGACGAGAAGGTCGTGTCGGTGGAGCATATCGTCGGTGAGGACGAGACCGAGGCGGGCGCGGAGGGCGACCTCGAGGCCGGCCCGGAGGGTGGCCCCGAGGCGGCGTGAGGCGCCTTCACCCCCGGCCCGAGGTTCCGTCCGGCGCAAAAATGCTCTAGGTCGGGCCTCGATGACCCGCACCGCCCTCTACGCCGGATCGTTCGATCCGGTCACGAACGGCCATCTCGACGTGGTCCGCCAAGCCTGCCGGCTGGTGGACCGCCTCGTGATCGCCATCGGCGTCCATCCCGGCAAGGCGCCGTTGTTCTCCGCCGAGGAGCGCGCGGCGCTGCTCACCGAGACCTGCGGGCCGGTGGCCGAGGCCGAGGGCGCGACCCTGGAGATTGCGACCTTCGCCGACCTCGCGGTCTCGGCCGCCCGGCGCTGCGGGGCGTCCATCTTCATCCGCGGCCTGCGCGACGGAACGGATCTCGATTACGAGATGCAGCTCGCCGGGATGAACGGTGCCATGGCACCCGAGGTGCAGACCGTGTTCCTGCCCGCCTCGACGCAGGCGCGCCCGATCACCGCGACGCTGGTGCGCCAGATCGCCGGCATGGGCGGGGACGTCTCGCCCTTCGTGCCCGCGGCCGTCGCCGACCGCCTCCGGCAGCGCTTCGCCGCCACAGCCTGATCCTCTGACGTTTCTGGAAGGAACCCGATGAACCGCCGCCACGCCCTCCTCGCGCTCGCCCTCACGTTCGGCTCCGTCACGGTCGCCCAGGCCGCCGACGCCAACACGGTCTATCTCGAGACCAAGGACGGGCGCATCACCATCGCGCTGCGGCCGGATCTTGCCCCGAAGCACGTCAAGCAGATCAAGACGCTGATTTCTCAGGGCTTCTACGACGGCCTGAAGTTCCACCGGGTGATCGACGGCTTCATGGCCCAGACCGGCGACCCGAAGGGCAACGGCACCGGCGGCTCCAGCCTGCCGAACATCCCGGCGGAGTTCTCGCAGACCGCCGAGTTCCGCCGCGGCACCGTGGGCATGGCCCGCTCGTCGGATCCGAACTCGGCCAATTCGCAGTTCTTCATCTGCCTCGGCGACGCACCGTTCCTGAACAAGCAGTACACGGTCGTGGGCAACGTCACGGACGGGCTCGACGTGCTCGACAAGATCAAGAAGGCCTCCCCGGGCGCGCCGGGTGGCGCCGTGCAGGATCCGGACAAGATCGTCCGCATGACGCTCGCCGAGAAGGCGAAGTAGTCCCCCCGTCGATGTGGTGCCGGCTCGCCGTCCTCGGCGCGCTCGCCCTCGCTCCGGCGGCGGCGCACGCCTATGACGGCGTCTCAGCCTATGGCGGCTATGCCTATCAGCCGGGCGGCGGCTACCCGCTGAGCCTGCCGCAGACCCTGCGGGGCACCGTCGCGGTGCCGCTGGCGCATCGACCGGCGCGGGCGGCCGACACCCTGGCCGAACTCTACCCGGTGCTGGCGGCCTGCTGGCAACCGCCCGCCGGCCTCGCCGGGCCGGTCACCGGGTCCGACGATGTCGAGATCACCGCGCGGCTGTCGCTCCGGCGCGACGGCAGCCTGATCGGTCCCCCGCGCATCACCTACGCGGCGGGATTCGCTGACGGACAGCGTCGCAACCTGGTGCGGGCGACCCTCGATGCGCTCGCGGGCTGCACCCCGGCGCGGATCACCCCGGGCCTCGGCCGAGCGATCGCCGGCCGGCCGGTGGCTCTGCGCTTCGTCTACCGCCCGCCGGCCTGACCGTTTCGCCGCGCTCGCCGATCCTATGGGCGCCGCTACATTTCCACCAACAGGAAGGACCTACCCATGGCCGATACCGAAACCCTCATCCTCGAGACCACCAAGGGCCGCGTCGTGATCGGGCTGCGCCCCGACCTCGCCCCGGGCCATGTCGAGCGGATCAAGACCCTGGCCGCCCAGGGCTTCTACGACGGTGTGCCGTTCCACCGGGTGATCGAGAACTTCATGGCCCAGACCGGCGACCCGACCGGCACCGGCTCGGGCGGCTCCGAGCTGCCGGACCTGAAGGCCGAGTTCAACGCCGAGCCCCACGTGCGCGGCACCTGCTCGATGGCCCGCACCAACTGCCCGCACTCGGCGAACTCGCAGTTCTTCATCTGCTTCGACGACGCCCGCTTCCTGGACAAGCAGTACACGGTCTGGGGCAAGGTCGTGGAAGGCATGGACGTGGTCGACACGATCAACAAGGGCGAGCCGCCGCGCTCCCCGGACAAGATCGTGAAGGCGAGCGTGGGCGAAGCGGCTTAATTCGAGACGTCGCCGCCCGTGCTCTCGCCACAAGTGCGAGTACGGGCGGCCAATCAGAGCGTTCCACAGCCTTCGTCATTGCGAGCGTAGCGAAGCAACCCAGGGCGGCGCGCGATCCCCGAACGTGGCGTTTCCCTGGGTTGCTTCGCTTCGCTCGCAATGACGGTGTGGGATCAGCAATCCGACTGGATACCGTCGTAGCGCTCAGGCACTTGACAGTCCTTCGGCAGCACGACCCAGCTGGTTGAGCCCGTGGGTAAGTTCTGCGGCCGCGGCCAGATCTCCCGGCGTATTGACGTTCAAGAACGGATCGACCGTTTCAACTGGCCATTCGACGACGGCCGCGCCGTGACACGCGATGAACGCCCCCACCCGCCGCTCGTCCCGCTCACACAGCGCCCGACGCAGATCATCCCGCAGCCCGACAGGCCAGAGCGCCACGGTGTAGTGCTCGCGTCCGCCCGAGGCGGCGAGCGCGATCGGCGCGCCCTTCAGAGCCGATCCGAGCCGCGCGGCGAGATCGCCCGGTATGAACGGAGCGTCCCCGGGCACGCTCAGGACATGGGTCACAACCGGATGGTGCGCGGCGGCGAAGTCGAGCCCGGCGAGCAGGCCGGCGAGCGGTCCCGGCCGGCCCGGGACGGGATCGGGCACGACCGCTCCCGGAAACCCGGCGAACCGCTCGGGATCGCCATTGGCGCTGAGCGCCAGTCCGGCCGGGCATTGCGGACCGAGCCGCTCCACCACCCGTGCCAGCAGCGTCCGGCCGCCGAGTTCGAGCAGCGGCTTGTCGACTCCGCCCATCCGCCGGCCGAGACCGCCGGCCAGGATCAGGCCGAGGATTGGTGCCGCCAAGGTCCGGCTCCCAAGGCCTACTCGATCACGATCCTGGGCGCCGTCCGCCCCGCCGGGGCCCCGGACAGGTTCGCCCAGAGCTTGGCGGCGATGTCGCGATAGACCTTGGCATGCGGGCCGTCGGGATCGGTCGCCACCACGGGCCGGCCGGAATCCGAGGTCTCCCGGATCGTCATGTCGAGGGGCACCTCGCCGAGGAACGGCACGCCCAGGCGCTGGGCCTCGATGCGGGCGCCGCCATGCCCGAAGATGTGGGAGGCGTGGCCGCAATTCGGGCAGACGAAGGTCGCCATGTTCTCGATCACGCCGAGGATCGGGACCGCGACCTTCTTGAACATGGTCACGCCCCGGCGGGCGTCGATCAGCGCGAGGTCCTGGGGCGTCGAGACGATGACGGCACCGGAGAGCGGGGTGGCCTGGGCCATGGTGAGCTGGGCGTCGCCCGTGCCCGGCGGCATGTCGACGATGAGCACGTCGAGCTCGCCCCAGATCACGTCACGCAGCATCTGGGTGATCGCCGATTGCACCATCGGGCCGCGCCAGATCATCGCCGTCTCGGGCTCGATCAGGAAGCCGATCGACATGACCTTCAACCCGTAGCCGACCATCGGCTCCATGGCCTTGTTGTCGACCACGGTCGGCTTGCCCGACAGGCCGAACAGCTTCGGCACCGAGGGCCCGTAGATGTCGGCGTCGAGCAGGCCGACCTTCAGCCCCTGGGCCTGGAGGGCCAGCGCAAGGTTGCAGGCCGTGGTGGACTTGCCGACGCCGCCCTTGCCGGAGGCGACCGCCACGATGTGGCGCACGCCGGCGATCTGCGGCCCCTGGTTCGGCGGCGCGCCGGGCCGCGGCGGCGCGACCGGCGGCGGCGTCACCGGGCGGGGGGCGGCGTCACTCTGGGCCGGCATGCCCGGACCCCGCTCCGAGGTCAGGCTCGCGAACACGCCGGAGACGCCCGGCATCCGCAGGACACGCCCCTCCGCTTCCCGCCGCACCGGCTCGAACCGCTCCGCCTCGCTCGGATCGACCAGGATCGAGAACATCACCCGATTGCTGGGATCGACCACGACCTGGGACAGCCGTCCGGAGCCGGGCAGGGTGGTGCCGGCGGCGTCGACGGTGACGGATTGAAGCGCACGCAGCACGTCGTCGCGAGTGATGGCCACGATTCTCGACTCCTGATGGGACGGCTCGGGACGGGCGTATCCGACCGTATTCGCTGGCCGTCGCAGCCCCGGAATTTGGTCCCTTGTAGCCCTGCGGGCGGCAAACGCCAGCCTTGCCGACGGGAGTCCGTATCGGGCCTGAACCAACGCCGCCCTCGCCCGTTGTGTCGAGACTCTTTCGGGATCGGCGCACCGCGCAGGTACGCCCCCCGCAGACCACTTCCAGGAGACTTTACCCGATGCATCAGGGCAACCACCGCGACCACGAGGGCGCGAAGAAGCTGTTCGAGCTGGTCAAAGACGTGAAGATCGCGATGATGACCACTGTCGATGCCGAGGGTACGCTCAACAGCCGCCCGATGTGGAACAACGACGCTGATGAGAACGGCGATCTGTGGTTCTTCACCAAGCTGCACTCGCCCAAGACCGCCGAGATCAGCAAGGACAACCAGGTGAACCTGGCTTATTCCGACCCGTCGAGCCAGACCTACGTCTCGGTGGCCGGCAAGGCCGAGATCGTGCGCGAGCAGGCCAAGATCGACGAGAAGTGGAATGAGAGCCTGAAGACCTGGTTCCCCAACGGCAAGGACGACCCCGAGGTCGCCTTGATCCGCGTCCACCCGGAGAAGGGCGAATACTGGGACAGCCCCAACAGCAAGATGCTGCATCTCTATGGCTACGTGAAGGCGACGCTCACCGGCGAGAGCCCCAAGACCGAGACCAAGAAGGTCGATCTCGCCTGAGTTTTTTGTGACTTGGCGACGTGGGTAACGGGGGCGGCGCGTCGTAGGGACGTGTCGCCCTTCTTCTTGACGCGCCCGCGCCCGGCATGCGCTCTGCGCCGTGAGACGCGGGACGAGTCCGAAAAGCATGATTGATCTGGCGAAACGGGTCCACGATCACAGCTTCCGCATCGACCCGGTCGTACGGTCGCTGCTCGACACGGATTTCTACAAGTTGCTGATGGCACAGACGATCCTGCGCCGGCATCCGCAGATCGACACCACCTTCGGCATCACCAACCGCACGAAGCGCATCCGCATCGCCGACGAGGTCGATGCCGGGCTGCTGCGTGAGCAGCTCGACCATGCCCGCAGCCTGCGGCTCAGCAAGGGTGAGGTGACGTGGCTGCGCGGTAACGTGTTCCGCGGTCAGGGCCGGATCCTCGGCCCGGAATTCGTGGCGTGGTTCGAAGGCTTCCAGCTGCCCGACTACGAGCTCGCGGTCCATGACGGCCAGTACGAGCTGACCTTCCACGGCACGTGGATCGAGACCACCATGTGGGAGGTCCCGGCCCTGGCGATCCTCAATGAACTGCGCGCGCGCGCGGTGCTGAAGGGTCTCGGCAAGCTCGACCTGCAGGTGCTCTACGCACGGGCGATGACCCGGGTCTGGGAGAAGATCCAGCGGCTGCAGAAGCTGCCCGACCTGTCGGTGGCGGATTTCGGCACGCGCCGACGCCACGGCTTCCTCTGGCAGGATTGGTGCGTGCAGGCCATGGCCGAGGGGCTGGGCGGCGCGTTCCTCGGCACCTCGAACTGCCTGATCGCCGCCCGGCAGGAGGTCGAGCCGGTGGGCACCAACGCCCACGAATTGCCGATGGTCTACGCGGCGCTGGCCGAGGACGACGCGGCGCTCGCCGCCGCGCCCTATGCGGTGCTGGCCGACTGGCAGGAGGATTACGACGGCAACCTGCGGGTCATCCTGCCCGACACCTACGGCACCACCGGCTTCCTGGCCAACGCCCCGGATTGGGTGAGCGACTGGACAGGGATCCGCATCGATTCGAAGGATCCGATCGCGGGCGGCGAGGAGGTGATCCGCTTCTGGCGGGAGCGCGGCTACGATCCCCGGGACAAGCTCGCGATCTTCTCCGATGGGCTCGATATCGACGCCATCGAGCACATTCACGCCCATTTCCACGGACGCATGCGCATCGGCTACGGATGGGGCACCCTGCTCACCAACGATTTCCGCGGTCTCCTGCCCGACGGCAAGCTCGATCCGGTCTCGGTGGTCTGCAAGGTCATGGCAGCGAACGGCCGTCCCACCGTCAAGCTCTCCGACAACCCGACCAAGGCGCAGGGACCGGCCGACGCGATTGCCCGCTACCGCCGGGTTTTTGGCGTGGGCGAGCAGGAGGCGCTGCCGGTGCTGGTGTGAGGCGCGACTACTGCGCCGCCGGCATTCGGAAACGCGGCCCTGTCCCGGGCGCATGCAGCGCCAGCGGAATGCGACCCAGGACCCAGCGCAAGACGACGCGTGGCGTCCGCGTTAGCGTGAAAGGTGCCGCTGCGCGGCGCTTCTTCCCCTGGGTCCCGGATCACCTTCCACTGACGTTCCAGGTGTCCGGGAAAGGGTGGTGCGCGCGCGGAGACGGTCTGCCGTGGAGCTTCCAAGCGAGCGGGCTTCATCTGCGTGGGCCTGTCAACACACCCGCTGACGGACCCGCGCCTTATTCAGTATGGTGTCGACCAACAGAGCCCGCCGCGTGCGGCCGGCTCGACGGGAGAACGCCATGACCATGAATCGCCGCTCGCTCATCGGTGCCGCAGGCCTTGCCCTGGCGGCGCCGGCCCTGGACGGTGCACAGGCCGCCGAGGCTGCGAAGCCGGCCGCCAAGGCGCCGCCCGTCACGAAGATCTTGGCGCAGTGGATCCTCGCCTCGTCCTACGACACCCTCCCCGAAAAGGTCCGCCGTGAGGGCGTGCGCAGTTTCCTCAACTGGGTCGGCGTGGCGATCGGCGGCTCCCACCACGAGACCGTGGCCGTGGCGGTCGCGGCGCTGCAGCCGTTCTCGGGACCACCGCAGGCCGGCCTGTTCGGCCGGGCGGAGCGGTTCGACATCATGAACGCCGCCTTCCTCAGCGGCGTGGCGAGCCACATCTTCGACTTCGACGATACCCACCTGAAGACGATCATCCACCCGGCCGGCCCGGTCGCCTCGGCGATCCTGGCCTACGCCCAGATGAAGCCGGTCTCGGGCAAGGACTTCCTCGACGCGCTGGTGGTCGGGATCGAGACCGAGTGCCGGATCGGCAACGCGGTCTATCCGAACCATTACGACGCCGGCTGGCACATCACCGGCACCTGCGGGCCGTTCGGCGCCGCGGCGGCAGCCGGCAAGCTGATGGGCCTGACCGAGCAGCAGATGGTCTACGCGCTGGGCCTCGCCGCCTCGCAGCCGGTAGGCCTGCGCGAATCGTTCGGCTCGATGAACAAGAGCTTCAACCCGGGCCGGGCGGCCTCGAACGGGTTGTTCGCGGCGATCCTGGCGGCCAAGGGCTTCACCTCGTCGGAGGGCATGATCGAGGCCAAGCGCGGCTGGGCCAACACGATCTCGACCAAGCAGGACTGGTCCGAGATCACCGACGGGCTGGGCACCCGCTACGAGGCCCTGCTCAACACCTACAAGCCGTTCGCCTGCGGGATCGTCATGCACCCGACGATCGATGCGGGCGTCCAGATCCGCGACCAGGACCATGTCCGGCCGGAGGACATCGCCCGGGTCGATCTCAAGGTCCACCCGCTGGTTCTGGAATTGACCGGCAAGACCGCGCCGAAGACCGGCCTGGAGGGCAAGTTCAGCATCTACCATGCGGCCGCGGTCGCCCTCGTGGAGGGTGCGGGCGGCGAGAAGCAGTTCAGCGACCGGGCGGTGAACGACCCGCGCGTCGTGGCCCTGCGCCAGAAGGTCGTGCCGGTGATCACCCCCGGCATCGACGCCGCGCAGGTCGACATGACCGTGACCCTGAACGACGGTCGGACCTTCCACCGTCGGATCGAGCACGCGATCGGCAGCGTCGAGACGCCGATGTCCGACGCGCAGCTGGAGGCGAAGTTCACCGATCTCGCCGCCGGGGTGCTGCCGGAGGCCCAGGCCAAGCGGGTGATGCAGATGTGCTGGTCGCTCCCCGAGCTCAAGGATGTCGGCGCGGTGGCCCGGGCCGGGGTGCAGGGGGCGTGATCCGCCTGCCGGGCTCAAGCTGCCGTTGACGGGCCACCGCCGCGGCAGCAGGATCGCGGGATGGCCGACCTGCCCATGAAAGACATTCGAGCGATCAGTCTTGATGCCGTTCGACGCATCGCCGGCTCTCAGGCCGGTGATGCCGAAGTCGGCATTGGCCTCGATTCATCCGACGAGCCCGTCTATGACATCACGCTGCAACTCGATCGCGACCAGCAGTCCGTTCTGTCTTCGGCGGACAGGATCCAGATCCGCCAGAAGATTCGGGATGCCCTGATCGAGGCCGGCGACGAACGCTATCCGTTCGTCCGATTCCTGTCGCGAGACGACTGGGACGCCCGCACGCGTGCTCGATCCCCATGAGTTGATCAAGGTCGCGCGCGCCCTGGCGGCCGGACCATCGCCGGTTGACGCCGAACTCCGTCGTGCGATCTCGTCCGCCTACTACGCGTTGTTTCACGCGACCCTGAAACTGGCGACCGAGCGCTTCGTGGGCGCACCGCACCGGAACACAGCGGCCTACGCTCTGATCTATCGCGGCTTCGTCCACAATCGAATGAAGGACGTTTGCCGGGCGATCGACCGGCCGATCCTGGGACAGCGGCATCAGACACTTTTGCAGCGAACGAGCGTCTCACCCGAGGCGCGCGCGTTCGCCAGTGCCTTCGTGAGCCTGCAGGCCCTTCGGCATAGGGCCGATTACGATCCCCAGGTCGCCTTCCGGCGATCGGACGCTGTCGATGCCTGCGATCAGGCCGAGAGCGCCTCGCAGGCTCTGGCCGCCATCGATCCGGCGGAACTCACGGATATCCTCGCTCTCCTTTTAGTCGAGGCGCGGGTGTAAGGCCCCCTTCGTTCCCACTCCATAGCCCGCTCGGCATTCTGCTCCACTGACCGGCGGAGCCGCGCGGGATCGTTTTGCGGCCCCGTGCCGTTCCTCTGCCGCGAGGCCCTGCGACCCCCG